>Ga0116229_10009403_pt1 | contig 14917 bp, 12 predicted proteins | sample S1TSphgellanicum_3_FD_87313 | JGI IMG/M metagenome (GOLD analysis project Ga0116229, IMG submission 87313) | Host-associated microbial communities from peat moss isolated from Minnesota, USA - S1T2_Fc - Sphagnum magellanicum MG | ecosystem: Host-associated > Plants > Peat moss > Unclassified... | reverse complement strand
TGGCTCGGGAAGGCGGAAGGAAAAAAAACACATGACAAACCCAAACCCCTTTTGTTGTCGGGGGGGGTGGCGGGCCTGTTCGTCCGGCGGCAAGGGGGGTTCACCGCGGGGAAAAAAAAAAGGGGGGGGGGGGGGGGCATCCAAAGGACGAAATGATGATATGAGCAGTTGCTTGTGAACGTTGGAGGCGAAAGATTTGTGAAGAGCGAGGATGCTAAAGGACATGACAGTAGAAGTGCGTGCTCAAAATCTCCCTGCCTCCCTCCCTTCCTCGCGCTCTCTCGTCGTTCCCGGCCCTCTCTCCCACCCGTCTCCTTAGACCGGGTGCCGGACAGCGCGGGCAGGTGTGGTTTTAAACCATAGTAGGCTACATAACCGGTCAATTTACGCAAGTACGTATATACAGTGTGTAGTAATGACGCATACGGACAGGGACTTACACACGCAAAAACTCTTAAGTCTGCTGAGGCAAACTTGAGCCCAAATTGACAAATCAAACCTCCTGGGTAGGTTTAGAGGTTTAGGGTTTAGGGACACTTGGAAAAATTCTTAGTGTATTTAGAGGTAGCCTGTAGAGCATAATTTTGAAATACCCCGCCCTTTTTCACTTTCTCTTGCGATACTCGGTGAATATTTGATGGGTATCACAAGAAAAAGTGAAAAAAATAAATCTCTTGATCTTTTTTTTTTGGAGGTAAAGCCCATGAACCAGGATTTTCCTGAAAGACTGGACACACCCTTTGACTCTCGCCTTGAGGGTCCCTTATTTCAGTAAAGCCCCAGTCCTAGGGTTTTATCCTACATGTAAAGCATTTGAAGATTTTTTCTTTGAAAAAAACTAGAATTCCTTAGTCGATTGAAGGACCCTTTTGCTCATCACACCCAAACCTTTCACCATTTGAATAAAAAAAATTTCATGTTTTACATAGGCTAGGGCCTATTTTCAAGCCCATACCATAAGTCTATAGTCCTCAAGGTTACAACCCTCAAATTAGGGGAGGCCATGTGGAGCAAGTCTTCCCCTATACATAAATGTCCTTAGTGCCAAATTGTGATCTCCTTGTGTGTAGAATTGCAGGTTTGATGCTGGTTATTAGTGTACCCATAACTAATGTTTGGCAAATCTTGTCAAAATAATAATTTTTGAAGGAAGGGGTCCAGCAGCCCCAATCTGAATATTTCAAAAATTCAACAATAGCCTCTAATTTGCTAAGGGCCACTTTAGATGAGGGTCCAAGGTCTGACAAAATAGAGCAATTCTATTGGACGAGAGAGATAGATTGGTCTTTAGATGAGGGTCTAAGACCAAAAACTGGCAAATCAAGGCTAAACCTACATGGCACCATTTTGGAGGGAAAATCAATTGGTTTGAACCAAAAAAACACAGAGCTAAAAAGGAGAGCTCATGATTTGAAGAACCAAGATGCAAGCTAGGGTCCTAGCAAGGTCCAACTCTAGGTTCAATTTGCTTCAAATGAGTCCAAATTGGTTGGTTCCTTGGAATTTGGACCGTGGACCCATCTAAAGTGGGCCTAAGTCTACAAATAAGTTTCAAAATTATCTTGTGTTGGGCAATGGGCTCTCTATAATTTTCACAAATTGCTCTTAGTTTTTTCTTTTTTTCCAACTGGCCCTCTTAGGAATTAATTAATGTCCAACATGATGAGTTGTAGGTACAGTAGCAGGTTTGAATTCTTTAACATGAGTTATGTTCTTAGATGCAATCATTTTTTTTGTTGTGTAAGGTGACACTTGACGAGCAGGGTGTTTCCAAAAGAAGCATCCCTAAAGGCAGAGCCAAGGGCGCTTATTTTGGGAATGCCTTACTCCAAAAGTGTCCAAAGGTGTTACCCAGTGTGAAGCACCCCAGAGATTTTTTTATAAAAAAAATTCAATTTTTCTTGGGATAACCGGGGCAAAAGTGAGAAACAACGAAATGCCCAACCAATGGTATAGAAAAAAATCTATTGTAGAAGGTGCCCTCAAAATGCACTAGCAATTTTCTGCTTGTGATATTTAGACGTGGGGTAAAGCCCTTTGGCTGTGGGCTTTATCGAGTATAAAGATCTGCTTCAAATTTTTTCTCTGTTTTTCAGTTAAGCTGTTTTAAAGTGCTGGTGATTTCTGGTCACTGATATACCAAACCTAACTGGTTAGGTAATGGAGTACATACGGAGTCTTTCCCTAGGTACCACCATGATGTTTGGGAGAGAACTACTAGCAGCTACTAGCCTACTACTCATACAGTTTAAGGGGGAGATTCAAATTGTGTCCAAATTCAAAAACTTTTTTTTTTTTTGGTTTTGTCTTTCCTGCCGACTGTGGCATCAAGTTTTGGCCACCACTTCCTGGAAGAATGCACTAACCCTGTCGCAGTGAACCAGCACCCACCAGTGCACCATCATCCACTGGATGTCCATTATGACTCAGTTGTGGATGAACCCAGTCAACTGAGTAAATATTTGGTTTCATCTTGGTAACCAGTTCTGTAGGAAATAGGTCTCATATATAGGCAGATAGGTAGGAAAATAGGCAACTATTAGGTAAGTAGATGATTTTTACATAGCTAAGGGCTGTTTTTTACTACCTACCTACTAACAACCTGCATGTGGGTTGTTAGTACGTAGGTAGGAAAAAAGAGAAAGTAACTGAGGTAACTACCATGGTTAGCTATAGTGAACTGAAACCCAACAGAAAACTGGTTCCTGACCACTTACCATTCATCCTTGTATTGACCATGGGGCATCTGCTCATTAATGGTTCTCACACCCAGTATGTACAAAGTGGACATTGGAGCTAATGATTAGATTAATTTCAATTCTCAATCACATTTTGGGGGGGAGGGAGGGAGGGAGGGAGGGAGGGAGGGGAGTATAACGTCCTGCTCAGTACACTGCCTGTAAGGGTTTAGGAAGAGAGTACAGAAGGATCTGTAGTTTCTATTTGGTCCCAGTTTTTGAGGAATGTTCTCTCCCATGTGTTCTTTTGTGAGCTGCCTGCCAGTCCAAATTTTCAGAATTTAATGTAACATTTCTTATTTTATAAACTGTTGGTGTTTTGAAACTACTGTAGTGTGATGATATATTTACTGTAGTTGTCTTTTTTTTCCAAAGAAAGAACCGGTGGAGGTATTTAAATTAAACTTGTGATTATGCTTAAGAATCAAAGAACCTACCCTGAACCACTGGTTCTTTGAGGAAATCTGCTATTTCTTTGATAATTTTTTTTAAAAACCCTAAGTATTCATTATTTTGTTCTGAACCAGAGGGCTTAAAAAACAAGGAAGCAGGTTTCTTTTGTCTTGAAAATCTTCAAAGATCCAGAATAGGAGATTAGAGTATCTCCACCCTTGAATCTGAAACTCTCTTGTAATTTTCCAATGGTGGCTGATGTTTAGACATAGGGTTCAGGCCCAATGCAAATCACTTTTTCACTCCCACTCACACCCATCACCTCGAGACATTACATCATCATTAAGCACTCCGAGAAAATTTGTAGTTTATGTGCAGGGCACCTTATACCCATCAATTTCCCTCCTAGAAATTGGGAGCAATATTATACCTACTCCTCAAGGATGGGAGGGAAATTATGTCTACTTGTAGGTGTCACAACCCTCCCACTATTGAGGAGTAGGTATATGAACCCTCCCATTCATTAGCCTTGAGATCTACATAGGCTTGATTCATGATAAATTTTGTCTCATGTTTTACAATAGGTAAAGCCCATGGGTGGGGAACATTCCTAAAACGTGGGGCTGAACTTGCTTATCACCTTGTCCTAGGCCTCTTATTTTGAAAATGTTCTCACCCTAGTGCTTTACCTTACACTTATTCTTTTATTTTATATTGTTTTACTCCCCTCACTTCTTGTGTTAATCAATTTTCCTCATGTTGGTCAAGCTTGTGCATTGTCAACTTATGCTTCTTCTTAAAATCAATCGGACCTACTCTTTTCATGCAACTTTGAGATTCAAAGTTTCACCTTAAAACCAATTGTGATTTGATATTCTTTCTTGCTCTTGTGTTTTTGGAGTTTCCTTGTTTTGGGTTTTGGGTTCTACATAGGATTGAGCATCATTTGCAACTTGGCATTAGAGCTTTGCTATGTTAAATTTTGCAAAATTTTACGTTCCTTATTTGTTTGCTTTGTGCTTTGTTTTTTGCTTACATTGTGCACCATGGTTAACATGGAAAGCTTGGAGACACGTGTTGTTTGGTAGATTGATTGTTGAAATTGATTGATAATGAGGACAAGGGTAATTTCTACAACTACTACTCCAATATAATGTTGATGGAACAATTGTTGTACATTACCACAATGGTAGTAAGCTTGGGTGAAAATCCAATATGCAAAGCGAAAGACATCTTGGCAAGGTGAAAATCTTCTAAAGTTATTTAGGTAACACTTTGGTGTATGATGATAAGTTATTCAATGTCACTACAAAATACATCGATCAGTCTTCCTTTGCATCATGGAGGTCATTACTAATCACAATGGTTGTTTTGTTAGAAAATGAAATGATTTTCATGTGATGGGCTTGTTCAAAATCTAAAAAATTATTATTATTTGTAAACAACATGCATATGGAATGGTTGTTAATTTTGTGAATAAATATTGTTGTTTGGGAGAAAGTGTTGTGGTGTTTTATACTTGAAATGGTTTGTAAGGGTTGTGAAGGAGGTTTTGGAAAAATGTTACATGCAATAACCCACGATTGCTAATTTGGAGAAACAAATGCAAACAATTGCATACCAAAGGTTTCCAAGGATGCAAGCATCCTTGGGATTATATGCATTATCATTGGAAAAACTATCCAATGGTAAGGGAAACTTTATGACAAAAACAACCATAGTTCAAAGTTCTTGAAATTGTGGCCAACCAAAATAACCAAAATCCTCATATATGGCATTATCATTTTGGATTGCCTAGTGGGAACAATAATTTCAATGCTCTTGATAGAAGGTGAATGTCAATATCAATTCAAAATACCATTTGCTTATGGATTGAATATATGCAAGATGGGCTTCTTTTGTGTAGACCATCCATGAATTACGAGGAAAGAAACACAAACATTTCTTTCAAGTTGAAGAGGTTGTCAAAAAGGATGTTGAACATTGTTTTGGTGTGTTGTGAAATCAATTTGTCATTGTTTAAATTCCAAGTTGATAATGGCATAAGAAATTATGGGCAATATTTTGGTTGCTTGCATCATTTTTCACAACATGATTATTAAAAAAATGAATACATTTTAAACTTGGAGCCTTGTTTCAAATAACATGTAGTTCGAATGGGCCATGGATTAACATATCAACAATTCAAAAATGAAACAAACAAAATTGAAAATTGTGATGCAAATTACATTTTGAAAAATGATATCATTGAATATTTATGAACTTGAAAAGGCAATGTTCATGCATTATGAAATAAAATTCATGAAATTTTGTTTTCCCATTATCAAGTTGCCATGGTTACATTTGATTTGATTTAAAGTCAATATATTTTATACTAATAAATTAAACTATATTCATCAATTTTGTAGATAGAAAGTTGACACATTACTTCGGAGTTGCAATTGTTAAATTTGACATTATCGAAAAATCAGAATGGAACGGGAGTTGATGCTACAACTTCAAAAGTTTTTTTTCTTAGTGAAACTTGAAATACTTGCGTGTTTTTAGAGTTTGTAACCAATTTCACACATTGGGAATAATGTTATGTAACTTTGGTCTTCCAAATGGTTATTTTTCCCCCACATTCTTCAACATGGCCACAACTATGTGCTTTATTGCTTTCACTTGAACTGTCATTACAATCTTGAATTTTGAAACTCTTATTTATTCCTCGGTAGCTTTTGATCCTTGTGGATGGTGATGTGCAAAAACAAATTATGGAGCATTTTAGTCCATGTGCAAAATTTCATTAATAGCTACTTCAAAAACATCATAAGCTTTGTGTTTGTTGGTTGGGGTTTTTTTCACTTTGTTGCACACAGTAACCCATTAAAAACATCTTTTAACATCAACCAACTTTTAGGATGAAGATAAAGCTTGCACCTTTTTTATTCTTGAATATGTGCAAATCCAAGGCTTTATTCAAAGTGTCTTTGGTGCTTGTCCCATATTTGCAATTTTTTTGGACAATTTTCTTTTTATAACAAAGATTTTCCCCTTGTGGCATTTTGGTGGAGTTAATTTAATGTCTATTCCTATAGTTGATGTCATTGGGAGCTTAATGTGTTTCCACCATTGTCGTCCAACATAACCTTAACAACTTGCATGTCCCTCCCACAAAAAACATGTATCATGCTACAAACTAGAGGGCAAAAGGAATTTTTGAATAGGAACTAGCTAGTTTTTTATTGAGTTGAACATCACCGATTTAGGCAATAGGGCCACTAACCTTTAATGTTACCATTGTATTAACATTTATTGTCAATAATGGAGATGTTACTATAACAAAATCAAATAACATCTCAACACTAGTTTGAATAATGTTGGATGAAAACCTATTAAAAATGGCATCAAACCCCATTGGTTTTCAAGGATGTTATTTAATTTCATACCCATGTTCCTTTGATGTTTAAAAAAAATCCAAGGAAAAGTCTATAATATACAATCACAATTATAACACATCAAATAACTAGTTTTGATATATAGACATGGTTTTCAAAATAATCAAATAACCTTCTCCAAAACTTTTGGTTCTTTGTTCCATTTCACAAAAATCATAGATTTTCTTGAAGGTTAGATTTTTTTGGGTAGTTATTTCAATTCAAACAAAATTCAAGAAATTGAAATTCAAGATTATTAACAAAATTGAATTACTACCCAACATTGGTTTGAATTTTAGACCAATTGAATGTGATTCTCTCTTTTTCAATGAAAGAACTTGTGACCAACAATTTTTTTAAATCAAAGAATTAATTTTGACTTGGAGCCATGGTTCCAAAAAAATCAAAGAATTGATCATAGAACCTACCATAAACCATTGGTTTTTTGCCAACTCTTAAACAAAATCCATTAGTTATTTGAAATTTTTTGATGAATTTCCATGGACTTCTAGTAGGTTTCTAGGTAATTTTCAAAACTAAAATTAATTTTATTCTAGATTATTTTAAAATTTTGATATAAGGGTCTTTTTTATTTGATCATTTTCAAATACCTGAAATCAAAGTTATACCAAAATCAAAAAATTGTCCAACATTGGTTTGAAATTTGAACTTGTCATAAGGAAAAAAAATTGTTACAAAATGAACCACTTGTTTAGTTCTCAATTCAAAGGAACATTTCACCTCAAAAATAAGCAACCAAATATTGTAAATTTTACAATGATGAACATGTTGTAACTTTTATAGTTAAAGACAATTTGTATTGTGTGTTTTTTTGCTTTTATTCAAGTTCTCAAATTTGATGTGAGAATCAAATTTATTGCATTTTTTTTTCAAATAAAATATGTTGAGTAAATGGTGATAATCTAAGACAAGATAAAATCATTTATTTATCACATAATGGTTTTCATATGGCCTTATTTACCTCTATTTAGTCTCCTTACAAGGCATGATGGCATGTATTTGGCACATTTTTTAATACAAAAAGATATTAAGTCAAACTTTTTGGGCAATTTTATGTATTTTTTACTATTTAATTTGAAATGTGGTAGAAAAAAAACTCAAAAAATCTAAAAAATGTGATGAAGAAAACAAATGTTGAGTAGTTTTTTGATTTTGTTAAAAACCTTTAGTTTAAAGGTTTTTAAGTTTCAAAAATGAAGAAAAAATTTCATGTGCCTACAAAATTATGTTCTTAATACCCAACATTTTTTTGCCCCTTCATTGAATGGTGGTGGCATTATTACAACATATATCCTTCCTTATTGTGTAATGATCAAGGTATCCATTGTAAGCAATAACTTTGCCAAATCAAAGAAAATGTATAATTACTCACCATGCTTAGATCCACCCATCTAGATTGTTCAAAGCTCCAAAACCCATGCACCAACAACATCCCCATCATATTGGATGTTCAACAACTTAGGGTTTCCAATTGAAAAGCTCAAAAAAATGAGTTGGAAATTTTGATTTATATAATAAAAGTATGTCTATTTGAGTTGTTAATACCTATTTATAATCCTTATTTACCTATCTTCTTCCCCTCATAGACTTACTTATTTGGGTATTAACCTATATATGTTTTCTACCTTTTTAGACATGAAAGGAATATTATTTAGAGTTTTGTGAAGGTTACAAAATGCCCTACTCATAGACATGTGTGATTGTATTAGTTTGTGTAGGAAATTAAAACATTACCTTATATCATATATAATTTTCAAAACCATGTAAAGCTTAATTTATAAAACACACCACATATTCAAAAAATTTACATAAGTATTAAAAACAAGGGGTAATTCAAAGGGCATCAAGTTAGTACAAACTAGATGTCAAAAATCCTCCATCTCAATAACCAATGGCTTGTGATAAGTCAACTGTGGTGATGGGGGGTGTGTCTTGAAGGGGTGGAAGTCAAGAAGTAGCTAGGCCTATCACTACTGCCCAACTTAAAATGGAGGATGCTTGCAACATAATTGAAATTTTTTGATGAAAAAATAACCAAAACAAAAAGGGGAGGGCCCTCTGGCCCTTTAAGGCTCCAAATAACATTGGCACACTTGTGTAAATACACATCAAGTTGTTTGTGTAAACATCCAAATACTTCAATTACTAGAGGGAGGAATTAGTCGGTGGGGTATTGGTCACACATGGTAGTTCCTTTCTTTGGTTTGAATTGCATTGGAAACAACAAATCCTTGAGTTATGCAAGATTAGGGAAGTAGATCTACACATGTTGGGTGAACTATGACAACATTAGCTAAGGTGTGAATTCCATTTTTGGTGATCACAATGTCGATTTGTTGACAAGAGGAATTGATAGTGGATGAAACAAGTGCATGTAGTTATTTTCATCCACATGCAAGCTAACATTTCATGCAATGGTGGCAAAGGTGTTGTGAATTTCATCATGGGTTCCCGTGCATTCATTGCCATGGGTGCAATGTAAAAGGTGGATACCCATAGGGTTAATGGGATGTGTGCACACACATTAGGGGAAATCTACAATTGAAGGATGTGGAAGTTGAAGTTGCATCCGAAACGTTGTGGGGAAAATTGGGGTATATAATCGAAAGGTTGGAAAGTTGGTCTAGTTATAAACTAAACGTTCATCACATGGCTATAACATAATAAAATTCAAGCACGATGGGCTTCAAGTATCTTGTCAAATAACATGATAGAGAAGGTACGATGGTGCAAACATTTCGAAATGGAATCTTGAAGATGAAGAATTTGTTATCCAATGAATTGTTCAAAAGTGGTGTTTAAGGTCACATTTTGTTTTGAAATGTTGTTGGAAAGGGAAGGTGTTGTTATCAACTTGCATTAAGGCTTTAAGAAGGAATGGAAGTTGGTTGACCATGAACCTAATCACTATGATTGAAATTACAAGGGCCCAACTTCCTAAATAAGTTTGTTGGGGTGATGGTGGATGTTGGTATGAGGCTGATGCCACCTAAACTTATTGGGAAAAAAAACCTGTTTATGGGCTACAAGTCCTTCAAGGCTATTAAAGGACCTTATACCCAAGAGGCGTTCAAACACATGAAGGAGGGATAAATCAATATAAACAAGGGAATCTATGAAGGTGGGAGATGGTGGTGTGCAATGTAATAAATATGATGGCCGTTGCACATAATAATGAATTATAATTCCAAAGGTTACTTAAACATTGCCAAGTTTAGGGAGAAGGTCAACATGTTGAACATCTTCTAGTAAAGTATCTTTGATGAAGAATGATTTGAATGAAAAGGTTTTTAATGGAACCCCCAAGACTTTGATTCCTTCTGATGGGGTATCAAGTCAAGTGGCAAGCTAAAAGGGGATCGTGCTATACATTTTTGAAGTTGGATAAAAAGACCTATCACATGGAGTTTAATTTTAAAATCTTCATATGCAGATTATACAATGGAAGGGGGGCTAATGATCTGAGTGTCATTTGCAATGGATGGAAATAGATAATAGGATAAATGATTAATCATAGAACATAGTGCCCTAAGGTGAGCAAAGGCAAATAATGCCCCTCTCAAAGGATCATTTTGACTAGTTCCCATGGTAGATGGGATGACTGTGACATTACCATCATGGCTATGATGATTATAAAACAAAGGAAATTCAAATGCATATAATGCCAACAAAGGGGATAAGTTGTATGATGTCCTTGCTTACTGCATGAAGTTTTTGAAATATGACCCCTTTTGACACTAAATTAAAGGCATTCACGATGTCCAGCTGAAAAACAACCCAGTCGAAGTGAAGGTTCAATGTGCACTTAATGCCATGGATTATTGTTTCACATTCACCTTTGGTTGCTACTCCAAATTGGTGTGAGGAGAAATGTGTTGCAAAAATGTTACAAAATTGAAGGCTTATAATGTGGCTTGTGAATTCATACAACATTTCCCATGTGACAATGGGATGAACTCCTCTTAAGGGCTTAGTCATGGCTAAAAGGTGAGCTGCCCCAAAGATATGTGTAATTCAATGTGGAATGTGACCTTGTGCAATATGACAATTAAGTTGAAACAATTGTGGGAATCTATTCATGAAATCTTTTGGGTGAAATCAATATCAAAGGTGTTCAAAATTTATCTTAGAAGGATCAATTGTAGATAAATTCGACATACATTGGAATGCTAACTTGAAGGATTTAAATGAAAGTTTAAGGTCTTGGTCTAGTTCATAATTTTTCAAAAAAAAACGAAAAGAAGTTGTCTGATTTAAAATGTAAAATGGTGAAGTGATGTCAGAGGATGTGGGTGTAGGTGAAAATGGTGTTAAAACCCGTGTTGCTCAAGAATATTCTCGTGCATGTCCAAGGACTAAACTATGGAGAAGGCGTTTATGAGTTAGAGGATCATGTTGGACAAGAGGCATTGAATTCAAAATTGTTGTTAAAACTTGGACCCATAAAAAAAATTCTTCTTGCAAGTTTTCCTAATCACATGTTAAAAATTGTTTGAGTCAAATTTTCGTTTCCCTATGGTTAATGCCCCCTTTAAAGGGCAAACCAAGACACCATTAGGGTAACATAAAGAACAAATGGCAAGTTGCCACATCATAAGGGTCATGTGCCAACTTATTGAGTGGACATTGAAATGTCACTTGTACATCATGTCGTAAAGCAAAAGTGATGTGGTTGTATAGTTAAGGATGACGAAAGCCAAGATGGAAGGACCCAAGGACATCTAATGCTAAAACCCAAGCCCAGGTTGATGCAAGTGGGTTGGGAGTAAGGGAAGGTATTGGGTTAGGATGGTCATGTAGGTTTAGATTACATGAATTGGATGCTTGACAGAAACGTTGGTGAGGGGTTAACCCTCAAAAAGTAAATTGATGCCCACAAGTGAAGCAAGAAGCTTTAGTTGGAGGTTGTAGGCATGTTGGGAAAATGGGGGTAGGTTGGGGTTTGATCAATTGTAGGGCTTGACAGAGTGAAAGGGAGAAAAGGCTCTACATGTGCATTATTTAGGGGGATTGGGAAAGTGTTGGGTTGGGGTTTGACATTTACACAAAGGGTTGGGGGTTGGTAGGGGAAGTTAGTGGGTGGTGCATGGTTTGCATAGGAAAGGGGCTGGAGAATGGGGCTGTGATGGTGTGTGAAAGGATAAATGGGTGATGTGAATTATGAGGTTCAATGATACATGATGAACTAAGGGACATGGGACATTTTGTGCCCATGAGGAAAAAGGTTTATTAGAAGCATAATTGTAAATAAACCCCACTTTCTAAAGATTGCCTATTTCAATTCGACAATCCTAAACCTATAGAGCCAACCACACAAAACTAGGCAGATCAAAAAGAAAAATATGAAGAACCATCACAAATAAACAAGACCTATTTCAAAGGATAATTGAACCTTAATTTTACCATAACTTTGAACATCATCATCTTTACTTTATTATGTTTAACATAACTTATACACTTTTGAAATTATTGTGCAAAGATTAGGGGCCCAAAAACTTTTAGTCTTTTATTTTTTGGACTACCCAACTCAAATAACACCTAGTTTCAATAATAGAAAAACACCCTTGACTCAATCCTTTGCTAAAAACAAACCTTAGAGAAAACATATGGTTGATCAATAACTGGCCATTATGTATTCATATGTTCACACATGCAACATATTTTTTGATTTCTATTTTTTCTTTTTCCTTTGCTATTTTTTTAGGACCATGACAAAAATTAAGAAAAATCAAGACCATAACAAAATCTCTCACTTTGTGATAGAAACCTTTTAATGTGCTTAATTTGTAGGTGATAACTAGATTCTTGAAAATAAAAAACTTTTTGGGCTTGACAAAAAATGTAAAAGGAAAAAAAAGACCCATCACAAAACAAAACCCCAAAAAATTAAATAAAACCCACCCTCCTTTGACCTTTTCACCTTTATTGTTTTCTGGCTTGCTGATGCTGGTGTTGTCATCATCATCCTCCTCCTTCACTCTAGAAAGTGGTTGCTTTCATATGCCTCACCATGCCCCCAAAATTTAGAAACTAAACTTACAATCAGTCATACTAGAACTGCAAGTTGACTTACAACTAGTCCTTTCCTTATTGAAATTGGAATTAAACATGGGTCTTGCAACCCCTCTTTCTTTTATGTTGAGTGTTCACACTACAAATTTGTCCTCCTTGTCCTTCTTTGTCCCTGTTTAGTTGTCTTTCTCTCTGTCCTCTTTTTACATGGTGTTACCTACTAAACATAGGAAAACAATGACAATATTGATAGCAAAGTTGTCGCCAATCACTGGCATTACCACTCAAGCTCCAAAAACCTTGAGAGGAATAAACCCTCTCATAGACAAGGATTATAGCTTGGTATTGCAATTAGTATATAATTGGTTCAGGATAGCATATATAATAAACCTTGTTTTTTTAAGTCATGTGAAGTTTGCTTCTTTTGGGAATATTATATTAAAGGGAGGATAAGTGGGTAGAGTGATACTCAAAGTGAGAATTATTTTATGGATAATTTATTTTGACATGTTTCTTGGACTTGAAATTTGTTCCAAAAGAGCTTCTTCATTTATTTGATTTTAGTGAATAGTTTTTGTCAAACAAATGTGTAGAGGAGGGGCTCATTTTTAAACCCAAAAAAAAAGTAGGCATAAAAATTTCAACTGCTGTTTATGCACATATAAAACTAGGGTAGGGTAAAACTTGAAGTCGCATCCTTTACCAAAATAATGGCCTGCATGAGGTGCAGTCAAGGTGGGTTCTATTCTGCTAAAGCATATGATTGAATCCTTTACCAAGCATAAAGAGTTGCACTGATTATTTAATCGTAGTATCAGAATGTTTCAGCAACAAATTGTCGAATAATTAATTAAATTTCAAATTTGAATTTCAAGACTTGGTTTTTTAATTCTAAATTTTTTGACAGGTAATAACTATATAAAATAATAAACAATCTCTCTTCAAGGGTGTGGAACAGTCTAGTGTGTCCGGACTGTTTTAATCTTTTAGACTCAATATTTGAAAGTCTGTGGTTAAAACCTAACAGTTGAACTTTTGATTTTATTAAAAATTTGACACAAATGCAAAAAAAATAAAAATAAAAATAAAATTTATGCCGAATCCATTCAGGTACTATGGTGTTTGCTTTTTTTTCATGATACCTAATAGGTGTCAAGGGAAAAAATATATATAAAAAAGAGGGATGTTTCAAAAACCCAAACACCTGCTCTGATTCTTTGAAATGCATTGCAAATAGCAGAGGATAAAATTATGCTAGGCAAAGTGCCCTCTGAATGAATTGAAAATTTCGTGGCAGGTCTTTATATTAGCATCATAAATGGGTATAATCATCAAATTGTTATTTGTAAATCTTGACTTTGAGGAAGTATTTAACATTAATTACTGTTAAGAATTGATCAATCCATCATTTTCCATGACTCCATTGGGGTTTAGAATTAACATTGGTGATGAATTTAGAATTTATGTAGTGAAATAAATGGTTTAGGAATTGTTCAAATAGATCTAGACGTTTAACCTACTTATTAAGTTAAGATCCATAGGCCGCGCTGTTCCAGAAATGCCGGACTAAATTGAACTACAGTTCACATAAATTTCTTATTTCAATAATATCCCCACACGTTGGGACATTGCACTACACTTAACCTAACACAAATTTTTTGACTTTCATATTTTGAATATTGCCAAATTTGGCTAAATAGTCTTATGGATGATTATCACTTTGAGCCACATCACAAAAGAAAACAGTGGCCCAAAACCATTTTTATTGCACCCAAATCGGCATAAAGTTGTCTGTTCTTCATCCAAAACATACTACCCAGTGTGAAACTTGTCTGTTTTTCATCCAAAACGTACTATCCAGTGTGCTGGTAGGGATGCTCTACATCATCTTGGATGTGACAAATACTGTTGGAGGCCCAAATGCCCGGGTACAGGTGGAGCTGCTCTTAGCTGCTATGATGGTCACTTTTCCCAAATGCCACTTGTCAATTTACAATGTTTTCCATAATTTCACATTTTCCCCTAATAGTGGCCCATTTTGGGATCCACATAATTGATTACTAGGAGCAGGAGTTTATCCTCCGTTCCCAGTCCGTCCATCCATCCATCCATCCATCCTCCACGTGTCTTAACTGCATGGACTCTCTTTTCCACGTGGCATGAAACCTGGTCAATTGACTTCCTTTCAAAGTGGACATCCACCAAAAGCCTGAAATGTGGCAGCTACCAATTGGTTCAGTTCTTTGGAGGGATGGGGGTTGGAGGGGGATGGTTGGGACGGAGATTGGTGGGCGGGGGGAGGGGGGGAAGAGAGAGACTTGCAGCCAAAAAGCG
>Ga0116229_10009402_pt1 | contig 14919 bp, 7 predicted proteins | sample S1TSphgellanicum_3_FD_87313 | JGI IMG/M metagenome (GOLD analysis project Ga0116229, IMG submission 87313) | Host-associated microbial communities from peat moss isolated from Minnesota, USA - S1T2_Fc - Sphagnum magellanicum MG | ecosystem: Host-associated > Plants > Peat moss > Unclassified... | reverse complement strand
AGGCTTTACAAACAAAGACAGTAGGTGGACTTTTTGGAGTGTAGCCAAGTGGAAAGGCTTCGGTTTTTGATACCGACAAGCAAAGGTTCGAATCCTTTTACTCCAGATTTATGTGATTTTCAATTTTATATATATAAAGAATATATATATATACAATCCAATCTATAAAAAGCGAGCTGAAGTAGAAAACTACGTAAGCCTTCCAATGAAGCCAGAATAAAACCTATCCAAATACAGAAAATAAAGGGTAGTTTTATTACGGTAATATATCAGCCTATTTCAAAACTTCCAATTCCAATCAAAGCATATAGATCTGTAAAGAGATTGGTATGTATAGCTACTTTGGTAATACTCATTTCTTGATTGGAAAGAGAAAATCTCTTTTCTGGGAACACAATCAACCAAAGTGGAAAACTATTATGTTTGCTTCTCCACGATCTGTCGTCATGGAAAAATTGAATATATATATATAATTTATTTTTTTTTAATTTTTTTTTTCATTTTTTTTCCATCTTCGTACAAGGGCGCAGCAATTGACAACAAGTTGATTATGGCACAAAGTGATCTATCGTGCTCAAAAATAAATGACTTTTTAAAGGACAGTTCATAAATAATTAAATTACCACAAATGGATTCACAACTCTTTTTTATTTTATTTTTTAATTCAAAAACTCAAATTTTCAAACTCACAACAACCCATTTTTCAACTTGCACAAAAACATAATATTTTTATTGGTGGAATGAAAAGTAAGTACCCGGCTGGTCATGATGTAAGAAACACACAAATTGGCCAATACAATAGCTGTTACAGACAGAACTCTATCACCGGCTTTCTTCACAATTGGTTCATAGTAGTGGACAGCTTCCTTGTACCTGTTATCCTAGTACTTGAACCCAGTCCCTTCAATCACACATCTGGTTTCTCATACACTTCTTATAATGTACATTTCTTGCAAAATCGACATATAGTGTGGCCCAAGATGACATGATGCTTCTCCTGAATCACACATCTGGATTTTCATACACTTCTTATGATGTAGGTTTTTGCAAAAATCAATGTATAGCCCAATATGTCATGATGCTTATTATGTAAGTGAAGTTGACAAACCATCACGAGTGCAAATTGTGTGATTCGGTTTCAATAAAAACACGAAAGCTTAGTTCTCCTTGAGTGTGATTCTATCATGGGTAAAAAGAAGAAACTATGTGACATATGATACAAGGTAATTCAAGGTGGGTTTGGCTTTATTTCATACATGCATGAAGAGATTGTGTGCAACATTCAGCTTCCATAAATCATGCTCTGAGCAAAGATCTGCAGCTTGATGAAGTACACGTTCTACTTGGATATAGTTCTCTTTGTCCCACCAAATTTTGGCCATTGCCATTAGCACGGGGATGTATCTCTGGTAACCCATATGTGCAACAATCCAATCAATAACCCACAATTGTTTGAAGGAGAAAGAATGGAAAGTTATTGCAAACATAGAAGAAGTTAGAAAGAACATGATAGCAAAGAGTTTTGCAACCTTGAGTGCTTCTTCATATTCAGAGACAGCAGTTTTGTGAATATCTTGTTCTCGAGAACCATGAGTGTCTTGAATTTGCTTTGTCAAACGAAGCAACACCTCACCATATCGGTTTGCTAGCTCATTGAACTTCACATATGCTTCCTAGCCAGGTCCCCACCATCATGTTTTAAAATGTCAGTGGGCACCACTATGTTTCATGCTCACAAAACACAAGCACACACACACTTGCAAAAATGTATTTCCGTCTAGATCTTGAATTAATTTCTTTCTTCTTTCAAACTTGAAACCAGCAAAATAAATCAGTATATATATACCTCCGTGGAGGTTTGCATCAAGATGGTAGCATCCAAAAAGTCATATAAATCCTATAGCAAAAAAAAAAACCCAAAATAACCCATCAAGTTGTTGAACAAAGTACAATATAGAGCACATAACTATGAGTCATGTTCCTTGATTTGGATTGGGAGCCCAATGGCAGATTTTGCTTTCAAATAGGTTCATTCAATACTTGCATGAAATAGATGTGAGATATCATAATAAGCTAACAACCACTCACTCTCAGGATCTTATGCTCCATGGCCATAATATAAGGAGGTTTAATTTTAACTTGAGAACCCACAAACCTGTGATAGGTGCTTAAAAATTAGGTCAGCATTTTCTGCCATTACATCTGCTGCAATGTCATAGAAACCGTGGCAAGGTTTGCAGTAGAGAAGCAATAAGTTGCCAAAGGTTTCTGGAGGAAATGGTGGATTCTGCAAAAACAGTGTAGGTTTTTCTATGCCTTGGGACAGACACATAGATAAGAACCTTCCCCACAACATATATATATATATATATATATATAATTTAATTTTTTTATAGTGTGAATTACCTTTCATTGTGTAAAACCTAATTATATGTTTCATGGAAAACATAGTGGAAAATTAAAATCCCACCAAGGGAAGGATGAAGAGATTTGGACCTGCAAAAGGAAGTTGAGCTTGCGGAAGCCAGCTGTTGGGTCTGTGTCCATGTTCATGAGGGCTTGATTGTGTAGTGTAATCTGGTAGTCATACCCGATAGTTGTAATCCATCATCAGTATTTGACAAAATTCCATAGTAGAAAATGGTCATGGATAGAATTTCTGACTAACATTAGAATGATCATAAAATGACATTATGTTTATGTTATTATGTTGATCATGAACATAATAACAAGAGATCAAGTTCCAAAGAAAATATTAAAATTAAATCTTAAAGTGGAGAGCATTATATCTTTGATAAATACAAAGATATAGACACTAGGCTACATACAACGTTGTTACAAGATCCAATCGATTGCTGATGCTTTGAAATCTCAGACTTACAGAATCAAGTTCTTCCTCAACACGTGGAGGCATGTCAATAAGAGCCTCTTTTGCAGCATCAAAATCACCATTTATGTATTCGATGGCAGCCTACTTAGAAAACAAAAATTCTTCATCAATGTGTAAGACCATCCATTCTTTTTTCTAGAAAACATAGAGCATTAAAGTGGAATTTTACAAAAGGCCTTCGCCTTTTATCAATGGGTGATTAATATACATCCACACTCATGATACCTTTAGATTGAAGGCTTCAACCAAGGCAGAGTCTTTGAGGGTCCTACTGTTACCAACACTACGTAGCTCCATACCCTCCATGTGACTATGATGTTTTTCCATGCCACCCAACATGCCCAATGAAACTGTCATTTATAAACCCTAAACAAATCTCAGTTATACAACTTTGTCAAGGTTTCAATTTTTCTTTGTAGCTAGACTACATCATGATGATTTTGAAAGTATGGAAATAATCCAAAAAGGATTGCAATCATAGGAGGTATGTTAAGTACCTCCCAACACTAAGCTCAGGATGCTCTCTCACCCCCTGCTCAAAAATTTCTGTCAATGCTTTCATTGCTGCCCCAACAATCCACAAGAGAAAAAGATCAGTCCTACATGAGAATTTTTTTCAGTTGGAACTCTACCTCATGTCAATTGCCACCAATAAAATCAAAAGTGAAAATAACACAACTCATATTTATAAGTCTCAAAAAATCTTACTTACTTAATTTTTTAGTGCAAATAAACATTTGAGAAGAGCAGATGAACATTCTTCAAATTTTCTTTAGGAGCTTTACAATTGCTCTATGAGATTCACCTTGCACAAAATGTTTCATGCGATATAGGCACAATGCTTTGTTGTATGCGAGCTCAGGCTGCCAATAGGAAATTGGATAACATCATAATTCAAGGACAAATGTTCAGAATGGGACCTGAAACCATGAAAGCTTTGAATAGAGGAAAAAAAGAAAAAAGTATGGATCCACACATATGCCAACTTAACTATGAAAATTTAGGAATCTAGAGGCTTGAACAAACACCTGGAAACCCATGACATTCATTGCTTCTATAAATTTGGAGTAAGCTTCCATATAGTTGCCTTCCTATAAGGTCCACCCCCGGTGGTCATGAGCCATCAACTTACACCAAAAAACATTTTGAGCAAAATGTGTGTAGAGATTTCAATACCTGGAGCAATTCCTACCAATCTCTGATGAAGCAAAAGTAAATTGTGTTTGGTTGAAGGAAATAAAAATAAGAAACAAATTTTCCCTTGAAAAGCTTTGATTTCTAAAAAAAAACTAAATTGGCAATGAACTCAATGTTAGCTTTGAGGAGTTTACATGTTGTGTTGTGAAAACTTTGAACACAAGATATTTGATGTCAAGTTTGGTTGTCACACCTTGTAATGACAGCAACCCAAATTCACAAATCCATCTTGATCATCATATATATTTTGTTCCAACACCATTTGACTACCTATCATCAAATTTTCCCACAAAAACATCATCAATTTTCAAAGGTTGATTTTGATGATTTTGACATCTCTATAGCCAAAATCATGATGTGAACATGTGGTGACATTAGAATGTGATGGTTGAAAATGAAATCTTGGAAACATGGCATGAAGATAACATATTACTAGTTATATCCCCTTGTTCATAGTGGATGCATGCACGTAGATTGGTAATACGTTGTTGGTAACCTTCAATGGTCAAGCATGCTTTGCCTGCCTCCATCAACATATCTGCCTATCCCACCATTCCACCTTTCATTGAATGTGCCCCACTTATTTATTCCAATTGAATTCTACAAAAAGATCATCAATTATAATGAAATTATACAATATATATCAAGCTTGTTGGTGTTTCTTTCCACTATGGTCGAAAGTTGTATTAGACTAAGCCAAAGCCCATAGCTAACATCCCGATTTTAAGAATGTATTACTGGCAAACGATTATGTAAAAAACAAAAGGAGAACACATGTGCAACCTTCAAAACTATGTACATATGACAACTTGAGAATATCCAAGTCTTGCAAATGTAAAAAAAATATGTAACTCTAGACACATCTATCTATGTTGGATTTTGACATGAAAATGAAGAAAAAGTCCAAGATCATCCACTTACAATATAACCAAAACATTAAACTCCTGTAACATCTATTAATGTTGGATTTTAGCATGAGATCGAAGAGAAAGAAAAAGAGAGGAAGATCAGGTCCAATTGTAATGTACCTCCAAAAACAACTATGTTGGATCCGATCATAAGAATGAAAAAAAGGAGTATGGAAATTTACCTTGAAAAGTGCTTGTGCATGGTACACTTTGTACTTCTCTTCATTTGGGTAAAGGCGAATAAGCTTCTCATACCTACATTGCATCTACAATGGGTATTCATGGAGGGATTGGTACAACAAAGTTTTAAACTTTAGAAAGTACAAAACATGTTCAAAACTATGCAAGAATTTTTCATAAATTTATGTGTTGAATTGTGTATGTGTGTGTGTGTGCACAAGCACATGTAACAAAAGAATAGATTTGGAAGTTGAAGCAAATACAACAATAGTTTTACATGGAAGTTGAAGCATGGAAATCACAAAGCATGTAGTAACAATGACCCAACAAGGAAAGTGCTGCTTGGCTTTCTGGAAAGACCAACAATTGTTCTTCTAGCAATCTACAATCCACAAAATCCACCCCAAAAATTCATAAGTGATTTTAGAAAAAAAGAAAAGTAAGCTACAAAACTTACAAAACTCATCCCTCAAATTGGTTCTTTCTTTCTAAGACAAGAGAGGGAAAAGAACATGCTCACTTAATGGCTTGATTATGCTTTAAGTCTCGAATAAGCATATAAATGGTTGTTGTAATTTGGCCCCACACCATAGCTCTAGGCTTCATACTTTGATTTGGAAACCATCCATCCCCCTAGCTAATTATTTGCCTTCGATCACAATAGCTTACTCCAACTTACAAACCAACTTGTTGTTTCCAATAGATAGGGGGCGTTCAAAGGTTGATTATGTGCTTCATATCATCAATGATTTAAAATTGGATTGCATTCTTGATCATGTGATCATCAAGGGTCAAGCTTTGAACATCCCAATTTGTTTTGTTGGTTGTCTCATGATTATTTGAGCCGAACATTATTACAACTCAAATGCACTCTTATGCAATGAGAAGTTGCACTTCTATACAAGTAGGGTGATAAATAGCAAAAGTCAATTGCCATATCCCAAACCCTATTCTTATTTACTTCAGTGTCTTCACCCAAGGGTTGAGAAAGTCTTTATAAGAGTGATTTTTGAATCATTATTGATTGTACAATTGATCTATACAACCAAGTGGGCACTTGAGATAATCACTTATTGAAATACTAAATTATTACATAAGAATAATTGAAACATACTCAACCTTTAAACCCTACTATTGTGCATCTCTTTGATTACAAGGAAGCAAACTCTCTTTGCCCCCCTTCAATTCTCCTCCTAGTTTTTTAGCAAATACAAATCAAGTACCCAAGTTTCCTTCCCAAATATATATCCCTTTCAAGAAATTTCAAACAAAACAAATTCACAAAATGGATGCTTTGACACAAGAACAATAAAAACATAAAGACAAGAGACAAAGATTGTCTCCTTCAAAACGCTACATATGATTTTAACTTTTGAAATCCATACGCATTCATTTTCATTTGTCAATTTCAGAAAAAACTTCCTAACATTTTTGGGACTAGCATCCTCTTCAAAACACCAAGTGTGATTTACTTTCACAATCCATTCTGAATTGATTTCTGGATTAAAACACTAGCTAATGTTTTGGGATTAGCACACAAAGAGGAGAGAAAGAGAGAAAGACACCCACACATATTGCTTCAAAACACCAAATGTTATTTACTTTTGAATTTTATTCAAGTTTGTTTTGATTTGTGGATTTCACACAAGTTTTTAACATTTTGTAAGGGATGAGAAAAGATGAATGTTTTTTTATGCCTCTTGGTAACTACCCAACTGCAACAATTTGCCCACTTTCAATTTTGTTAGCCTCTTCATACCCTACCCATACCTAATAGTAATAATCAACAAATTTTGCCAAAATAGGTATGTAATTATTCCCCAAGAAAATAGGTCTGATAGGCCGAATCTGAATATTTCAAGATTTTGATAGTCAAAAATAACTAGGCATTGGCTCTCTCATATTTTGAATTCGTTGGGGTGGCCTAGCGATGTGGATTGCTTTATAAGTTGCATAAGTGCAAGGTACAATTCTTCAAAAACTCACTAGGGTGAGATTTTTTTATTGATTGGTTCTGGTGGTTTGCTATTAGTAGTCTCCTAGCTATTTGCAGTCCCAATTTTAGTTTTATGGGTGAGATTGGAAAAAAGTAAATATCTAACTTGGATCTGAGAAATATTCTTTGCAGGGTCACATACTGAACTACATTGGAGATGCTCTTAGAACACCTTATGCACCAATGGTAAACTAGCCTGTACACCAAAGGTTGGATGAAGTCACAAAGCTGTGGAAATGGGGGCAACTCTTTTGTACATTCTAAGAGATTCCAAATTTTATATCCCTGAATTTGCATTACTTGGGGAAATGAAGTTTCCAAGCCCCTTTTCAACCTGAAATTGCAACAGTAACGTTCAGGTTGCAGCAACGTTTGTGGTCTAGTTCCAGGTCAAGAGTAAGAAATTCGCACCCAAATTGCACATTTCTAAGATTCCAGGTCTACATCTCTAATTTGCATTACTGTTAGAAATGAAACTTAAAAGCCATTTTCCAATCTGAATTGAATTGCAGCAATAATGGGGTTCAGGTTTCAGTTCCAGCAAGAGACAAGTTCTGGTCTGATTCTGGGTCTAGTGTAGGGTTCAGGTTTCAGTCCTTGCAGGTGACAAGTTCTAGTCTGGTGCCGTGTTCTCATTTCCATTCCTGTAGGACACAAGTTCTACAGCCTGTCAGGTTCTGGATCCAGTTCACTCATTAATCTCCTGTACATACATAATCCCACCCAACATCACCCAACACACAAATTGATCACAACAAGCAGCTTATCAAATAATGGCTCTGCCTCTTTCCAAAAACAATCATGGCTACATTCTAGTATTCTAACATGATAAAATCATGTAACATGGTCAGGTGATTTGAATGCAAAACGAATTTGATAAATAAAATGGCAGCTTCGAGAGTGCATAAGATCATGAAACTAACTTCATTTTGAATACAAGAGGAATTTGAAAAACTGAGCACATAGTTATTTGCAAAATTCAACCACCAAACTTTTACTGTGAAAATTTGAACTTGTGAACTTCACTTTGAATACACTGACTGTACTTTGATTCCTGATTTTGATGAAAGAATTTATTGGTGTGTTTAACAAGTATGAGGCCAGGATTAACCCAAGAAAATCTCTTGGTGATTGATACAATCCTCAACAGTGCATGAGCCAATCACACCCATATGACAAATGCAACTTAAAACAGAAAGAAAGAAAATGAACATAAAATGTAATCCTCAGTGGATGTGCAGATCCATCAAACAAGAGCTTAAGATGCAAAGTGATACACAATCCTTGGAATAATGGGAGGCAGGGGAGGACCATCTTGCAAGTACATGAAATTTAAAGCAACAAAAAATTCATCCACAAATTTGCTGATCTCACTGACCAGATTGGCTACATTTTTACTTGGATTTGTTTCCCATCTCTTCTCTTTACCTGCAAGCCACATAGGTGCACAGCGGCTGTTAGTAAATAGAATCCATCCATGAGCTTTGAAAATGCAGCACAGAGATCAAATCCCAAAATGGGAGAACTACCCTTTTGATGAGGGGCTAATACCATTATGCAAAATTTGCCAAACCTGGAAGTGGTGTAAAATCCAACAACAACAACAAACAGATTTTTTTTGCATATGTTTGCTTTCTCATCATCCCATAGTTAAAATCTTACCTAAGTACAATCAAAGTACTTACCTACTTTTGGGCTTCACACCAATTCCTTGGAGGGATGATGAAACTTTCTTGAATAGGTAACACACACATATTCAATCCTTGTATACCACTTCCATGACAACACAGGATAGATAGTTCATTACAAGGCTTCATCATTTGATTCCAGAATCTGACATCACTGGGGAGTGCCTACAAGTACATTTGTTAAAAAAGAATTAAGTTGCTCATTTCTGACTAAAAGTCTGGGTGTAAAAGTGCAAGAAATCTGTTGTCCTCAGAATTCATAGTACAAAGTACTTACAAGGATAATCTTCTTGCCTGGTTGGAAAGCTCAAGATCTACCAATCCCATCATTTTGCAAGCACTTCCCCACCACCCCTTCACAGCTTGGAAAGCTCAAATCTGCCAAGCCCATCATTTTGCAAGCACTTCCCCACTACCATTGGACAGCTTGGAAAACTTGAATCAACCAAGACCATCATTCTCCAAGTTCACTTCCCCACCACCCCTGCACAGCTTGGAAAGCCCAAACCTGCCAAAGTACATGCATTTTGCGAGTGCTTTTCCAACTTGCAAAGCTTGGAAAGCTTAAATATGCCAAAGCACATGGTTATTGTAAGTGCTTTCCCAGGACCAACTGGTATTGCAAGCTGAATCATGACCTATGGAAACCCAACTCGAACATTTGCTTCATCACACAATAATTGGAAATCAACTAGAGGAATAAGGGTCAAACCTAACATGTGAATTTAATTGGACTGAAACTCCTGCAATGTGCATCCTCAACTGGAGAATAAAGAACTACCAAGCCTCTTTCCCATTTTACATCATGTCTTACAAGGTGTGAAAGAAAATTAGCACAGCCCCTGTAGTTCTGCCTGGAGAAGACAGCTGTAGGCTCAAGGCCTAACAAACATGTACAGACTCATCAGCATTAATGAAAATCATTGTGTGTCCTTGCCAGCAATCTGATTCTGTGAAATTGGAAGCATCTTCATAGATTATCTCTACATCCCCTCATAGCTCATTATGCACTGAGAGCCAAAAAGGGGTTGATTTTGCTACGGTCCAAGTCACCTGTATGTATCTTAATTAACAATTACAAAAGGCATTACATGCCCTTTAACAAAAGGCTCACAATCACCTGCATGTGCAATCTTATTTCCAGCTTTGCCGTTTCGTAGCTTCAAGCTGCTTCAGGAGGTCATCAAGCTCAGTAAGAAGGGGTAACTTCAGTGCATGGAAATCCAGCTGGGCCTGATGGAGCACCTGCACTGTGTCCTGGCCAGTGCGGCAGCGGTCTTCCGCTTCTTCTAATCGCAACTTTGCCACCTTGAATGCATACTCTTGTTCAATCTTCTCTGCCTTTGCAAGGACTATGCGCTGCAGTCCTTCTGCCTCCCGCCTTGCCTCACCAGCACGAACTGCAAACATCTTGGCCTCAGCCTGCTTGATGCGTACGATACTCTCCAGCTCCAATATCTGCGCCTTCTTGTGCTCACGCTCCTGCTGCAGCTCTGCTGCTTCCTGCCTCTTCTCCTCCAGCTCAGCATCATATGTCTGCAATGCTGCACGTGCTCGCTCCAATGCATCCCTTGTGGTTGTCTTGTCCATTCCTGAAACTGGTGGAGTTCTTACAGATTCCTTGGACACACGGGGTGGCTGGGTTTGAGCTTCTTTTGAGACAGAAGGTGACTGGTTTTGAACCCTACCTGCATCCCCATCTGCCACAATTTGCAGGAATTGTGTGAGATCGCAAGCAGTTCAACAATATGTTATCAGCTGATCTGCAACCTTGGAGGTGTAACCCTCAAATGTGCCTAGGTTGATGGATGCAACAGGTGATCAAGCACAGGTTTAAAGAGTGTAAATGGAACAGCTCTTAATATGATGAGAATGGCAATCCAAACCACAACTGCAATTGGAAGGACCCAGAAGGATCCATCTAAGAAAAAATAAAATTACATGGTATGGGTGAAGTTTATCTCTAGTGTTGTTAAAAACTCTCAGGAACACAGACATGCAAGTAGTTGCACCTGGCTGACTTGGTGTTGGGAGAAAATTCCTGACACGAAAAAAACCATTAAGCAACTCTACTTGTCTCATGAACTTTCCATCAAACACTCCAGTTCAGACTGGACTGCAAAGGGTGGGGGTGGCAAATTGCATGGATTCAAAGATGATGATGTACTGTATACAAAGAGACAGGAAGATGATATACAGCTTACCAGCAAAGAACTTAAGCATAGTTCTACAGGCAATGGCTGGATCCACCTGAGCATCCAGCTGTTGTAGCATTTGCTCAGCCTTGCTGCACAATTGCTGCCCATGTGCATCTTTGCTGTCATGGAAGATACGCCTCACACAATCAAGCTCACTAGCCAAGACATCCCGGTCCCATTGTGGAGCACAAGTACAAAATACATCCTTAACAAAGCCATACAGCTCACTGGTATGGTCACATGCAATACAGTGGAACTGCATCTCTGACGTGCCTGCTGCACCACGAATGCTGGGGCCAGGAGCAATATAACCCATGCGGATGCCACAATCAGTGTGGCACCAGTGCAAGCAGAAGTCACACCCAATCCAACGGCATGTGTTGGCATCAAAGTCAAATTTTGAGCACACAACACACATGCATGAGCTGCAGAAGCCTGTCTTCTGTGCACAAAGCTTACAATCACATTCATCTGCTGGCAGCTGACTTTGGCAAGCAAAGTTACGGCATTTGGTTTGCAAGAAAACTTCAACTAGAGCTGAATGGGTCATTGGGATGTCAGGATGCAAGAAGGCCAGGATGCCTGTCTTCACTGCCACCAAGAGTTCTAGCTGAACTCGGTGTGCTCGCAACAATGTGTCTGTGGTTAAATCTGTGCGAGCTGCAAGAGTCTGCTGTAGTGACACAAACTGCTCCCGTTTATCTATGCTATTCAGCATGTCACGCAAGCTTTCCTTCAGCCCCTCCAAGAAGCTGTCGGGCAGTTCCTGCAGCTTGCGGGCCATTGATGGTATCAACTCTGACACTATGTCCTGGACCCTTACAGTTGTAAATGGTTTCTCTGAGTCTGCTACCCCTCTCTCCAACAACCCTTTCTCCCGAGAAGGCACCCTCTCTACACGAGTAGGCAAATCCCAGGGCTGAGTCTCCCGAGAACTTGCACTGTGAGATGGTGAGGACCACATTTCACCATGGTGTCGGTGTTTGTGCTGAGCATCATGTTGCAATGATCGTCTGGCATCTGATGAATGGGTAGCCTGCAGCCCACTGCCAACTGGTGCCCCCTGATGACTGCCTTGACTTCTGTCAACACTTTGTGGGCCTCCCTCTCTTCCTTGGTTTTGCAGCCGCTCACTACCCAGAGAGCCTTGCAGGATTTGTGGATTGTTTCCGGACTGAAGAAGCCTCTGGTACAAGGGCTTAGGTCTCTGCCTGTCTTGTGCTAGTGCTGTCAAAAACCCTTCATTTGCATGCTTGCTTCTGTATGACATCTGCCAACTGCCATGAGAACCTTGCTCTTTGGCTTGAGAGATTTGTTGGCTTCCACTTGACAGCTCTGTTTTGTCAAGACTGGTCTGAGTGAGGGAGCAGCTGGGATTGTGAAGGAAGGGCTGAGAATGGGAAACAGAGATTGAGTTGGTGAAGCCAGTGGAGTGGGTGCGTGTTGCAGCTTGAGAGGGATGGGACTGGGCACACTGCTGTGGAAGAGACTGACGACCATGTGGATCACCCGAGGAAAGCGAGAGTGAGGTATCAGGCAGTGCTAAAGATAAAAGTGCAGCATTCTCCATCCTCTGTTTTTTCTCAATCTGTCTCTCCTCCTCTCTCTCTTTCCCCATTTCTTTCTCTCCTTCTCTCAATTGCCCCTTACCAATCCTCCCCATCAAATTCTCCCCAGAAAGCTCCTTCTCATCTGGTGCCTCAACAACTAGTTTACCCCTAGCCCCTTTTCTTGCCTGTTGTGTCACGTCATGTTCAACTGCAGTTGTTACTTCGGGTCCTTGCTCTGTACCTCTGTCTCTAGGTCCTCCATACTCACAACCCTTAGAAAGTTCTAACTCCCCTTGACCATGCAAAGACTCCCTTACTGCTTCAATCTCTTCTTGAGCATCTATGGTTGGACCCTCGCTCTGTTTCTCTCCCTCATCCACTTCCATCTCCATCACTGAGTTAGTGGACCTCTCCAATACTTGCTCCTGAGAATCACCTTCTTTGTTAGGGTTTGAACCCTTGCCCATGCCTGAGTCCAGAGCCTGAACAGGTGCCGTTCCAATCTCTTCACCACCTCTTTCCTCACCACCAATCCTTGCATCTCCAGACCCTGTTTCTTCTTCTTCTGAGGCCTCATCAGTTTCCCTCTTCCTTAGACCATCTTGGTCCTGCTCCTGGGCGGCAATAGGCGCAGTAACGTCGCCATCAGACTCCATCTCGCCTTCCTCTCGCTCATTGCTCATTCCCGGCTCCTCCGTCGCCTCCACCATCTCCATGCTCTTGCTAATATCCTTCGGCTCCTTCTTCTCCGTCCGCTCCTCCTTATTGCTTTCCGACATCACCTCCACATTGTCAACCACCTCCCGCCGTTCTCTCCTGGTTGCGGACGACGTCCCTTTCCTATTGTCCGCACCTTCCTTATTATTATCTCTTGTAGTGTTTCGCGAACGAGCCTCAAAATCGGAGTCCAAACCCTTGTCTTCTCGATCTCGTTCCCCCTTCCTGGTCTCGTCGGCAGCAGAGCCCTTGGAGAAGCCACGGCCGTCCTTGACGAAAGATGCACGAGAATGATGATGACGGTAGTGATGATGATGGTGATGGTAATGATGGCTGTGATTCTTCATACCTTTATCAGCAGCAGACGACGACGACGCCACGACGACGCCACCTCCCTCCCTCTTCTCCAACAGCATCCGCCCTACCACCACCTCCGACGAACCCCCGTTGTCTCGTCTGTCGCCGCCACCATGGCCACCGTGGCGACGGAACCCACGGCTATTACGGCCATCATCGTCCATGCGCTTGAAGCGAGGCTGCTGCTCATCGCGTGCATCGGCGACATTAGCAGCAGGAGAAGACGGGGGCACATGGATCAGCGATCGATGTCGCTTCATCGCTCCGAACCCTTTCTTCTTCTCCTCCTTCTTCCTCCTCCTCCTCTCCCTCCTCCGCCTCCTCTTCCTGACCCGAGCTTCAGGGTTCTACGACTTGTGACCTAATTTCCAGAGGTACTTTCCAAACATAGAGTACACGGTAGGGCCCATTCCAACTCGGAACGCGTTGAGCCTGGTACGGTGACATGCCATTCCGTCAGTTAAAGCTTCCGTTCCGTCAGGTGTCTTCTTCGTCTTCCTAAGCTTCTTCAGGGTACGACGACTTGTGACATAATTGCCAGAGCTAATTTCCAAACATCAAGTCCACGGTAGGGCCTATTCCACCTCGGAACGTGTTGATCCTGGTACAGCGACGTGCCATTCCGTCAGTTAAAGATTCCGTTCCGTCAGGTCGTCAGCTGGGTTCTACGGCCAGAGTGAACCAGCCCCCATGACTGCACCAGTTGGCCGTTCTGTCCATAAGATGGGCTGGATGATTTGCCTCTTTTTCATTCGCCTCTTTACCTTACGTTAACCAACATTCTACCACAGTCAATCTTTTGTGGTGGCTGACTTTTGACCTTTTTTGTCTTTGCCAATGTTTTCTCAACCCTGACCTCCATACTACCCACCCACTTAACTAGCCTACTGACCTAAATCTTAACCTTGCCTATGAACTAACAATTAATCTCTTACTTACCTTGGCAAAATTCTTATTTTCTTTTAGCTAAACTTTTATTTCTTGGTTAAACCTATATTTCTTCTTGACTAAACTTCTATCTCTTGGCAAAACCTATATATTTTACTGGTTAAACTTTTATCTATTGGTTAAACTTATATTTATTAGCTAAACCTATATATATATATATATATATATATATATATATATATATATATATTTCTATCGAGAATATTTTTTTTATGTGTTTTTATTTAATATGTCAAATGTTTTTAATATGTCAAGTATTCTCTTAAATTCATATATTTCTCATTTTTTCT
>Ga0116229_10009401_pt1 | contig 14920 bp, 20 predicted proteins | sample S1TSphgellanicum_3_FD_87313 | JGI IMG/M metagenome (GOLD analysis project Ga0116229, IMG submission 87313) | Host-associated microbial communities from peat moss isolated from Minnesota, USA - S1T2_Fc - Sphagnum magellanicum MG | ecosystem: Host-associated > Plants > Peat moss > Unclassified... | reverse complement strand
CTAAACTTGAAAATGTTTTTGTGTTATGTTTCTATTTGGAAGGTTTTACAATATCCTTGTCTAATTTGTTTAGTGTGTAACTTTCTTGGAAAAAGAGCTAGTGTTCTTGAATGTTAGGACTCCCAAACTTGAAAATGACGCTCCTAATGTACAAATAGATGTTGAACATTAGTTGTGTACCTCAAAGTACACATTTTCTTATTTCTACTTGCTTCTAGTTTTGTTTTCCAAAATCACATTTTGATTTTTCAGATCTGATTTTTTTCCCAAGAAAACGTTTAAAGGTGTTTTTTTGTCAAGTATCTTTGATGACCTTCCCTTCAACAAGTAGCATGTTAAATGTACCAATTCAACCCAAAGAGTCTTGTGAGAACAAGTCAATTTACAGTGAAAAGGTTGATTCGACTTCTAGAAACTACCATTGTATATGTTGTTCTTTGTTGAAATTCACATTTCTTAAAGAAGTCCAATCGTCATAGAAAAGTCAATCAAACTTGTAGAGCTTGTCATTGCGTAAAAACTTTTGATTTCTAAACTTAACATGTGATGAAAAAAGTTCAATTTTCAAATCTCACTTCGATTCACAAAAATAAGGTGGATCAATTTATTTTATTCTTGTCTTTGGCACTAACTATTGTGCCTTTCAAACTTCTTATAGACTTCAAATTTCATCTTTATTTTTCTACATTCACACTAGCTAAGCTTAAAAGTGCCAATATGAACCCTACCAATGCACCTTTGTCAAATGTTAGTTTGTCACTTGAGAATGTCAAGAGTGGTGAAACTCTAGAAAAACTATTTGAGCTTTCATTTTTTGCATCTCTAAAGGGGAAGGAAAATCTTACCTTTTAAGTCACATTAAATCCTAAAAACCTAGTTATTATAGGTCCTACAAAAGCAAAATGTAACAAACCAAAAATAAAATGAGAACTAAATTAAGTTTTACAAGATCTAGGGGCAACATAATTCATTTTAAAAAATATGTTTGTCAAAAATATGGGAAAATGAAAATGGTGTGATTTAAGGTGTGTTTTGTTGTTGAAGAAAAGGACAAGTTTTTAATGTTAAAAATGGTTTATTTGGTGAAACATTATGGGTTGAAAAAATGCATTATTGCAAAGCTTAGAATTAATGTTGGCCAATTTTACATGTTTACTACTAACACAAAATTAATGTGCAAAATCAAAAGTTGTTTGATTCCACAAGTCATGACATAATATTGTTTCAACTTTAGAATGGTGACAAGATGGAAGGGAAAAAGAAATATCTCTACTTTGTTCCAATCTAACATATTTTACAATAAGGGAAGCACCTAAACTTTCAAATAATTTTTCTAGTTTCTCAAAGTTGAAAATTGCCCTCATAAGCATTGGTCAATTTGACAAGATGGACCACGGTGGAGATGGTGCATGATGTTGCTTTGTGTGCCACAAAAGTTATCATGCAAAAATTACCATATATTTTAATGAGTTGAAATGAAGTCACCACCATTGGTAATTAAAGTTGATTGTGTGTGCATGTTTATGTCATAAATGAGTGGAAAAGAATCTTCATTTTGCTAAACCTTCAAGGAATGGTTGATGAAGTTATTTTTGGCAATCTGACATCACTTATTATTCAAATTTTGGTTAAATATGGAAGGTTGAGTGAAACAAAGATTGTTAATAAACTAGTTTCTTTGGAGCAAATGGAATTATTGGTTTTCATGGCGTGAAAAGTGGGGTGACCATCCAACTCATGCAAAATCATGTTCCATTTGTGAGTGTTGTCCATTGCATGGTTCACCCCCACCAATATTTATTTAGACCTTGAGCAAGTTGAATTCAGTTTCCAAGATCAAATGAATCCTTACTTGCATCCATGCATAACTATTTTGTTTATAGTTCTATGTGGCATCTTGAAACTAACAAGCTTGGTAAACTTTTGGAATCCAAATGCAACAAGATTTTTAAAAACATAAAGACCCATTAGATTTCTATGTTTTCATCCTCCAAGTGGGTCTTGAATGAATAGCCTTTGGTTGTGAAAATGGTTGGAGAGACTTCCACCATTGCCACTACCAAAGTAGATTATGAATTCATTTGCAACGTGCAGGCACTTTTAAGTTTCACATGTGTGTTGCCCTTTTTGGAATTAGTGCAATCCTCGTCCAAATTTGCACAATCATGAATCACTTTCATTTGTGATTTCATCTTTGTTGTCAAGCTTTGTGAATCTAATCTCCAAGCAATGTGTAATGAACTTGAGAACAAGTGTTCATTTTAACATTTTAAGTTTTTCCTTAATCTTGTTGACTATTCCCGTGATCAATAATGCTTAACCTAGTGAATAAAGCCCTATATTTTGCATTCAATATGTTGCCTTTTTTTGGAGGGATATTGTATATGTTGCATGCCATAGATGCAACCACAAAGGAACTACAAGTATGATAATGAAGGAGATTTGTGTTCAATTTATAGAAATTATAAAGTAGCAATGTACAAAGGTTTTGGGAATTTGATTTTGGAATTAGAGAAACATTTTCTCATGCAAGAGTTATTGAATGCAATTGGAGCAATTTACCTTTAATATTGGCTTGCTCCAAAAGTTGAAACAACCTTCTCAAGGCATGTGGCCATTTTGCAAACACATTTTGGGCATAAAAAACTCATCGAGAGTTTTGGTATGTTTGTTGAGGCATTGATAAACCCTCTAATTCTTGATCAACAATTAATGTTTTCAAGTTGACAATGCAAAATTGTGTTCAATCCACCATGTTGCCTCCCCATGATTGTAATCCCACAACACAATTATGGGAGAGACTTGGAATTACTAGGATTCTAACCCACAGACTATTGTAGTGGTTTAAAATGGCCAATTTTTGCACAATTATGGTGTTGGGCAACAACATGGAGGATGAGCGCACCTTTTCCAACCTTTCATTCATAAAGACAAAGCTTTGAAATCACTTGATTATTTACTTGGACCTTGTTGTTCGAATGTATGTGCATAAATTTTATGTTGTGTTCACTCATAAAGAAGAAGCTTTGGAATTGCTTTGATTATGCACTTGGACCTTGTTGTTCAAATGTATGCACAGAAATTTTATGTTTTGGAAACCTTCCCTTTCTACATTGCCATATGTACTTTGAATGATGACCAAGTGCGCTATGGGGTGACGACTTAAGTATTTTCTGGTTTGCCATCTAATGTGGCATTGCTAGTGGGTTTAGTGGCAGTAGCTTGCATGTATTAAGGCTCATTAACGTGGTTTCAATTGGCTGGTCTGATACCAGTTGTGTATCAAGCTACAAGGAAAAAAATCATGAGCCCTAGATGGTTCCACTTTGCAAAACACGATGACATGGTTCATCTCCTTTGTTTTATGTGCTCCAATCAACTATCTATGATTGTCAATGGTGGTGTGATATGAAGATCCACTCAAAGGAAGTGCATCCTGGGTTTCAATTTGCTTGCATGTTCAAGTTTTCTAAATAGGGTTTGGGTGCAAGAAGGGAATGAACTACAAGGGGCAGCATCTTGGATCAGGGTTCAAATCCCCCTTATGCTGACTAGGGTTTTGTGTTAGTTATATCTATGTAGTTTGTTGGTCCTTCCGAGCTTTGTTATGCACCATGAAGAAGGGTACATTTTCACCTTCAAGGTTGTTGGGTGTATATTCTGTAGTTTCTGTCCAGGTCTTCAAGGGTTTGTATCTGACATTTACATTGCAATATGGGGCTTTCATATGTAAAAAGAACAGATTTTTGTATGCTGGATTTCTTTCATGGAACATGTATGGTCATAAACCGGTTTCTAGCATTGAGAGAGATCTTCCACAGACAATATTTGCAGATCAAAATCCAATGTGCAAGTTTCAGATTTGTTTCTTTTGTTTGGATTCCGGTTGAACACTTGTGCATTTTGTATTATAGTTCAAATCTCTCAGTTGTTATGTTTGTGAATGCAGACACTGGGCTACATAGTGTTCTGTTGCAACAATGTTTGGAGCTATTGACTTTTTAGCATGCACTATGTGGTTCAACAGATGGCCATATTCCCATGCCGCTTGTGAAGGTACCTTCCAACAGCCCAATTCTCTACTCTATTCACTGTAATAAAATTCCAGTTGTGATTGTGGGAAAAGATAAGTGAGTTGTCTCTGCTGGACTGATTAAGACAATGCTACCAGCGTTGTGGCTTTCACTTTTGGCTACCAACAATATCAAGGGATATGGCTACGAACTTGGGGAATATACCTATTCCCTTTCCCATGACATTCTACAACGACTACTGGACCAGCAAGCTATTGATCACATTGTTTCTCCATAAGGTAAATTAACTTTGCACATTTTAGTGGTTTAATTGGAAGTTGATTCAAATTGTGTACTTATTCAAAGCTTTCAAAGAGTCATGATTATTGGCCATGAGTTTTGCACCCTTATAGAGTTTCTGGATGTGACTTTGTCTGGAATGTGGAGGTGGTGGAGGCCAGTGGATTTGTGAGTGGAAAAACAATATTTCTTATCACTCTGGGTTTGGGTCTGTTGGGGCTTCTTGGCATGTGGGTGTACTCTCAACTCCAACATCTTTCCAAGGCAATTATCTTAATCCCTAAATAGGAATGGTCACTTATTAATTTAATGTTGGACTACATCTGCACCTACATGGTGATGTGAGTTTTGCATGTCTACCAGACCTCAACAAAGTTGCCGAAAAAGTTTTTCTAGAAAAAATTCTTATATGCACTTATCTCATTTGCTTTGATTGGGCCACTGTTGGGATGATCTACTGCAGAATGAAGTTAGTTGAAACTTGCAGGATAATTAAAGATGTGAGAATTTATTTTTTGTTGTATCAAGTGCACTTACATGTGAACAAAATTTGAGAAGGTCTAATAACTTGAAGACATGCACACAAATCGGTATAGATGTTATACCAACAATGAATTGCTGGAGGTATTTTGCTGATTACTCTTCCAGATTCCTCTTCAGAACTCAATACCACTTTGCCCAGAGCTCATCATCATCTACATGTTTGTGTTAGAAGCATTTTTTTTATTGTGGAGTGTGCTATTTGTCATACAGGATCCCTTCATTCACACATAAGATAAGAAGAAGCACTTCACAGCAAACCAAATCAAGAAAGAAAAAATAGTCACCCATGTTGAATGAGGTTGTGCCAGGGGCAACACATCTGCTGGAACATGGGTAGAAATTGGGATCATGATCTAGATTTCCTTTTGTGTCTTGGATGCATGATTTCAGGTCTAGTTTTATATGCCACGTATTTGTGTGATGATTATATTGTATGGTAGCAGCAATGGGGTTTCTGGAATAGGGCATCACTCCACATAAGATAGCTCGTGTGGCCGTTGAGCATTGTAGAAAGGAGAGCTTTTAGGAAGACAATACAAAGTCATGGTGTCAGATCACAATGCACTTATGATGTGCATTTCTTTCATTGTTTCCAAGTGTTCTCAATGTCTTGTAGAATTGACATATTTAAGGATCCAAGTCCTCTTGTTGGGTAGCACAATATGGCCATGTGCATGAATTTAGCTTCAGTTGTGTTGTGCAGACATTCTGGAGAACGTTCTTTGATGATTATGTTGTAACCTGCAGCTCCTCCCACCCCACCTCCCCCTTTTGGAAATGAAATGAAACATATGTTCATAAAGACAAACAACCTGCAACAAAGCTGAAATACTGAGCATTTACTGGAACATGACTTGCAGCAAGAGAATGCCAAATTGTTCCAAAAGGTTTTTAATCCTCCTGCTGTTGTTGCTTGTGACTAGTGTGTGCAAAGATCTGATCATCACTACTAGGTACAAGTCCAAACATAATTTGGAATTTAAAAAAATTCCTTTGTGATGCTCCTACATCCAGTATCTGGAAAGCAAGTAAGAGATGATGGAATGTACAGTTTGGACAAAGGTTCAATAACTTTTTGTAGTTCAAGTTGCCTTCAATTTCTAGGTCATTTTTTGAGGATATAACAAATGTATTGTACGCTGACAATGCAGCAGCATGGGAGGCAACAAGGATGAGCATTAAGTTCATGTGAACAACTTTAGGTGGCAATTTGACAAAATCCTCAATGACAAGCACTAAGTATGTTTCTTCCAGAAATGTGGCATCTCTCTGTGGGTATAGCACCATATCCCCACTGGTTATCAAGGTGATTTCTTTATTTTCATGATCACTATTCTCAGAAAATCAGAGAACCAGTTCCGATATTATAATCGCCCAAGTTTTACTGCAACTGGAGCCAAAACAAAAAGTTCAGATGTAAGCAGCATACACAAAACACCGGGACTACCAAGCTAACTTTCTCACCTAAATTGAAGTCCTCACAGGAGCTTTATCCCCAGTTTTGGATTCACCTTCACAATTGGTTCTCACACGAGTTTCCTCCAGCGGTTTTGGATTTGCTTTACTTGAGCTTTCACTTCTGCTCATTCTTCTTTAAACCAAGCCTTGTGGGAATAAGATCCTACACATCTACTAAAGTGATACCCAGTTTCATGAAATGCTACCAAATGTTGCTCACTTTCCACTTATCATCACATTAGGGATGAAACACAGATTAGAGGAGCAAAGTAAGGCACAAAGACAGTATGACTTTGAGGATAACTCTGATATATATGAAAATCATTTTTCCCATTATATTTTATAAGGTCACCAAATGGACTATATGACCGATATATCCTGCTATAGTTTTTAAACTTCCTCTCAAGAGATTGTTGCAGTCCCATGGCATCAGTTGTCATTTCCCCTCTTGTTTGGCTTTGACCTTCATATGTCTGATGTTAGGCCCATTGTGTCCATACATCACCACAAACTTGACATTTGATAGATCTCCTTGAAAATTCCCAGTCCTACACTGTTTATGAGTAGACCACTACATTGAGCAATGAACACTTTTTTTCCTTGTAAATTGTTCACCTATAATGCATATTGGAAACATGCTTATTAATAATAGCAATCCATGAACAAGTGTCTTTTATATATTGCTCATTCCCACACCTATATTGATTACCAATAAGGTATAATGCAAACATGCTTGTCAACAGTAATTCACCTACACCCCATATAACTCCTCCAAACATATTTGCAAAGATTGTGCTTGGTCTTGTCAAAATGGGTGCAACAAAGTACCTGCAAAACATGGGGACAGACTACATTGTCAAACCTAGGCCAAGTACCTATACCCACAGAAACAAGCCACATTTCTCAAAGAAACATCCCCTAAGCTTCTCCTACTAAAATCAAAAGATCCAATCACCAAAATGGAAGGAAGCCAAAAAAATTACCTCATATCCCATCTGCTGATAATTCGTAGCAGATAATTTGCACCAAATGTTCGACACACCCTTTGCACTACTTTCTTCTTGACAGACATACACAATTTCTGGTGTCAGCACTTGGAATATTCATACTTCTGCTCAACTTGATTATCAATTCATGCAAAATCAGTTAAATTCATGACTGCCTCCACTGCAAGAGATTTTATGGGTCAAAAAGCACTATCAGGTTGAGATGAGAACTATTCTTCAAGTTCCTACAATCGAAACAAATCAAAGACTAAGAAACCACTGATCAGAATCTGCAAGTAAAATTGTATACAAATTTGGTGTTATCCTACTACACAAAGCAGCTATGCTCATACTGCAGCCCACATGTTTCCAAACAGAAACTACTGGAACTTTAGCCCCTTGAAGTGTCAGATTACTTAGAACTTCTTGGCCCATGCTCTCAGGTCAAAACCTACCAAATCATGTACATCTATGAGCTCAATTGTATACACAAAAAAATCTCTCTTGCTGGAGAGGAATGGGAATAACAGTGCACCCACTACTCTCACAGCTGATGTATGTACACAGAGCGTGCATATCTGCTAAGGAGCCATCAGACACATTACCAGGGCTTGGCTTAGCCCTTCATTCCTTCTGATGACAGACTTGCTGACATATCATCATCAACAGGTTTTACTGGAGGGCCCATGCAGGAGCGAGCCACTGACTCAAAGAGCTTCTCTATTTCTGGAGCACAGCGAGTGAAACTATGGGTCCAAAAGCTGTAGCGTGGATTCTGCACAGGCCAGTCAAATCTGGAATCAGACTCTCATTCAGAGCACATGAATTTTAACATGTCTTGTCATGGAATTACAACTAAATGCTGCCTCCAGCAAGACAAAGGAGGACCTACCTTGATGAGCTCAATGAAGGTGATGAGAAGACCCCATGGATGGGGTCGATTCACAATCAGTCTCTCCAGCAACACCCTTGTGATCTGCTCTTGTACAATTTCCTGAGAAAGTGCATGCAAGATTCAGCAGTCTACCATTATTCACATGCTTTACATAGCCAAAGTAGGACAAAACAATCAATGAACCATGAGCAGTTGCTGTATGGTCAGATTTCCAACACAGGCAAGTACTCCCAAGGAAAGCAGACTGGAAACTTCCAAACTCAAGCCACTGTGATGTATTAAATAGAATCTGTAGTGGAAGCATTGAAAACTTCTTACATGATTAGCCTCTGCAAAAAGGTAAAGAAGAACACAAGAGAAATAGTGTGTATGATTGTTTGGGTAGCGCAATTGGTTGGCCACAGCATTTAGGAACAGGTAGCGCCCTTCTGTGTCAAGCTCCAGTACAAGGTGCTGGAAGATGTCCATGGGAGCACTGTGAGTGATGGGTGCTGATGGCACTGCCAACTGCTGTTGAGTAGTCTTGCTTTGAAGTTGCAGTATTGCCTGAAAGACACAAACCTCTCATAAGATTGGCAGACATCAGTTGGTGACTCCACTTGTTTCAGGTTCCACAAGACCACCAAATTTCTCTGTATCACTTTATCGCAATATTCACATTGGTAAAGGTTAAAACAGACCTGCATGCCAACATAGAGAACTAGTGCATTGAGAAGAGGCACATTGTACTTAGTGCCACTAGAAGCAGCTTCAGCCGGAGACAAAATTAGTCGCCCCTTCAAGTCCACAGACAGTAGTGACAGTTGTTGCCGAGTCTGTTCATCAAAACCATCTAGAGTGTAAGAGAACAACATGATGATGTGGTTACTTAGACTCAACGTGCCATTTCCAGGGAGCTAAGAAACCTGTGTCATTAACACCATCATAGCCAGGATAAGCACCCCAAAGTTTTCTGAAAAACAGCACTCATGCAATGAGTTTTCCATCCAATATTACTTGCCTGGGACAGATCAAATAATTCCACACTATGGCATCCCATTCATCAGATTGTTCTAATAATTCCTGACCTTTTCTAAACCAGTAAGTGTAACAAACTTCACATCTCCAAATGTAAGACACCAACAAAACTTAAAGCAATCAAGAAAGATGAATCAAAGCATGGAGCTTAGAGGAAAAGAAAAAACTGTATATCTAAAAGGCAACTGAAGATACAGGCCTTGAGGTAATCATCCACTTCTGTTTTTAACTGTTTGTTCTTGAGTGCAGACTCGACATCAGACAGAATACGAGGTGCCTGGCTGATTTCAGGCAGCAAGTCAACCTGGTAAACATCACACAAATCCACAGATGCACATCAATAAACCTGTCTAAATAGATTGTGCAATGTGCCTACAACCATTTGTACAATTACTACAGCAACTGCACCTAATTTATGGCATACAAGCGTATGAGAAATTCAGTGGTGATAAGAAATACCTTCAGGTTTGGTGTAAAAGGATCAGGAAGGCGCATGTTTCGGGGAAAAGCGCTGAGGATAAGATTGCGCATTTGGATGCAAGAGGGTGGAATGACATCACAGAAACTGAAGTGATGGTCACACAAAAACTCTGGAAAGTCATGTAGCAACACCAGTAATACACGCAATGTACCCTTGTACAATAGCCGCACCTGCCAACACCTAACCCGTCTTAGAAAGTTCCAAGAAACTATGAAGTGAACAGATGTTGTCAACATATATATCCAAGCAATGAAAGAGAAGTGTAATAGTTCAAATTCTTGCTCCCAAATAACTATGAACAAAACATTGCCACAGGGGAGCCTAATCAAGAGGCAGACACATGTCTTTAGTTACAGACTTGATCCATGTCTCTTGCAACAGTGTACAAAAGGCATTGCATTAAAAAGAAACCACACACCGGATCACTGACATCCGCATTTCGAAGATAGGGCTCCATAAATTTGAAGAGGGCTACTAGCAACCGTTGAAACAGTGGCCAACCCTTCTGAGGATTGCTAAGCAGTAGCTTGGGCATGAATGTCCGATGGCTAATCAGCTCCAACCATGCAAAGCTGTCAGTCACCCAAGCCCCGTCAACTTCATGGAATGGTATGAGAACATATGCATTTAGGTGGTCAGGTTATTTCAAGTTCTGACTAAAATATTCAATTGACCACCTGTGGAGGAAGTCCTCTTCCCCTCCACCTTCAGCCTTCAAAATACATACAATTTCTGCACCTCCAAATCTGTCCTCAACTTGAACAAGTGTATAATTGGAATGGGAACCACACAGTGATCCAAAGGGGACCTTCCCATAGTTATAGCTCATGCACCATACTCTGGAAAGAGTTTGAAGCTTGGACTCACCTCCAACCAGGCACTTGAAGTGGTTGGAGTGCTAGAAGAGCATTTCCAAATGCTGTCAGGACCTGGAGAGACAACTTGCTTCTTAGCAACAGCTTTGCAACTGTGACTAGGTTGGCAGGCACCAATTCTCAACCAGGATACACCTTGACCAAACAGAAACACCAAGGGTGAGCCCAAAATCAAAACCAGAGCAGATGAAGAGCCATTTGAAGTCACCTGAAAATTGCTGGAGTCTAGTGTTGAATCTGCTGAGTTGAAGTCCATAAGCCATGTGACAAAGAGACGGAAGTAGGGGCGGGGATGAAAAGCTGTTTTCCGCTCATGGCTATCTCGTTGAATCACACGCACAGTTACATTCAACACCTAAGCCATTTCACGCCACAAGCAAAATAGCAACATACCATTACAATTGATATAGCTTTCACATCTGCAACATTAGCCAGCGCTAAAAAGGCTGCCTCTATGTCTCTTAACATGTCATTGCCCCATATAAATTACCATAACCAGTCTAGCTTTCTTCCATTGCTGACACTCATCAGGTGTGCACCAACTTGAAAATGAAAAGAATTCAGGTTTGAACAGACCATGAGGCATTCAGGTGAATGAGCTTTACTTGCAAATGATAGAACCAAGATTGGATTCCCTTCATCAAATACTAAATAGCACACCCAGGTAGTTTCTGTTTTGAAAGTAAACCCCCTACACTAAACCAGAATGACTTGCTCTTATCAGAAACTTAACTGCTGGTAGGTTTTACCTTGTTCAGAAGGTTGACTTTGCTCATTGACGGATCAACAGAATACTGTGCACCAAACAGAAACACACACAAATCAAGGTTACAATGTTGTAAGGCAAAACTACATTTCAGCTTAAAACCAAGATTTCCATGAAGAAACACAAGCACATAACTTCAAGGAAGGTGTCACTTACTTTCACAAGCAAAAGCACAAGCTTTGCAAACATATCAATGGCTACAAACGAAAGGTTCAATCCCTGCTGCCGTGGGTCACCAGGCCCTGAGCTTACTAATTGTGTCTCTGTGTTGAGACAATGGGTCACTGCAAGTTCCTGCAACAAAAATACTGTTGGCATGAAAAGATGATCATGATGCAGTGAAAATTGTAAATCCCAATAGATTGTCCATGGAGAAGGGTGACACAATGTCAGTTAGATGATGTGAAGAACCGAGAAACTTATAAACAGCGTCAACAATGTCACATACAATGAGAATGCGGAAAAATCTATCAGAGAAATCATCTCCTTTGAGCATGCCCAGGTGCTGTAGCTGGGATAAGTATATGGCATAAGCCTTGTCATTGCTTCCAGGACCATCACAAATGCGAGCCCACTCATCAAACAAGACTGCGACCTGGATAGCATCACCAAAATTACATTAGCCCAGCAAGTGGTACCAAATATCCAGTCACTATAATTTCCTATTGCCAATCTGGAAATGAGATGGCTAGTTAACTGGTATCCGCAACTTCAAGTATTCACAACAAAATAGGGGCAGGAGCAGCTAGATCAACAAATGTCAGTTGCTCTATAGCAGCTGGAAGACAATATGAGCACATATAACAAAAGCCTGAAAGTGAACACACTGAGCACAATTCTCCTCACTCCAAAGCCTATGCTAAATGCAGATTTATGAAACATACCTGATCTCTTAGTCCAGCAGGGTCACCAGCTGCCATATCACGACTCCCAACCTTTCCATCATCTCGCAGACCAGCATTCCGGTTTGATAGAAGCTGTTCATGTTTAAGCACTAAAAACCCATAAGCAAATAAAACACTCAAACCTGAGTACGCTCTTGGCTAAAAAACATGCTGATGGCACTAACATCATGCTCTGGATTGCTCTAAAGATGAAGATTCCTATTACCATAATCCTATGCTTAATATGAGCATACATGCAAGACACACCTTCTTGTCTTTTGTCAGTCGTGATTTATCATCCTTCCCAGTGCTAGCACTTCCCTGTCCAGAGGCACTTGATGTACTCTTGGCAATCTCCACCAATTGCTGCAGGGACTCTGGAGAGCCTGGTCGTGCAGCCAACTGATTTCCATTGACACATTTCAAGATTACTACTGGCACTCACAGAATTTGAAGTTCTCATCTAGTCATCAGCACCCATCATGTATGTTCACATCTTGAGCTCTTGTGCAATATCAGTAACATATCGCACTACCCATGAGAATGGTTGATCCATGATCTGTAATAGAAACTAGGTGGAAATCTCTGCCGTGCTGTTCTCTGTTCCTTGAGAACCTCCATATGGCTGACAGTGCAAGCAGCATGCACTTTCTCGTGGTGACATTTATTTACCACCCAGGAACACAAACTTTTAGAACTAGCAAAGAGTAAGTATAGTAACCCACCTTCCCCAGAGCTTCAATCACATTGTAAAACTCAGTATTGCTCACACCAGCATCATCAATTACACAGGTCTTCACCAAGTACGCTGCAAATTCAACCGCATCCTCTGCAGCATTTGAATGTGTGGCAGGTATAAGCAATGGCAAGAAATACAGGTCCAACAACAGCACTATTTTATTTCTAGCTACACCTTTAAGCCTTGCGAAGTAGTAAGTTTCATCAACAATACCCTTGAGAAGTAAAACCATTTCCAAACCACATGCTGTGGCATTGTTAGCTGGCACAGTGTACGATACAATAACTTTCCAAAACATGGCTGCATAGCAGAGAGCTAGCAAACAATGTAAACAGGTCAAATCCTTACTGTTACGGCCTCCATCAATCAGCTTTGCAAGGTGAAGATTATAGTCTGTTAAAATAATCAACTCTGAACGAATCAGGCCAACTGTAATCTCACGGTTGAACTTTCGTTCATCATCTGAATATATAACCTGCCATCAGGGGCAGCCAGCAAAAGCCCTATTGTCAGTAACATTTTTCTTTATGCTATACAAGTCACTTTCAGCACTCCTATTGTTATAAATATTTGACCTCCAGTTTGCATTCAAAATCTAAATCATTCAGGTTGTCTGAAAAATCTAAAGCATTAAACCAGAACTGTAAGTTTTTTCTCTCACCCAGCTTGTGAGTTCCTTAACAACCCGCTTGCACACATCTCGAATGGACTCAAGAATTGCAAGATGGACTGAGACATGCACATTGCTAGTGGTATTCTCATACAACCGCTTGAACACCTGGTGAGCCAACCAACATACCACAGAAATGACAACAGCAGTATTATTAACACAACACAAACCATGAATGTAAAACAAAAAACCTGTTCCTGTGACAGATTTCATCCACTAGTTTCAGTAGATCCTGTTCACTATGATCTCAGAGGAATGTGAGGCCCCAGTATATGACAGGCAGTCCCACAAAAAGCACACTGGAAGACTCACCATGGAGGATAGCAGAATTGGTCAAATTTCTGTGTGAGTCAATCATTTGTTATCAGCCCAATGTGTAAAAATGCTACAAAAGGGGGCTACATTGGTTAAGCCTGAGAATCCATAAGCACATGCTCACCTTTTGAGCTATAGCAAGGGCCGCTTCATCCCTGCTGATGCCTTGTAAGATAATCTCTTGCACCTCCATCACCAATGTCTGCTCCAATAGAAACAATATCACTAAATTGGGGGAAATGCAGCAGAATATATCCTCATAAGTGCTGAGAGTTTCTCAATATTTAGGATATAAGCTAACCTGAATAGAGATGAGAGAATACCCAACCATAGGGTCATGAACAGTTGAGGAAATGCAGGAGAATATACCACCAGTCATTGCTCATTACAACTGCTTCATTCTCTTCATCTGGAAGCACTCAACAACCTTAAATGAAATTTGAGCAACAGCAGTATGCAGAACTTACATGAACTTCATGATCCAGAGGTAAAGATGAGTAGTTGATTGCTGACACATTTGAGACTGCAACATCCAGCTGAAGCACCACATTCATAGAGACCTGTCAGTATTTTCATAATCCAATGAACTGTACTATGGCTTTACCCAGTGCACAGTATGATACAGTATGACATTTAATGACTTGGCATAGGGCCTTAACCTTCTGGGCAACCACTTGATACTTCTCAATAGCCTCCCCAGTGGTCAGAGATGGTTCCACCAATGGGCCTCCCAATTGGTCTGTCGACAAAGGAGGTGAGGGTGAGGGTGCTCCAGAGCTTATGGAACCCTGCTTTTCACAAACAGCCATATGATAAGATACCACATACTATACAAATCACCGTGCAAATATGACAACCCCTGCTTATGTCCTCATATACCATAGAACAGCTGCGGAGAGGGAAGGTCAGAAATAGAGTGCTCAATTTTGCACCACTCTCCACACATGAGAGATCCATAGCCATCCCTCTCCCCCCATG
>Ga0116229_10009400_pt1 | contig 14921 bp, 10 predicted proteins | sample S1TSphgellanicum_3_FD_87313 | JGI IMG/M metagenome (GOLD analysis project Ga0116229, IMG submission 87313) | Host-associated microbial communities from peat moss isolated from Minnesota, USA - S1T2_Fc - Sphagnum magellanicum MG | ecosystem: Host-associated > Plants > Peat moss > Unclassified... | reverse complement strand
TCAGCAGCAAAAAGAAATGGACTGTCATGAACCCCATCCGGCGCCCAATGAAAAAACGCAACCCATCCAGTGGACAGAACGGCCAACTGGTGCATTGGTGGGTGCTAATTCACTCTGGCCCTAGTTTGGGTCCTAGTTCTTTCCTTTTGTAAAATTTTCATTCCCAGTCACGTATTTGATGGCCTAGTATGCCGAAACTGGCCGTTCTCGCCCCCTAATCGCCTGATTTAGTGGATAATTCTATTAAATTAAAAATGTTTAGAAGCAACTTTTTTTTTTTCCCCCTCCTGAGTTTTCAGTTTTTACCATGATACCAGCGTAGTAGGAGCTGCTGGTTCACCAAAGGCTCAACCAACAAGGTGAAGGTACCAGTGTAGGTGCTAGTTCACTCTGACCATGAGTTACCCGGCAACAACGGTCCAGTCTATCCAATTGGGGAAAGGAGTTGACACAAGGAAAGCAAAGCAAGTAGTTAACTGAGCTCTCATCAGTCCTATAGAAAACTGGTTTAGTTATGCCATGGCACCCACCACCAACTACATTTTGAGTCCCAGAGGCTATTTAACCTTGGTTAGTAGCTAGTAGTACATCATAACAATGCCAGGTGAGGAGAAGGCACAAAAACAAGAGATGGGGGTTGTGGTGGCACTTTGTTAGTTCTATTGGTGGCAAGTGCCCAATGGACAAAACAACTGAGTTTCCAGTTCAACAATAATTCATTCTGTCAGGAACAACTAACTACACAGTTGTAGGCTAGTAGTCACTCCTGACGTCTTTTTGTGCCTTAACTACCAAGGCAAGGATATTGTTAGTGTTTAGATTCATTATAGAGTATATATAGTAGTAGCTTAATGGATTTTTATAGGCCCCTAGTTAATAATAATAATAGGTCTATTTTTTTAAGTGAGGATTTTTGAAAGATGGTATTTTGGCTTGTGTTGAAACTTGAGAGATTAGTTATTATGGAGTTGCCATATTTTGAAGGATTTTGGTTTCTTTTAGAGGGTTTTTTTTGAAGATTGTATTTTTGCAATGGTGAAATATTTGAGTTTCCATAATTGAAAGATGATATTTTGGCTTGTGTTGAAACTTGAGATTAGTTATAGAGTTGTGATATTTTGAAGGATTTTGGTTTCTTTTAAAGGGTTTTTTTTGAAGATTGTATTTTCGCAATGGTGAAATATTTGAGTTTCCATAATTGAAAGATGGTATTTTGGCTTGTGTTGAAACTTGAGATTAGTTATTATAGAGTTGTGATATTTTGAAGGATTTTGGTTTCTTTTAGAGGGTTTTTTTGAAGATTAATATTTTTGCAATGGTGAAATAATTCGAGTTTCCATAATTCTTCTTCTGCCTTAAGATGCTTTTTCTAATGTAAATGGAAAGCCCACTTTGTGACACACCCCTTGTTTACACTGGGGGTCAGCTTTTGCCATACAGCAAAGAGGCCTATGGAGCTGAGTACAAGAAGAAACAGGAGCAGCAGTAGCAGCAGAAGCACTGAGCAGTGTGTGTCGGGACTCGGATCCCCACCAGCAGCCAGCTCGCTAGCTGATCTGAAAGACAAAATGACAATTGAGCAGGAGAGTTGCTGGAAGAGAAGACTTGTCACCAGTGACGATGGGTGTGAGCGCCAGAGTGATGATGATACATAATGTGGTTTCAGTACGATCATCACCAGCACAGCAGCCTTGTTTTTACAAAGCTAGTTTCCCAGTCTGACTTCCCCTCCCGCCAGTTTGCAGCTTGAAAACCATTTTGGTGGATCTGGTGGTGTGGAAACCCAAGATTGCTGAAAGGTGAGCTCTCTCTCTCTCTCTCTCTCTCTCTCACTGCCGTTTTGGCCACATGGCAGTTGCTCATGCTATGATGCATTGTGAGGTGCACATGAAATGATAATTGTGGGGCTGTTGTGATCTTGATGATCTGATTATAGTTACTTCTGTATACGAGAAAGGTATGTGTAAAGAACCGGTGAGACTTTATCTGTCTGTGAGGATTGAAGAAGATTTGAAAACAGGATGCTTATGAAATTCATAAGGTCCTAGTGACTGTTGCCATGCTATGATGCATTGTGAGGTGCACATTGCACCAGGCAAAAGTGATAATTGTGGGGTTGTTGTGATCTTGATGATCTGATTATAGTTACTTCTGTATACGAGAAGGGTATGTGTAAAGAACCGGTGAGACTTTCTCTGTCTGTGAGGATTGATGAAGATTTGAAAACAGGACACTTATGAAATTCATAAGGTCCTAGTGACTATTCACCGGGATCTTACACGGGTCCTAAGATCTCATTATGTGCAAAAATCTCACTGCTTCTTTACAAAACAGGACGCTTATGAAATTCATAAGGTCCTGTTGACTGGGATCTTATTGGGGTCACAAGATCTCGCACAAGGTTACATCTGAAAATTGAGCTAAACTAACATAGCGAAACTCTCACCGGTTCTTTACACCGGTTCTTTACATTTGGGCCACAGCCAAAGTGAACCAACAGCCACCAGCACAGCTGCATCTATTGGAAGCCTGTTATGACTCAGTTGTAGGTGAAGGAGTTAATGTGGAGTTTCACCTATTGCATAAAGGATTGGCCATGTAGGTAAGTATGTCCTTGATAGGTGGGAATGATTATAGGTGGTTGCGAAGTAAGTAGATGATGAATTGGTACATGGGTGAGGAAGGATAAGAGGGTTGTTAATAGGTAGGTAATATTGAAGACAGAAACTGAGGTAACACCATCAAGGTTTTAACTAGTAGGGAACTGGAACTCAATGGAGAAGTGTTTCCTGTCCACCGACCATCCATCATCCCTCATGGTGCTCTGGTGGTCGTTGGTTCCAGTTCACTTTGGCCGTTACATTGGTTGTGTTGTTGTGACTGTGGTGACCACCACCACTCCCTCGACCCCTCCTCCACAAACACCCACAGAGTTTGTTGACGTGATTTGATGTCCTGTTCTGCAGACTGATATCAGTTATTGAAGGCAAAACTGTAAGTACCTGAGCATACAACAAGATGCTTTTGTAAGGTCTAGACAAAACAAGGCCATTCTCTTTGTCTTCTTTGTCAATTTTATTTGTCATAGATACGTGTCCCCCTGATCCTACACAGATGCTTGAAAAATCTGTGCGTACAGGTGTCAGCTGTGTGGCATGTGGTTGCAAGCACCTGCAAGGTACCATTGCCAGAGTTTTCCAAACCAAACTTTGAGCAAATATCTCCTCACCTCAAATTATTTTTTTGGAGTTGGTTCATCTCTTTGAAGGTGAAGTGCACTTCCCAATTTCTGTAACAGGGCAACATGTTTGTTTATTGTTCATCCCCCCCCCACCCAAAGGATTTGGAAGTCCCTAGGTTTCTGCAGTTCTTGTCCACTTAGGGCCTGCCTCTTTACATTAGGCCCCAACAGTAGCTTTTCATTACATTTGTTCCATCTGGCACTTCTCACAGTCACCTCACTGTTCCGCAAGCCAAGCATTGAGCAAATAGAGAGCTCTGGGAGCTTGAGTCAAACTGTGAATCACTAGATGATGACATCTATCAAAATTTTAATGAGAAAATGTGTTCTTTTTAAGTTCTTTAGAAAGTTCCCTACATATGGAATGTTGTGAGCTTGGGTCAAAGTATAAATTAATAGACGGTGGTGACATTTGTCAAAATTCTAATGGGAACATGTCTGTTTTACGTTCTATCGAAAGTTTCCTACATATGAAATGTTGTAAGCCCGAGTCCAAGTGTGAATCACTCAATGGTGACATTTGTCAAATTTTGATAAGAACATGTGTTTTTTAGAAGTTCTTAAAAATAGTTCCTCACATATGAAATGTTCATAACATTCATAACATTTATTACCTACATATTTTCAGCCCAATTGCAACTCTCCAATGGCAGGGCCTCTCCATGCAGCAAGCAACAAGGCTTTCCAGTACACACTTCTGTGATCACAACATACTCGGTGTAACTGTAATCACAATAGCCTAATGGAAAGCGACACTTACCTCTTGAGATGAAGTTAAAAGGACCCACAATATTGAAGGCACCTTAGAACTCCATCGTGTGTGAAAGGCTACAATGTTCATGTAGGCTAGTCCATATTTTTCTGGATTTTCGGAGAACAGAAGCTAATGGACATAGTATACAAGTTGAGATTGATCTACTTCTTTGGCCTGCAATGTTAGCCTCATTTGGTTTTAGTTTTGCTGCGTGATTTGAAACAAAAGTTCAAAGGAGAAACCTAAAATCAAGAGGTCTGTTCAAAAGCTATCAATAAGTAAACAAATGGCTTCTCCTCTCAATCTGACCACCAAATTAACCCACAAAGTTTAAAGGTGGGATGTCCTTCATGTAGGGTAAAGGCTCAGGATGGGGATTTTCCCTAATAAGGGGCCTAGGACCAGGCAATAACCAAATTTGGCCTTGCATTGTGAGAGAATCTCACTCACCTGGGGATCTTGCTCATTGTAAAGTACAAGGCAAATCTTATTGTAAGGCTAAACATATGTAAATCATGAGCTGATAAGAGTGGGAAGAATTCTATGCCCACTATTTACGAGTGGAAGAGACCTTACCCCTATAAGTAGGTGTAAGATGCCTCCTTTTTTGGAAGAGGAATATTCACAGATGTAAGGTGCTCTCCAAATACACTAGAAATTGCTATGAGTGCTTTAATGAGCCCAAAACCCCACCACGATAAGGAAGAATAGTTTTGATTTCCAGTGTTCATTGTGAGACTTTTTTTGATCAAACAATATAACATCTTCAATATGTATGGGATTGGGCCCACTGCAGGCTCAATGTAACTTGGCTGTCCCAACACTATAATTCTAGTGACAAGTAATTGGAAGGAACTCGTATATGGTGAATTTTTTTGGATTCCTTCGAATGGTCATCCATTGACCATTCCAAAGACAATTTCAGAAATAACTGCCTCATTTTCAAGCCTAACTACTTCATTTCTTTACTCCAAAAGGGCACTAAAAGGGGTCCAAGTTACATGCACATATGAATAGATATAGGCATATGCTCCGTCCCAGATCCCTTGATACTACTTATCATAGTGAAATGTATGTATCTATATGCTACTGCAAAGAAAACTTCACAACAACACTGAAAAAACCATTGGGTTAAAAAAAAAAAATGATTTCTGACCATACCCAAACAAAAATGAACCAATTTGAGTGTAATCATAACCTTCTGAGCTTCACTTGCAAAGTACCACTTTCATCATGAATGGCAATGACTATTACTAGCTCCTGTTGCCGCGCAAGTCCCAGCCCAAACAAGAATAAAAGATTGAATGCAGACGTTACCTTGTGAGCATCATTTGCAAAGTACTTACAACACAATTACTCCTCATTGACTTCATCAGTTGTCTGAGTTTTGAAAAGTACATCGAAATTGGCTGAAATGTTTGGGCAAACAATTATACAAAAATCTACATCCTGAGTTTCTGTCCCATTTCCAGAAGCAATGTGAATCCTCACAAATGAGTTATGCTAGCACCCATGACAATAAGCTGGTCATGTTGCCGCGCAAGTCCCAGCCCAAACAAGAACAAAAGATTGAATGCAGACGTTACCTTGTGAGCATCATTTGCAAAGTACTTACAACACCATTACTCCTCATTGACTTCATCAGTTGTCTGAGTTTTGAAAAGTACATCGAAATTCGATGAAATGTTTGGGCAAACAATTATACAAAAGTCTACATCCTGAGTTTCTGTCACATTTCCAGAAGCAATGTGAATCCTCCTCACAAATGAGTTACGCTAGCACCCATGACAATAAGCTGGTCATCAGATAGGTCAATAGTAAACCTTATTCAAACTGCAACAAGCTTGTGCTACGTAGTTTATTATACACCACTTATCAGACTCATCATGAGAGAAGGACTAGATTGTATCAACTTAGAACTTTACCAAAGAAAAAACTCTGAAAAATGAGAAGCCCAGGTTTCTGCTGAACAACCTGCTGAATAAACCAGACTACTAATAACCAGTGCAAGCTGTGGGCTCTAGAGCACAAATGCTCCCTCAGCTAGTGTCAAGACAACAGTCAAATGAATTTTACCCAATAGTGACTACCCAAATACTTCAGAACCCATTTTCAAATCACTGAACTCGATTTACTTCTAAACCTGGAAATTAAGATGTGATGTGGTTTTCCTCAGATAATAGGCCATGACCCATGACACAATTTGTGAGGTAAACTTCGGGGTTTCACCCATTACAATGTACAATATATGGTGCTTATTGTGCCATATGTTACATAAAAATTGTGTTTTGACATTAATTTGACATTTGTGTAATATGTGACACAACTTAATGTCAAACTACAATTTTAATGTAATATATGCCACAATAAACACCACTCATTGTAATAGATGAAACCACAAAGTTTGGTATCGACTGTGTCATGAGCCATGGGCCTACTGTGCGAGAAAAACTACAATCTGTTGTAGTGGTTGCCAAGTATGAAACATTGTTAGTGGAAGAAGCATGACCGCATTCAAAATATATTGCCACTCTAGCCATTTCATTTTCACCTATTTCCAGGGTTCTCTGAATGAATATATATATATATATATATATATCTTCTAAAGTCCTGAGAGTTTTTCCACACTTTTGAACCGATTCAAACCAGATTAGAATCGATAGATGACCTGATACTACTATGGTTATAGAGATTTCAAATCTCATAACAGCAACAAATCAAAAGAGGATACCCTAGCCTAAAGAAGAGAGAAAACAAAACCATAAACTGGAGAGCAATTTGACAGCAAAGGACCATATGTGCATGACAGACATTCCACAGCAATATTTTTTATATTGACCACTTACCGTACATAAGGGTTCTGAATTTGTTTAAGATAGCACCATTGAGACTCGGATTGTAGCAATTACATTTCTTTTCCACTTCCTAAACCCTAAGACCTCCTACATCATAGACTCCATCAACAAGTCAGATATTTTTTCAAGCATAACTGCAACAACTCAAAAAGCTTCTTGTAAGATTGTGACCACCGAATGAATGGACATTCTACAAGACTTACTACAACTGAATGGAATTTTCTCAGGCACAGCAAATTTGTTAAAAGTTTGTGTCAAACTTCATATGTGAGATATTACACATCACCCTCCCCCAATGAGTTATCAGGGCTGATCTGTTTTCTTTTGAAGAAGAGATTCCATCAAAGGTATGCATATTCGATTGAGAGGAGGAAGTATCTGCGGCAGGCCTTTAAGCAGTCACCGCCCTGGAGCCAACTAAGGCAGTATAAGTATCTGAATGCCATGCAGCAGCTGGCTTCATTCATTTGGTATCTATTCCACACATAGCAGAAAATGCTGAGAGAACATTTGCATGAGACACTTGCCAACCTTTGGTTGTCAATGGTTTGTGTTCAAATTCTTCATCATATGCATTGAACAATGCAAAGTCATAGCTTACCCATTACAATGGCAACTTGGGTACTCTGGATAGAATTTGGCAAATGGATTCCTGCTCCATTGTAATTCTTGGTCTCATTGGCTTCCAGTGCTGGCTAAGCTTAAAGCAATATCAAAGAGGATGGGACAGGCTCTGGGAAGAATAGGATGGTACCATAAACACCATCTCAGATACTATAGCAATGAATTGGGGAAGGATTATGAACACCAAACACCACCACCTCAGAATTTTCATACTCATAACCAGTTTCAGCACCCATCATGGACAACCATACAAAGAATTCCAAAAAATCCCCCATATACCAGTTTCAATTACTCATCACAGGAATTTACAAAAGTGGCAACATTTAGCAATGGCTCTCAAACAGATTGACTTCCACATCATGAGCAGCCAAGAAGGATTCCCTCCCAATCTTTCCTTCTTTGAGTTACATGGAAGGATTTTGAAACATTGCAAGGTTGGGGTTTGACCAGATAAACAACTCAATTCTCCATGCTTGTTCGAGTAATCCTATCATACAGCACATGTTGACAGATCCGATTTAGTTAGACATGTCATCTGGTTCCTGACAAAGCTGCAACTGGAAAGTTCAAATTGTTACAAAAGGTCAAGAGACTAAAACACACTGCTGGCATGGAACTTGCAAGCACTCTGATCACTTTCTGGATAAAATGGATGGCACAACATAAATCAATTCTGCAGCCTCAACTGTGAAATTGGTTCCATCAGAGGGAAGTACTGCTGACAGCATTGGTTTTGTCTTTGAAGGTTAACCGAGTGACATCTTCAGCTCTTCCTATTCTTCTTCTTTGTGCCAGTTGGTACCCACACTTTAAATGTGAATGGGGGCAGATCCTTGCCAAAAGCTCTTCTGGGTGAAATGCTAGAGCAGCAATCTCTGCACATCCAACATGGGTGGCAAGTGTCAGTTTCAGAATTCAGGATCCATCAGGCACAGCCAACTGAAAGCATACTTCAAATAAGGAACCAGAAATGTCATCTTCAAAGTTCAAAATTGTTTCTGAAGACCACTTATTTGAAGATGCAACATAAATCTAGAATATGCAACATCTACAGCAATGTAAAAAAAAAAAACTCACCCTGAACCTCATCAACCTGCATATTCACACCATAATGCAGCTGTCAAGATTTTCAGTCCCACAATTTCAGGCAAGCACCATCGCCAATTATGTGCTCTGAAATCCCTATGTCCACAATTGCCATGTTTGATCCATCAGTCAAAATAAGCACCATGTGTAAAAAAAACGTTGATAGCATTTACTTTGATTGCTTTCTTCCTTCCGAAAGGAAATAACAAGGGATGACTTGAACCTCAGCAACAATACTTCTCCAATGCTCAGTGTTCCAATGTTCAAATATTTCACTGCATGATCCAAACATGCAACAGCATACAATGATGCAATTGGAGAGGCTGCAAAAGTCACCAAAGGTGGACCCCCAAGAAAGGAAATGGATATTTCCAAGTTTGCAGCTGCCAAAGTTCTAGCATGCCTTATGTAGTAAACACAACAAAAGCCACAGCTTGATGCAGGAGGAACAGCATATCCAGTTTGTAATCTGTCAAGTGATCGAGTAGCTGTCTAGATGTGACATTTCTGGAAGTGGTTTAAAGATAGGATTGCTTGGATCTTCTTCTGGCTAGAGGTCTTCTCCTGATAACCTGTGTGCTGCATTCTCCGCTCTGCAGATCAACAAGTCATACACTTATAAGGCACACTAACAGCAAACAAAGTTCATACTCATAACCAGTTTCAGCAGTTGCCCATCATTCCAACAGAAGTTCTAAATACAATAAGCCAAACATCACAATATTTGAGTACACCAAGACAAATTAATCCACAAATAAACAGATAAACCAATGATGCCAACAAAAAAATAAAGAAATATAGTCAGTCTGATGACAATGAACAGATGACAAAGCTACTCAGATTGGATTGCAGTTTCTAGCTTGCTGCTTCAGCAATCTCAGAGCTATAGATACCTCCTCTTCTGGAGCCAAGCTTGTTAATGCACTTGCTGCCTCAACAGGTTGCAATAGTAGTGTTGAAACTGTATACAAACTTGACCATGGATGAGAGAGACAGAGAAATCAATTCCCTTATCAAAGACTTCAAATCCACAATCCTGTGTGTGAGAGAAACTAGAATAACACATTCAAGAGGTTATCCAGTAGACATGTCACCTGGAATCCATGTTCTGCTCCATGAATCTGAGCATCATGTTTTGATGTGTTCAGTTTTCTTGCAATAAAGTTCTTTGTATTTTTGCACTTGTGATCTCCTTTTTTCTTAACAGGATGTTAAGCTAGTTAGAAGGTTAGATGACAGGAAGAAGAGTTATCTTATTTAGGTGGCAACAAGAAATTGCATACCTTCTGCTTGCTCCATTGAAAGATCATTCATGCACTCAATCAGGAACTCAAATTTTCTCTCCACGAATGGGTTGGTTGACAGCACTAGTCTATCGAAGTCACACTGGCTCAATACGCCAAACTGATAGTCAGCTGGGTAAAACACAAACCAAGAGTTCACTATACAAGAAACCTAACTGTGCACACTCGCTGCAACACTATTGCAAAAAATATACCTATGTCTTGAGATGCTCTTGAGCTCCATCATGGATTGTGGCAATGGATCATCATGGATTGTGGCAATAGATCATCGTCGACTGCCAGAAAAGTACCTGAGAAGAAGAAGAAGAAGAAGAAGGTGCATCAGACTCAAGCTCTGTCATCAAGGCGCTCACAAGCATAGAATTGGAAAAAAATTCACCTGACTGCATGCATGAGGACCATCAGCTGCACTTCGTCAATGCTTGACTGATAAATCTGTGAGGTGATTGTGAGCACAGATGGTTGGGAAAATGATGGAAAGCGACAGAATATGTGATCACAGCAGCCTAATGGAAAGATGTCCGAAGTTTCCCTATGAAGGGTTAGGGTTTCAGGCCGTGTGCTGTGAGAGAGTTGTGTGCAAGATGTGAACGGACGTTTGCCTTCTCCCAACGCTTGCCCCACGCACACGCTCGACGGTGCAGTCACAAGAGAGGAGAGACCGGGAAGCAACTGGAGTTCGGAAAGGAGCAATGGTAAGGGGGGAGCGAGGAGGACGAGATGGTGATGAGAGGAGAGACTCGAGACGCGGGGATGAGAGCAGAGACTCGAGACACGGGGATGAGAGCAGAGACTCGAGACGCGGGGATGAGAGGAGAGACCGGGAAGGAACTGGAGTTCGGAAAGGAGCAATGGTAAACGGGGAGCGAGGAGGACGAGGAGATGGTGATGGGAAAGGAGCAATGGTAAGGGGGGAACGAGGAGGACGAGATGGTGATGAGAAGAGGGATTGGCGACATCACGAGGGTCATGCGAGGGAGCCTTCTTCAGATTACGCGAGGGAGCCGCCTTCTTCCTTTCGCTCGTTTCCTCCACCAGACGGCGGCAGCGACGAGGAGGGTCTCGGGTCTCTGGAGCTGTCGGAGTATCGAAGGATTAAACGGGAGAGGATGCGGCTCAAGCAGAAGGATTGTATCTGGAGGAGCACCCCCAGTCCTGTTCGCAACCAACAACTTCCGGTGGAAAGGGGCAAGGAAGGTGGAGGAGGAGGAGTCGTGAGTAGGATGGTAGAGGAGGTTGAGGACGAGGAATCTGATCACATTGAAAGCGAAGATGCGCATGCAGCAGTTGAGGAGGATGAGGGAAATTGGAAAGCAGAGGGCAATGGGAGGTCGCTGGCCGTTGTTGAGCACAAGAGACACTCGGGACTGGACGGCCGTGGATCGAAGTCGAAAGAGTCGCGGAAGCATGTTTCGAAACATCATGGCAGAAGAAGGGAAGAACAAGATTCAGAAGAAGCTGATTCGGATGTGAAGACGGGTTACAAGCAGCGGAGGAAACGGGGCGGTGGCAGTGAAGACTCTGATTCGGACGTGAGGACGAGTCACAAGAAGAGGAGGAAACGGCGCAGTGGGAGTTACGAGGAGAAGAAGAGGAGAAGGAAGCATCGGGCTCATGACGAGGACAAAGGACACAAAAGAAGGCGGGGAGAGGGCACGCTGAAAAAACACAAGAAGGACAGGGACAGAGGGCTGAGCAGACGCAAGAAAGCGGAGGATGATGAAGAGGAAGGAGAGAAGTTGGGAGTGGCAGAAATGCACCATGGCAAGGGTAGAGCCAAGTCTCTGACAGAAGAAGATGATGAAGAAGTGGAGGCAGGAGAGTGGAGTCCAAGACATAAAAGCAAGAAGAAGCCTGTAGCATCTCTATTGACAATTTCTGACAGCGATGATGCCAAGAGCCCTTCAGAGGAGTCCAATTCTGATGGCGAGATGGAAGCAGAGGAGAAAGGTGATGAAGACAATGATGATGTTGTTGAAATTGATGAAGAGGCCATCAAGTTCAAAGAGATGCTAGAGGCCCAGAAGAAGGCTGCTGGTGGCGGCCTTGACATTGAACCTATGGTAGGGCCAGCGCCAGCACCGAGAGCAGAGGGACACATTAGTTATGGTGGTGCGCTGCGACCTGGAGAAGGAGATGCCATGGCTCAGTATGTCCAGCAGGGTAAGCGAATTCCTCGACGAGGGGAGGTGGGATTGTCAGCTGATGAGATTTCCAAATTTGAGGACCTTGGGTATGTCATGAGCGGAAGTCGCCATCAAAGAATGAATGCCATCCGAATTCGAAAGGAGAACCAGGTTTACAGTGCTGAGGATAAGAGGGCACTTGCCATGTTCAACTATGAGGAGAAGGCCAAGCGTGAGCACAAGGTGATGTCGGATCTGCAGCGCTTGGTCCAGAGGCACATTGGACAAGATATTGGGCCTACACACGATCCTTTTGGTACTGCCAAGGCTGCAGAGATTGCTGAAGCATAAGAGTGAGTTTTCTTAAAAGTTTATTTTCTGGTTGATGAACCAAGAATGACCTTGTTTTTCTACTCATGGTCTTTCTCAAATCCCTTAGTTTTCCTTATGCAACTTTATTTCTTGTTCACCTTCCTTTTGGGACCAGTAGTTGCTGAAGAACCAGGATTAAGAGCTAAAGTAATAGAAGAGAAGCATGTGTTGCCTGCAGCATTCCAAAGGAATAGTAGTCCTTCATCCAAACAAGCATTTCCAACTACAAAATTTTCTTTTATTGCCAAGCAGCAGTAGTGCAATCCTGTGTATCTTGGGGGCAAAAGGGACTGAGAACTAACATTGCAAGTCAAAGTCATATTGCAGTTGAATATTTGCGGGACAAAACTATAGTTATGAAGCACTGTAGTTGAAGTTGATTTTTGTGGATTTGAAGCTGGGATTTACAGTGGGGAATAAGCTCTTCAGGTTGACATGCCAAACAAGAATACAGTGTGAATAATATTTCCCGAAATGGGCGTTAACTCATCTTGTCATGCAGTGTGAAGTGTAAGGAATGGAAAATTTCAAACTCTGCAACTATGAACTCTGAATCAATGCTAGATAGTTATTGGGAGCTTACCTGCTGTGGTTGAATGGTTTTTGTGTAGGGTAAAACACACAGTGTTCAGCATATGTCCTCCAAAGTGATTGCACCTTGCAAGGATTCAAGTTACTGGAAAGTAGCTGTTACCTCCAGGATCCAGGGTTCACTGATGGCATGGCTTCTTTGTTGCTAAAGCTCTCAATCTCATATTCCTGATTTACCAAGTTCCAGCTTGATCAGTTTGGGTTGGCATCCAGGAGAAAATTTAAATAGAACAAGTCCAAGGCCTTGTGGGTTCCTCCCACCTTGCTCACCAGTTCAGGGTATAAACTTGCAGCTTTCATGGCTTCCAAAAGGAGCCTAATGTACAATGTATTTAGGGTTACTACCTCTAGGCAGGGATATTTCACCTCAGCATGTGTTTTCTCTTCTCTTTCAACAGTGGGCTTTTGAAAAGCTTTCCACTTAGAATCAAGAAACTCTTGACAGAAAAATTGTGGAGATTCCAAAGACAATAATCAAACAGATAATCTCTCGGTCTTAATCAATTGTCTGGATAGTTTGTCCTTCAGTCCAAATGGTTGAACTTACCATTTAAGTTGCAAACAACTCATTGGAACTAAGGTTTATAACTCTAAATTAAGTTGTGTTTGAAATATAGGAGTGCATATTAGACATAACTACTCACCTACGGAAATGCTCATGTTCTTCTGTCACTTGCAGGCTGAATTCTGAATGTAAATCAGGTCCTGTTGTCATGAATCTGGTGTATTGCATTGTGTGCAACAACTGTCTGCATTAGAACACCAAAGCTGAAATTAGTGCGGCAAATAGAAGTTGCAAATTCTTTTTGTGGAGACAGTGAGATGGCATTACCAGTAACATGGCTAAAGACAAAATCAAACACAATCAACCAAATGTTTGAGAAGGGAGACTTTTAAAGAAGCTCATGAACCAACAAACAACAGAAAGCAAGAGCCTTGTTTGTGAGCCTTGCTTGTGAATCTGTTTGTCTTTGCTCTAACCACAACCACAGCAGAAGTATAGCAATGTCTCATTCACAGTAGAATGTTAGGTTTCAAACAACAAAGGATGCACATGTTGAGGTCTTTCAGTTTCCAGAAATGGTGACTCATTATTACAGAGCAGAAAAGCACAGGTCCGGCCTGTGGTGGATGAAGTATATGAGCAGTTTGGAAGAGTGTAATGAGCAGTTCATGGAATTTTTTAGCTATAATCTCTTGCACAACTATTGCAAAATAGCCAGATAAAACACTCTTTAGGAATCCAACATGACTCTCACTCTGCAGAGCACATTTGGTTTCAATGTATCCAAGCTGGGATGCTCTCTCACTAAACTTCAAAATCTGCTTACTTTTTGAATGAAATTTCCAACTCCTTCACATACACTAGCTTCAAAATCTGCTTACTTTTTGAATGAAATTTCCAACTCCTCCACATACACTAGCTTCAAAATCTCCTTACTTTTGGAATGAAATTTCCAACTCCTCCACATACACTAGCTTCAAAATTTCCTTTACTTTTTGAATCAGATACATGAGATCTTTCATTCCGATTGTCTCCTATCTCCTCATCCCATCACTCCCCTTAGGATAAATCCTAACTCTGGCATCCTCCATTCTCCAAGTGTTAAAAAAAAAAAAAATAGTCCCTTCACACCTCCTAACAACTTCCTAAGTGACCAAAATGTGCACTAAATTTCTGTGACAAGGTTTGTCAGTAAACAGGAAAACTCAGCCATGAAGATGAAAATGCACAAAAAATATGAAAACAAAAAATGGGCTACCCCAACAAACCTGAAAAGAGAGGAGAAGAACAAACAACCTCAAGAGGAAAGAGAGATCTATTTTCCTTATGGAATATATGGGCATTTAAGTGGGAGGCTTTTGATAGTGTGCACTAGTGTATGTGAAGGAGTTGGGAATTTCAATTTTGAAATGTGGGTATTGTGATGTTTAGTAGAAAAGGAGTTAAGTAGCAAGTCCAAGTGT
>Ga0116229_10009399_pt1 | contig 14922 bp, 11 predicted proteins | sample S1TSphgellanicum_3_FD_87313 | JGI IMG/M metagenome (GOLD analysis project Ga0116229, IMG submission 87313) | Host-associated microbial communities from peat moss isolated from Minnesota, USA - S1T2_Fc - Sphagnum magellanicum MG | ecosystem: Host-associated > Plants > Peat moss > Unclassified... | reverse complement strand
TAGTTGTTGGTTTTTGAGAAGTTTCTCAGTGCTACATGAGTCATGTCTGTGCAGTTGTTAATTCTTCTTTCATTCGTATGGTCTATTGTATGGTGTAGCCCATATAAAATTAGTTCTTGCAATCTCTTCATCCATGAAATCTCCTTAGTTTCGAGTATCTTCCTCGGCCCCTAGAAACTACCCTTGAAACCTATGAGCTTATAAAGTTGCATCAAACATGGGTCTAAATGCACCAAGGGCTCACTTTGCAAACTTTAAAAAATAAAAAATCCCAAAGCTTGCTCCATTAAAACTACCATTCAAAGGTACCCATCCACCCGACACTTTGTCTTCCACCCTAATTATATCAATTGTGAGTCTTACACCATATTGGGCATCTTTCCATTTCTCTCCCAACTCTTGGAGCCACTATATCCCATAACACTCTTCTACCTGCCATATCTTTACTACCATATGCCTATGATTCATATTCAGGCACTTCTTTGCTGAATATTCATTTGACGTCAGGCTATTTCAAATTTAGTTCTCTAGAATTTCAACTTATGAGGAACAAGTATGCAAAGTACACCTCTTTATTTTGTATTTTGTAATAATAACCCAATGTTTAGGACAATAAATAATTATTCAGAAGTTGAGAGTTTGATTCTCAACAATTTTGATAACTATCTATAAGAGTTCCCTTTTTTCAACTAGACTTTTTGCAAATAATTATTTTTTCATGTATCTCATTTCGACTAGTCCTTTTGTGAATTATTATTATTTCACACATCTCATTTCAACTAGACCTTTTGCAAAAATTATTGTTATTTCACACATCTCATTTCAACTAGTCCTTTTGTGAATTATTATTATTTCTTACATCTCATTTCAATTAGACCTTTTGCGAATTACCATTATGTCACCCATCTCATTTCAATTAAGCCTTTTGTGAATTATTATTATTTCACATATCTCATTTCAACTAGACCTTTTGCAAATTATTATTATTTCACGTATCTCATTTCAACTAATCCTTTTGCACATTATTATTTCACATATCTTATAACATCTTTAGCATTCCCTTTTCACCATTTCTCTTGCAATTTGTAAACATGTCGAGCTTCAAATTTGGTTGATTTCAAAATTACAAAATAAAATAACAAATTATGTTGATTTTTCCCCTGCCCTATTAAGAACCGAAAAACCCTGTCCCCTTCTTTCTTGGCATTCTTCCTTGCTCATGGGTGTACGTAGTTAATAATAAGCCCGAGGGTCGCTCCAACTAGGGTTTCCGAAACATGACGTTTGTTTGGCTTATTGATTGGGAATGCCATTTGGTCAAACTTATGTTGTAGGTATACAAGCCAATATTGTGGAATATTCAAATTTTCAACATGAAATCTTCATAATAAATTAATTATTTGAGAGAGATTTGTTGAAGCAAATACAACAAGTCTTGCACTACAAGTCTATCAAAAGCCTTTGAAATTCAGCATGCTACTATTAAATAATTAGGGAGAGGTCAATAAAGTTTGGTTGTGGGGGGGGGGTGGGGGAGGAGAGGGGGGGGACCAAAACTATAAGGTGCACTTGACTCTCTTGAGGCCCAGCAGAAAACAGCCCATGATCCATGTTGTGGCACATGACAAGGAAGCAAACCCATTTTGTGTTCTGAAGCTTTGAAAGTGTAAGTAAGTAAGTAGGTGTTGTTGTTGTTATTATTATTGCTGCTTCAAATAAAAACAAAGGTCCCAACAAAGGGACTTTAGCCAAGAGAGAAAAAAAAAAGAGGTTGGTTAGGTAGCAGCTTCCCCTGTAGCATGACTTCAATAGTAGTGGCAGGCAAGGATCATGCAATGAATGATACACAGCCTCTCTATATTTGGAGAAATAATGAAATGATGCAAAGCTCAATGTGTTGCACGCCATTGTAGAAAAAAAAGGGGGAAAAAAAAAACCTAAAAGAAAAAACCTTCCAACTCCATTTTTGGAGAGGAAAACAATTTCTTTTTTAGAGGCTTTACTCAATGGGTTTTCACTCATTATTTCTATGATTAATGTCACCTCTAGGTGCTAAGGCACCTTATGTCTACTTGTGGTCACCCCATGATCTATGCATCTACCATCACCTTGTGGTCTTTGACTCTTTAATTCAACTATTCATTTTGTGCTTTAAGTTGGGTTAACATTCACAAGTGGGTTCATTCGAAAAATGTCAGGTTAAATTTGACTATATCATGAAGGAACACTTAATGTAAAGTTTGAAATCTACGTGTGTCCAATGACCATTTCTTGGGCAAGTATTAAATAATTATTCCATTTATTTTTATCAATTTATTATTATTTAATTTTAAATATATATATACATATTGAATTAAATATTAATTCATTATTATTAATTATTTAAAATTATAATATATTTTAAAGTATTATAAGTAAATTAATTATTTGAATAAAATGTATCTTATTTTTAACTAATTAACTTATCATTTTTACCTAACAACCAATATATTGCACCTTATATTTTTACTCATGTATTTTATTTTATCTTTTACTACCTATGAAATTATGCCCCTTATTTCATGGATTCTTGCACCCTTGGGCTTACACTTTATATGCCATGCAACTTGTTTCGTACCCCATTGCATTATATACTATTCACCTATTGTAATGCCTTGACATATTGTCAACCATAAAAGAAAATTGGGGATATTTTTGCATTCTTTCTATGTATGTTTAACCTTGGACCCCATTCATTTATGACTTGTTAGATAAGTCATTCCATGTGCATTTTCTTCATTTGATTTGTTTTGATTCTCACTTTGAAATTCTCAATAAACAAGTATGGATCTGAAAATGTGGATTTACCTTTTGATTGTTCCCAACAAACAACCCTTTGCATTATCATGCATACTACCACCTTCCATGATTGCATTTGTATCATTGGGAAAACGATTGCCTTTGAAATCCATTTACACATCATGGCCATCTTCATTTAAACATTTTTGCTTATATATACAAAGCATAACAACGGTGACAAAATTTTGTTCGATGGTGCTTAAATTCATATTTTACCATTAACATGATGACATCAAATATCAAATTGATAATATGAACTACAAATCAAACTAGAATGCAAAAAAAAATTGAACTTTTTTTTTCATTATAAAAGGTGCCAAATTTGTATGGGAATTAATTGGTGAGTTAACCTAATTGTGGTACACCACCGAATTAATTAGTTAGAATCAAATTGGTTTGCTTTTGGGGTGTTCTAATGTCTAGCTTCATCCAAATGTTTTTTTACCTTGCATAAATATTGATATTTGTTCAATAGCATATTACTCCAAGTAGTGTGAGTATAAAGTGAAAACATGATGCAAGATTTATCAACCAAGCATCCTTTGTTTATTGGGGGCATATAAACAACTCCTTTTGGAAAATAGTGGGGTACCCACACAACAACATTGGTTTACACTATTTTCTAACCCGTGGGCCATGGTCGTTCCATGATAGTGTGTTTGTTTGGTCAGTTAGTTTGTCGAGCGGTCTATTAAACCTCTTGTTCCCCACAAACCATGGTTCATCTAACCTTTTAACGAGTTTTTTAATCTTGTTGCTCGGTTGGTCCACTAAGTGGATAAAAAGCCCGTGGGCTTTTTGTCCACATAGCTGACATGATTCCCATTTGGCCATTAACAAATTCAGTTTGGGCTGTCAGTTGTTAGTCCATTGAATCGGTTAAACCCAAGACACTCTAAACCCTAAACCCGGTTAAACCCTAAACCCTATTATGGGGGTTAAACCCTAAACCCCCACAAAACCAGTTGTCCATTGTGCAAACTGGGTTTTAAGCTTTTAAAGAATTTAACAATTTTTAACAACCTGAACAGAGTTGTGAACAGAAGGAAGGTGTACACCACAGGTATAGGTAGGGTTTAGTGGTCCCCAGTGCCAACTTCCCCCCCCACCCCATATGATGCAAAGAGAAAGGAACAAAGGAAAGAAAGCAAGATCCCACCACATACATATATAAGCTCAAAAGTGTCAAATAGACCAGCCAAGGTCCATAAGTGGGCTGCATTCTATGAAGTGCAAATGATGAATGCTCTTGTTTGCTTTCCAAGGAAGAAAATGCTTGTCTTTGGAAAAGCATAATTTAACAACTTTTTCAAGTTCTGCTTCCTTCATAATTGGAAACTTGGTTCACAAACAGTTATTGTCTGCACTAATTTCTCTCTCTCTCTCACTCGCATCTCTCTCTCTTTCTTTCTCTCTCTCTCTCAAAAGATCCCAAACCAATCAAGGTTAGGGTTTAGGGTTTATGGGTTTGAATTCTCACCCCACTTCATGCCACACTCTTGGTATCTTTGGAATGCTCTCGATGAGTAGGGGTGCACCAACTTGGTTTGAGACTGTTTGGAGGTATCGTGTGGAAGCAATTGATTATCGAACCATTTTTTCAATGAACACTAAATAAAATTGAAACCAAAAAACTGTATTGGGGGATTTGGGGGCGATCTTGGTGTTGTTGGAAAGCCCTTGGTGAGTGAGTCAGATTTAATAGAGTGTATTTCAAAAAAATTGAGAACTAAGGTGCGGAAGATATTAATTTTTGAGTCAATTTTCTTGATAGAAATTCAAACAAATTGCAAAAATTGGGTTTGGGAAGGAAAAAAAGGTCCACTTTGACCTGGGTAACCAACCTTACATTGGGATGGGTAACCAACCTTACATGGGTTAACCTTGGACCACCAGGGGCCCACCACTAGGGCAATAATAAAAGGCCATTTCTGCATGATGAGGTTAGTAGGCCAAGGTAAAAAAAAGTCACCAGTAGTAAATAAGGTGGCTGGTAACCAAAACAAGAGCAGGGAGCAGAACAGAAAGGACGGTCAGGCGTTGTGGCAGGCGAGGAGGAGACATAATTGTCTGGCCACCAGGAGACTGGTCGCATTTGAGGAGGCAAAGACAGGGCTTGGTTGCTTGTTAATAAGTTGCAGGGTTTGTTTGTTTGCCAACAGCTGAAATCATGTGGACGCCCTTTTCTGTCGGTATCGTACGGGAAAAGGTCTCTGGTTGGTTCCAAGGTGATGCCTTTAGCTACCCCTTTATTACCCCTTGTTCATTACTATTTATTATTTTTACTCACTACTAATTATTACTGCTCATTTACCATTATCATTTCGGTTTTTTAATTAAAAAATCAATTAAATAAATAAAAAATAAAATTCGTGAGATACGTGAACTGGCCATCCTCCACATGAAGACTTTAGCCATATTTGGCTACAGGACAGATAGAAAAAGTAGAATTATTTTTTATTGGAAACCTTGCTATGTACTGGCGACATGCCAGAATCTACAGTCTAAATATGGCGATTTCAGCCTCTTTTTATTTCCCTTCCAAATGTGGCGAATTTGGGGGCTTTTTTTTTTCCAATGTCGGGTGGGTATGTGATTGGACACCAAATACCCATCGGGTATTTGACTGGGTATATATATATACCTTCCTATTGTGTCTTTGCCATTTGCAATGTCTCTATGTCTTTATTGTTTTCAATATATATTTTTAAATTTTATTTTATTTTATTTTATTTTATTTTTGGTTTCCTTTAATGTGTCGTTGATCACACACATTGATGCACCCTAAACCTTACAAGTGTCAAACCAAGTTTTTTAGTGGCGACAAATCAAGGTTTTACAATGCAACATGCATTTGTTGATAAAGTAGATGACGGTAAGTGGTTAAATTCCACCATCCAATTGTCTTTTCTTTTGCCTTTTAACGAATGTGTGTGACCAATGGGTTTGGGATGTGTTACTTTGAGTTCTATCATTTCTTAAATGGCAATTTCCTTTGGCCAACTGACCTTTGTGCTTGTTTTTTATTGTTGAACACCAAGCTTGATTATGTTTGATAAATTTCACTTTCTTATGAAAGTGCAAGAACAATTTCTTCATTTTATGATGGCCTAAGCTTATATGTTCAACTTCTATTGAACAATGAAGCCCTTATCTGCCTCATTGCTTTCACTATGAAACACATTGAAGCAACATGGGTGGATGGAGAACTTTTTTCATGTTCTATGTTTTATCACCTCTCCTAAACTGTAAACCTCAACGTCTATCCCTTAAATTTTTCACCTTTACAAATTTTCTTTTTCACCTTTTCACAATTCAACATTTGCATTTAGTTGGTTGTTTGTTGTTTTGTTTCATTTAAACTTGTGCCTATTATTTAAAGATAGAATAGCCCATAGCTTTTTCTTCATCTCCTATTATGAATTCTCATGATTTTAATTCTAATGAGGACATTCCTTAAGTTGATTTTGTAGGATATGACAATACTTACAATGTTGTCGACATGGAATAAGGCTAGTAAGGTGGAAAATATATTGTTGCTAATGATCAACCACACATATTTAAAATGTTCTTAAAAAATATGCGAAAACAAAATGTTGTTTGAAAGCCACATGGTTGCAATTCAATCACATGGGTTTTTTAAAGTAAATAATAGTCAATTAATGGATTTGTTTCAAAATCAAATCATGAGGTGTTGAAGTGATGTTAAAATCTAAAAATCTTATCTTATGCACTCATGTTGTTTGCCATAAATCAAATAGCATAATAACCATAAAAAAACATGTTGAGCAAGACCATGGCATCTTATTGAAAAAAATTCAAAAAGATGTAAATAATTTCCCCAAAAGTTCCATTCTATCATGAGTTCAACAAATTATGGGCAAATGTATTTGCAAATGCCATTTTTCAATTTTTTTCTTCTAAAATAAATTTGAAAAAAATGATGCAACACATATTGGAATGTTGGAAGATCTAATGGTGTTTGTGGTTAAAGGGTTATTGCTTACGAAGACTATTAAATCCATATGAGTTGTGTTTAAAGGTTGTGTTCCTATATAATAGGATGGCTTTTGTGGAGAAAATTACACCTGCATTGGTTAATTACCTATTAACCACATGTACATTTTATATATGGATGTCAAGATGGGCACACGATGTTTTTGGTGCCATTATTAACTCTCTCAAGTGATTGAAAAGCAAAACATGTCACTATTGGCCTATTTGAGGTGATAAAACACCAATGTGACAACTATGGTTCCAAAATTGTAGCAATTTTTGGACAAGTTTTTAATGACTAAAACGATTGTTACTTATGTGAAGGATGAAGAGTCTACCTTGCAAACTTGTGTAAATGCCTTGAATTCAATTGTATCATGTCGTAACTTGGCCATGTTGTCCAACCATTTGATGGTTCATGCTTTGGACATGCATATGTGTCCATAGATGACAAAGAGGTTTATGGCTTGAACTATGTATTTATAAAATATGTTCAAGCTAATGTCCATAAATGCATTACTTGGTTAAAGAAGTTTAACAAGGATAGGCAAGATGGGATAAAACTTGTATTGATTTTGAATTAAGACTCACAAAATTAAACATGCTTGTGAAAACCAAGTACACCCAATTTGATTTTCTTTTGTTAAAATCTAATAATTATTTTTAATCTATTTATTGTGATTGGATTCCTAGAACTTAAATTTTAAGATGCTTTAACTTTTCAATGTGCCATTGCATTATGTTATAATAGACAAATTGTAACACACTATATAGTCAATATATGCCCTCTCTAAGGATGTAAATTGTTGTTTTGTCACCAATGGTGAATAGTTGTGTTATGAACCAAAATCATAGTCATTCATTATTCACAAATGCCTTACAATTTATGATTTCAACTTGTTGGGAAATTTGCAAAGAAATTTCATTTCTTTGTGTTCTAATACCCTAGTTGAAAAGGACATTTTGGATCATGAGTTGTAACAATTCATGATTCACATGAAGCAACAAGTATTAGAGGCATTTTTACCCTTTTTCTTTTTTGTGCGCATTTGACAAGGAAAAGAAGGCACAACATGTTGGCATTCATGTTTGATCCAAGGTTTAAAACATGCATTTGGTTAACATTTTTTTCCATTAGGAAAATGTTGCCATTGTCGTTGTTGAATATGATCAAAAATAGTTATTACCTTTATTAATTGAAGCACACAAGTTGTTGATGTGTACCATGTTTACATAACGTGACAAACTTCAATCACAATTACATTTAAAAAATTTCTTTAGATAACACAAATTGGTGAAAACATTTTAAAAAAACATTGTGTCAAGAGAACTTGTTAAAAGATTCTTATTTTATTGATGTAAAAGGATGCAAAATGTGATTTATTCTAGTGGTTAAAAAAAAACATAAATTTCCAACTGTTATTATATTAGCATGACAAATGTTTGGCATTTCAGCTAAGCAAATCAAAATAAAACACATTTTTTCCATTATTAGAATCAACACTACCATGCGTTGATCAAATTACATGTTTTAAAGTTTCATTATGTAGAATGTTTTGCTTTGTGTTGTGTATTAATTTTCACTTGTGTGTGAGTGATTCGGTTTTCTATCGTGTATGTGTTTGCTATGTGGCTTCTAGTTGTATGTCTCTTGTTTGTGTCTTATGTTATGAACTTGTTGCATGGCTTGAAGACAATATTAATAGTTTAAAATGAGCCACAACTATTGCCACTTTTTGCCACTTCCTTTTTCCCACATACTTCACTAGATTAATGTGTGTTTGTGTCATTTTTTTATGGCAACTAATTAATTCAAAATGAACCACAATTTGTGCAATTTCTTGTGTTTTGTTTCCTGTAAGTTTTATTGGATAAATGGGTGGTTGGTGTTCGTGTTGTGTCTTATGGTTGTTTGTGCTTTGTATTCTATGAATGTGCAAGTGACTTGAGAGCACAATTGTTTTCTATTAGTTTTCAATCCTATGTGCATGTGTTTTTTGTGTGCAAAAATTGCAAATGTGTTTTGTTGTGAAAATAATATGTTGTATGTCTTTTTAGTCATATGTGATTTATTGATCTTTTGCTTTGTGTGTTTTTTGGGTATTGTTTTTGTATGCGTTTTGTGTTTGCAATCATTTGTGGGTCATCTTCTGTTTCCATTGTCTGTTTTGTTTATTTATTGTGCGTCTTTTGTTTATTATGTGAGATGAATGTGCCACTTGACTTATTTGTGGTTGGTGTCTTATGCCTTTAGATTATCCTTGTTAAGTTCAAGGATGTGAATCAAAGGGTGTAAAAGATACAACATGTTGGAGCAAAAGGGGAGTTGCCAAAAACCCATAAAATTGACAAAAGATATTCATTCTAATGCTTCAATATTTGAGGTAGTTTTAGAAATTTAGATGTAATTATATAATAAAAGTTACAAAAACATTCATGTAACCTATGAGAACTTTATGGCTTGGAGTTTAAAAATTAGGGTTTTTTTTTTCTTCAAACATTCGGGTCAAGGTAGTTGTTAAATAATGTAATTCTTATACTACTTGGGTATTTGGTAAAAAAGTCGTGTAATGAATTGGAAATATCATTAATAAAAACCCCTATCCTTGCCTCATACTTGCCCAACCCTAGGTTTCAAAAGCTCAAACCTAGGCCATTCTATAAAAAACCCTAAAATAAAAAACTTGAACCAATATGGTTCTTAAATTACCTTTTACAACCTACATCTAACTATTATTTTAAAAATTAAATATCGACCCCACACTAGTTTTTCCCCCCCAAAAAACCCTTTTGTCAAAGTCCCAATTTATTATTATTATTATTATTAAATTTGGGTCATTAAGTGGTGAAATTTCACCACAAGAAAACATCGCATGATTATCAAGTGGTTTTTAATCCAGATTTTAATTTTTGAGGTTTTGAATGAATGATTATTGTGATTGAAAAGGTTGATTATTTAAGGTTAGACAACATATGTTAAGAACTCTAAAGCAATCATTAAACATGTATGATTTTTTCCCAGTTGACGACCCAAAAAGAAAAGCTAGTGCAAAGGAGTTTTTTTAAAGAATGGTCCAAAGTCACCAGATTTGAAGGAAACAAAATTTGAGATTGCCAAATTTAGACAAATGGGTTTTGACATGTCCCCAAAATATATCACAATTCCTAAATTTTTGTACTTTCTTCTTTGTAGCCAAATTTGGCTAAGTCCTCTTGTGGATGATTGCCACACTACTACTACCTCACAAAATTGTAATTAAAAAAGCCATGTAGATATAATCACTTGATAACTAAGTTTTGAACATGTGTGATTTCCTTATGCCTAGCAATTTTTTGAAAAATATGATATCAGTTGCCTTCAACGTCTATCAAGTTTTTTTCAAATACCATAATTTCACAAAATAGCAAAATCTCTCATTAAGGATAGGACTTAGTTTGAGACCTAAGAGCATCCCCAGCAGTGCTCAGTATGTCGCTCTGAATATTAAAAATTTAACGAAGAAGAGTCAAAACATGGGCGTTTGGTTGAGCAAAATGGTTTTGGCCCAGCATATGTGCACAGTTTGCTGAGGCTGGCAAAAGGTACAACAAACCTGCCACCTGCTAAAGAAGAGTGTAATAAATATGATCTGACTGATCTTCCCTGGTTTTGAGTGGCGTTTCATAATGCTTGGTCCAGATGGTTTGCTGCTGCTCCCAGCTATTTGCAGTCTCAGTTTCACTTGAATGGGCAGGGTAACGGGGTTGCAAAAAAAAAGTAGATAACTAAACTTGGATGTGAGAAATATTTTTGCAGGGGTCACATACTGAGCAGAGCTGGTGACTCTCTGACACCTTCAAATTAACACTAGTGATTTTGATTATAAGTAATAGCGATAATATTTATAATGAATGACAATTGCTATTAATAATGGTAACAATTGTAGTATTGATATTTACCTATTGACAATTAGTCTTTTTTTTACCTCATGATCACCAACAAAACTACCCAAAGAAACAAAGAACAAAAAAAAGGAAGCCACGACAACAACAACAAACACCCGGATCATTATTTGAGCAGAAGAGCTTCAAAACCCTAGACAAAGAGATGGATGAGAAGAAGTCAGCTTCTACACAGATCACTATAATTTATATATTGGAACTATGAAGTGTGATGATGCTTTTAAAGTAAGTTATGTTTATAATTGATTTATATGAATTTGCATCTTGAAGATAACTTACTTAAATGTCATCACATTTCATGTAGCAGACCACCAAACACTGCCAAGCAAAAAATGCACATGATGAGAGTGGCAAAACACTGGGCAACATATTCTCTCCCTTCTGTTTTTTCTGTCTCTTCAGCTTTTGCTTGCAGTCCGACATATCATGTTGCAAGCTTTTTTTTCTCTCTCAGCCACTATGTATATATATATATATAGATGCATATAGTTGTCATGTGTTTTGACAGCTTTATAAGTAAAGCCCAGTTCCATTTTTAATTTTTTTTTGTACAATTCAAATATTCTTTCTCCCAACTCTTTAGGGAGGAGTCCTTGAGGATTATTGAAACATCCCCCCCCGCACCCCCCCCAAAAAAAAAGGCTATTAATGATTTATCTAATGCAACTATACTTGTCTTCTGCAATGCAATTATTTATTTTTTAGTTATATGAAACAAAAAATAATTGCATTAAACAAAAATAGTTGTATTAGACAAGTAGTTTTTTAATATCAATTTTTCTTCTATTGGCCTGTGATGACTTGATGAGGCAACATTATCCTCACTTGTTCCCAACCATTACAAAAATGCATTCACATCATCATCATCAGTTGCTCCCAACTGTACCATAAGGCATTCTCCTCAGTTGGGTACAACTGGAGGATCCGAGATTATGCATTCTCTGCTGATAATGCAAGTTTTGGAGCTGGAGACCTCCTCTCTTTGACCTGACATCATGACACAGTGCTTGAGCAACTCTACCGATGCTCAGTATGTGATCCTGCAAATGAAAATTGGATGTCAAAACATGCCAGTTTGGCTCAGCACTTTTTTGCACGGTTTTTGCTGAGGCTTGTAAGAGGCAGCACACAGCAAAGCTGAACCCTTGCCAGAGAAAAGTGTAATAAATATGATCTGACTGCCATTCCCTGTTTCTGATTGGCCAATCATATGGATTGCTCCAGGTGGTTTTCTATGAATTGTCTCCTATCCATTGAAGTCCCAGTTTCAGTTTGATGGGCGGGGACTGGAAATAAAAGTAAAATAACGAAACTTGGATGTGAGAAATGTTTCCCAGGGTCACATACTGAGCACCAATGGAGCTGTTCAAAAAGTAAATTTCTGATTGATTATAAACGAAATGCATTTGCACTTCCAGTTAACACGCAAATGATCAAAGTTGACAATGTCATCCATAGGCCTCCTCCTGCCACAGACGAAGGGACCCCGAGCTCTTATTGGCTCATTTTGCATTATTCCAAGCGTTATTTTTAATGGCAGTCTGCCTGGGTTTGGTTCTTAATTCTGATGAAGCATTTTAAACCCTAAACCTAAACCCTAAACCCTGGGCTTCTGGTGGAGTCTGGCCAAGCCCGGGTGCCAATGTATTCTTTAGACCTAATTCAGTGGTAAGTAAAATAAGTACACTTTCAGACTGTTTTCCTTCTTAACCTTTTGTGATGCCAGTTGTTTGCATGGCTGTGAAAAGAGTGCCAAATAGGATAAAGACAAAAACTTTTGGGTGAAGGAAGTTGGGACTGGTGTGAAAGCAAAAAGGCAACCAGTAGATGGCCTATTGCAGCAACCCAATCACATGATTCAGAGCCACGAAAAGCAAGCCAGTGTGAAACCCCACACCCCACCCTTAATCCCCCCAATGAGCATCAGTTTTGTTCTACAGCTTAGGTAGTAGGAGATTCAGGTTCTAGTTGATCTTATACTCTGCAGCTGCACATGGAGTTCAAGTTGGATCTGTGATCCTACTAGGTACAATTAGTAGGTACCTAGTTAGCTTACAATGTTTTCTTTTGCTTCTTCTTCTTCTTTTAAGAAAAAAAACCTTGTCTCTATGTATGTTGTAAACATAGACGAGGGTTATAAAAATCATTGTATTAATTAATATAAAGAGGGTGTTGAATAGGCTTGTGTGTGTGTACCAACGGGTGCAGAAAGAAAATGGTATATGGCTAATGATATTAGCTCGAGGATTGCACAGTTGGAATTTTTGTTTTGTCTTTGCTTATCTTGAGTGGACAAAGAGTTCAAATGTGTTATAATAAGGTTGTGGTACGTTTGTGAGAATTTGAGACAACCAATGAAAGTGGTAGAAAGGTACCAATTTATCTTCAATGTTCAGCAAAATATGGATTGTGTGTAAGCTTGAAGCATTTGTTTGTTTGTTTGTTTGTTTTTGTTTTGTTTTTTTTCCTTTCCTCCAAGATCAATGGAATTGCTGGATTTGATGGTTTGAATTTGTTTTCTAAGTTATCTTGAGTGAGCTAGCAATAAATAAATAAAACCCCATATAATAATTTAAAAAAAAGGCAAGGAGAGGAAGCTATTCACAAGAAGTACAAGACAAATAAAACCCTAAGAATACAAGTCAATCATGAAAGAACATAACAATCAAGACACCACTAATACACTAATAAAATAGAAAATCATGAATTAAAATTTTAAAAAAAGGCGTCATCTATCACAAATCGGCTAGCAATTAGGATACCGCTAATACACTAATAAAATAAAAGACCATGAATTTTTTATTTTTTTAAAAAGGCACCGACTATCACAAATGAGCTAGCAATCAAGACAACACTAATAAAATAGAAGACGATGAACTTAAACAAAAGAAAAGAAAAAGGCATTGTCTATCACAAATCGGTGAGCAATGGAGGTGCTATTATGGTTGAATGTGTAAATAGTTAGTCAGAGACACACATGGGTTCGTAGCACATTACTCGTAATGTGCACTTTGATCCTTTTTCTTTGTTCCTTTCAGGATTGGCTTTGAAGGGTTTGGACACAACATGCTTGGTGTCTTTTGCCTGTACACACACACACACACACACACACTCTGCCTCTGTCATTGAACACTGGATGGATCATGCATTGTTGCCCCTTTTTATCCATATCCATAAAGCCCCCTAAAACCCTAACCCTATAAAACTGCAGACATGAGATGCTAAACAACAACACCCCCAATGAACTTTTCTGGGTGTCAGTCCTGCACTGCTACTAGGTATATATGGTTCTACCTGCAGGGTGGGACTGATGGCAGGAACTCCTTTTTTTAATATTAATTAATTAATTAGATAATTAATTAAAATTTTAAATGAAAATTCTCTGGCAGTTCTGTCCCACCCACTTAACCTGGACAGGATTGCTGTTTGTAGTACAGGGGGGCAGTTTCAGCACATGTCTGTGAAATAATTAATTAATTAATTTTGAAGATTCTATTTTTGAAAAATAAAATATTCCTGAATATTTCAAACTATTCTTGATTTTTCACTTTTTAAAAAATCTTTGAGAAAATTATATTCTGAAAATTTCAGCATATGTATATATATAATTTGTGCAAAAGTGATCAAGGTGGTAGGTTAAATAATCGTTTACCCATCCCCACCATACACATATGCTCATTTTTATCTATAAATTTATGGTTGGGGGAAAATTAATTTTTAAAAGGGCTCATCCCCATTCCCCCACCCATAAATAGGGAAAAAATCGTCAAAACCCTGCAAAACTTTATTAATAAACACACCACTGACTTGGAAAATGTACAAAGGTATTAGGGAAAAAAAAGGGGAGAAGGGGAGAATTTAAAGGGTAAAAATAACTGAATCTTGTGCATACCAACTTACAAGGCCAAACTCAGTTTTATATTAGAGTTATCTGTAAAGTCAGGCGATTATGGGAGCAGAACGGCCAGTTTTGACATAATAGGGCATCAAATATGTAACTGGTAATGAAAATTTTACAAAAGGAAATAACTGGGACCCAAAGTCTATTATTTAAAGGTTATGTTCCATCCAAAGTATTATGTACATGTTATTATATTGTTTATATGTCTTTGTTGCTGGTGAAGATGCTCTTACAGGCCACACAAT
>Ga0116229_10009398_pt1 | contig 14922 bp, 15 predicted proteins | sample S1TSphgellanicum_3_FD_87313 | JGI IMG/M metagenome (GOLD analysis project Ga0116229, IMG submission 87313) | Host-associated microbial communities from peat moss isolated from Minnesota, USA - S1T2_Fc - Sphagnum magellanicum MG | ecosystem: Host-associated > Plants > Peat moss > Unclassified... | reverse complement strand
TGTCCTCATGATGCAGGGGCGCCGGGCGATGGCGCTACCGGTTTTGTGCGATTCTTTGCCGGGTGGGCGGCTGCGTCGGAGCCGGATGCGGGTACACGAACCTCCGATGAATCCGATCGCCCTCGACGCCGACGAGTTGATTCCGGGTCTCGCCGACCGCCGCGGCGTGCCGCTCGGCGGGCGCCAAGACGAGCACGATCGGTTGCGCGCTGCCGGTGCCGAGGATCTGCCATGGGGGCGGCTCTACGAAGGCCACGTCAACGCGCTGCAACTCATCGGGCGGCTCGGTGACGACGAGCAGCGCGAACGGGCGCGCGACGATGCCCGCGCCGGCTGCTTGTTCGGCGTGTGGAATACCGAGGCGGCCGACGGCGTGCGCATCGTCGCCGCCGATGCGCACGGCGTGACGCTCGCCGGCCGCAAGACGTTTGCGTCCGGCGCCGGACGCGTGGCGCGTGCGATCATCAGCGCGGCCCGGCCCGACGGCACCGCGCAGTTGCTCGTCGTGCCGATGGATCGCGTGGAGGTCACCATCGATCCGTCGTTCTGGCATCCGTTCGGGATGGAGCAGTCGGACAGTTTTGCGGTGGACTTCACCGGCGTTCGCATCTCCGCTCGCGACCTGCTCGGACCGCCCGACGCCTATGGTCGCTCGCCGTGGTTCACGGCAGGTGCGTCGCGATTCGTGGCCGTTCAGACGGGCGGTCTCGAGCGACTCGTCGCCGACTTCGGCGCGTTTCTCGTGCGGCGGAAATATCAGGAGGACGCCTTGCAGTTGGCGCGGCTCGGCGAGTGCGTCGTGGACGCGCAGTCGGCGGTGCTCTGGACGAACGCCTGCGTCGCGGCGTGGTCGGCGTACGATGCGCACCCCGATGCGGCGCGCGAAGCCGAACTGCTCGTGGTGGTCGATGCGGCGCGCAATGCGGTCGAACGTGCCGCACTCGCGATCGCGGAACACATCGAGCGCGGTGTCGGTGCACGCGGCTTGCTCGAAACCGAGCCGTTTGCCCGGCGCGTTCGCGATCTGCGGATGTACTTGCGTCAGCCTGCGATCGACGCGACGTTGCTGCGCGTCGCGCGCTCGGCACTCGTCCCGCGCGCGATCAGCTGACGGAGGGCACGTTCGGCGTCGGCGACGGGAACGGGCGGGAGCTGCGGCAGTTCTTCGCCGAGGATGCGCGCGACGGTGACGGCGGGATCCTCGACGAAGAGCGGAATCGTCGCGTTGCCGCAGCGATCGCTCCACTCGCTGATGCGCTCGGCGAAGCCGCCCGAGGCGCGAGCACGCAGACGGCCCGACGTCGTGACGCGCACGCGCAGGCTGTGGCGAATGCGCGCACCGGAGGCTTTGAGCGCATCGTAGAGCGCGACGTCTTCGAGCGTGCGCACCGGCGGGACGCCGCCGCAACGATCGTAGGCGTCGACGCGCACGGCGAAGCTCGGGCCCGAGCGCTGCCAGTGACGCGGCCAGGGATCCGCGTCGTTCGGCGTGAGGATCGAGCCGAGCCGCGCGACGGCGAATTGGTAGGCGTTCTCTTCGGTCAGCATCGTTCGCACGCCGAGCGGCAGCGTCGCCCAGTCGGCGGGATCGACGAGAATGCGGCCGGTCACGACGTCGACGCGCGCCATCTCGCGCAACGTCCAGGCGATCCAGGTCGGCGCGACGACGGTGTCGGCGTCGGTGGCGGCGAGGATGCCGTCGCGGATGCCGGCACGCGTCAAGCGGGCGCCGGCGGCGTTCATCGCCGCGCGTCGCGCGGTGCCGATGTGCGCCACGTTCGCCGGCAGATGTTCGTCGGCGACGTGGATCGCGCACGGAGCGTTGGAAGCGAAGCGACGCGCGATGCCGGCCGTATCGTCGTCGCAGTTGTTCGCGTAGACCAGGACGTCGAAACACGCGGGGTCGAGCGAGGTGCCGTCGATGGTGCGTTGCGCCGCGAGCGCCGCGAGCGCGCGTTCGATGTGCTCCGCTTCATCGTGCGCCGGAATCACCACGGTGAGTTTCGTGCCGGGACGCGGGGGCGGCACGGCGGCGAACGGATCGCGCAACGTCGTCACGTGCGTCGCAGCAGGTCGAGCCGGTAGCGTTCGGCGCGATACGCGTGCACGGACGCGAACCGGTCGTCGGCGAGGAATGCTTCGTGCACGGCGTCGCCGCTGCGCACGTAATCGCGGACCTCGGGCAGCCAGTGCACGAGCAGCAGATCGCCGCCTTTGGCGAGATCGGCCGCAATGCGATCGCGGGCGAGCGCGAAGTCCGCATCCGACCAGTAGTAGGCGACCTCGCAGCACGCGATGAGGTCGAACCGCGCAGCGGGATCGTCGTGCGGAAACGCGGCACGCGCGAACCGTACCTGCGGCAGCGCGGCGCAGCGCTCGCGAGCGCGTTCGAGCGCGCGTTCGCTAATGTCGACGGCGAGGAGATCGCTGCACCGCGTGGCGAGGCGCTCGGTGAAGACGCCGATGGAACAGCCGATCTCGAACGCCGTTGCATACGTCGGGCCGAGCGCGGCGATCGAGCGCGCGTACTTCTCGGCCTCGTACTCGCTGGTCGCGAAGTCCCAGGGATCCTCGGTGCTTCGATAGAGCGTCTCGAAGTAGTCGCGCGAGAGGGTCTCCTTGGCGCTCATGCGACGGCCTGCGGAACGATGAAGCGTTCGATCGGGCCGAGTGCGCGCGCGAGCAGTTCGGGCGGCAACGTGAAGGCGGTTTCCGCGTCGCGGATCAGCCGGCCGGTTTGCGAGCGGTGCTCGCGGAGCGCGGCGCGCTTTGCGCTCAGCCACGGGCGGCTATCGACTTCGATCGTGCGACCCTCTCCGGGCTGCGGTTCGTCGGCCGGTTCGCCGAGCACGCCGAGCCACACGGTGTACTCGATGCGCGTCGCCAGGGGTCGTTCGCTCAGCACGGCGTCGACGAGCGTCGCGACCGCGCGATGATCGCAGTGGTGATCGCGCCGCCACGGCGCCACGACGATCACCGGCTCCGCCGCGGGGATCAGCCTGCGCAACGCATCGAGCAACGGAGCAGCGGCAGCATCACCGGCGGATGGAACCGTTCCGTCGGGCCAGCGCAGAAAGGTGGCCCGTTCACGAACGCCGAGGTGGCGAAGTCCGCGCTCGGCTTCGCTCTCGCGAACGTCGCGCAAGCGGCTCGGCGTGAAGGTCGGCGATCCGATGTGCGAGGCGGCGCCGTCGGTCACGTAACAAACGCGCACGGGACCGCGCCGCGCCATGCGTGCGATCAGCGCGCCGCAGCCGAGCACGTCGTCGTCGGGGTGTGGGGCGATCACGATGAGTTGGCGACCGAGCGCCTGGAATTCGTCCGGTAGATCGACCATGGCGCGAGGTATACCCATCGGCCGTGGTTCAAAAAAGTGGGGTGGTGCCACTTCGACGTATGAACGATCGCGCGGTTCGCTTGGCCGGCGCGGTAACGGCCGTCGCCGCCTTCGTGGTGTGCTCGTCGCGCGCGATCGTCGCGCAGCAAGCACCCGAGCCATCGGCGGCGTTCGTCGGACCGCTGCCGAACGCGGCCGGGACGCCGTGCCCCGACGAGAGCGATCCGCAGCGTCACCTCGTCGTGCCGCCCCACATCACGTTTTCGGGCGATTCGATCCGATCGTTCCTCGCATTGAATTCGCGTTCGATCGGTATCGTGGCCGTGACGATCCGGCTCGACGGCGCGATCGCGGTCTCGTTTCCTACGCAAGAACAGTTCGATCCCGACATGCGTGCGACGCTGCTGGGCTTCACGAAGAGCATCTTCGTCGTGCCGCCCATTCCGGGGTGCGCGCATCCGGCGGGACTCATGTTGTTGCGCTTCACCGTGCCGGCGGGCGACGTGACGATGGTGCCGTTTCCCGTGCCGTCGGGCAGTCCCGCGGCGGGAGCATCGCCGGCGCGGTGATCAGCGATGGTCTTCCCGCCGCCGAACGGCGGCGCGCGTATTTCGCTCTCGCCACGGCAACCTCGATGGCCGTCCTCGACGAAACGATCGCGAACGTCGCGCTACCGACGATTGGCCGGGACATGCACGTTTCGGCGGCCGCCACGGTGTGGGTGGTCAACGCGTTTCAACTCGCGTTGACGGCGGCGCTCTTCACCTGGTCGTCGTTCGGTCAGGCACGCGGTCTCGCGCGTGGGTGGCGTTACGGTATCGCGCTCTTTACGCTCGGATCGCTCGGCTGCGCGCTCTCGCCGACGTTGCCGCTGCTCGTGCTCGCGCGGTTGGTGCAGGGCGTCGGCGCGGCGGGCATCATGTCGCTCTCGCCCGCGCTGTTGCGCGTGATCTTTCCGCGCGCGCAGCTCGGTCGCGCGCTCGGCGTCAATTCGCTCGTCATCGCGACCGGGATCGCGGCGGGTCCGACGATCGGCGGTGCGATCCTCGCGATCGCCTCGTGGCCGTGGCTGTTCTTGATCAACGTGCCGATCGGCATCGTGGTCGCGCTCGCGACGCGCAACGTCTTTGCCGCGGACGACGGACACGGCGGCCGCGTTCACGTGCCGAGCATGCTCACGAGCGCGCTCGGCTTTGGGCTGATCGTGTATGGGATCGACGGCTTCGGCCGGCACGAGCCGTGGCCGTTGATCGTGGCCGAACTCGTGGCGGGGTTCGCCTCGTTCGGGTGGTTCTTGGCGCGTCAGCGGCATCTGGAGCGGCCGATGTTCGCGGTCGATCTCTATGCGCGGCCGCTGTTCGCACTGGCGTCGCTTGCGGGGTTCCTCGCGTTCACCGGATCGACGCTTGCGATCGTCGCGCTGCCGTTTCTCTTTCAGGATGCCATGGGCGCGTCGCCGCTGCAGTCGGGATTGCTCATGACGTCGTGGCCCGTGGCGATGGGGCTCGCCGCGAACGTCGCGGGGCCGCTCTCGGATCGTTATTCGGCGGCCGTGCTCTCCACGACCGGTTCGGTGATCTTGGCGGTGGGGCTTGCGCTCTATGCGCTCTTGCCGTTGCACGCGAGCGTGATCGCGATCGTGGCGATCGGCGCGCTGTGCGGCGCGGGATTCGGCATCTTCCAAGCACCCAATTCGCGCGAACTGATGCGCAACGCACCGCGCGCGCAGACGGCGTCAGCGGCCGCGATCATGGCGGCCACGCGCGTCGGCGGACAGACCTGCGGTGCGGCGGCGCTGGCGGTCGTGTTCTCGGCGTTTTCCGCGAGTGCGGAGCCCGGCGGCGTCGGCGGCGCGTTCGCCGCACACGCCGCGGTGTCGGGCGCGCTGTGGACCGCGTTCTGCTTGACCGCGATCACGGCGGTGGCGAGCAGCGTGCGCTTCGGCGTCGCGCCGACGACGGCGAGCGCGGAAGGAACGACGCGAGCACCGGAACGCGTCGCGTGATCGTGCGCGTCCATCGTTGCGTTTGATGGGGGCGGGTTAGGGCGTGACGTTGAGCGTGGTGCAGATTGCGGTTGTGTAGGCGGCGTGCCAGTTGGTGGTGGGGCTGAGGAGGTTGGAGCGGACCATGATGTCGCGCGTCGCTTGCCAGCGGGCGTCGGTGATGGAGCCGAGGCTTTGGCCGGGTGCGAGGCCGCGGGTGAGGACGTTGTCTTCGCGGAGTTTGGTGACGGTGGCCATCAGTTGCGGCTCCGACATCTTCGGGTTGGCGGCGAGGATGAGCGCGTTTGCGGGTGCGGGACTGCGCAAGTAGTCTCGCCAGCCGATGAGCGATGCGCGAACGAAGCGCTCGACGACGTCGCGGTGTGCTGCGAGGTAGGAGCGCGTGGTGATGATCGGTGCACCGTACGTCGGCAAGCCGGCGTCGGCCAACCCGAAGAGTTTGGCGGGGATGCCCGCTCTGCGCAGCGCGTAGTCGTCGTAGGTGATGTAGCCCTGTTGCGCGATCGAGGGATCGTCGATGAAGCGCCGATAGCTGTACGAATACGGTTGCACCTGATCGTCGCTGTATCCGTACTTCGCGGCGATCCAGGGCCAGAACGACGTATACGATCCGGGCGAGATCAAGATCGGATGTCCCTTGAGATCGGCCAGCGATCTCACCGATGGGTGTGCGACGATGCACCCGAGATCGACTTGGAACGGCGCGGCGACCGCGAGGATCGGGACGCCCTTCTCCACGTTCGTGAGCGTCTGCATGTCGTAGCCCATCATCAACTCGGTGTCGCCACCAGCGAGCATCTGCGGGCTGTTCGTCTGCGGGCTGCCTTGCAGCAACGTCACGTCGAGTCCGGCCTTCGCGTAGAGTCCCGTCGCCTGCGCCTGATAGTAACCGCCGTGCTCGCCCTCGGCGAACCACGACGTGAGGAAACGCACGGGCGTCGCCGCACGGCCGGGGATCACGATGCCGATCGTCGCCACGGTCGACGCGAAACTCGCGATCGCGCTCCGTCGCGTTCTCCTCGTCATGCCGGGAACGTTGGACGAGGGGCGTCGCGCGTCATGCGACGTCGCGCGCGGCGAGAGCGGTCGCGATCGTTTGGAAGACGGGGCCCCATTCGTCCGTCACGCGCTGGCGCACGATGCGGACGCTCGCGTACCACGGGGTCGTCTCGCCGTCGATGCCCCAGCGGAAGTCGCTGAGCAGCGGGTTCGCAAGCCACGTCGGGCGGCCGAGCGCGCCGGCGAGGTGGACCGTCGACGTGTCGACCGTGACGATCGCATCGAGTGCCGTCATCGCCGCCGCCGTGTCTTCCATGTCGGCGATCGCGCGGTGGGTTGGAAGGAGCGGGAACGGCGCGGCGGCGAGTTCGTCGTCGCCGGCACCGACTTGCAGCGAGTGGAAGCGCACGTCGCGCAGTTGTGCGAGGGGCGCCCATGCGTCGAGCGTCGTGCCGCGCCAACGTTCGCGTGCGTTCTTCGGGTTGCCGTGCCACACGATGCCGACGTGGCGAACGTTCGGTGCGTGACCGAAGCGCGTGCGCCAGTCCGCGACGCGCGCGGGATCGGCGCGGAGATACGGCCGGCCGTCGATGTCGGCGGCGCTCGTCAGGTTGGCGATGCACGGCAATTGCGTGATCGGCAAATGCACGTCCATCGTGTACGCCGGCTGCCAATGCGTGAAGCGCTCGACGCGCAGCTGCGGAAAGCTGCGGCGAAAGAGCGCGAACAGCGGCGGCGGCGTTTCGACGACGACGGCGGGCGAGAGGTGGGCCAAGCGCGTGAAATACCGCGCCATCATGAGGTGATCGCCGAGGCCTTGGTCGGAGGCGATCACGAGCCGGCGGCCGGCGAGATCGTCGCCCCGCCAGAGCGGTACGCCCTCGTGATGATAGTAATAGCGCGCTTCGTCGGATGCCGTGTTCATGATGGCGGGATAGCCGGCGACGGCCTCGGCGTAGCGCCCGAAGCGCGCGTGCAAGAGCGCGAGGTTGTACCGGATGTCGGGGTCGTCCGGCGCGATCTCGCGCGCGGCTTCGAAGGCGTGCTGCGCGCCCGTCCAGTCGGCACGCTTCAAGGCAACCTGACCAAGGCCGAACGCGGCGCCGACGTTGCGGCGATCGAGCGCGAGCGCGATGCGGTACGCTTTCTCGGCACCTTCATACCGCTCGTTGGCGACGAGCGCGTCGCCGAACGCGACGAGGCTCGCCAGCGAGGAGCCGTCGATCTCGAGCGCGCGCTGCGCCGCGGCGAGCGCCTCGGCGGGCTGCCGCGCGCGACGATAGACGTCGGCGAGAAGGCGCAGCAGATCGGCCTGGTCGGGATAGCGCTCGCGCGCCGCCTCGAGCGTGCCGCGCGCGCCCGCGATGTCGCCCACTTGACGTTGAATGCCCGCGAGGATCAGCGGCGCGTCGACGGCGTCGGGATTCACGTCGAGCGCCTTGCGCGCGGCGCCGAGTGCGGCGAAGCGATCGCCCCCGCGCCAGAGCGCGAGCGTGAGGCCGATCCAGGCGTCGCCGCGTTCGGGCGTCTCCATCACGATCGCGGCGAAGCCGTTCCGTGCATCGATCACGCGGCCGGCGGCGAGTGCACGCCACGAAGTTCCGAGCCGCGGATCTTCCACCATACGAGACTATGGGAAAAAGCTGGAGCGCACCTGAGAGGTGGTGTCGTCCAAGCTGCCGTGACCGACACGCGTGCGGAGGGACTGCGGCGGCTCGCGGCGTTCGTGCCTTCGGCGGGCAGTGCGTATGCGCGCACGCGCAACGAGGATCGCGGTCCGGGTGCGCACGACAACGTTTCGCGCCTCTCGCCGTACGTGCGCCGTCGTATCGTCACCGAAGCGGAGGTGATCGCGGCCGTGCGAGCGCGATTCGCACCGAGTACCTGCGCGAAGTTCGTCGATGAAGTACTGTGGCGTACGTATTGGAAGGGGTGGCTCGAACAGCATCCGGAGGCGTGGACGCGCTACGAGCACGCGCTCGCGCGTCCGCTGTCCGACGACGTTCGCGAAGCGGTGCGCGTGGCCGAGGCTGGTGCGACCGGGATCGGCGGCTTCGACGATTGGGCGCGCGAGTTGGTCGCAACGAACTACCTGCACAATCACGCGCGGATGTGGTTCGCGAGCATCTGGATCTTCACGTTGCGGCTTCCGTGGGAACACGGTGCGGCGTTCTTCTTGCGGCACTTGCTCGACGGCGACCCGGCGTCGAACACGCTCTCGTGGCGCTGGGTCGCCGGCTTGCACACGCGCGGCAAGACCTATCGCGCGCGGCGTGAAAACATCGTGCGCTCCACCGGCGGGCGGCTCGATCCCGGTGATGCACTCGCCTCGACGGCCGTCGCGCTGGAAGATGCGGCGCTGCCGCGCGTCGATCTTCCGGCCGTGCCACCGCCCCCGCGCGGGCCGGTCGTGCTCGTGTTACACGACGACGATCTCGGCGTGGAGACGCTTGCGCTCGCCGGATGCGACGTCGTCGCCGTTGCGGGCGTGTCGCCGCCGGACGGGCGAGCCGAAGCCGTGGAGGCGTTCGCGCGGGCGGCGCTCGCTGATGCGCTCGCTCGCGCGAGCCGGCGGTTCGGCGTACCGGTCGTCTCGCTCGACGAAGCGCGAACGATCGCGCCGCTGATCGCGCCCTTCGCACCGGTCGGACCGACGCGCGATCGACTCGCCGTCGAGCACGTCGCGCCGATCCTGCGCGCGTGGGATGCTCGCCTGTGGCCGTTTGCGCACGCCGGCTTCTTTACGTTCCGGGAACGTGCCGGCAATTGGTTAGGCGTTGCCGATGGTGAAGAGGCGGTTCATGCCGACGACGTTGAGCGTGCGTAGCACGAGGGCGCTCGGGTGCATCAGCACGATCTGACGGTCGTGGTTCTTGCGGCGGAATTGCGCGAGTTCGGCGAGCGCGGACGACGAGAGATACGGAACGCGCTGGAGGTCGATGACGACGCGCGCGTCGTCGGCCGCGCGCAGGGCGTTGCGCAGCGGGGTCGTGCAGTCACCCGTCTGATCGGGAGCGAGGGAGATGGTCATGCGCCGCGTCGCTCATCAAGTGAGCGCACGGCGATGTGCGAGCTGTCCATACCCGTAGCGTGCAACGCGAAGCTGTACTGGGCTTTACAACTTGCTGCGTGGCGGCTGGGAAATGCTCTTGGCGTCGGGCTGGTAGATGGGAATCGAGAGCCGGAAGGTCGCACCGCCGGGGTGCCCTGCGTCTTCCAGGACGATCTCTCCGCCGAGCCGGACGGCGGCGCGCGCGACGATGGCGAGGCCGAGCCCGGATCCGCGCTTTCCGTCGGAGGCATCGCCGCGAAAAAAATGCTGGAAGAGGCGCGCGCGGTCGGCAGGGCTGATGCCGGGTCCGCCGTCGCGCACGCGGATGACGATGGCCGCACCGGCGATCGCGATCGAGACGTCGACCGGCGCGCCGCCGCCGTAGACGATGGCGTTGTCGATGAGGTTGCCGATCGCTTCTTGGAGCGCCCACGCCTCGCCGCGGATGACCACGTCTTCGGCGTCGTGCGTGAAGCGCACGGTGCCGCCGCGCGCGACGGTGACGCTCGCGATCGCCTCTTGCGCGATCTCGACGACGTCGATCAGCTCGGCAGCGGCCGCATCGGTGCCCTCCATGCGCGCAAGCGCCATCACGCGCTCGACCAGATTGCGCAGCCGCCGCATTTGCACGCGGGCACTCGCGAGCGTGGCGGGCGAGAGGATCGCTTCGGGACTCACCGTCGCTTCGAGCAAGTCGAGATAAGCGCTGATCACGGTGATCGGCGTGCGCATCTCGTGGCCGGCTTCGCCGAGGAAGAGTCGCAGGTGGCGTTCGGTTCGCTCGCGTTCGGAGAACGCGGCGGCGACCTGCGCGGCCGCGCCGTTGTAGGCGACGATCAATTCGCCGAGTTCGTTGCGATCGAGCGTCTCGAGCGTACTCGGCACGAAGTCACCGGCCGCGAAGCGCTGCAGTTCCGCCGTGACGGTGCGCAGCGGGCTCACCGCTTGATTCGCGATCGTGCGTCCGATGGCCCAACTGGCTAGCAGCGAAACGAGTTCGGCGCTGCCGAAGACGATCGCGTAGAGCATCACCGCCGCGCGCAGCGAGTCGTCGGGCGCGATGTCGATGATGGCCTCGCGCAGCGGAACGAAGCGGTGCTGCACGCCGATCAGCGATTCGATGCCCATCGCGCGGAGCGGCGGTCCGTTCCCGTTGAAACCCGGCGGTGGTCCGCCGGCGGCCTCGGGCGGCGGAGCGGGACGACCGTCGGGTGGCGGGGCACCGGGGACGAAACCGGCGGGCGCCTCGAGGGGCGGGGAGCCGCGCTCGTCGGGGCGTGCGGGGCGATAGTGAATGGTGAGCCGGACGCCGGCCGGCTGCGTCTGCGCCTCGACGAGACGAATGATCGCGTCATCGCCCTGCTGCCAATTCGCGGTGACGATCGCGCGCGTCGTCGCTTCGGTCCGGTCGACGTCGCTCATCGTGGCGCGACTCGTTCGCTCGAGCACCAGCGCCGCAATTCCGCAGAGGGCGACGGTGAGGAGCAACGCGGTGAGGATCGTCGACGAGAGCATGATGCGCGCTCGAAACGACACCGGCACGAATCCGCGCAGGCGTGTGCGCGCGGCGACCATCAGCGATCGCGCAAAACGTAGCCGACGCCGCGAATCGTGCGCAGCAGCTTCTTGTCGAAGTCGCGATCGATCTTGCCGCGCAGGTAGGAGACGTACGTCTCGACCGTGTTGAGCGTGACCTCGCGATCGCGGCCCCACACGAGGTCGAGCAACTCTTCGCGCGTGAATACGCGTTTGGGCCGGCGGATCAACGTAGCGAGCAGGTCGAATTCGCGCGCCGAAAGATCGATCTCGTGCCCCGCGCGTTGCACCGACCGCTCCTCGAGATCGACGCTGAGATCGGCGAAGGTGAGCCGTTGGACGCTGCGCAGCGTGGGGCGGCGGAGCGCGGTGGTGACGCGCGCGACGAGTTCGGCGACGTCGAACGGTTTTGCGAGGTAGTCGTCGGCGCCGGCTTCGAGCCCGTCGACGCGATCACGCACGTCGCCGCGCGCGGTGAGCATGATGATCGGGACTTCGGTGAGGTTACGAAGGAGCGGGAGCAGCGTGAGGCCGTCGATCTTCGGCATCATGATGTCGAGGAGAATGCACTCGGGCGACCAGTCGCGCACGGCGGTGAGACCGTCGGGGCCGTCGACGGCCGTGCGGACCTGAAAGCCGGCTTGGACGAGGGCCACCTCGACCACGTCGCGGATCGCGCGTTCGTCATCCACGACGAGCACGCGATGCTCGGCTGCTGCACTCATACGAGCGATGTAAGCGGGTCTTCCTGAGAGATTCCTTCACGTTTCCTGAGACGCGCTTGAGGATACGGTGCGTGGCGATGGATCAGGGCGCGTTGCGCGGGGCGTCGTGCGCGATGGCGTGCAGGAGTGCGATGCCGGTGGAGAGCGCGCGCTCGTCGAGATCGAATTTGCCGTGATGGTTGGTGTAGGCGGTCGACGGGCCGCCGTTGGAGCCGACGAAGAAAAAGCACGCGGGGACGCGCTGGGCGAAAAACGAGAAGTCCTCGGCGCCCATGATCGGCGCCGTTTCGATCGCGTTTTCTTTGCCGAGGGTACGGGCGGCGAGGGCCGCGAGGTACGCGGCTTGAGCCGGGTCGTTGGCGGTGACCGGGAAGCCGTCGTTGAGCCACGTGACGTCGGCCGTCGCGCCCGCCGTTGCCGAGGCATGGGTGCAGACGTGCGCGACGTGCGCTTTGAGCTGCTCGCGCGTGACGTCGTCGAAGGCGCGGATCGTGCCCTTGAGATGCGCTTCGGAGGGGATGACGTTGTACGTCGTACCCGCGTGCATCGCGCAGACGCTGACCACCGAGGGCGCGACGGGATCGATGCGACGCGCGACGATCTGGTTGAGCGCCACGATCGTTTGGCCGGCCGCGGCGATCGGATCGATCGCGCGATGCGGCGCCGAACCGTGGCCGCCGTAGCCGGCGATCGTGACGTCGAACGAATCGGCCGACGCCATCATCGGCCCGGACCGTGTGGCGACGACGCCGGTCGAGAAGAGCGCCGAGTAGTGGAGGCCGTACGCGCGCTCGACGCCGTAGCGTTCCAACACGCCCTCGTCGACCATCACGCGCGCGCCGCCGAGGCCTTCTTCGGCGGGCTGGAAGCAGAAGACGATCGTGCCCGCCAGGCCGTCGCGGCGATCGGCGATCAACCGTGCTGCCGCGAGCAGCGTCGCGACGTGTCCGTCGTGGCCGCACCCGTGCATCACCCCGGGGACCGTGGAGCGGTAGGCCACGTCCTTTTCGTCGGGCATCGCGAGCGCGTCCATGTCGGCGCGTAGCATGATCGTGCGCCCGGGTCGCGTGCCGCGTAAGACGCCGATAACGCCGGTGACGGCGATGCCCTCGTGGACCTCGATCTGTAGCTCGCGCAGGCGCGCCGCGACGAGTGCCGCCGTCCGCGTCTCGCGGAAGCCGAGTTCGGGGTGGCGGTGGATGTCGCGTCGCAGCGCGACGGCGTCGTCGATCACGTCGGCGGGGAGGGGTGCGGCGATCATGTGCGCCGCGGTTCGAAGCGCCGCGCCGGATTACCCGGTCGGCCGGTTGCCATTCGCGGGGAGGCGGCCGGGCCGGCGCGCCGTGGGCGGCATGGCGGCGGCGAGTTCGAGCGCGGCGACGTCGACGGCGCGGTTGAGGATCCACCCCGGTTCTCGCGCGCAGTCGCAGCGCTCGAGGCTCTCCGAACGGCAGCCGCCGGTGCCGTGCGCGCCGATTCCGTGGCCGCAGTCGCAGACGATGAGGCGGCCGATCACCGACGGCATCGCGTCGGCGGGATGGAAGCGATCAATCATGGACGATCACCGTTTTCGTGGACGCGTGCGCGGAAATACGCCGTAGCGTTGCGCCCCTCGGCCTTACGGTACCCGATCGGGCCGGCAACCGTGGTTCGAATCGAACGGATACCGGGCCGTTCACCCATGTTGCACGACGGTCGTCGCACGATCGGAGGTCGATCTTCATTACGCTACGCGCATCTCGCCCTCACATGCCGACGATCCGGCGCCGGGGTGGAAGGGCGGCAACGACGTGAACCGTTCGCGTGCGCTCGCGGCGCTGATCGCGGGCGGGGGCCGTGGATCTGCCGAGCGGCATCGGCGATTTTCACGCGGTGGCGTCGCTCGACGCATCGTACGAGCTCGGGCTCGACTTCGAAAGGCGAACCATGGTTCTAGTATACGGCCGGCCCGGGACGGCGACTACTCGCATTCCTCGGCCCCATGCAAACCGGCGCTAAACCGCGGAAGAAGCCGCGTCAGGAGCGCTCGCTCGCAACGTACGACGCGATTCTCGAATCGGCTACTCGCATTTTCGGCGAACGCGGCTATGCCGGCGCGACGACGAACGACATTGCCGAACTGGCTGGGGTGAGCATCGGTTCGCTTTATCAATACTTTCCGAACAAAGACGCGCTCATCGGTGCGCTACAGTCGCATCACAAGAGCGAGATCGCCGCGGCGGTGAACGCCGTGCTGGAGGCGGCATCTGACCGTTCGCTTCGCGAAAGCGTCGGCGCTCTCGTCGGCGCATGGTTCGCGATTCATCTGCGCGACGTGCGTTTCCATCTCCGGCTCGAAACGGATTTCTTGCCGTTCGATCGCACCGACGAAGAAGACATTCGACTGACGCAGGCGATCGTGGCGGACATGACCGCATTGCTGGCGCGTCACCGGAGCGAGATCGTTCCGGCGAATGCGACGCTCGCCGCGCACATCGTGATGCGAACGCTCATGGGCCAAGTCCACGCCGCCCTCGAGATGCCGTTGCCCGGCGTGAGCAGCGACATGCTCGAAGAAGCCGTGACCGACGCGATCCTCGGCTACCTCACGAAACGCTGAAGCCGCTCAGCGCGTCTCGTCGCGGCGGAGTTTCGCGAGAATGCCTTCGACGAACGCGGCCTTCGCATCCGTGTACGCTTCCCGATCGGCACCGAGTACGGCCGCGAGATCCCGCTTGAGCGTCGCGTAGCGCTGCGCTTCGTCCGGATGGTCCCGGAGATAATCACGGAAAGGCACGTTCCGCCACGGCTCGGCGGTTGGTTCGGCGATGTGGACGTGGTGCGTCCGACGCGCTCCGTGGGGCGGCATGCCCTTCACGAAAAACAATCGATCGGTCTTCGGATTGTCCGACCAGTAGACGTAGCCGAGGCCTGCGAGCGGCTCGATCACGGTGCTTCGCGCCTGCGCAATGGAGCGTACGGCGATGAGGATGTCGATGATCGGCTTCGCTGCGAGACCGGGAACGGCCGTGCTGCCGAAATGTTCCAGACCGATGACGAGCGCGGGGCCCAGCGCACCGCGCAGCCGTTCGGCCTCCTCGGCGAACATCGCGGGCCAGCGCGGGTCGTACTCGACGATCTCGATCTCATCCATGAGCAGATCGCGCGCGGAAAGTGTGGCGCGATGATGAGCGAATACCACGACGAGCCACGCACGCAGCCCGCGTCGTGGAGGAAAGGCTACGAGGAACGTTCACGTGTCTGTGCTCGATCTCAACAAGTTTCATCC
>Ga0116229_10009394_pt1 | contig 14926 bp, 17 predicted proteins | sample S1TSphgellanicum_3_FD_87313 | JGI IMG/M metagenome (GOLD analysis project Ga0116229, IMG submission 87313) | Host-associated microbial communities from peat moss isolated from Minnesota, USA - S1T2_Fc - Sphagnum magellanicum MG | ecosystem: Host-associated > Plants > Peat moss > Unclassified... | reverse complement strand
AACCCACCTTATGTTACCTACAATACAGTGTTCCTAACACACATTGAAAATTGCTCCAACTACAATACATGATAATTGCTTCTTCTCTTCACAATCTATATGTTAAATAGTTGCAATACCCACATATGAACTTCCCAAAGTTACAAATTGATGGGCAATACCTACATTTGTATTATTTTCATGGATCAACGTCAATGTAACATAGGTGTTGAGTAGGTAAGTACAAGGGAAGGTGGGTGGGTAGGTAGGAACAAGAGTGATGTGGCAAGTGCAATATTCACAAGGTCCATATTTTCAGATAGGGGTGCAATACCCACATTAGCAAAAAATCGATTGAACAACAACAACATTGTAGAAGTGTAGGTAGGTAGGTAGGTAGGTAGGATGGTGTGTGGGCCATTAGGTAGATAGGCAAGGATGTGGGGGCGGGTGCCTAGATGGGTGGTAGGCATATAGGTGAGGGGGGTGAATCTTCTGGGTGGGAAAAGGGGGCAGGGGTCTAGTAGGTAGGTAGGTGAGAAAAGGGGGGAGCGTGGTTCTTAGTAGTAGTAAGTAGGACCAAGAAGGTTGGGTAGTATGTAGCTGGGCAGGTGAGGTCAGAGTTGAGAAAAAAAAAAAACAAGCAGCCAAAAACAAAAAACCTAGGAAACGGTCAGCATCAAAAAAAGGTAAACAGGGGTCAATGCACATTCAGCCTCTGGATGAGAAATCCCACCCCCATCCAGTGGACAGAACTGCCAACTGGTGCACTGGTGGGTGCTGGTTCATGCTGGCCAATTCTTTTGAGATTTCATTTCGTTGTGAATGCTCCTCCTGTGTATGTGTTTCAGCTGCAGCGTTTGTACTTTTGTACCAGAGAATGCAGCTTAAGTAGCACATTCTGTCTCCTAGTTGGTAAAACTGGGTAATGTGAGTGTCAGGAAGTAGGTTGTAAAGTTGCGTAAGGAGGTTGGAAAGTAGGAGCATGGCAGGCTCCATCATGGCACACTTGCCAGAATGTGTAGGGTAAAGCCTAAGGTCACAGGCATTACTAGAATAAGGGCCCATGCAATGCAGAAAGCTTGGGCCCTAGTCCCTTAAAGACTATGGCTGAGAGCTTTATTGAGCATTAAGACTTCCTCCCAAAGAAATTCTGTTATTTTTCCTCTGATGCCCAATGGGTATCACAGAAAGAAACAGAAAGAATGGGGAGTTTCAAAATATGAACACCAACAACACTCCACAAACAGTGGACTGGGATACATGCTTAGAAAGGTGCCCTCCCAATTATGCCAAACAAGGGGTGTGCCAAACAAGGGGTGTGTCACACTGTGGCCTTGCCATTTGCATTAGAAGGTATCTTACAGCAAAAGAAGAATTATGGAAACTCAAATATTTCACCATCCAAAAATATAATCTTCAAAATATCCTCTAAAAGAAACCAAATCCATCAAGATATTCCAACTCTACAACTAATCTCAAATTTCAACACAAGCCAAAATACCATCTTTCAAACATTGATTTCACTTGCTACCACTACTCCTACTGTTCAGTCTTTCAGTGTCCACAAAATAGCAGCTTTCAAATCAAATCAACACCAGGAAGCAGAGATACCTACTCTAGTCTCACTCATGGGCACATTATCAATATCTAATAAAAACCTGTGGCAAATTCTTTTTAGTGTGTCTGTAGGTATGCCCCTTATGGACCCTAAACAAGTGCTGAGAGCTGCAGGCATAGTTTTTCCATGATACACACCAGGTATCACTGGAATTCTTTTATAAAGAATTTGCTGTTTGTTTTTCATGCTATAAGCCCTTGGGAATTCAGGCCTGCACTCGGCTCCACCTCAGCGGGCCCTTCTTCCCCTAAGACCCACCCCCAGGTCTTTACCCTTCACATTCAATCCCTAAAGGTCCAATCAACCTGATTTGGGTTGATGGATGATTTCACACACTCATACACACAGACAGCTATGGATTCCAATCATGATCATCCAAACTCAAGATAGGTTCAGCTTTGGGATTCTCTTCACTATTGGCAATGTTGAGTAGAGGCTTCTTATATCTTCTTACAAGATAAAATTTGATACCATGTGAAGATTATAACCTCTTTTGGGCTTGCTTGATATTTCTCACCAGATACCCATCGAGTATCACAGGGAAAAATTATAAGATATAAAAAACTGGCAGGGCTTTATGCTAGGCAACACCCAGGGAGCAGGGCAATACTGAAACAAGCACCCCCTCGGCTCTGCCTGGAGAGGATGCTTATTTCAGCAATGCCCTGCTCCTGGGCCGTTACCCAACAATATAATTTCTAGCTCACTTTTATACATCATTTTTGCCTGTATGGCAATGCATTGGATGCCGCCCATCCTATCACAGTTTTGAGGTTCTTCTTGGTGCATGAAATATGAAAATTTGTGGTCTTCCAAAGGGTGAAGTTGTTGAAATCATCAGCATCCCCAAAACAGAAGAAAGCTTTCAAAATTGCGACTCTCAACTTTGTCAACGCACGTCAACAATGAATGTACCTGAGTCCAATGCTCAATATGTTGCAATTGAATAATCCAATTGCCTCTTTTGGGCAGTTTGCCTGCCTGGACTTTGGTCCTTGACCCCCTGTTTCTTTTTCTCTCCCTTTCTTGGGTGCTCTCTTTTTATGGAGTTTGGCAGGGTTTCATCAATTGCATTCACTTCTTGTGTGAGGTTTGCACAAGTTGTTTATGGTTGTCCATGGTTGGAGTTTCGTCAAAGGATGCATTGGGAGGCGTGAAAGTGAAGTGAATTCTATCACTCAAGCCTGCCTTTTGACCTTAGGAGATTGGACCTTTAGACCATTTCTTCCTATTCCCATGAATCCAGCATCCATTGTTCAATTCATTACCCTGCAATATTTCAGTGTGGTTGAATGCCATCTATCTCCAACAGATTACTAAGTGACTTCTGGAAGGGATTGGCATCCAGGCGCTTGAAAACAACTGAAATAGGTATCAAATGACTTAAATTCAACATACCGTTAGGCAAGGGACCCCAATGTGACAATTCAGGGGTTGTTAGATTTGCACATGAATGCACTTGGAAATTCTTTGGACCCAAAAAAAGAGGGCAGAAACAAGAGCAATAGCATATGTCTATTGAAGTGGACTTTCACAAAAATGTAATGTCAATTTTAACTTTTTTTTCAAGTGATTATCAACTGATATGGCAAAAGAAATTTCACATAATTGGAAATAGCAAATAAAAGTTCTTTGCCATGACCACAAAATCAGTCTTTTTTCTCAATTTTGTCACCTCTCCATCATCCTCAAGAGGTGTGGCTACAGATCAAAAAAGAAAGTAGAGAATTTTCGGAATTCTGCAATATTTTGGCCACATGCAACCTACCTTCCAAACCTGTCAATAAAAACCCTCATAATGTGGTGACTTAGGACCATTTTTTGTTCCCAAGAAATCCCTTTGTATGAGTTGCTCTGAATTTTTTTTCCACCAGGATGGAAAATTCACTGAAGAAAAAATGCTGGTCCGAATGTAGAAGATGAGGGTCAGCAATTCTTAATCTTGACTCAAAATAAGATGAAGGTAGGAAAACACTTTCTTTTCTTTTTGGTTAGATGCTTCATCATCTCCAATAATTACTTAATTTCTTCTTTCAGCATCATTATGTGGGTCAACTGCACATGGAAACTGATGTAAAAGGATACAAGCTATTACGTCTTATCGTAGGTAGACATTGATTTGGACAACTTTCTAACCTCTCAATGACCATTTGGAAGTAGCCCATTTGGTGTAATCTATGATATACATAACCTGTTTTACAATTTCACATGAAAAAAAGTCAGCATTGAAACATGCCCCAAAAAACAGATAATGCATCAATTGACATGCAATTTTTATATGGGGTAAAACCTGAGAGTCAACCCTCAAAGTTCTCAATAGACATTATGGCACTGCACACATGAGCACAAGATTGCCGTGAAGTGAAGGAAAAGTCCATCCTGCAAAAAATTCCCTACAAATTGGCTCAAGAACATTGAGTTGACTGCAAAAGCAGAGCGGGCACAATATAAAATCTGGCCATAGGCAGCCATTTTGATGGAAAATGCAGAGGTGCACACAAGCCACCCTCATTCATCCATCTAAAACATCGCATACATATATCTTTTTATTACAGATGCCTAACATACTCGATATGTATGAATCTCTGCAACAGTAGGTAGGAGGTAAACATATCCTAAGGAAACATATCAAGTACATGTACAACATCACCACTCATACAAATCCTTACAGAAAAGAATAGTGAATCCTGTTAGGATTTTGGTGGATCGATTTAATTATGTGGAATATCTCTTGAAATCACATCCAGAGACATGGTCAGAATAGCACCAGACAATTGTCTTAAGCACTGAAGCAGCCAAACTTTTTGGGGAAGATTCCAGTGGCCCGGATTTTAGCAGCAGTTTCTTCAGCTTTCAGGAACGCTTCACCTCTCTTAGCCTCCACCATTGCTCTTCTTTCTTGGGCACTCTTGTGAGCTGCTGCAATCTCGTTCTGCATTCTCTCCAAATACTTTGCTTTCTGCTTCTCAAGTACCTCCTGTTTGTATCACACCAAAGAAAAGCTCAGTCAGTATCACAGGATAACACAGTCAAGCCTGGGAGAAGACTAGACAGATACCACAGAAACTCAGTGATTATATGCAAAGCTTCACCAAGAAATAACTCTATAGTACAACACCAGGCAAAAAGTTTCAACACACCTCAGCTTTCCGCAATTTGACTTCAGCCTTTTGTTTCTGGGTGCTCTCCCAAGATGCTATTTTAGCTTCATCTCTTGTTGACCTGTTGCAGAATCCAGTTATAACAAACTCCATGAAGCATAGCAAACTACCTGATTACTACATAGTCACTTTGTGGTATGTTGGGCAAGCAACTTGGTCAATCATTTGCACCAATATACCACCTCAATATCTGCTCAAGTCAAAAGAACATGGCTAAATCCATAACTCTTTGAAGATACATCAATGGGGTTTCTTTTTGCCTGAAAGCTTGGAAAATCTACACTCCCTGCATTTCACTGTAAAGGAACAAAGAAATACACCTTGGAGAAGAAAGAATTGTCTTTAAATCTAAGCATGCAGATTTTGACCTCTTATGACAATTCTAAAAATCCAAAATAATGGCAGTATTGAGTGACCTGAGTGTAGTGTATCACACCTGTTGGTGGCTTTAGCTTTTACACTTTCTTCCCAAGCTCTGGCCTTGGAGACCACTTTATCATGCTCCACTTTCTGAAGAGAGTGTTCCATGTGTGTTATGGTTCCTGGCCCACCATCTTCATCTTCCTTTGGTGTTGCATCAGCTGCTGCAACCTTTTCAGGTTCACTATCTGTACCCTCAATCCAATTAGACTGATCAGATAGGTACTACTGCCATCTACTTATTCATTATATGAACCCTCAAAAACTAAGCACTTAATTAGTTCGATCCAACTAATCACATCCTAGACTGTCAGATTAACCCCTAATCATGAACCACAACACTGACACTTAACCCCTACAACACAGAGATCATGGGCATTCAAATCTCACCTAAACATATTCAACATCTTTCGAGCAATCCAATGTCAATCTTTTTCATTGCCACATGAAAAGTATGCAAAAAAGGTATGGTTCACCAGAACCTAATCAAGAACCTTTTGCTATGGATTCTCTGTCCATGCAAGTGCAAGACATGAGCAAGTTTTTGTGTATACTGAATTGAGAAAAAAACTAAACAAGGAAGATTAAGTTTCAGTTGTGCATTAAGATAATCACAGCTGGAGAGGAAGAATCAAGAAAACAAATAAAAACATGAGAGAAGAACATCAGTTCACAGAAGGAAGGAATCAAATGGGATGGCAATGCATGGGCTAAGTCTTCATGATGAACTAACATATCTGTCTCCTTGGAAAGCATCTTTGAGTTCAACAACAGCAAATTTTCAAGAATCGCCACACATTCTTGGAACTGACAGCTGAGAATCTGTACACTGCAAGCTGCAGTAACAAGCTTGAACTGTAGATCTGTCTTGAAAAAAATAATTGAAGATCTGATGCAAGAAAATCACACAGCAAGCAAGCTCTCATTTTCAACCAGGTTATAACTACGACAGCACGCGCTTCGGGACAAGAGCTTGGAGCCAGAGACAGAAGACTCTACGCTCTCGTCTCTTGTACCTCAGCAATTATTTTCAACATTCAAGAACCCCTGTAGTATTGTAGAACTGGTACCCGCACTCTTACTAATCTTGCTCCTGAAATAAATTGTGATGTTCTCTACTGTTTCTTGATGCTTGTAACTCTCGAGTGAACTATGGCCTAAGGGAAAAGACAGGGGAGGGAACACCAAGAAGGGAGAGAGTGAAAGAGATGCAACCGTACGTGGAATGCTCTTGGACTCTGCAACCACGGCAGGAGAAGCCGCTTCCTTCTCTGCACAAGATAAACAGAAAAGATCAGAATCTCCGTTTCCCAGCCACAATAAAAACCCCAGATCCTGCACAGCTCCCAGGTCCAGCTGCAAAGATCACAAAAGCAAAGAGAGACATCGTGTGCATTCTGCCAAAGAAAGGTGCAGCAGGAAGAAGAAGAAGAAGGAACAGAAAGATGTTGTTACCAGCAACAGGGGGCGGCGGGGTCTCAGTAGTAGTAGTAGGGGTTGTCTCACTCGCCACTGCAGGAGTTGCTGATGCCATTTCCGCGCCCGCTTCTTTCTTCTTCACAAGTCTAATAAAAAGCAAAAATATGAACTCCGAGTCCAAAGAAGAAACGCAAAATCAGCTTCCCTTCTTCCACTCAAAGAAATGAAAACAGACAAATGCTCCAAATCTTCTTTCTCCGTCCCTCTTCCCCGTCCCTGTCTCTTCTCCCTGTCTCTCTCGCGCGCGCGCTCTCTCTCGCTCTCTGCGTCGCGCTCTCTCGCTCGTTGTGCACGCTGTCGTCCACAGTGGCGAAAACTATTAACAGAGAGGAAGATAACAGTAACTAACTCAGTAACTGAAAGAACTCACGCCCAGAAGAACTATAGCCACGTTTCGCCAGTCCGCGCCGGCAAATCGCCTTCTGCTGTCCCTTCCCCGACCCCCAAAACAAAAGCAAGCTATGATCGATGAATCATCATCCATCATCCATAACGACGAATATTTTCATTCGTATGCAGGTTGAGGAGAAATTTTCTTTTATCCATGCCAAGGTGTTTAATGACACGTAGGTAACAGAAATGGCCTCCATGGATGAATAAATACGAAAGGTGGATGGGTGGCTGGGTGGGAGGGGGACCAAAACCTTGGCTATAGAAAAAGGAATAAGATGTTAGTTATCTGACAAGCCAGTCACTGGCCACCGACGCCCCCCTGCTGTAAAGGCGCCAGGAAACCATAAACTAAAATATAAATAAATAAATAAATAAATTACCAGCCATTTTCCAACAGTAGTAACCCAGGGCTATTTTCAATTTTGTGATATCGAAAAATTCGGAGAATTTTTCTTCCAAAATATTAGCAAAAATTCAATCCAATTTAACACAAGAAAACCACAATCCTCCAAAATTTTCCCTATTTTTTTTGGGGTCCAAAACACGACAAATTTGACAGAGAAAAACACTGGTAGTCAGTTGTAACCAGGGTTAAGTGAAGTTTAAAACTTCATTGTCTCTGTGTGTACCGGGAAGTGTCCACGTCCTCCTCCAACTGATACTACTACAGCAGGCATAGTTTGGCCTTGGGTGAATTAGCACCTACACTTGTACCATGGTTTTAAAAAAAAACCCCCCCAAATGTTTTTTTAATGTTTGCTTCCAAACATTATAGATATCCCATCCATTAACTAAATCAGGCCATGAGTCCAAAATTTAGCATTTCCTCCATTGATTACCCTAGTACCTTGTTGGCCAATTCCGACACTAATTCTATTATTTTCAGAAATGTTGAAATTTACAAAAATTATTTCTTCCGAACCAAAAAAAATTATTGTGAAGGATAATAATGAATTATTTAGGAATACTCTATTTGTTGAAATGAATTTTTCAAAATGAGTTAATTAGCTCATGTGTTGGAATGGCCAAGGCATTAGCTCCAAGAGGCCTTACTCAAGAAAGTGAAGGTACTAACCCGTGTGTAGATGCCATAGTTCACCCTGGCCCATAGTTTCAAGCCCATTAGCCTGGGGCCGTGGGGAAATAAAAAGAATTCTAAAAGTAGATTTCTGTGCGTTTCTATTGGCTGGCAGGGATCCCGAAACAGAAAAAAAAAAACAGGCAGGCAGGCAAGCACATCAAGTACAGGCTGGATCAGACGCCTCTTTTTTTCTATTTAAATTTTCGCCTTTTATTTTTTATTTTCTCTTAATGCGCTGGCAAGGAAAGTTGATGCCAACTAACTTTTACCCACAAACTAAAATTCCACTACAGTAAACTAAGTCAGTTAGTCACTTGCCACTAGGTTAGTAACTTACGCTAATATTAAGCACCTAACTATGTACATTAGTTTTTTTTCTCATTTTTTTCATTTTTTTTTTCTGGGGCACCCAAGAAAATTCATTTTAAAAGCAAGAGTCCACTTATGAGCAATTGGTGTTCTTGTGACTTGTGACTTGTTTTTTGTTGTTTTTGGTGGTGTTTATTTCCCATGAGGGAATCCACTGCACAACTGCTATGTGGATGCCATATATTATCCCCATGATTCAAATCTTCTGGAATTAAGGTTTTCTGTTTTTCTTCCCATTTTTCTCAACTTCCATGGTTGAAAGTTTCATGTTTACAGGACAACCTAGTGAACCTTATTTATGTGGCAACTTTTTCCTCTTTTCAAAAAAAAAAGAAGAAAAAACTTGGGAAGGAAATCAAATTGTGAATGTAAAATATATGTTTTTCAAACGCAAAAATAATAAGAATACCCTAAACTACATATCTGATGAACTAGTTTCCAACCCCTGAAAGTTTTTCAAATTGCAAGCAAGCACTTGGTTGTGACAAGTCAATCACTAGTTAGGAGGATGACTGGCCTATTGGGAAGTATTTAAGCTTGGTTGGCTTGGACTATTTTCCTAGTTGGCCGAGGTCGGTGGAAATCATGATTTAGATCACAATGAAAGAAGTCGGGTTGGCATCTTCTTTTCAAGGAAGTGCAGGTTTTCAGGAGATAGTGGATTTCCAGAATGCAATGGTCAAGTTTGGTAGATAATAAGTAGACTTGTTCCACTTGTTGGTCCCTCCTTCTTCGTCTGGCTTTTGATCCTCTGGTTACTTCCTCCTCATGTTTCTTCTGTTCTTCATCTGTGCTATTTTGGAATTTTTGTCTTTGGGAAATGTATGCAGTTTGGGATAGGTGGCCAGCCTGGGTTTGTAAATTTTCTTTTAATAAATTGTCATATTTGGATTGGCAAAGCAACACTTTGGCTGTGGCTGAATAGTAAATACTTAGGTACCCATGATGGGCTATGGGTCCAGTTTTGTTGAGAAAAATCACAGATGTTTGCATGTGGGACTGTGGGCTACCATTTTTTTCTCGTCAAACCCACTTGCCAAGCGTAGCTGCCGACCCCAAGATAAGGAAAAAATGTGGAATTTGAAACCTTGTGTGAGAACAGACTACAGACATCCAAATTATGGTACCTAATACAGATTTTCAGCACAAAATAATTCACAAAATAGAGTTATTCATAATGTCAGGGTACACAGCTCTCAAACCCATGTTTGCCGGATTTACAGGACGTAATGCAAGAGACGGCACAAGGTTTCAACAGGGTAGGAAACTGGTTTTAGCACCAAGACTCGGCATGAACCAAGTTTCATGTTGAGTTGTCTCTGGCCGACAAACTTAGCTCATCACTCAAACCTGCTCATTGAAACCCTACGAGCTTTTCTCACTTGCCAACTCTTGCTCACTTCGCATTTGGTTTTCTACAAATTTTGTCATTGCTTTTTTTTCAATGTTTGTGTGTCTTGTACTTATTTCGGGGTATTTTCAGAAGAGGATTGTAAGAGTGTGAGGAAGCTTGTGAGAGGAACCTTGCTACCTTTGCTTTTCTACAAACTCCACCATTGTTTTTTTCCAATGCTTGTATTTTCTAATTTTTGAGAGGCACCTTGAAAGGCGGATTACAAGAGGACTGCAAGGAAGCCTGCAAGAGGAGGAGAGGAGAAGGGCCATGTAAAAGCTTGTAGAGAAGAAGCGTGGGAAAAGCCTTATAAAAAGAAAAAAATTGGAAAAATATAGAGCAATTTTAAACCTTAGCTAATTCCATGCCAGCCTTGTGCAATTAGATTTGGGTTTTGATTTCTAATGACTTCAAACTTGAAGTCCATTCGCTTCCTTTGCAAGTAATTAGTGAAAAGGGCTAAGCTTGAAACGATTGTGAGAATTTTGTCTTTGTGGAATCAAACCTCTTCATGAAGCATCACCATTTTTTTCTTCAACCCTCCAATCTCCCATTCCACTTACACCCTAAAACCTATATGCATCTTGTTATATGTTTTCACTATAGCATGGTAAACATTTGGATTAAGCTTTTGATGTCCAATCCAATGCATAATAAAACATTTTTTCGCCCATGTAACCCGGATCCTTTAGGAGGTACTCAAAGTAATCATCTCCATGTGTGCACCATTGGTTATATATGCTTGAATGTCGAAGTATGCTCACATCATGGTATGACCCAAGGTAGTTATTGTCTATGTAAATGAACAAGCCTTGGTGGTCACAAATCATTATGTTGTTCATAACATAAATATTTTTGCGACCATTAAACCAACTCTTGTGCAATGCATTCTTCCATGGTTTCTGTGTCTCCATTAGGGTTTCATCTATGAACCCAATACATCCCAATAATTTTTGTACTTGTAAACCCAATGCAACCCTTTCTTCCAATGTTGGTCATCAAATTTCATTTATAAGCGCCTCATTAATGCATGATGTAGTGAAAAATGCATCATCACACCATGTTAATTTCGACCAATTCCACATAAAAGCATCATGCATAATGACATTATCATGTTTCATGTATCGTATGAAGTTCAAAAGATGTTGTGAAGGTGACAATTTTGTCGGCCTAATAGAAAAAATTGAAGTGTCCCCTGCTAGGTTGAAAAAATCAATTTCAAGTTTGTCATTAAACCTACTAAATATACTTTAACCTTAAAACAATATTCTAAAACTATTATTGTAACCTTAAGCTTAAACATAACCCCAAGCCTAACCTTAGATCATACACTATAAAACCAGCCATTAAACACAAAGCTTAACCCTAAAATAGGGGTAGTTCCCTTAATCCTAAATTATAAATTTGAAAACAACTAACCTTGAACCCTAACCCAAAAACATACCCCCCAATTGGTTGACCCTAAACTCAAATACAAAAATTTGAACTTAAATTAATAATTAACCTTAAACCCTAAATTCTAAATTGTACATAATTTCTAAAATGGGGTACGCTTAAATGCTAAACCCAAAGTTCATTTGAAATTAGATTTGGAAAATAAACTTTATACCTTAACCTTAAAATAAACCCCCCAATTAGCTAACATTAAACCTTAAAAATAAGAATTGGATTTTAAAAATTGACAATTAACCATAAACCTTAAACCCTAAACCAAATTTTAAAATGGGGTAAGCCTAAACATTAGACCATGTAAGTCATATGAAATTAAAATTGTAAAATAAAACTTAAACCCTAATTGTAACCCTAAAATAAACTTGAAAATTTGCTAATCGAAAACCTTACATCTTAAAACAAATTCTAAAATGGGTAACTTTAAACATTAAACCTTATAGGTCATATGAAATTACAATTGAAAATTAGATCTTAAACCCTAACCCTAACCTTAAAACAAACCCTCATTATTTCTAACCATAAAATGGAATTAAAAACTCACCTGTAGATTGTGCATGGGGATGGTTGTAAACACCACTAGAAATGCCAATTCATCAAACTCTTCCATTGTAAAGTTGGTCGAAGTTTTGAATATGGTTGATGTGATTCATAGAGCTACCGTAAAAAGTGTAGGAGGGAGGATTTTTTTGCATTTTTCCTTTATTCTTAACATGTTCCCTTGAAGTTCCCATTAGGTTCCCAATGTGTTCCCCAAGGGTATTCCCAATAGCACCTCACTTTAATCCCATATGTTTTGCCCAAAGTCCTCCCCTTCTCACCTATATAGGTGGGCCAAAGGGGGGAGGCACTCCATTTTTCCATAGGATCTTCTATTTTGGGAAGTCTCCATAGTTTCAACTTTTTTTTGTGATGGACCAATCAAATTGGCTCATTGCAAAAAATAAAAAGTTAGACTTGTGAGGCACCCCCAATTAATTAATATGAAACAGAAATACCTAAGTAAGTACCTTTATAGTATGTACATATAAGGGTGTCGGTGGATGAGATGTGATTATGAGGCTCTAGAGGTCCTGTATTTTTCTTTTTGCAAATTTCCACATTCTGGTGACCTGAAAGGTAAAACACGAATATTTTGGTGCAACTTCCATGTTTTTTGAAAAAAAATTTGGTCAACTTCTGGAGAATTTGTTTTCTTGGTAAAAACTTTCGTCACATTTTGAAGGGGGGCAATTTTTTGCCAGTTTTTTTTAATTTATTTTTAAAGTGTGGACAACTTTCTGAAAACTTGCAGCAGCAGTTTTTATTATTAAATCCTTCTTTGGATGCTCACAAATGATATTACATCACAAAATTGAAGAAAACCAAACTATTCTTCCCATAAACAGTGTTTTTTTGGGGGCAATTTTTTGCATCTTGGTGATTTTTATTTTTCAAAACAGCTAAAAATATAACATGAAAGAATGATGCTATTTTAGGGTTTTTTCAGAGATTTTCAAAAACATTAAAGAAATTCTCCAGCTATAGCAAAATTATTATTGTAAAAAAATTCTACAATCCACCTCGCCATTTGTACTGCTATATCTCTTTGGGGATCCTCATCAATGAGTCTACTTTTCATAGAGCTGAAAAAAAAACAAAAAAGTCCCTGCCCATAAGTCATCATCCTATATCAATATTAAACACAGCTCAAAAGGCACTTTTACACCTAAATCTTCAAACAGAAAGCACAAGAAACAGAAAAGAGGAGGAAGAAGCATAGTTGTAAGTAAAGCAGGGACAAGGAATTGTTGGGGGGGGAGTGTGGAAGAGGGATTTTTTTGGTTTTTTCCTTGTTCCCAATGTGTTCCCATCAGATTCCCAAAGGGTTCCTCAAGTCCCCAAGTTGTTCCTCAAGATATTCCCAATAGCACCACCGATTTCTCCCATATGGTTTGCCCAAAGTTTAACTCCGATATACATAAACTGAAAAGGTGGGCAATTGGGGAGCACATTTGTTTCTTTATTGTGCAAGGTGGGGTCCAAAGAGGTGCATCTATTGGGGAGTGCCCCAATGTTCAGTTCCAAAACAAATTGATGATGCACCAATCCATTTTATGGCTTCCTTTGAAAAGGAAAAAAAGTTGTGAGAACACCCATGAACTATAATTAATATGAATCACACTATGTCTCATGCATGGTGGATCATAATGGTATCATAATGATGAGTGTGTTTAGTGGGCCATATATTCGGGTGGAAGCCAAGAATTGGATAAAGGCATGAAAAATAGTTCTCAAAAACATGACCCACATGTTGTATTCAGCCAGCATAAATTGGGTCTGCAATTGGTGTTAATTATGGGCAGTCATAAGACTTTTCAGTTTTTTAACAATTTGATCCCCTTTCCATTTTTGTCATTGAATTCAAAATTTGCAAGGTACATAGAATGCATTCATATGAATATGGTGGTGTACTAAAAGGGGAAAAAAAAAAAAAAGGGGGAGGAAAATTTGGACTTGGGATGAAAGAGAAAATGAGTGATCAAAGTTGTATGTACACACATGCAAATAAATTTCAATTGTTTTTTAGCATCTTGCATTTGCCCAGCCCATACTCTATCCCAAAATAAGGTATTACACATCCAATTCAGCTCTTATTTCTAAAAACCTTGGGCAACAAAACTTTTCATTAACCTTTACATTAGCGTTGCACATAGTTGTTCAAAGCTTCTTATCATGCTAGCCAACTTACAAAAATTCTTATAACACGCTGTCAAAGACAAGAAACCCTCATCCCAATTGAAGTAATAATAAAATAAAACTTTCTCATATTTCTATTTATTAAGCATTACCAATCAAGGAAATAAAAGAAACTCATACATAATTTGATTTATTATGATCAAGGTTTTTCCTGAGGATGGATGGGGGAAGTAATTCAAGTGAGATCTCATAAAAATTCAACTCGTCATTCACTCGTGGGATCTAGGTGATCTGGGGAACTAGTCATCTGAGGCTCCTCTCTTTTGAAAAATTCATATATTCTTTATCAATATATGGATGGTTATCTTTTGAGCACGTGTTGAAGTTCAACCTAGCTGTGGAAAATGGAGCACCTAAATAATGCATTTTCACAAATCGAGAATTACGAGATTACCCATGAAATTTTTTCATTCTAGGGTGACAAAGGGATCATACCATTCGAGCCTTTTCCTGCTTTTCTTGTAAGTCCAAAATAAGCAACAATTAATATTCAAGGTAAGGACTTACTAAATGACATGATAATTACAACCCATGTATGTTAGATTTTGAAAAGATTTTTCACACCTAGGGATACTTGAAGTTGAAATTGGTCCTCCCTAATGTTTAAGGGTTAACACACTTCAAATGCTTAACTCTACAATCAGAAATAGTTGATCTCTAAGCACACTTCATAATAATTATTAGTACTTTAGAATTAGCTTAAAAGGCTATAATTTTGCGCTTTAGAAGTAAATAAGAGGCAAATGATTTAATATTTCAAATACTTTTGAGATTTGTTTTGTTGAGTATCTTATTTAGTTTTTTCTTGTGCAATTTCTGGTTTAGTTGGTAAATTTAATGTT
>Ga0116229_10009391_pt1 | contig 14929 bp, 10 predicted proteins | sample S1TSphgellanicum_3_FD_87313 | JGI IMG/M metagenome (GOLD analysis project Ga0116229, IMG submission 87313) | Host-associated microbial communities from peat moss isolated from Minnesota, USA - S1T2_Fc - Sphagnum magellanicum MG | ecosystem: Host-associated > Plants > Peat moss > Unclassified... | reverse complement strand
TTTTTTAATAGCAAAATGGTGAATTCTTAGCACCAAAAAAAAATCACTAGTTAGTTCCTATCATGGAAAAAAAATCCCAAAATCTATTTAAATTATTATTTCTAAATATCACAAATATCCCATGCTTAGATTAAATCAGGGTCTCTGAGTTCAGATCTAACATTTCTTTGGTAATATGGCCACTAAGAAGAGGCCTCAAAAAAGAATAAAACCTTTAAAAAAAAAAGAAAACTAGACAGATATTTTTCTTAAATTTGGAAAATGCAAAAGATCGGGTACATACATGGGTAGGGTAAAAAGTAAAAAGATGTAAATATTGAGCACCACTGTTGTAAGCTAAAAGGGTACTAAAAAAAAATGATCACTGCATGGTAGGCTAGTAAGTAACTTCTTATTTTGCAGGGAGTAAAATTAATGTAAAAGTAATAATTTATTTGGAAACGAGAGAGAGAGGGTGGGGGGCGGGGGCAGTGATTTTGTTTTCAAATTTCAGATGTTGCGTGATTGGGTAGCATCCCAAGAGGGATTTAGCATTAAATGGCGACAGGTTTTTAGAACCTGTCGAAACAATTTAAAAAAAAACCTAGTTCGAAACCTGTTTACCAAACTAAATGTAGAGTCCAAATATGGCGAGTTTTTTTTTTTTAAATTCAGAAAAACGGGAGTATATATATATATATTTGGCATTTTGGCGAAATTTCGCACCCAAAAAATGAATAAGCTGGGGGGGGGGTTCTCCCTTTTTTTTTCCTTTTCTTAAAAGACTCCTAAGAAAAGAAAAGAAAAGAAAAAGGAATTTTTTTTTAAACACCAAAAAGAAAAAAGAAAAACTCTTTTGAAAAGGTGAAAATTGAAAAGATTTGGAGATAGGGTAAAGAGGCGAAACCAAACAGCCCCTGGTCTTGTGAGAGAGAGAGAGAGTGGCACCAGCGACCACGCACGCACGCACGCACGCACGCCTGCCCGCGCACTTCTTCGTCGCAACGTTGGTGTTTGGATTCCGCGAGAATTCGGGAGATCGGGTTCGATCTTGTGCAACAGCGTCAGCGATGATGATGATGATGATTATGCATAGTTCTCGACGGTGAGCCGTGTTGTTCTTGCACCTTCTAATCAAATCCAGAAGCCACAAATCGTCTTGTGTTGTGTGTTTGTTTTTTTTCCCACACGATCGAGTTTGGAGCACGCCAGTTGTTGTAGTAGGGAGGGGGGATCGGGAGAAGGAAGGAAGGAAGGAACACATGCATACATCAGAGATTGTTGTACATGACCGACCGACCGACTGACGGACGGACTACATTGGAGGGGGGCGGGTGGGGCGGGGGTTTGTGTGCTTCATGTTCGCATACATTTGATTCCAGAGAGAATCCTGCTACTGCTGCTGCTTAAACCGCAGGAGGACGAGGTGGCAACGAACAAACAAACAAAACAGGTGTGACGAAAAGCTTTTTGCACCAATCCTCTTCTCAAAGGGAAAAGCAACTGCAGGAGATGCTGCTTGCATGTTGTTGTTTTTTCGTTTTCTTTTTGCGAGTGTAGTTGCTAGAATTGTTCTTTCTCGTTGTTTGTTTTATTGTGTGTTTTCGGAAGGCGGAGTGAGGTGCTTCTTGTTCTTGGCATGGAAAAAAGGCTTGCATACAGCGTGATGATACATAGCCAGTTTTCCATTCTTTGAATAACCATCTGCAGCTTACTACTGCATTCCATTGCCTTGTCCAGCTCTGTAGGAAGTCTTCAGAAACAAACAGAAAGGGTTGCATCTAGATTCATCAGGTCTCTACATTTCTAGAGCCATTCCTGTTCAACTGTGTTTGATGTGAACGCTATACATGTCTCAAACTTTTGTCTTGTGGTGGTGGATCATTCATCAATGGTGCCATGACGACGACGATGCACCACTTTTTGACATTCCCAATCCAAAGGGGCCAGGGTTTTTGGCTCAAGTTGTGTTTTGCAAAGGATGAACCGCCTCACATCTATCTGCATGCAATATATCTGCCCTGCCCCTCCTCCTTTATGGGAACAGCATCTTATGGGACCAGGACAAGAACCTGGCACCATAATTGCATAGTGGTGAAGTCCTAGAAATTTGTTGTGGGTCTGGTTTCCCATCCACAATAGAGCTGCACTTGTTATGCATGAGGTATAGGGGTATGTGTCTGGTTCTGTCTGTGACCAACATGTATGAAAGTGGTGATTATAACAGAAGGAAGGTGCACTCTTTAAAAACTCTCTCTCATTGTTTTCTGATGTCGGCTCAGCTTTTTAAAAAATATCCACGGGGTAATTATCAACAATTTCCTGAATCTGGACATAAGACTTGTTGTATGAGTGAAGCAGCCATTCAGATGCTCAATTGATTTCACTGCCTCCTCAGTGAAAGACAAGATGTGAGGGGATGGGACACACAAGATGCATTTTATGAAAAAACATTTGTAGTGCTGTTGCTGCTGTGTCAACATTTGGATTTGGTATTGTGTTCACTGACACTTTATGCTAGTACATATCTGAGGTTCATTCTAATTTTCGTGAGGCCATTTGACAACTGCAGATTTTCACCTCACCATGGAGCTTGAGTACCTCTCCTTGCCAGAGACATGAACAAAGAAGTTGCTCTTGAAGAAAGCATTTTTGTTTGAAGACCATACCAAAATCCAAGACAAGTGAGGTTGTGAAGAGGGTGGACAGGAGTCAGTGATTCTGTAGAGGGATGCGAGCGGGGGCCAACTGGGTGCAACACACGCTAACACCTCCAGCGCAATCAGTTCTGAAGCATGCAATAGCAGAGGCGCGACGGCGGGGGCATGCGCAAGTGCAGCCCCTGCATGTCGCTGCTATGCTCTTGTTGCATTCTGGAAGTGGGCTGCATGAAGCATCGATGCTTGCTGGGCCAACTCCCTTGCGAGCACTTGAGGTTTGCTTCAATGTGGCACTCGACCACCTTGCACAATCAGGACCAGCTACTCCCTCACAGCCCACCCTCTCAAATGCATTGGTGGCTGCGCTGAAGCGTGCACATGCCCATCAGCGACGCGGGTGCTGTTCTGAGCAGCAGCAGCCACCTCTGCTTGCTATCAAGGTTGAGCTTGAGCAGCTCATCATCTCAGTACTGGATGACCCCAGTGTCAGCCGGGTGATTAAGGAAGCGGGATCCTCTAGTGCCCACATCAAGGGTAATCTTGAAGACAACATCTCAAGCTGTCTGACTCCTAGCACCAGCATCGGTTGCTTACCAAACACAGACTCTATCCCGAGCTCGAGACCCACTAGTAAACCATGTTCAAAACTGGGATCCAGTTCTCTGAGCATGATTGGGCTCCCAAGCTTCAGGACTGGGTCAAGTCCTTCAAGCACAACCCAGTTCACAAGCTTTAGACCAGGAGCAAATTTGCCATTGCCAATTTGTGAGCAGATGGAGAGCAAGGACCCCTCTGTCCAGACGGAAACAGTGATGGGCTCAAGCTCCATGAAGCTGCAGGAGCTTGTTGAAGGCTGTGACAAAACAATCGTGGGTTTGCAGCTGAATGCCCCTGTAGAGAGCCAGGTTCCTCAGGTGCAGCAGCAGAAAATGATGCCTGATCAGGTATAGTGACACTTTTCAAAAATCTCCTCTTAACCTAGTGCAGAAATCCTTGATATTAAGTTGTTGCTTCTTCAAGTCCAGGATCCAGAAGATAATGCGTAGTGCATTTTCAATTTTTATTTTTCTATGTGTACTTCAGAATGTCCTTGGATCTACACTATGGACTTGGTATAGTATCCCCAAGCTGCATGATCCTAAATCTTTCACTTATTTTCCTCCCTTTCTTACTTGTCCTTTTCTTTTCTCTTGTGTTTTTTTTCTTCTCTCTGTTTCTGTTTCCGCTTCCTTTGTGTTTGTGATCTAGCCAGCATCATGGCTCGGTCTTCCTGTTACTTCTGGATCTGGGGCTAAAATTCTGTACATCTTATTGATGTTGTTTGTTATGGAAGTTAGTCGCTACTTTTCATATTGCTGGTGATGGCTACTGAACATGCAAGAAACTCACACTATTGTCCATGTCACTTTGAGTTATATTCTTTTCTTTTTGTTTGGTTTCTCTTCTCTTTCTCCTGCAGTTTGGTATGAAGGGCTTTCGATAGTTTGGTCTGAAGACCTTATTGTCAGGTCATCTCACAATTTCTATCCAGATTGAGTCAAGTATGGTGAGCTATTTTTGTCTTTTCAAAGATATATGTACTGGTACTATGCTATGCATCTGTTTTGCAACTGCCCTTAGTTGTGAGCTTTTCTCTTAATCTGGCTTTTGAAAATTTGATTGTTTAAGTGAGCAGTACCACACTTCTGAGCACTTCACTGTCAATAGTTGGATTGAGCTTTACCACCCATCTGGTCTCTATGGTTGACCTCAACCATTTATACATGAGGTTCTCATCAGGGGGTTTATGGGGTAAAATCTGAATTTACATGTGCTCACCCCTTGTATTTTCCACAGCCAAGGGCCTGATAATGTATGAATAATCATATCTGCTTCCCTTTGATATTTGGCATTTGAGTTCACAATTAAGTTGCAATCCCAGCTGGAAATTGAAGCCTTACTTGACCTTTTGTGGTGTTTTGCCCTGGCATACATGGCAGAATCTGAGCCCATTCTTCAGGCTGTGCATGTGATGCTGAAGGGTTAATTTAAGTGTGTTGGTCAGTTTGCTTATTTCTCATGCACCATACATTGCATTCCTTTGAGCTTGTGTGGGAAAGCTTGCAGTTGGTTGTGGGTTCAATTCCCTTTTACTCCACGTTTGTTATTCCTGTGTTATAGTCACCTGAGTTCTATGAGCCACTCTTTGAAGTGTCCACCTAGGGGTTGCTGAGTCCCTCAAAGAACAGTGGGGCATAACTGCCCAGGTTCTGGATGTCAGAAGATGGTCACCTCCGGAAAGTGGAAGAAGCCCCAGTAGGATCAGGGAATACATAATTAAAATCCATTGGTAGACGTTGTGTCTTTGCTGCTCACTGGAAATGTTTTGCAGCTTGTGCAGCCTGGTGTTGAATTTGGAGGGAGGGAGAATGATGTCTGTCGACTAATTGAGATTCTTCTGCGACCCTCAAAGCGGAATGCCCTTCTTGTGGTGGATTCAGATTCATCTGCCTGTGCTAATGCTGTTGTCAAGGATCTTGCCATCCTCATAAAGATGGGGCAGGTACCTGAGCAATTATGCAGACTGAAGGTCCTTGACCCACAGCTGTCGTCCTTGTCTTTTGCCTCCTGCAGCCAGTTGGATATGGAACAGAAGCTGGGTAAGTTGAGCAAGATTGTGGATGAGTGCATGCCAGCAGGTGCAGTGCTGCACCTTGGGGATTTACAATGGCTCTCAGATCCAGTGCACGTCAAGAAGGGGGCCATGAGCTTCTGCCCTGCACAGCATGCTGCTGCAGAGCTTGAAAGGTTGCTGCTACGCCATGCAGGTAGCAGGCTGTGGTTTGTTGGGGTGGCGACCCAGCAGGTGTTTGTGAAGTGCCAGGCTCAACACCCAGAGCTGGAAGTGCAATGGGGGTTGCAGCCATTGCAAGTAGCTTCTTCAACATCCCATTATTTTTCTGCTCTGCAACAGTTAGAGAAGTATGTCAAGTCCCTGCTTCCTCTGCAATCAACATGATAGGGACCTTATTGTTTGCTCATCTCTCAGTTTTATGCAGGTTGACATAAATTGTAAGAATGGAGAAGTTCTCATTGTTTGCAAATATATATGGCAACATGATGGGAACATTTCTTTAGGAGACAAATTCTGCTGATTTTTTCCAAATAATTTCAATTCTCTTTGCAAATTTGGGTTTTATTGCAAGGTCTACTAGGGTATGGGCAATCTCTGCCTGCCCTGTTAAGTGTAAGTATTGTGTGGTGGGTTTTGCAGAACAGCAAAGGGGCCAGATTCTTCTAGCCCAAGATTGTATGCTGTAGAGGGGAAAGTTCCCAACCTAGCAGCTGTCAGGCCTTGCCATGGAGATGATAAAATTGGAGATAAACTTCAATGCTGTGCAGAATGCCTGGCTAAATTTGAACAAGAGAGACACCAACTTCATGAACTTGAGAGGCTTTCCTTGCATCTGGCTCCAACAGAGTGGTGCTCCCTGTCTTCTGGGGATGCTCTCAATGAAGGGAGGCTGGATATGTGTAGCTCTCAGGTAAAAATTATTGCAAATAAATTGGTTTTCTCATTTGGAAGTAGCTATAGCTTGTAAAGTTCATAGTCTGAGGTCCCAAATTACAAATCCAAAAATTGATGGATTACAGGTTAAAGAGCATTCTGTGATTCAAAAGCTGAAAGAGCTTCGTCGGAAGTGGCAAGAAACATGCCAGAATGTGCATGCGCATCTTCATGCTCCTGTTTCTTCAATCCTCAAGACAGAGCCGTCACCCCTAAGCAAGAGGTTAGGGAATGGAACTATGGCAGACAGCAAGACTCACAGTAAGCTCACTACTCTTTTCTGAAGCACTTCACCTAGAACAGAATTCAACCCTTTGGAATGTAAGCTTCTGAAAACTCCATTTGGATGCAATTTCTATGTTGACAACCATAAACTTCCACATGGTTACATTAGTGGTTCCCAGAGCATTATCAAATCATGTTGCAATTATATCCCTTCATGGTTGCATAATTCACCTCACAGATTGAAGAGTGTCATTGTGATGTGCTTGCATGTAATCCACAATAGTCCAGAAGGTGTTAGGGGAAGCATGAAATGGTTGAATGATATAATCCAAATTTGTGAAGGGGAAGACCTAATGTAGTTCAAAATTGGATGGCAGAGCTTGGGTCCATTACTTTCCCACCACAGGCAATACAGGGGAATTCATCAGGCTTGCTGTTGTCAAAAAAACAATTGCAAGGCTCATCAGCCTTACCATACTGGGCACAGAGTTCTCCATGCAGCATAGGTTCAGTGAACTCTATGAGTACTGTACACGTGGATGGCCACCTGTGTACCAGTCGGAAGAGGGATGATATGGTCTGCACACTTGATATTGGTGAGCCAAATGATGGGAGCAGTGTGATTTCAGCCTCTGCAGAGCAAGAAGATATGCATGGAACTAGTGTGACGTCAGTTGAGCGGGGAGCAAGTCTGATGTCAGTGCAGACAGATCTTGCACTTGGTCGACCCAGTGCACTAACTGTTTCTGGCAGTCCAATTAGCCATTCTCTGAAAAATACTGTGATGAACTGCAGCCCCATGCAATGCCGCCCTCAGTGGCAGATCCATCAGGAGCAGATGCAGGGGAGGACCGGTGGTACATCACATTTAAGGGGATTGCAATGGCAAATGGTCAATTCCAGATCCACTGAACTGAAATTGCCACCACCAGCTACACCAGCACTGTTTATCAACCAAGGCCCACTGCAAGCATTGCAGGAAAGCATTGCAGATAGTTTGAAAGGCCTGTATAAAGCACTTCTTTCAAGGGTGGGCTGGCAGGGTGAGGCAGTGGCTGCTATTACCTCCACAGTGATGAATTGTCGGGCTGGTATGGGAAAGATGCGAGGTGTGATGTCTAAAACTGACTCATGGTTACTTTTCCTTGGACCTGATCCATTGGCAAAACAGTTGATTGCAAAAGCACTCACTGAGATGGTTTCAGGTAGTGAGCAAAATCTAATTTGTCTGGGATTTGGGGACCAAGCAGTATCAAGACTTGAGACTGATGATAATGGCATACGCTATCGGGGTCGGAGCTCCTTGGATAGGCTAGCAGAAGCTGTCCGCATGAAACCCTTTTCAGTCTTACTACTGGAGGATATTGATAAAGCAGACAGTGTAGTTCGGGCTAGCCTTTTGCGTGCTATGGAGAGGGGCAAGCTGGTGGACTCTAGTGGTCGGGAAGTGAGCTTTGGTAATGTTATTGTCTTAATGACTTCCAATATTGGGGCAGAGAGTTTGGTCCCTGAGCACAGCCTGGGTGGACTAAAATTCTCAGTGGAGAGGCTGGTAGCATTAGGAGGTGGTGCCATGCGTCTACTGGTTGAGGATACTCACAGTGATAAAGTCCTTTTCCAGTCACAAAGTAACACTGCTGTTGTGGAGTGGGGGGCAGCATTGCCAAATACAGATGGAGCTAATGGGGAGCTTGTACATCCAGTGGACGGTTTTCTTAAGCGGAAATCAGATGGGCCTATCCTCCGACAACGAGATCCTAGGGTACAAGTGAAGCGCCCAAAATTGAGTTTCTCAGAGAGGCCAGCACGGGCACTAGATTTGAACTTGTTGGCAGAGGAAAATGAGGAGGACAGCTTGACATATGGTGGTAATGGCCAAGCACAAAGAGATTGCAGAAACAGCCAGGAAGACGAGAGTCAGTCAGATGAGGATGTGATAAAGAATAGGATTCTTGGGTGTGCTCAAGACGTGTTGTCTGACAAGTTTTTTGGATTGCTAGATCATGCAGTAGTTTTCAAAGCTTATGATTTCTATGGGCTTGCCAACCATGTCCTTGCCCGGCTCACGAAAGCATTTGAGGGCATAACAATGCAAGGGGCATCTCTGGAGGTTGATGTAACAGTTCTGGAGCATATTTTAGCTGCAATTTGGCGGGGGAGTACAGTATTTGATACATGGGTGGCAGATGTGGTAGGGAAGAGTGTGACTGCTGTACTAGCTGATGTGACCATAGCTGAAAACACAGTGGTCAAATTGGTTGGTGATATGGGAAGGGGTTGCATAAGGGATAGTAGTATAGCGGAGAATAATACATCTACTGGACCTCAGCTGCCTCTTTTCATTGAAATCAGTCAAAGTACATAGTATTGACTGGACAGATTTTAACTTTGTCATTGCTTTGTGCTCTAAATTATGCACATTATGCAGTATATTTCCAATGGATCATAGAAGTTAGATTTTCTTCCCTTTTGGTCATTATTGTTGCTTTCATTGTCTAATTACGAGCACAGATGCCAGATTTTGAAATCATATTCCATATACCTACAGGTAATGTTGGATCTACCTGATCTGACAACCATTGTTCAAGATCCACATGCCCATTGTACAAATTGTGAAAACCATTATATTATGGAACATGCCAAATGCAGGCCATTGTGCCCATTTTGCTGCCCATTCGGAAATTTGAACTTGCCCAAAATTCCACACAGGCACCTCCCTGGGCTTATGGCCTGTACCAGGCATGTTCCGTAATACATGATCTTCAGGTTTGATGCACTTAAAAATTGTGGTACCCATTTGGGCTTTTGCCTAAATGTTGACTGTGGGTGCAAATCAGGAGTAAATCAGAACTTGCAACGAGTTTGCATTCTTGATTCTTGGTCACATACAGAAGGGATGCAAAGCATGTCAGACTTGGGTTTGAAGTAGGAATGTAGCAAGGGTTTAGGGTTTCTGTTGACAAACTACAGGTACCTACAAGGTACATTAACCTAATCAAGCTTTTCACTATCAAGCTGATAATTCAATTCTTGCTTACTCCAAAACACTGAAGCAGACCCAAGCAGCGTGTGCTGAGAGGTCATCATGTGCTCTTCCTAGTGTACCTACTAAGTATGCTCGTGTGCAATTCTGGGTGAAAGCAATACAAGAATGGAATCAATTTAGTCACATATGGAATTGCTGTGGTCACAACTTTCAAATTGCTGTTTTAATTCAGGATATTAAACATGGACATCCATCCCCTCAACAGCTTATGAACTTAACAATAGTAATGATTTCCTCAAGAAAACACCATTTAACGACAAATTGAAGGTCTCTATGCTGATTTCCAAGCAACCTACAAAAGCTGTGATTGTCAATTGGCACTTTTAGATCCATCACCTCACTAGCCCCCTAATAAGCTTAGCCATTTAAAAACCAAACTGGTATAAAACATGGGGCCAAAAAAACTGAAGTCATTGCTTCCACATTCACATAGGTACTTATTTCCATATTTTCCATCATTCACGAGATCTGTGGAACATCTGACACAGCCTTCATCACTACACATAGCCACCATACCCTTAAACTTTATTTGTTTTTCATCCATACCATGGGAAGAGATGGCACTCAAATTTTCAATTACACTCCAGAAGTTTTACTGTTCAATTTCTCTTCCTGCTCAATGCATGGAAAGCCGACATTGAAAGCAAATTTAATCACCCGTCTTTGTGAATGGCATGAAGGAGGAAACTACAAATGCAAGCAGTGAATATATTCTTACAAACCTGATCTATCATAAATTGACAAATAGGTACGTTTTCCAAATTTTTCTGGTATTATGAAACATCAAAGGATAGACTTCTGTACATAACCACACAATAATGTTCATGCCTAGATTTTGGAAAAACCCATAACCCATGTGAGATTAAGGATTAATTGCAAATGGGGTAATTTGAGATTAAGGATATGAAATTTAGGACTAATCTTAAATGGGGTATGAGTTCAAAGCTGGATGCTTGAGTCCTCAGCTGCAAAATTAGGATGGTGTTTTTTAGCCCTTTTCCCTCAAAAGCAATCCAGCTTCTGTGTTCTGCATTACTCTTTTGGTGCATAGAATCTTTCTTAGACCTTAGTGAATTTCAGTGTTGCAAAGGTGTAAAGTATATTCCCAATCAGCTCCTGTGTTCTGCATTTTTCTTTTGGTGCATAAGAACCATTCTAATACCTTGTGAACCTAGTGTGCAAAGGCAGATGTACCCATATTTTAAAAGAACCAAAAGAAAAAATCAGGAAGTTTGACAGATCTCCAGAGATCATCACTGAAAAGGTCAAATCATCACAACTCCTTTTACATCTTACATTTGAGAGGTTCAATTTGAGAGTTTCCATTGAGAAACTGTTTGGTAGACTTTACAGATGTGTCATGAGATGTGTTTCAATCTGTGGGGGGCTAAGAACCTGTTTAGCCTCTGCACTGACACAGATTACTTTCTTGACCTAAAGGTAAAGTTTCTTGTTGGGCCTAGACATGTTGGTATGTACAAGCTTGCTGGGCTGTGAAATCAAGTTAAAGACTGTTATCAACCAACATCCATGGAGAGCATAGCATTGTGAGGGGCATGTTGCACTCTGATAATGCCACAGCAGCTTCACCAAATTTCTGAGAGTATGTAGCAGGAGACTGTTTTTCTGCCTAGATGATGGTGGGCAGGTTGCCAATAGCTTTAAATTCATATTGTTTGGTGGGAGCAACAAGCGCAAACATACTCTCATCTATCCTGAAGTAATGCCGCCTACGTGTAACTACTTCTGTCTTGTTTACAGGGGCCACAAAATATTTGCAAACCTCACTCCTCTTGTCAATGGTGTCATGGTAGTGGTAGTATCGGATCTTATCACCTTTAGGGTACAAATTCTTTCCTTTCAGCATGTTCATTGACATGTGAACCCCAGTTGCCTCAGCATACTTTGCTTGCACCGCATACTTTCGGTCATACCTAACTCCCTTCTTCAACACTTTCCTGTACACAAGCTTTTCGAATATCCATTTCCTGGACAAACCAAAATTTATCGCCATTGTTACTCACTATTGTACATCATGATCATGATCCTTGGGACATCAGACTCGCAAGAAATTTCCTTACTTGAAAGAAGTGTTGTTTCCTGCATATGATTTTGGATTCCTAAATCATCAAGTGAATAAAAGCAAATATGTATCACAACATGATGTGGCCCATCATCAAAAGCTTTTATATTGGCAAAAGAAGTCAGTTATGACAATGTGAACTGAAAAAGTCAAGCTGTTATCATGGGGAACTGTGACAAGAATCCTGTGGTGGAAGGGTGAAGAACGACAACAGACCTTGAATACCCGTTTTTGGACTTGTCTTTGATGCAGATTTCATTGGAGATGGGTACTTGCTCAAATGTGATCTGGGTGATGTTCTTGTCTTCTTCAAGAACAGCAGACAGATTGGTGGAGGGATCTACATAGATGTATTCATCCACATCAAAGAAGAAGGTCCAGTTTGCAAGAAACCGAGACCGAAACAAGCAGTCATTCACAACCAGAAACTGGTTATGGTAGTAGCCATCGTAAATTTCTTGCTGCCTAGTGTTCTGGATGGTCACACGTCCTTGCTTCACCCATGGTTCCAGAACCTTCCTCACATCATCATGAAAGCCTCCTGAGTCATGAAAGATGAAATAGGATCTGTTCCCAAAGAAATTTGCATGGTAAGCCATCCATTCGCGCATCCGTTGGGGGCTAACATCACCATAGATTGATGAACCACAGTAGACATAATCATAAGGATAAGGAGGCTGGAACACTGTTGCATTGTACTCATCTTTCACTTCCCTAAGTGCAACAATCCTCTCAGGTTGTCTGTACAGATCGCCATAGCTTGCATACAGGATGAGCTCACCTCCCCGTTTGTCAGTCCCAACGTCCTCTTTGAACTTACATGTCAGGACCACTACAGAATACAGTTTTCCATAGTTCCAGTCTGGAAGAATCTTGTGAACCTCACCCTTCTTGACAACAACCATTTCTTCATCGTCAGAAGAGCCTGTAGAAGAAGAAGAAGAAACCCACTCACACTCGTAGGGGGGATTGTGAAAGCTGTCAACAGGTTTGGATGTCAAGCCCACAATTGAGAACGTTCGTGGACCACCTCTGTAGGTTCCCATCTCGATGAACAGGTGAGCTGCCATTCCATGGGGCTTGAACACACGAACATCTCCATGGCTCAAATCTATGGTAGAGCTGTTGATCTTCTCATGCAACAAAAATTCGGACAACAAAGGGTTGTTGCTGCTGCTGGAAGCTGAAGCTGCTGCCTCTGCCTGTAAAGAGATGCCACTACTACTGTCTGAGCACCAAATTTGGCTGCTTGTCTCCATCCTTCTGAGAGGAAATGTCTGGACAATCAGAAAACAGAAACCCAGTGCTAGAACCAGTGTGTACACCATGTTCACCCGGACATCGGAGCATGCTGTGCTGTGGAACTTGATGGCTGCTTGGCACCCAAGCTCCTTTGCCCACATTTTCTCCCTCGCCCTTGCCATGTCCTTCATCATCACCAGCTACCTTCTTTCTCCTGCCCGCCTACCAGGCAGAGAGGACTCTCTCTCTCTCTCTCTCTCGGCTACCTATTGAATACTTTACTGCTGCTGCCACCACCGACTCTCCTCAGTTCTCAACTAAAAATATCACTACAAGGGTGGTGGGTGTCTTTCAAACAAAGCTCATGAGACTTCAGATTTTTTTCTCAAAAACTCTCTCTCTGTGCAAATTTCTCCAAACTATTTCAGACACTAATGAAATTCAGATATGGGGTTTTTTTTTTTTGGCTTCTGGAGGAGGACCAAAAGGAAAAAAAGGCCAACCCCATCTTCTTCCATGGATTTTTCAAAATTGGTCTCTATCTTCCTCCTCTTCTGCTTCTCTCACCCCTCTCTCTCTGGCTGCAGCACATCCTAAAATTATGCAATAGAATCATCAATCACCATGTAAGAAGTTTTTTTTCCCCCATGCATAACAAAATCACAAAATCGCAAAATCAATTGGATCATCTTGTTGCCTTCGATCAATCTGCTGCTGCGTTGTCTCTGTTCTTCTGTCTTTAGTCTTTACTCTAATTGTTGTTGTTGATAGCAGAAGACGGTGCTTGCTACCACAATTTGATCACAACTGTTTGTTTCCGAGCAATTCCCAGCTACGACGAAGACGAATTTCTTGTGCCCACCCACCAGGAAATCGTCACTTGCAACCTCCGCCCTCCCCTGGCAAGCACCAGCCTCCTACGCGGGGAATGAACCCTCCACCGGCCTTCCTTCCCCGTGACCCGTCCCTAACGGGGTAAGCAGGTAGCTGGACACACACCCTTTAAGAGCAGAAGGTCTGACCCCATACCCAAAAAAAAGACTTATTTGATCGAGTTTTTTCTTTTCTTTTGGGGTTTATTAAAGATACCTGAAAAGCGAAAAAAAAATTTCAATATCAATTTCCTGAGTTTGATCATTAAATAAATAAATAAATAAAAGAAAAACACCCAACAAGGGGACAAGACAAGAAGAAAGAAAGGGACTGAAGTCCAAACAAAAGACCACACCCCAAAAGCTTTGAACACACAATGGGGAATTAAAGGTATGAATTTCTTTTTACATTGCACTTACATGGCAAATGAAACTCAGCTTATCACAAAATTTAGTGAAATGTGAGTTTTTTTTAATCTTGTTTCTTTTTTCTTTAAGCGTGTTCATTATTGCTATGCTTTATTGTTGCTATAATTATTTCAAATCTCTTATGTTAGATGCTTGTGATATTAAGTTTCAACCCTAATTCACTCAAATTTCTTCACTTTATAAATAGGAAAGTTTGAGATTAGAATAGGAGGAAGAGGTGAAAGAAGGACCCAAATATATAAGGTTACTTTACAATTTTTTCTACTAACAAGGATTTTTTTTGTTTTTTTCCTCCTTTTTCTTTTCTTCCTAATTTTGTAAGGTAGGTGAACTGGCCATCATCCACAAAAGGACTTAGTCAAAGTTGGCTTTAGGTTTGAGAGGGAAGTAGACAAGTTTTGGAGCCCAGCTATATTTTAACAACACGCCAGGAATTGGAGTCTAAATCTTCTAGCCATTTCAATCATTTTTTCCCTCAAAATATGGTGACTTTAGGCCATTTTTTCTCAAAGAAACGTTTGTATAATTCACATCGGCTACATTTTTGTCCATGTGTCAAAATTTCGTCACAAAAAAATTGGTTATTAATAACATGTACAATTTAATAAAAAAATAGTGATTATTAATACCACTATTATCCAATCATTTTTTAAAAACTATTTGCTTCATTGCAACCTTGGTGAATATTTATTTTCCATTTCTAAAATATTATTTAATATTTTCTTAATCATTTCTCATATTGCAACCTATCATATTTCTTGGCCATTTATATCCTCAATGCCAAATGCTAGCTAAATTTTACATCTATCTATGAAGGAAGGAGGTTTGTTGTTTGTCACATTGAGA
>Ga0116229_10009388_pt1 | contig 14934 bp, 11 predicted proteins | sample S1TSphgellanicum_3_FD_87313 | JGI IMG/M metagenome (GOLD analysis project Ga0116229, IMG submission 87313) | Host-associated microbial communities from peat moss isolated from Minnesota, USA - S1T2_Fc - Sphagnum magellanicum MG | ecosystem: Host-associated > Plants > Peat moss > Unclassified... | reverse complement strand
CGGCTGCTGCTCGATCTTGCCCTGGTAGGAAAAACTCAGGGTGTGCATACCCACGGGCGCCGGCGCGACCAGCGTGACCGTAGTCAGCTGTTGCGAGTCGTCCGTGCCCACCGCCTTGACCGGTTTACCGTCCAGGCGCACGTCGCTCAGGATTTCATTGAGCGAATTGAAAACCACCGTGCTGCTCGGCGAACGAAACTGTAGCTGCACCGATTCGGTGCCGTTGATGCTCAGCTTCTCGGCGTCGGGCGTGATGCTGATGCTGTAGTCGATCGGCACCACTTCTTTAGGCAGCCGACCGGGCGCCTTGTCGAACGAGAATGGCTCCGGCGCAGCCATGCGCTCCGGCGCCACCAGGGCCGCACGCGAGGGTTCGTCGGCGGCCGCGATCACGGATGCTGTAAGCCCCAGAACCAATGCCGTCAGCGAAGCCGCACGGCCAGTTGTTGTTATCACGAGAAGTCTCCACTGCAGCGCCATGGGGTGCGCGGTCGACCACCGCGCACGACGGGGGCGCTACTTTGCCACTGCCGTGGCGGGTTGGCGAATTTCATCCGCCCGCCACCGCCACCGCCACCGCCGGCGGCGGGGCGCCGGCAATTGCGGGCCCAGCCGTTCGGAAGCTAGGATTCCCCCACAGGGAGACGCCCAGTGGACATGAAGACCAGTGGACCTTAACAGGGTCATCGCGCGCGCCAGATCGATGCTGCTCACACCGCGCTCGCAGTGGCCGCTGGTGGCAACCGAGCCGGATAGCGTTGCGGGATTGTATACCGGCTACATCGCAGTCCTGGCCGCCATCCCGGCGATCATTGCCTTCGTGCGGTCGTCGCTGCTCGGCGTGTCGGTCCCATTCCTGGGTTCAATGCGACTGCCGCTGGCGACCGGCCTGAGCGCGGCGCTGGTGCGCTACCTGGTGTCGCTCATCGGTGTGTTCGTGCTGGCGCTGATCGTCGATGCACTCGCTCCCACATTCGGTGGCCAGAAGAGCCGTGTACAGGCGCTGAAGACCATCGCCTACGCGTACACCGCGTCCTGGGTCGCATCGATCGTTGGCATCGTTCCGGGACTCGGGCTGCTCGCCGCCCTGGCTGGCGCCATCTACAGCATCTACCTGCTGAACATGGGCCTGCCGTACACGATGCAATGCCCGCCGGAAAAGTCCGCCGGCTACACCACTGTCACCATCATCGTGGCGATCGTCGCGGGATGGGTGATCTGGCGCATCGTCGCCGACATTCCTGGGGTGGGCACCGGATGGGAACGTGGGTGGAACAAATACGCGTCGTCGGGCTATACCAGTCGCGATGGCGATTTCGCCGCTGGCAGCACCGGCGCGGCGCTGCAGGCCTGGGGCAGGAAGATGGAAGACGCCGGCAAGCAGGTCGATGCGGCGCAGAAATCCGGCGACCCCGGTGCCCAGGCTGCGGCCGTTGGCCAGATGATCGGAACGGCGGTCGGCAGCGGCGGCAAGGTCGAGTCATTGGCCCCGGACCAGATCAAGCCATTCCTTCCCGACGCGCTGCAGGGTTTGAAACGCACGCAGCTGGCGGTAGATCGAAGCGGCGCGATGGGCGTGCAGATTTCCAAGGCCAGCGCCACCTACTCCGATGATGGCCAGCGCCGGCTGAATCTGGAAATCACCGATACCGGATCGCTCAAGGGCCTGGTGGGGTTCGCCTCCAGTTGGGCTGGCGTGGAGCAGGACCACGAAACCGACAGCGGCTACGACAAGACCTACAGCCGCGGCGGCCAGCTGGTGCACGAAAAATGGGACGTCAAGTCCCACTACGGCGAGTACAGCCTCATCGTCGGCCAGCGCTTCGCCGTCAGCGTTTCGGGCAGCGCCGAAAACATCGACGAATTGCGGGCTGCCGTCGCCAGCCTCGACCTGGCAGGGCTCGAGGCCCTGAAAAACCAGGGCGTTCAGGCCAACTGACCCAAGCCGCTCGCCACCGGTCGCGACCCGCTGGTGGCGACCCGCGCGCGGCGGCCCGCTCGCCGCCGACAGCTACTTCGCCAGCTGCACCATCGTTGACACCACCCAGCCCTCGTTGCCGAGCTCGTCGTTCACTTTCCACCACACGCCCTGCTTGTCCCCGGTGGGGTAGAGCTGCATGCCAACGTCCAGGTCACGCACCACGTCCGATTTCAGGTCCGGCTTGGAATAGAGCTTGCCCGGCTTGGCCATCGTGACCGACTGCTGCACGTTGTCGGCCTTGGCATCCGGCGCACTGGACTTCACATCGTTGACCAGCTTGGTGTAGGCATCCAGGTACGCCATGGCCACCACCTGGCCGATTTCGGTGTTGGCGTAGCTGCTGGCGCCCGCGGCGGCGAACCCGCCAAAGAACCCGAGGCCACCCCCGGTCCAGCCCAGGTCGGTCTTCTTTGCATGCCCCTGCTCGAGCGCCACCTGTTCAGTGGAGCGCACGTCGGTCAGGGTCAGTACCACGTCCGCGGTCTTGCTCTTGAGGCTGACGCCACCGACCACCGCCCCCAGCCCATGGCCCAGGAAGCCGCCCAGCGCTCCGCCGACGTTGGTTCCCTGCGCGTTGGCATTGCGGTTGGCGATGTCCGGCACCAGCACATAGTCGGCAGCTTTCATCTGCCCTTTGCCGATGTTCGATCCGACGCGCTCCTCGCCGCTGGCCGCCAGCTCGCGCTCGGCCTTGGCCGCCGCCAGCCCCTTGCCGCGATCGACCAGCGTGAAGCATTTCGACTGCGAGACGTATAGCTTGATCAACGCGGCCGGCGACTCCAGCTGCATCGCCGTCCACCAGGCATTCTCCGGCTCGGTGACCGCCAGCGTACCGATCTTCCGGTCGCATACCGGTACCTGGGGTTGTGCATTGGTATCCGCGCGGGCGACGGACATACCCGCCAGCATGCAAGCCACTGCGCTGGCGACTGCCAGCACCGATCGGCTCGCGCCGAACAACTCCGAGCCATCCCTGGATCCTTTATCGGACGCCGACATGCCTGATTACCCCTCGAGTCTGCGAATATAGCCGCCAGTGTATGCCAGGCGGCGGTCGGCTGGCATATCGGGCATATTCTGTAAGAGCGAAGGACCCCATGCACAAGATATTCATCTCGGCCGAATCACTGCTGCGCGATGCGATGCAGCTTGGGGCCACGATCATCCGCAGCGGCTTCCGACCGACCTTCCTGGTGGCCATCTGGCGCGGCGGCGCGCCGATCGGCATCACGGTGCAGGAGGTGCTCGAATTCCACGGGGTGCACGCCGATCACATCGCGATCCGCACCTCTTCGTATACCGGCATCGATCAGCAGTCCAAGACCGTTCGGGTGCACGCGCTCGACTACCTGGTGTCGCGACTGTCGGCCGAGGATCAGCTGCTGTTGGTGGACGACGTCTTCGACTCGGGGCTGAGCATCGAGGCGGTCATGAAGGAGCTGGCCAGCCGCTGCCGGCGCAACCTGCCGGAGCAGATCAGGATCGCGACCGTCTATTACAAGCCGGCACGCAATCGCAGCCGCCTGGTACCCGACTATTTCGTGCGCGAGAACAACGACTGGCTGGTGTTTCCGCACGAACTCAAGGGACTGACGCGGCAGGAAATCCTCGAGCACAAACCGGTGGACGAGAGTTTCTTCGACCTGTCGCAGGCCGGCCTGTCCCAGGACGATGTTCTCGCCACGCCCGGTGGACGCTAGAATAGTCGGATGAAATACCTGCACACCATGGTCCGGGTCACCGACCTGGACGCTTCCAGCAAGTTCTACTGCGATGCCTTGGGGTTGCGCGAAGTGCGCCGCACGACCCACGACAAGGGGCGCTTCACGCTGGTGTACCTCGCCGCCCCGGGCGACGAGGACGCGCAGATCGAGCTCACCTACAACTGGGATCCGGAAACCTACACCGGCGGCCGCAATTTCGGCCACGTGGCGTATGCGGTGGACGACATCTACGCCACCTGCCAGCTGCTGATGCAGCGCGGTGTGACGATCAACCGTCCGCCACGCGACGGCAAGATGGCCTTCGTGCGCTCACCCGACCAGATATCGATCGAGCTGCTGCAGAAGGGCGCCGCGCTGCCGCCGCAGGAGCCTTGGGTGTCGATGCCCAATATCGGGACCTGGTAGCGTTGACGCGCCGCTGGGCGGCGGCCGCTAGCGCCGGCGGTGCTCGACGCTCATCAGCAGGTCCTCGCGCGTGCGCAGATTGATTCGCGCTTCCATCTCCATCGGTCCGGAGCGCGTGCTGCGCAGCCGGAAGCGGCGCGCAGCGTGGTAGATGTGGATCGCCATCTCGTAGGTGGCGAAGCTCTCGCCCACGCAATGCCGCGGCCCAGCCGAGAACGGGATGAAGGCATAGCGATGCGCCGCCGCCGATGCGCCGGCCTCGAAGCGCTCCGGCCGGAACTGCTCGGGCTCCGGCCAGTGGCGCGGATCGCGCTGCACGACATACGGGCTCATGAACACGTCGGTGCCCGCCGCGGCCTGGTAACCGGCCAGTCGCTGCGCGTGCAGACAGCGGCGCGTCAGCACCCACACCGGCGGATACAGGCGCAGCGCTTCCAGAATCACCTGCTGCGTGTAACGCAGCGACTCGACCGTCGCCAGCCGCAGATCGGGCAACTCGATCGCATCGACCTCGGCATGCAGCTTCGCCTCGACCTCGGGATGCTGCGACACCAGGTACCATACCGCGTTGAGCGCCGCGGCCGTGGTTTCGTGGCCGGCAACGATGATCGACATGACCTCGTCGATGAGTTCCCGATGTGACATCGCCGACCCGTCGCGCCGGTCGCGCGCCGTCATCATCATCGCCAGCCAATCGCCGTCGCGCGCAGTGTCGTCGGCCGGCGTGGCGGCCGGCGTGACGGCCGGCGTCGCGACTGGGGCGGCGGCGGCCCATGCCGCCTCGCGTCGCGCAATGATGCCTTCGATATGCTTGCCCAGTTGCCGGAATCGAAACGCGAAGCGCAGGTCGCGCGCGCTCTCCTCGGTGAGCATTGCAAATGGATTGGCTCCGAGCTGCGCCAGCAGGCGATCGTAGTCGCCGCCGAGCGTCGCGCGCAGCACCACTTCCAGCGCGCCCTCGCTGGTCTCGCGCGTGATATTGAGCGGCGCACCGTCGTCCGCACGCTCTGCCCAGGCTGCCAGCCGGCGGCGGCTGACATCGGCGATCAGCTCGCCGAAGCGTTCGATGCGCGAGCGCTGGAACATCGGCTGCATCATCCGGTGCTGCCGCTTCCACACCTCCCCCTCGCTGACGATGATGCCGTTGCCTACCAGGATCCGGACCCGATCCAGCCCCACGCCAATGCTGTAGTTGCGGTGATCGCTGACCAGCACGCGCTTGATGGTCTCCGGATCGGCGACCACCCAGGTATCGCTGTTGCGTCCGGGAGCGTGTACCCGATAGACGTCGCCGAACTCGGCGCCGTCCTGCAGCATGCGCGCCAGCGAATCGTCGGTGGAGCCGACGTCGTATCGCGCGTGCGCGCAGGGCGGAGCGGGATCGTTGCTGTCGGAGGAGGCCATGGAATCCTTGCAGTTCAGGAGCCGCAATATAGCCGAGCAATATCGGAATTACCCGCGTCGTGCCGCCGTCCGACGGCGGCGCGGCTCACGAGCGGTGCGCGCGCGGCGCACGAGCGGCGATTGTCGGGCCGCCGCTCACAGGTACGGCAGCATCAGGTGCGCCGCGTTGTCACGCAGTCGTAGCGGCAGTGAACGCCGATCCAGATCCGCCTGCAACAGGCGCGTGATCTGGTTGGCGCTGATCTTTGCACTCACCTGGTCGACCAGCGCGGAGTGATAGACCTCGAGGTTGATCTCGAAATTCAGCCGGAAGCTGCGCATGTCCCAGTTGGCGCTGCCGACCAGGCACCAGATACCATCCACGGTCATCAACTTCGAGTGATCGAACGGCAGCGTGTGGGTCCAGATGCGACAGCCGGCGCTCAGCAGCGGCCCGATGTGCGCCCGCATCGCCCAGTCGACGCTCGGATGGTTGCTGTGTTCCGGCAGCACGATGTCGACCTGCACGTTGCGCATCGCCGCCAGCGCCAGCGCGGTGATGATGCGATCGTCGGGCAGGAAATACGGCGTCATGATCCGTATCGATGAGCGCGCGCAGGCGATCGCCTCCAGCACCAGCAGCTCGATCTTCTCCAGGTCCTGATCGGGACCGGAGGTGATCGCCCGCGCCAGGCTGTCGCCACACGGCTCGAGCGGCGGAAACCAGGCCGGACCCGCCAGCGTCTCGCCGGTGGTGAAGTACCACTGGCCGGCGAATGCTTCGCACAGTTGCGCCACCACCGGCCCGTCGAACCGGAAGTGCGTGTCGAGCACGGTATGGCGAGGATTGCCGGCCACGACGTTCTCGGCGCCGATGTTCAGGCCGCCGGTGAAGGCGACCCGGCCGTCGACGCACAGGATCTTGCGATGCGTACGCAGGTTCAGGAACGGCATGCGCCAGGGCAGCGCCGAATGCATGAATCGGGCGGCCGCAACGCCGGCGCGGTGCAGCCGCCGGTAGGTTGCCGAGCGCACGTAGCCGCCGCCGTAACCGTCGATCAGCACCCGAACCTCGACCGCACGCCGCCGCGCGTCTATCAGCGCCTCGATGAACTCCCCACCGATCCGATCGGCGCGAAAGATGTAGCTCGACAGCGCGACGCTGCGGGCTGCGCCGCGGATGGCGGCGAGCATCTGCGGATAGGCGGCGTCGCCATTGGCGAGCATCGCGACCGCGTTGCCAGCCTGCACCGGGCGGCGGCTGATGCGGCGCGCCGCCAGCTCCAGGCCGGCCAGCTGGTCGGCAACGCCCGCTGCCGGCTGCGCCTCGACGCTCGCATCCTCGTCACCCGGCACCGACAGGCTGCGGGCGCGCCGGCGTACGCGGTTGATTCCCAGCAACAGGTACAGCAGGCTGCCGATCACCGGCGACAGCCAGGCCAGCCCGATCCAGGACACGGCTGAACCCGGATTGCGGTTGTGCGCCAGCACATGCAACGTCACGCTGACGGCCAGCGCCAGATGCGCGACCGACACCGCGATCGCCAGGTAGGGAACCAGCGGCGCCGGCGCGGCCATGCCGCCTAGCGCTGCAGCTTGTGCGCGCGCAGCACGTCGTCGGCCAGCTCGACCGAGCGTTCGAACACGCGCATCTCGTAATAGCGCAGGCGTTTGTAGAGCGCATAGTCGGCGGCCATGTAAGCCGCGATCCATCCGCGCCAGCCATCCAGCACCGCCAGCCGCAGCAGGTAATCCTTGATGAACGTCAGCAGGAACACGAACGGCCACGCGTACGGACTGCTGCCGCGCCCGCGATCGCGCCAGTCCAGCGCCTTGAGTTCCGCATAGCGCAGGGACTTGAGCCGATGGTGCACCAGCGTCGGGTTGAGGTAATGCAGCAACGGCGGCTGGAATGCGACCTCCGCGCCACGATACTGCAGCGACTCATGCACCCGCGCCTCGCTCCAGCGCGCGCGCCGGCGGTGATAGATGCGCGGTTTGCGTTCCCGCACCAGCAGCCGGTACCAGCGCAGCGGCCGGCCCATGAACCAGGCGGTGCGATACAGCACGCCGGCCGCCGCCGTGGACGCCAGCAACTGCGGCAGGCCTTGCCGCAGCGCGAGCGCAAGTTCCGGGGTCAGGGCCTCGTCCGCGTCCAGCGCCAGGATCCAGTCGTGGCTCGCCAGCGTGCTGGCGAAGTTCCTCTGTGCGCCGTACCCAAGCCAGGGCTGATCGACCACGCGCGCCCCGTGGGCTGCCGCGATACTCCGGGTGTCATCCTCGCTGCCGCAGTCCACCACCAGCTTCTCGGCGGCAAAGTCCACGCTGTCCAGGCAGCGGGCAATGTTGGCCGCCTCGTTGTAGGTGATGACGATCAGGCTGATGGGCAGCATGGGCGATGGGGGCGATGCACTTTCAGTCGCGGTGTGGTTCAGGCCGAAGCGCGGCCTGCCACGCGGCCAGGACCTGCTGCGGCTTAATGTACAGCATCGAGCGCTCGCCTTCGTGTTCCCCGACCAGGCACTCGACCCGCGCCGTCCGGCCCCGCGGCGCGTACATGAACGGTTCGCTGCGGCCGAACAGCGTCACCACCGTGCAGCCCACGGCCGCGGCCACGTGCGCCGGACCGGTGTCCACCGAGATCATGCCGATGGCACGGCCAGCCAGCCCCAGCAGCCGGGTTATCGACAGTTCGTGCACCACGTCGTAGGCGTCCTGGATGCCAGCCAGCGCCAGGATGTCGCGATTGAGCCGCGTTTCCGCCGGCACTCCGAGCAGCAGGATCGCATGCTGCGGATGCCGCGCGCGCAGCCCCTGCAGTACCGCAGCCCAGTTGGCCTCGGGCCAGTACTTGGAATTGCTGCGGCGACGGCGCAGGCCCGCACGCATGGTGCGCTTGTTGCCCGCCTGGATCAGGATCAGCGGCCGGCCAGCCCAGGGGCGTGTGCGCGACCAGTCGTCGACTTCGCGGCGCTGGGCCGCGGTCACGATCAGCTCGCCAAACGCCTCCCCGCCCCGCGGAGTCAGATCCTCGCCGCCCAGGCGCTGCGGATTACGCCACGCGAAACGCAGCCAGCGATCGCAGAAATGCGAACCCTCGAGACCCGGCAGGTCCTCGTGATGACACCAGTCCGCCGCGCTCCAGCCGGCGCGCAGCAGCAGCGGGCACACCGTGCGATTGTCGTGATCGAACAACCAGGTGGGGCCGGCGCCGCGGGCGCGCAGAGCGCCCACCAGCCGATGCTGCGCCGGACTGAGCCAGTACGGCGGCGTGCGGCTGGCGAGCAGGAAAATCTCGCCCACACCCGGTTGACCCTGCAGCAGTGGCCGCGTCCAGTCGGCGGCTGCCAGGATATCCACCGGCTGGCCCAGGCGCGCATGCAGCGCGCGGATCGCCGCGGTGAGCATCACCATGTCGCCCAGGGCACCGAAACGCACCGCCAGCGGGCGTGGATTCAATGCGTCCCGCCATGCGCCCCGCCATGCGCCAGGCCCGCCAACTCGTCGACCGCGCCCTGGACGCGCGCAGCAAAACCGAGCTTGTTGCTGGTGAACCAGTCGCGCGCCGCGGCGCCGATCGCATCCAGCTGCGAGGTATCCAGCGCCAGCACCTGCGCAATCGCCGCTTCCAGCGCCGCGTCGTCGAAGCGCGCGATCCGTGCCAGGTTATGCGGTTCGCCCAGGCGCGCGCTCACCAGCACACCGCGCTCACGACTGATCAGCTCGTTCATCGGCGGCGCGTCGCAGGTGAAGGTCACCGCGCCGACGCTCATCGCCTCGACGATGTAGTGACCCCAGCCCTCGGCCTCGGACAGGCACAGATGAAAGCGATGCGCATTCTGCAGCTGGCGCAGTTGCTGGTCGTCCAGGAAGCCATACTGCGGCACGATATTGGCCGGCGTAGCGCCGCGCCCGCCGGCCCCGACGGCGGTGTCCTGCAGCAGCATGAGCTGCGGCCATTCCGGATGCCGCCGCCACAGCGCCAGCAGACGCTGGGTACCCTTGAGCGGACTGCGGCCCGCCAGGTGCAGGAACTGCGGCGCGCGCGCCACGGCGCGCTGGTAGCGATCCGCGCTGTCGAAGCCGATGCGCAGCACGCTGCAGCCGCGCGCCGCGAACAGCTGCGCCGCCTGCTCGGTCTTGGCCCACACCCGGTCGGCAATGCCCAGCATCGACAGGTCGCGGCGGTCGGTCCATTCCGGGTTGGGTACCAGGACGTTGTATCGCGCCTGGTGCACGAACTGCGGCCAGATGTGCTCCAGCATCACGTTGACGTCGAACTCGGGTCGGCTGGCGGTCGCCGGCCGGCCGCCCGCCGCGCGCCAGCGCCTGAAGCGCATCGCCAGGCGGGTCCACGAGGAGCGGCGGCGCTTGCGTTCATGCCGCTCGCAGGGCTGCGTGGTGACCTTGCAGCCGCTGGCGCTGAGCGCGGCGCCGAGCAGTTCCAGGTCGCGCGACAGTCCGACTCCGTTGGATTTGCCGATCAGCCGCAGCTTGAGCGCCGGCTTCACGTCCCGCGTCCGGCCGGACGCCGCAATGGCAGCAGCGCTGCGCTGCCGACCCGTCGTGCCGGCCGTCTCATGCGCTGCTCGCGACGGCGCTGCCAAGCTCTGCGATCGCGCAGACGATGTGATAGAAACTGCTGGCCGGTGCGCTCTGGCGCACGAACTGCCCATCCGGCTTCAGGCGATCGAACCACAGTCCGGGCATATCGCTCGCCAGGTAACGCCGCAGCCCCTGGGAGGCGCGCAGCGCCATCGACCAGTAGCGCGGCTCGCGCGTCGTGCGCGCCATCAGCGCGGCGGCTTTCAGCCGCTCGGTTTGCGGCCACAGGCGTGCTTCCGCATCCAGCAGGCTGAAGTCATCGAGCAGCGCATTGACCGCGACGCCGTCGCGAATGCCGTGGGTTTCACCGATCTGCACCAGCCGTTCGGCGGCCGCATCCGCTGCGCCGCCGCGGCCGCGCCCCCAGCGCAGCAGCAACCAGGCCCATTCGAATTGATGGCCGGGTTCCACGATGCGCCCCGCAGTGCCCGGCGCGGGGCACCAATGTTCGTCGAACTGTTCGCGCAGCGCTCCGCTGCGGGCGTCTATGAACCGCGTGCGCGCCAGCGCGACGATCTCGTCGGCCAGCTCGCGCCAAGCCAGGTCGTCGCTGACTTCGCTCCAGCTCAATGCTGCCTCCAGCAGGTGCATGTGCGGATTGGACAGCAGTGGCAGCGCCTCCGGAACGCCGGAGCTGAATCCCGCTCCGGGGCGCTTCAGGTGGCGCCACAGCGCTGCGCGCAGCTCGGCGGCCACCGCGGGCCATCGATTGCCGGACTGCAGCAGCTTCTCACTCTCCGCCAGTGCCAGCAGTACGAACGCCTGGTCGTACAGGTAGGCGCGCTCGTCGAGTGCCCGGCCGTCCGCGTCGACCAGGGTGCGAAACAGCCCATCGGCGCGTCGATAATGGGTCAGAAAGTAATCCAGTCCGGCCGTCACCAGCGCTCGTGCCTGCGCCGGTTGCCAGCCGAAACCGGCGGCGCACGCGAATGAAAATATCTGCCTGACCTGCACCCGCGCGCGCCGCGGCTCGCGCTGCGCAGGGCCGGAACCGCTCAGGGTCTCCTCGAATCCGCCCCGCGCGGCGTCGTAGCCGCGCGCTGCCCATAGCGGGTAGGCGTCGTGCAGCAGCCAGTGGTGCAGCAGCTGGTATTCACGCCGCAGCGCATCGAGCGACTCGTCGGCGCTGACCGGTGTGGCGCAATCAGCGGGCGGCATGAGTCGTCACGGGAAGGTGCAACACAACGGGATTCTGCCACAGCGCACCGGGTCGGGGCGCGACCGGTTACAATTGGCGGCAACTCCCGTGCCAGCAGCCTCAACCACAGCCTCACGACCGATGCGACGCGCGCTGTCCGGCAACGCGGCGCCGCTGCCGGACGGGCGGGTCGCTTAGACCCGTGCGCCGCGCCAGCGAACATATCCGGGTGCCCGCCAGTGTCGCCGTGCGGCTCGGACGCGGCGATTTCTGCGAGCAGGCGAATGCGCTGCAGACCGAATGGCTGGTCACCAACGGCATCGGAGGATTCGCCAGTGGCACCGTGGCGCAGGCCAATACCCGCCGCTACCACGGGTTGCTGGTGGCCAGCCTGAGGCCGCCGCTGGAGCGGGTGTTGATGCTGTCCAAGGTGGACGCCGCGGTGCGCTACGGCGCGGCCGCATGGTCGCTGGGTTGCAACGAGTTCGCCGACGGCACCGTATCGCCGCGCGGCTATGAGCATCTGGCCGGCTTCAGCATCGAATTCGGTACTCCCACCTGGACCTATGCGTTCGCCGACGCGCTGCTGCAGCAGCGCATCTGGATGGGTCGCGGCAGCAATACCACGTACCTGTCGTATACATTGCTGGCGGCCACCCAGGTGGCGGAGCTGGATCTGCTGCCGCTGTGCACCTATCGCGACTACCACACCCATGCACGTGGCGGCGGCTCGTTCGATGTCGCGCTCGAACAGCGCAGCATGCTGATCAGCGCCTTTCCCGGCGCCCGCCCCTATGGTCTGTCGGTCGATCGCGGCGAGACCATCGAAGGGGCGGAATGGTATTGGGGCTTTCGCCACCGCGCCGAGACGCTGCGCGGACTGGATGCGCTGGAAGACCTGTACAAGCCCGGAGCATTTCGCGTCCGGCTCAGCGCCGGTCAGAGCGTCACCCTCACCGCCAGTGCGCAGCCGCTGTCGGCGGCCTCCGCCAAGAGCGCCTCGGGCCGGGAGATGGCGCGGCGACGCGCGCTGCTGCGCACCGCGCGTGCGGATGCGCCGGAGTGGATCCGGCTGCTGACGCTGGCGGCGGATCAATTCATCGTCAGCCGCGAGGACGGCAAGCCGCACGGCGGCGGCACCACCGTGATCGCAGGCTATCCGTGGTTCGGTGACTGGGGTCGCGACACCATGATCGCGTTGCCGGGACTTACGCTCGCCACCGGACGCATCGCCGACGCCAGCGCGATCCTGCGCACCTTCGCGGTTCATGTCAGCGAAGGCATGCTGCCCAATCGCTTTCCGGACGGTGGCGAAGGCGCGGAATACAACACGGCGGATGCGTCGCTGTGGTACTTCCACGCCATCGACGCCTATCTGCAGGCGCGCGAAGATCTTGCGTTGCTGCGCACCCTGTATCCCACCTTGCGCGACATCGTCGACTGGCACCGGCGCGGTACACGCTATGGCATATGCGTGGACCCGGACGACGGCCTGCTGCGCGCCGGTGTCGCCAATGTTCAGCTGACCTGGATGGATGCGAAGTTCGGCGACTGGGTGGTCACGCCGCGCATCGGCAAGCCGGTCGAGATCAATGCACTGTGGCACTTTGCGCTCGACCGCCTGGCGGCCTGGTCCCTGCTGCTCGGTCAGCAGGATACGGCGACGGCGCTCGGCCGTGAGGCAGCGCGGGTCCGCGAGTCGTTCGTGGCCCGTTTCTGGTCGGAACAGGATGGCTACCTGTACGACGTCATCGATGGGCCGGCCGGCTCGGATGCCAGCCTGCGTCCCAACCAGATCTTCGCGGTCGCGCTCAAGCCCGGGCTGCTGGATGCGCGGCGCGCGCTGGCGGTGGTGAGTGCCTGCAGCCGCGAGTTGCTGACGCCGGTCGGGCTGCGCAGCCTGTCGCCGCGGCACGCCGACTACCAGGGTCGCTGCAGCGGCGGTGCGCGCGAGCGCGACGGCGCGTACCACCAGGGCACGGTGTGGAGCTGGCTGCTGGGTCCGTTCGCGCTGGCGCACTACCGTGTGCACGGCGATGCCGCACAGGCGCAAGCGCTGCTGGCGGGCCTGGCGCCGCACCTGGGCGAGGCCTGCCTGGGTACCATCAGCGAGATCTTCGATGGCGATGCGCCGCACACGCCACGTGGCTGCGTGGCGCAGGCCTGGAGCGTGGCGGAAACGCTGCGCGCCTGGTACGCCATCACCGATGCCGAGGCCAACCGGCGCGTCAAGCTGGCGCCCGTGAAGGGCAATACCGCCTGAACAGGCCGCATGGCGTGGCCTGACGCGCGGGCCTGACGCGCGGGGCTAACGGGCAGGGCTAAGGTCCGGGGGCCGCCGGGGCCGCCGGGGCCGGCAGCGCATCGGCCGCCGCCAGCAAGGTGTGCTTCTCGGACAGCTTGAAGCGCGCGGTCTCCATGCCGCGGGCAATATTGGGCGCCATCTGCTCAGGCACGTGCGATCGCACCCAGGCTTCGAGCTGCTCCAGCGGCACCGCGTCCCAGAACCAGGCCGGGACGTACTGTGCGCTGATCAGCGGCGCGTACTTGGGGTTCGGTGCCAGCAGCTGCTCGGCGTTGCCGGAAAATACACTCCAGGCCAGGGAACCGTGCTCGCGCGCGAGGCGCACGATCAGCGACAAGCGCCAGCGGGCCGCCTGCGCCGGCAATTCCGACGACAGCGCGATCTGCGCCGCCTGCGCCGCCAGTTGCGGATCGCGCACCTCCATCAGCGCCATGTAATAGCGTTGCTGTTCGGTCTCGTCGCGCGCCTGCCGGGCAATCGAGTGCAGCTGCTCGAAAGTTTCGCTATCGGCGTTGCGCGCCACGATCGACAGGACGTACGTCTGGTCATCGGGAGCGATGGCGGCGTGGTCGGCGACGAACAGGCGGAAGCGACGGCGGGCCTGGTCGATGACGTCCGGGTCGCCCCAGGCCCCCAGGTCGCCGAGCAGCAGGCGGCGCAGCTCCTGCACGTCCGGGGTGTCGACCGGTTGCGGCTGCGAGCCCAGCCGCTCGACTGCGGGTCCGATGATGGAGCGCGCGTAGCGGGTGTACGCCGCGTAGCCGGGGCTATCGCGCTCGGCATACTCGATGGTTCCAAGCGCACTGGCGATCTGCTGCCATGCGCGGGTGTCGAGGTCGCCACCCATCGACGCTGCCAAACCCAGGTAGTCGCGCAGCGGATCCATGCCCGCTTCCACCAGCGCCCATTGATCGTCCAGCAGCGCAATCTTGTCGCCGTCCTGCAGCGCGGCGAAATTCGCGGCATTGGTCTGGTAGGTGGTCGCATCGTAGCGCGTGCGAAAAAACCCGATCGCATCGGCATTGACGCTCAGCGGCTCGTCGCAGCGGCCGGCCTCGCTCTGCTGCCCATCCTGGGTCAGCAGCACGCTGCGCGGCACGCCGTTGGCACCGGATCGGATCTGCAGCGGCACGCTCCAGTGCGATGCGTCAGGCTCGGCCGCCTGCAGCAGGAATCGTTGCTGCGCCAGCTGGACGGTACGTCGTCCGGCCGCATCGCAGCTGGCGGCGACGCTGACCAGCGGAAATCCCGGCTGCTCGGTCCAGCCCGAGGCGATGGCGCCGATGCCGCCGCTGCCACCACCGTTGCCGTGGCGTTGACTGACAGCGCTGAGCGCATCCCACAGATCGGCGCTGGTGGCATTGGAAAATGCCCGCGCGCGAATGTAGCGGCG
>Ga0116229_10009387_pt1 | contig 14935 bp, 16 predicted proteins | sample S1TSphgellanicum_3_FD_87313 | JGI IMG/M metagenome (GOLD analysis project Ga0116229, IMG submission 87313) | Host-associated microbial communities from peat moss isolated from Minnesota, USA - S1T2_Fc - Sphagnum magellanicum MG | ecosystem: Host-associated > Plants > Peat moss > Unclassified... | reverse complement strand
GTATATTGAAGAGGGTGCCACGGTTCGGCTTCTAGACGGACGGTGCTCTTTTCTTTCCGCTGAATGAATTCACCGGCTGGATGGCGAGACGCCGTAGGTCCTTCGGACCGGAGAGAAGGCCTTCAGCCACCTCTCCCCCGCTGCGCAGGGGAAAGGACTGTGGCATAGGCTTATCAGGTGAAACTCAGAGGTCATTCACAACATTAATGGTCATAGCCTTCTCCTGTTCCGACGGGAGAAGGTGCCGCGAAGCGGCGGATGAGGAACTATATCCGTCCCGCCGCTGTCATTGATTTGGTGAGACCGGTTTTGGGGAGTTCTAGTTTGGTGAGGACGGATTTAAAGTCGGATTTGATCTTCTCACGCTCGTCGGATTGCTGGATCTCGATTGTTCTTCGGGCTTCGGCTGTGGCGCGCTCCAGGATCAGGCTCAGGAAGCCGATAAAGTTCTGCAACTCGTCACCATACCGAGGCAGATAGAGAATTTTCATGCGATCGCCGGAGATATGGATTGGCGGTTTGAGGCCGAACTGGGATCTGGAATAGAGATATTCGAATTCTTCCAGCCAGTGCACTGGCGGAGCCGCCGTGAGGATGATATCGAATGTCACCGCTTCGGGGTTGTCGTCAACCGACTCTATGCTCTCCACATCGATCGCTTTAAACTCTATCTCAGGAACTGAATGCATAACAAATCACCTTACGGCTGCTTTCTCCATTCGGACGGCGTACCGTCCTCTGTCCACTTCATCTGCGCCGACGGGAGGAATTCCGACGTGGAACCCACCGGAACTAATGCCCCATCCAAAAGTGTCGCACGGCGATTGATAATAACCGACCCAAAGTTAGCGTCTCGCTTGAGCGCCAAGCACAATTTTACTTCCCCGAACATTCTCGAACAGGTATAACCGGTGATCGCGAGACCTGCGTAAAACAGATCCAGATTGCCCCAGCGGGAAAGCCAGCCGAGAAAAGCTGCCCAACAGACATACGATACCGCGTGACGACGGCGATGATCCAGCACCTGACTCGCCCAATGTCTAATTTCATCGCGCTCAGAGCTTGTGAGGCTGCGCTTCCCGGAAAAGAAGCGCCCAACCTTGCCTTGGTTGACCGGCTGTAGCCATTCGGTAGCGATTGACGCAATCGCGGGTGTCCGGGCGACTACTGCTACAGTTGCCCTTTGCCACTTTTTGAGCGACTTTTTGTTGGACTGATAGATGATCTCCGAACAAGGAAGTATTTCGAGTGTCTGGCCAGTTTTGTCCTCGCGAAAACGGTGGATAACTCCGCGATCAAGATCGGCATGGACCGATTTATAGCGCCTGAGCCAGCTTCCCGGGTCGCAGATCAGCCAGACGACAAAGATTCCAAGGAGACCAGCCGACGCGGCAAGAAGCCAGAAAAGGATTGGGATTGGGAAGAGCACAGTCGCGAGATAGAGCGAGGCGAATAGCACAGCGCCCGTAATCGATGTAAACTGCTGGACGCTAAATTGCGCGCTAACTTGCTCCCGCAAGAGCCCAAGCTCGTCGCTATCTAGGGTTCTTACACGCTCTAGCGGCAAACCAGCACACCATTCATCGTTATCATCAAGACAACGAGGAGCAGCTACCGAAGTTATCGCATCGATAAGTCCCACAGTGGCAATATTGTACCCCTTTAAGCGTGGACTAAGTTGACTTTTCTTTGCGACGAAACGTATAATGTTAAACGTTCCAATTGGGCGAGGGTAGTTCAGTGGTAGAACGCATGCCTTCCAAGCTTGATGTCGCGGGTTCGAACCCCGTCCCTCGCTCCACTTTCCAATTCACACCTGCCCACGCCACCAACCATAGCTCAGCTTGCGACAGCCGTTTCAGCAACACGGGCGCTGAGGATTTCCGAGACAATCGCCGACTCGCCAATATGTCGGCCGAGTGCAAAGGTGACTTCCGGATACGCTTCTCGTGCTTCTTCCAGTAAGGTCGGAAGATCGTCCGCTACATGGGTTCCGACATGCAGGAAGTATGGAACGGCGGTCACACTCGTGGCACCTTCCGCCACACACTCGGCAATCGCTTCCGGTATTGTTGGCTCGTTACACTCCATGAAGCCGACCTTCACAACCGGGAAGATCCCTCGCTCTTTTATAACGTCCACCACCGCGAACATGTCGTTATTGGCGACTGATCTCGGGGAGCCATGTACCATCACCAAAAGAGCCGCTTTACTCTGCATGCGCCTCGATCGCTTTCCGTTTGTAAGTTGGCAGGCAAGCCGGCGTGCCATAGATAGGACACTCTTCGCTGAACCGACAAAGCCGTGACGCCGTATTGAGCCCTTCTCGCCACTGACCATCCGCGAGTGGATTGAGCGCCGACTCAATCACCGCATCCGCCAAGAGTTCGTCCGCGCCGAGCGGGCGAGCGATAGTAAAAGTTGTCCCTGGATACAAGGGACGAACCGAGTCCACACGGTCTGGGAGGCTTTTTGAAACGAAGTAACCGGGGACAAGGAAGAAGGGCACGACGGTGATTTCGGTGGCTCCGCTAGCAATGACCTTTTGGACTGCGTCTTCGAATGTCGGTGACGAGTAGTTCATGTATCCGACTTCGACCAGAGCAAATGTCTTTCGCAGGCGCTCTGCGTGCTCTTCTAGCGCTGTTCCGGCCCCGCACAAAGTCGAACCGTGGGAAAACAGAATAACGGCGTTCATAACTTCGGCAACACCTGGACACTCTGCTTTGGTTCCAATTTGTTGATCAAAAAAGTCGCCGCGTCATCGAAGTACTCTTCGAGTACGGCGCGGAAAGGCCGAAACACCGATACAGAATCGACCGCCGCCATCATCGCTTCGAACCAGAGATCGCGGACATGGAAGTCGATAGCAAAGGGCGCATGGCGACGGCGAAGCATTGGGGCACCGCGATTCTCGTTAAAATAAGACGGCCCGCCGAAGCGCTGAATCAGAAACCAGGCAAGATGATTTTTGCCCGGAGCCAGGTCGTCTGGGTATAGGCCGCGCAGTTCGGGTGCCTTTTCGACCCCTTCGTAAAATCGTTCGACAAGTTCAAAAAAGGGTGGATCGCCGCCGACAGATGCATAAATCAACTGATCGTCTACCACGTCCTCAGTATACCAGTTCTGGAGAATCTAGTTCTCGGAAAAGTAGCCGGCAATCAGGATTGCGACGATGGCAATTATTGACGCGGTGGCGACGAAAACAACCACCGTTCGTGTGTCGCCGGTTTGGACGGCATCGTAAATCGCAAGTGGCATAGTCTGTGTCGCGCCAGGAATATCGCCAGCCACCATTAAAGTCGCGCCAAAATCCCCAAGTGAACGCGCAAATGAAAGCGTTAGTCCGGCAAGTAGGCCGCGACGGGCGAGCGGCAGAATGATTCTCTGAAGAACTGTGAATTCCCTCGCGCCCTCAACACGTGCAGCATCGATAATGTCTCGCCCAACACCAGAGAACGCAACCGTCGCCTGAGTAACCATCAGCGGCAAGGACGCAAAACTTGCTGCAACCGCCGCACCCTGCCAGGTGAATACCAGCGACTGGTGAAAAATTGACTGAAAGAGCGCCCCAAGCGGGCTGCGTTTTCCCAGAACACAAAGAAGAAAGTAGCCAAGTACAGTTGGTGGCAACACGAGCGGGAGGATGACAATGGCCGATGCCAGCGACCTCCCACGCCACTTTAGGCTCAGAAGATATCCAAGCGGGACACCGACAACCACTGTGATTGCTGTCGCCAAGGTCGCCGTTTTAAGGGAAATTGCTAACGGTGACCAATCCATGCGAGTTTAATTAAGGAAGGCTGTACCCGCTCGAACTCCACGTCTTGTCCGCCTCGGGACTTGTCAGGTAGGCCGCAAACTGCTTTGCCGCCGTTGACGCATTCACGGCTACACCGAGAGATTGCTCAATCGGCTTATGCAGCGAAGGCGGTACAACCAAATAAGTACCGTCTGTTCTATCGATCACGAGTGACAACGCCGTAAAGGCAACATCGGCGTTACCGGTCACCGCGTATTGCAGAGACTGCTGGATATTCTCTGCATAGACAATTTTAGAAGTTAGCACGCCGAGCAGGCCTGAACTTGTCAGTGACTGAATTGCCGCAAGGCCGTAAGGAGCGGTCTTCGGATTTGCGACGGCAATATGCTCGATAGACGAATTGTTGAGGTCGGAGAGAAACTTCGGATGGATTGCGGCATCGTTTCGTGTCCAGATAACCAGCTTTCCAACTGCATACGCCTTCTCGGACGACGGATCGATCAACCCTTCACTCGCCAATTTAGTGACCGTCGATGTGTCTGCCGAAACAAAAACTTCGTACGGTGCGCCGTTTTCAAGCTGCTGCTCCAGGGTCTTTGTCGCGCCGAAGACCGGAGTAACCGTTATCCCGGTCTTAGCTTCAAAATCCGGAATAATCTTACTCGTGAAAACGGTCTGCAGGTTGGCGGCGGCGGCCACTTTGATAGTCTGGGCCGACGCATCGTTTACGGCGGCAATAGCAATAACAAATGTGAGAAAGAGTCGTTTTATCATGGTTGCTTGCATTATACCGATCAAAGTCTAGAGCCACGCCTCTTTTGCTCGCCGAATTTTGTTATTTGCTTCGTCGATTCTTTGCTCTGTCAAACGCCCAGTTTCGTGCGCTCGCAGGAGGGCTATATGCACCTCTTCTTGTGTCTTCTCAGTGTGGCACACGAGGAGCATATCGGCTCCGGCAATCGCCGATAGAACGGCGGCCTCGGCTGTGCCCCACTTTTTCGCAACTCCCTTCATCTCCAGACAGTCGGAGATGACAAGACCGTCGTATCCAAGCTCTTTGCGGAGCAGGCCCGAAATAATAGTGGGCGAGAGTGTCGCAGGCAGATCGGAATCGAGCTCGCGAAAAAGAATGTGAGAAGTCATAATCGAGCCGACACCGGCTTCTATTGCCGCACGAAAAGGGGGAAGTTCGACAGTGTCCAGGCGGGCAGACGGATGGTCGATCACCGGTAAATCGATGTGGGAATCTACATCCGTATCGCCGTGACCGGGAAAGTGCTTTCCACAGGCCATAACACCGGCGTTTTGCATACCGAGCACTGAGGCAGCGCCTAGCTCGGCGACAAGGTGCGGCTCGGGTCCGAACGAGCGGTCGCCGATAACTGTGTTGCCGGGGTTGTTGTTCACATCGAGCACTGGCATAAGTGCCCAGTTGACTCCCACGAGTGATAGGACTAGACCAATGGCTTCGGCGTTGTCGAAAGACGTTTTAACATCCTTCGTGGCACCGATCTCGGCAGCAGAGGGAAAGGCCGGGTAGCACGGCGGTTGGAAACGACTAACCCGCCCGCCTTCCTGGTCGGTCGCAATCAATAAACCGGGAATTCCGTTCGATTTCGCGAGCAACTGCGCCGCTGCCGTAAGCGAGCGGACTTCCTCGGGATCGCCAATATTGCGCTCCATGAGAATGAGACCACCGACATGAAACTCGTCAATAAGCCGGCGCGCGTGGTCGTTGAGTGTTTTAGCCGATCCACTAGTGTCAGCGGTCCAGCCATACACCAGCATCTGTCCGATCTTGTCTTTTACACTAAGCGCCATCTGAAAATATTATTGGCAATTAGCCGTTAACTGTCAATGTGCCGGCAGCAATCAACTCTTTGACGCGTTCTTTACTCGATGCCTCGGCGTAGACCCGCACCACTGGCTCAGTGCCCGACGGCCGAAGCAGCAGCCAGGATTCGTCCTCAAAAATTATCTTGGTGCCATCGATTTTAGAGACATCGTTAACGGGTTTGCCAGCAAGTTCGCTCGGCTTAAAGCCCTTGAGGTGCGACAAGATGGCATCCCACCTTTCCACATCGGGATGTAGGTCGACACGGTCGTACTCGTGGTCGCCAAATTCGAGCATGATTTCGTCGATCAACTCTTCCAGCTTTTTTCCTCGATAAGCCATCGCTTCGAGCAAAAGAAGACTGAGCAAAACACCGTCCCTCTCGGGGATATGGTTTTTGACACCAATTCCTCCGGACTCTTCGCCGCCAATCATGATATCTTTCTCAAGCATCAGATCGCAAATATATTTAAAGCCAATCGGTGTTTCGTAGAGCTTTCTTCCGTACTTGGCCGAAAGCTTGTTGATAAGCTGTGTCGTCGAAAGAGTCTTAACAACGTCACCGGTCCAGCGGCGCTGCTCGGCGAGGTGCTTGAGTAAAACTGCAAAGATACGGTGCGAATCGACAAACCTACCGAGGGAATCCGCAGCTCCGACCCGGTCTGCATCGCCGTCCGAAACCACTGCGACATCCGCACCGAACTCTTTCACCGCCGCAAAGGTGGCCGCCATGTTTTGAACAATCGGTTCGGGGTTAATTCCGCCAAAGTAGGAATTACGCTCCCCCCGTATCTCAAATACATTTCCGACTCCGGCGTCCTTGAGTATGGTGCTCAGATAACCCGCTCCGCTTCCGTACATCGGGTCGATGAGCACTTTAAAATTCGCGGCTTTAATTCGGTCAAGATCGACCAACGAAGCAATTTGTTTCAAAAAAGACGGTCGGAAATCTTCGGTCTCGACCCTGTCTTTGTACTCAGAGGACGAAGGATAGGTGCGGTTCTCGGCTACTAGTAACGCTAGTTCTTCCTCTACCATTTTGATAATGGAAGGTGACGCCGGGCCGCCGTAATACGCCTTAATCTTAAAACCGTTGAACGATGGTGGATTATGTGAGGCGGTGATCATGATGCCTCCCTTAGCACCATGCTCCTTCACTAAGTAGGAAACGGCAGGCGATGAGCAGGACTGTTTTGAGAGGATTGCACGGAGGCCGCTGGCGGCGACTATTTTGGCAGCTTCTAATGCGAAGTACTCGCTTTGGGATCGGTTATCGTAACCGACAATCACAATACTATTTCCAGGAGTTTCTGGATTTTTAAAATAATTAACGGTCGCTTGAGAAACTAATCGGACATTCGCTCCAGTAAAGTCGTCAGCGATGATTCCCCGCCACCCATCGGTCCCAAACTTAATGTTTGTCGACATTATTCTGACTGTCCTCCATAAATCCAACCAACCACTCGGTTTTTCTCATTCTTCTATTATTGCCCTCAGCGAACCATTCAACAGACAAAAGATAGCTTATTCGAGATCGTCAAGCGCGATCTTGGCCATAATATAAGATAAAATCGACTCGGCTCCCTGATTATAGTTTACACCCTTTGGTGTGAGAGCATCGTAAACACCACCGTTTTCGCTGCTGTAAACCGGGATTTGATTGATATTCCGACCGTGGTACCACTCCATCGCCTCGAGTGCGGCAACACGATATCGATCCTTTTTGCTTGTTTTCCAGGCGAGCACACACGCCTCGACAAGGACGCCGGCATCTACCGGCTGCTGATCAAAGACCGCCGGGCGGATATCGCCTTTCTTGAACCAACCGTCGTTGCCAATAGGCGCATAACCGCCGATCTTTGGCTGAACCGACGACCTCAGCAAAAAGTCTAACATCTTGAGTGCAATCCCGTTGATCTGCTCCGGATCAACGGCAAACTTCGAACCGAGAAGTAACGCAAGTGGAACTCGGGCATTGCAGTAAGTCATTGTCGGCTCGTACCAATCCCAGTCCGGGGTCGAATGATCGTAGTAGGCTCCTTGAAGCTTATAGATTAAGCCCCGAGCTTCTGAACAGTGCTCGTCGGGAAGATATGAAAGTGCTTGGAGCACAAACGCTCTCGATCTTAATGGTCCCAGCACGGAATAATGGTTCATCGCCAAATTAAGCAGCGGCAATATCCGTTCTGATGGGGCAAAGGGCAGGTTCGCTCTATGCGCCAGCGCTAAGGCCCACAAGGTTCGTCCAAACGAATCTTCACTTCCCACCGAATCGAGCCAATTGCCGTTTTTGTCGGCAAAGTTGTGAAATTTGCCATCGCCAAGAGACGCCTTTTCAAGGAATTTTAGGCACGTCGTTCCTAAACGAGAAGTGAACTGGCGTTCGATTCCGCGCTGCCATAGCTCCACGGCAACTATTAGCGCCCTTGCGACATCGTCAATGGAGTATCCGTGATCGACATTTGGCTCCGGCCCCTTGCAGTGCTGCCAAACACCAATATCGGTATTCAAATTTTTGAGGTGAGAGAGATTAAGCTCAGTCAAGGTTCGACTTGCAACTCGCACGTTTTCAGTGATGATCATTACGGACTTTCTCTAAGGAATTGGCATTGGCCAGTGTGGTGAGAGCCATCGCCCTCAACCGATATTCTGCGTCTATTCTCGAAATGGGCAGTCAGGTAATACCGACTGGCTGGTCAAGATCCATTAGCTTTTGAGCGTCCTTCATCACGCGCGTATTGCTCCAAGACTCCTTCAGCAAACTAGAGAAGAGATGCGTATACTGCATTCCAACACTTTGCCAGATCATTTTGCGACCGTGTACATAGGCCTTTTTCCGGGTCTCCTCAAAAAGGTTGTGATCGGTCAGAAGTTCGCCGGCCAGCTCGGCCAGCCGAGCTGAGTTGCGAAACGGATAGAGGAATCCCCTGCCGTCGCCCAAAATTTCTACGGCGTGTAGATAAGGTGTTGAGATGATGACTTTGCCGGCGGCCAGCGCATACGATAACGTTCCAGAAGTAATCTGAAAGGGATTCGCATAGTACGGCGTAATATAAATGTCGGTCAACATCAAATAGTCGATCAGTTGCTGTAGGTCGAGGTACCGGTCGATGAACCTGATATTTTTTTCGAGACCGAGCTCCTTCACCTGCTCAACAAGCTGCCGACGGTACCATTCTCCTTCTCGCCGCTTAATCACCGGGTGTGTCTGTCCGAGGATAAGGTAAAGTGCGTTAGGCTCGCGGTCGACGATTTCAGGCATTGCCGCAATGGCATCCTCGATTCCTTTGTTCGGACTGATTAGCCCAAATGTCGACAAGACTCGCCGGCCTACAACATCGTATTTCAGGCGGAGTTCCTCATCGCAAATAAAGCTCATGTTGGGAGTTCCGTGGGGAATATAGACTATCTTTGCCGGATCGATCTTATAGACAGTCTGAAGAAGCTCTCGTCCCTTCTCCGCCATCGTTATAAAGTACGTGCAGTACGGCGCAAGTTCCTTAATGATCTTTAGCTGCTGTGCAGAGGGTTCGGGCAAGATCGTGTGAAGGGTAATCACAACTGGACATCTGGCTTTCTTCGCCAAAGTCAGGACATAGTCTCCTTCGTCGCCGCCGTATATCCCGTACTCGTGCTGTATGCTCAGCAGGCTGACATGGGCATTTTCCATAAATGTGACAGCATCGACATAGGATTGTAGATTGTCTTTCTCAATTGTGTAGACAACTTTAGGATCGTCATAGACCCGCCCGCCATCAACATCGTCCACTGCAATAACAATCGACTGCCATCCTGAGAGATCGGTGGAATTCACAACATCCATTGTAAATGTTGCAATCCCGCACTCTTTCGGAGGATACGTTCCAACATAAGCAATAATATGCCTCTGTTCGGCAGTCTGTAATTGGTCTTGCGTCGTCAACATTATCGTTCCCCCTTGAAACTCATTGTTCACTGCGACGAAAAAGCGATGAGGAAGACCCGGTTCGAGTCGCCGTATGGCACCACGCGGGATTCAAATTAGTAGTTCGCTTGAACGTTTTGGTGTGCAACAAGAAGCACAAAGTACTTACCCGAACGGTCAATTATGCAAACAAATGTTGTGAGAATAAGCTCAACTGCCGTCTGTATCTGGGATAGTAAAATGTTGCAAAGAGTTACCACTGGGAATCAATTTTTCACCCATTGCGACAAGGGGGCCGATGAAGAGAAGGGAGGCGACAAAAGTAGCGACCAAGCCGATCGTACTCCAAAGGATGGTGAGTCGACCAAGCTGAGTCTTGCGTGGATCGTCAAGCATCATAAAGACGATGCCGACGGGATAGCCGACAATCGGAAACAGCAGTCCGAGCCAAATAGCGGCTTTATCTGCGGTTGATGTGTCGGTTGGGCGAACGAAAGTTGAGCTGTCGGGCTTTGCACCCCAGGTTTCAATTGCAGAAATTGGCTTTTGTGGATCGAGTGGGGCCTGCGACACCGCGAGCGGTCGATTGCACTGCCAACATACCAATGTCCCCGCAAAGTTGTTCGAACCGCAATAGCGACAGCGAATTCTATCGTCTTGCCCCGGCATTCTAGTTCACCCAGCCAATCTCAAAGAGTACTAATTGGAATCGGGGTCGATATCAGGCTTATCGGACGCCGAAATTGGGGCATGTCCCCCGACATGCTGAACTCCTAACAGACCATTTCCATATATTATAAAGAGTACTACCAATAACACGATAACGATGCCGACGGCGGACCAAACACGAGGTCCCCCGAAGAACGGCGGCGGGGGCGTCTCAGCCCTTTTTTCGCCGGGAAGAGGCGTGTTGTTACCTGCCTGATTAAAGCGAGGGCCTCCGCCAAGAAAGGGAGAGCCCGAAGGTGATTTTTCACTCATATTGTTCCGAGTATACCTACAATCGTCCTCCACTTAAAAAGAAAATTTATGTTCAAGAATGTAAACTTCGGGCATAAAAGATTCGTGCAACTATCTCCGTGAGTCGTTGTCGTAACTACTGTCAGTGGATAAAGGCTCGATACAGGAAGTTTTAGTTAGTGAAGAACATGAAATTAATTGTCGTCGACGATATACCCGTGCTCGGTGAGCTGAAGCATTTGTTTCTGTCAGTTACCGACAGGTGTTATCGAACCGAATACCTGCTGTCACTCTACCAAGATAACCAGCTCCCTGCGAAATTGTCAAAAGAAGTAGAGGATCACCTTTCAGTGTGTGCATCGTGCAAGGCAGCACTTGCAATTATGTCGGCGTCTCAGCGTGTTCTCGCCAGCCGCCCGATGGTCGAACCTCCAACGTATCTGAGCGAACGGCTTCGGCAGGCGATTGCGCTGGAAGCGACAAAGCCAGCTCCTGTCACGCCGAAAGCCTCGCCGCTTTATGGCCGCTTGGCCTTGGCGGGAGGAACTTTTGCCGCTGCAGCAGTTTTCGCCGCGTTTCTATTGAACCATGCAACGTCGCATACCCCGGCACTTGCTCCCGGTCATGCTGTTGTCGCGACAACAATTGGAACTTCGCCAAATTCATCGACAGTACCGATTACACCGATGCATCGGCTCGGGAAAAATGCGCGCATCAAACACTCAGAGGAAGAGTTGCTCGCATCGCTTCCAAGTCATGTTTCGGATCACTCGCCAACAATTGCAAGTGAGCATCTCGCTTCAATTGAAGCACATTATCGCCTTAATCAAAACGTTCGCACCGGGCACGCAACAATTGGCGGCAATACCGAGATCGCCAAACTGATCCCGCCCGCGAATAAGCACACTGTTACAACAACTTCGATCGTGGTGGCATCTGTACCACCTCGTTCTGTTCTCGACACCGGTACAACGGCACAGTCACAACCAGCGTCCATTACCACGCCTCCAACTTCTCAGTCATCATCGCCAGTTGTTGTCGCAGACAATATTGGCCAAGACACACATGTCATTTTGGACAATCGTCTGAAGACAATTGCACTCAGTATCCGTATGCCGCTCACCGGTCAAATACAACCTGATCGCAATGAAGTGCAGATCGCCAGCTACTCGCCGGGAGTCCAAATCACCGGCAGCGGCATAGATCACTAAGAGCTTAGAACTTGAGCTTCTCTGTTGACACGAGCGGCCAGATTAACTTTCAGCGAGTGTTCTAAATCACTCGATCCCAATGTTATTTGACTCAGTCCTACTAACAGCCGTCACCGACGAGCTGCAAAAAGTGATACAAGGGGCTCATGTAGACAAGGTCGCGCAGCCAGAGCCTCTCGATATTGTGCTGTCGGTGTTCAAAAGCGGTGTTCGTACCAATATTCTTTTCTCGGCCGAACCAGAGTCGGCGCGTGCACATATCACGCAGCGACGAGGACGTAAGAGCCCCACTAACCCCCCAGCCTTTAACATGCTGCTTCGAAAGTATTTTGAAGGCGGCTTGGTTGAGGAAGTGGCACAGCCACTCGGTTTCTCAGAACGTGTTCTGAGACTCACTATTCGATCGGCAGCCAAGGAACGGACGTTTTTGTGGATCGAGTTGATGGGTCGCCAAAGCAATATCATCTTGACAAATGAAGACGGCCTAATTCTGGGATGTTTAAAGCGTGTCACCTCAGAAATGAGCCGGGTTCGCCCCATCCGAGCGGGAATTGCCTATACACCCCCTCCCAAACAGCTTGGTCTCAAAAGAGATCCAATGGAACCAAGCGCATCGTTTGCTCTCGAAGAACTCACATTTGCGACGGTGTCAGATGCCGAAAAGTGGCTCATTTCGACATTTCGAGGTGTCGGTTCGCTGCTGGCAAAAGAGGCCGTACTGCGGCGACCGCATAATGAACTGACAACATCAAATATTTGGTTCGGTCTGAACGAAATTCTGAACCATGTTCGTCTCTCAGAGTTTGCGCCGGTTGTGTTTCGAGATGTGGACGGCCAATTGGACGGTGTCTATCCCATTCCGTTAAGATCCGTTCCAGAACACTTACAGACACCGTTCGTGAGTATTAGTGAAGCAATCGAGACCGCGTTTTCGAGTGAGCGACAGGAAAACGTCCTTGAGAAAGAGCGGACGGCGCTGCTCAGTGCCCTACGCAAAGCATCTAAAACAATTGATCGACAGGTGCTGGATGTACGTGAAGGTCTGGTGAATAGCGAGCAGTCGGAACGCCTCCGTCAAAACGGCGAACTTCTCCTAGCCAACGTGAGAACGATTGGCGAAAGCTCGGGTGAGGTTGTTGTCGACGATTACTACGACAATAAGCCGGGCAGTCGGCGAACAATCAAGATCGATCCAGCGCTGTCATTCCAGGAGAACGCCGAGCGTTACTTTAAGAAGTTTCAGAAAGCTCGAGACTCGGTCGAGATCTTGCAAAAAAGAGAAGAAGACCTGACTCGCGCTCAGCTCAAAATCGAACGAGCCCTTGTAGATGCCGAAAATGCAACGACCGTCCAAGAGCTGGCCGCGCTGGCGGAATCGGTCGGCAATACACTTCTTCCACAACAGGCTCCTGCTGGCCACGAAAAAGCGCAAAAGCCGACGTTCGAAGGCTATAAGATCAAGTCGATCAAGTCGCCGGATGGCTGGGAGATCTTGGTTGGAGAGAATTCAACCAGTAACGATTACCTCACTACCAAGGTGGCATCGCCATCCGATATTTGGCTCCATGCCCGTGCTGTGCCGTCGGCACATGCCGTGATTCGGGCGCAAAACCGCCCAGCATCGGTCTCGATCGCCGCAATTTTGCTGGCCGCCGAGCAGGTCGCCCGCCGGAGTCAGGCAAAGCACGCAAGCGTTGTCTCAGTAGACTATACGCTCAGGAAGTATGTACGGAAGCCTCGGGGCAGTGCGCCTGGGCAAGTGACCTACGCCAACGAGAAGACGGTGGATGTGGTGGCGGCCGACGAATAAAAATCGGCTGACTATCAGAGACAGCCAGCCGATAAAATAGCGCATACGGGATTCGAACCCGTGGTCTCTACCTTGAGAGGGTAGCGTCCTAGGCCGCTAGACGAATGCGCCACATTCGCTCAACCAAAGAGCCGCGTATTGTAGCACAATGCAACGAGGAGAATCAAGGCTCAGCGCGACTGCTATTTGGGCAACGCGCGGCGGAGCCTCCACGCATCCAGCACTGCTCTAAGATTCAAACTGCGTAGGTCTTCACAGCTTTGTTGCCGACAACATAGTAATATCACGATGCGCCTAAATAGTTGTTGCAGCGGGTAATATCAATATATCATAATATTATGAATTTAAGATCGACAAATAACTATGCAAAGTAAGATTCGGCTGCGGGCGGGGGTTTTGTTTTCGGCGCTGGGGAACGATACGCGGCTGCGGATTGTGGAGCTGCTGGTGGCGCAGCCCAGGTCGGTGAATGAAATTGCGGCTCAATTGAAAATCGGTCAATCTGGCGCTTCGCAGCATCTCGCGATTTTGCTGCGGGCCGGTCTTTTAGTGGTCCATCCGTCAGGAACATCGCGGGTCTATGCAGTTCGTGGTCCGCGGATTGGGCAGATACTGGGGCTAATCGAAGAGTTCTGCGACAGACACGGGCTTGAAGGCGACGATGACATTCCAATTGACTTGCCGAGCGATAGTTTGGCGGTGGCCGAATGACCGAACCTCAATCGGTCGAAGAAGTGTCGGCAACCGTAGCAGCTCCGGAGCTTCCTCAGACCAAATCAAGCTTTTGGTTTACGGAACACTCGGCCCTGATGATTACGACGGCGAAGTGGGCTCTGCTGGGTGCACTGGCAGGGCTTTGTGTCGGCTTTGGCACCAAGATTTTTCTGTACCTTATGGTGTTATCGACTCGCGAAGTGCGGCACTTCAACTTCGATGGAGTTCGGTACTTCGACTTTCTTCCGATTGCCCTGCCCGGCTGCGTCTGGCTGATCCGTACATTTGCTCCGACAGCAAAAGGACATGGCACCGAAGCGGTGATCGCGGCGGTACACAACCGTTCCGGCAAGATTGATTTGCCGGTCGCGCCGGTGAAGCTTGTGGCCACTCTCCTCACTTTAGCATTTGGCGGATCGGTCGGTAAAGAAGGCCCATGCGCCCAGATTGGAGCATCCATCGCCAGCGGCTTCGCCGATCTACTTCGCCTTTCCGATGCCGACCGGCGACGATTGGTGATCTGCGGAATCGGTGCTGGCTTCGCCGCCGTCTTCGGCACGCCGGTTTCTGGGGCGCTCTTCGGTATCGAGGTGCTGGCGCTGGGACGCATCGAGTATCCGGTTCTGTTTCCTTGCCTGGTCGCCGGCATTGTCGCCCATTTGGTCTGCGGCGGGTCGCCGCCTGTTGCTGCCATAACAGCTTCAACCGGAAAGATTGGCGGAGCCGAGATGGTCGCGCT
>Ga0116229_10009383_pt1 | contig 14939 bp, 11 predicted proteins | sample S1TSphgellanicum_3_FD_87313 | JGI IMG/M metagenome (GOLD analysis project Ga0116229, IMG submission 87313) | Host-associated microbial communities from peat moss isolated from Minnesota, USA - S1T2_Fc - Sphagnum magellanicum MG | ecosystem: Host-associated > Plants > Peat moss > Unclassified... | reverse complement strand
TATAAGAAAATGAACTCCTAAATTGCCAATTTTAGTCCACCTTAGTTTGCTTTTACCCTATCATCAAGTATGTGTTTCAAGTAATGTTTAAACTTTTTTTTCTTACCAATGGGCTATAAAATTATGCACAATTTTTTTTGAAAGACGCAGTTTGAGATATTGACGCACCCCCAAACTCCTTAAGGGACCCAAAGGTGGGCCCTAGAGTGAAACAACGGAAAAATAATAGAGTTGGGGCAAGTTTTTTAATTCGCAACACTTTGGGGGTAGGAGGGTGTGTTGGAGCTCCAGGATGGGACTAGGATGAATTCACAAGCAAAAGTTCAAGATGATATCAACTTGCACAACTGAGAAAAAAAAGCGATTAGTGCAAATTGAATGGAAGTGGTGCAATGAATTTAGTAGGGACAACCTCAAGCATAAGCTTCACACAGCCTGTAACATTTGGGAGGAGGCACCACTCCCCTCCCTATAATATACTCTGTGCCTCTCTGCAAGGACTACATCCAAATGTCACTTTTCCATGGGACTCCCAAGTGGGAGTCCCAAAACTGGGACTCTTGTTGTTTCAAAACTTTGGACACTCATATCTTTCTCAAATAAAGTTTGTTTTGAAAGTGCGAGGAAAATATCTTATAGCCCTTGAAAATATCTTTCCAATGGTGTATAACAAGCTCCCATTTGACCTCATTTGACCCATGTTTTCAAGGGGTTTGTGGTCGGGAATCAAATTCCCTATTTGACTCCTACGCTTTCTTTTGATCATAACTCATGCAAATCAGGTCTAAATGAACAATGCGAGGGCACTTTAAGCATCTATGCTTCAAGACCTTTCCAATGGTATCCTAGGGGCCCAATGTGATGTTTTTTTGCCTTTCCAACCAAGGTTCTGAACATTTGCAACTCCCACATGAGTGCAACTCCCAAAGTGGGAATGCACTTGGGAATCATTGGGATTCATCCCTTGCATTCTCCCCCATTTGTGAGAGTGTTTTTCACACTTAAACACATTCTTGGCCTCATGGGCCCTTGCACTTCACATTTTATTATGAACCCAATGTTAAGGTTACGAGAGATACTTTATCAATTCAAGGGGTTTTGTGTCATTGTTCATCACCTTGTTGAATTTTTTGTCCCAACCATCAAAAGTTTTACCTATGACTACAAATAGCCAATGCTATGCCACTAAGTCTTTTTATTTGTAAACAACTCCTTTAGACAGACCCGTAACAACTTCATGCCACAAATAGGGCAATCGCCCTTCTATGAAATCCACCACTTTGTTCTTTGGAGCACAATAATGAACTCCATAATGAGGGAAATATATTGTATGTCCATGTATGCGCAAAACAAGAAACCTCACCAATTGCACTATTCATTTCTAGTTTACATATTCCCTCACATGAACAAACACAATGACTATCATGGACATGTTTCCCTACTCACAAAGTGTTCACCCCACACCTGAGTTCATTGAGTTTCATATGGTATCGATAGGTGCACATATTCCATTCTTTCAACCTTTTCACAAACCATGGTTTCAAGGTTTGGAACTTTGTGAACATGATAGGAACATTTGGATTTTTTTGTTTGAATGATGTGAAAAACTCCAACTGCCAAACACAAAAACACAAACATTAGGTAAATACCAATCAAAATAAATTCTTGGATCCATCCTAACATTCATTAGGACCTAAGACTTTGGTTACCAATTTTGCATGAATAATCTTGGGTGACAGTCATTTGTCATGAAAGTCAGATTTCCTAACAAATTCCAAGACACACAACTTTGAGCTAACTACCCAAACTATTCAACATTGAAAAATAAGAAAGTTCAAATGAATTGATGATTGTATAGTAAAATTTTGGGTGATAGTCATCACATTTTAAGTTGCCTAAACTGTTTAACAATATTAATGAACAAAGAAGAGAGAAGATGAAAGGTTAGATGTCATTTGGCACTCTTGAAGGCATCCATTTTGGTTAATTAAGTTGTTAAAATACCTTTATTTGCAACAGTTTCTAGTAGTAAATTACCAACTTACCATGTCCTTTGGCGAAACTTGCAGGAAATTTGGTCTTTTCCAAACAAATGTTGCATTTAGGTCAAGCGTATGAAAACAATTTTTAACATGTAAATATAGGTACACTTTGAACTACTCTGCAAGGCTTACAACAAAATTGCAATCACTTATGCTTTGAACTTACCAAACAACCATGTAAGTAGTTTAATTAAGCCTATGGAGTTGAGTTGGTAACACCATCATCTTTTTTTGAAACACTAGGTTTTATAGGCTAGAAGCTACCAAGCCAAGGAGTTTGAGTTCATGATTACTTCTCAAAGCACTACCTACACCTTAGAGATTACCAAGTAGCCACATTTAGTAATCTAAAATTTAAAAAGTTTTGTATCATTTGCCCAAAGCAATGTTTCTTTAAAATTCACCAAGTAGGAGCCACAACAAGCACTTTGAGCTTATTAAAGTAGTTTCATCACCTTATTGAAGCACTGCCTCTCCTCAAAAACTAGCAAGTAGTGATATCAAGTAGTTTGAGCTTATCCATGTAGTCTTATCACTTTCTCAAAACACTATTTGCTCCTTAGAAATTAGAAAATAACCATATTAAGTAATGTGAGGTTATTCAAGTTGTCTCACCACCTTTTCAAAGCACTTTGCTCCTTAGAAATTACAAAACAATTTGATCAAACAATCTAAGCTTATGAAAACAGTTACATCACCTTTTCATGAAACACTTTCTGTTGCACATATTTGAACAAGCAACCACATCCATTAATCTAAGTTTAAGAAAACAATGTGTGAACCTTACAAAACACTATTTGATCTTCGAGGACTTGTAAGTATTTGCATAATTTATCTTGAACTTATGAAAGTAGATTAAGCCTAAATTGATTGCAACAAACCAACTTTGATCAACAACAAAGTCAAAGTTTAAAGGAGCCAAGATCAAAGCTCCAAAATACTTTTTACTATTTAAAATCTGCAAACAACTAGTTTTGCAAAAACAACTCCAACCTCATGAAAGTAGCAACTATAGCATGACATAACCAATGTCAAGAAAGAAATTACTTGAAATACTTGAAGGTAGTGCACTAGGTGTTTTTCAAACTACTTCATTAAAGTCCTCAACCTAACAATGTCCTTGCGGTTTGGAGAAACAATGGTTTTAGTAGTCCACCAATCAATCACAAGTTATTGAAAATGTTCAGACAAAGAATCTGAACGCTTAGCCCTTTTGTAATATGTCCATAAAATAAAACCTAATGTGTCCAGTAAGAGTCGTCTTTCATATGCCTTCTTGATGTTTCTAATCCTATCCACACCCAAAACTTTTGTTGTTTCCCTATTGCTCATTATTGATTGAAAAGATGCAAAGGTGCACATTATATCTTTAACCATTACTAGCTTAGAAGATCATTGACTCGTCACATGACTTGAAATTTTCAAATGACTAATGGTTGTGTTTCAATCTCTTGACATCTTGCAAGTAGGGAGGCATAACATCAATCAGAAGTTCATGGGACACAACTTTATGCATTATGGCTTGTTGTTTGCAACATCATATCCTTTCAAGAAATCTAATATGAACATAACTATGGTCGTTGTTGTAGTTGTAAGGGATCTAGGACCATATTTCAAAAAACTATTCACAAATGTTGAACGTGTAGCTTCAACACACTCCAATAGAGCCCTCTTTTCTTCTGCAGATCATGATTGCTCTTCAACAAGCACTTGGGCTTGCTAAAACCTATTTTTTTGTTGCCAAATTTGTTGATATTCCCTTTTATGAACTAACTTTTTTTCTTCTTCACCTTCAGACCCATCAACATCCTCTACACCCTCACCTTTTAATGGCTCAACTAGACAATTTGGAGGATACTTTCTTATATTCTTGAGGTTACCCATGTCTATCACAAAACCTATGTACACCTTCAAAGACAAACTTGTGTAGTGATGAACCTGTGCATTTGTTTATAAACCCTAAATTGAAACTATAGAGCTCTTCAAATTTTAGATAATTTACAACACATTCTCAACACAATAGACATAAGGAATCAGATTATGTGATTCTAAAATGTTGATCAAATTGCTTTTGAATACAAAAAGTTAAAAACAAACAAAAGCTTCATACCTTAAAAAATAAAGATTTGACACGGAAGTAAAACATTGAAAGAAACATTATGCAACTTACCATTATCATGGCATGCCATTTTTTCCAATCAGAACAAGAAATGCTCGTGTGCACTAGACGACCATAGCTACCTCCAGCTTTATAACCTTCAATTTCAGACAACAAGTTTGTAACCTAATGCAACCTTCAACATTTGTTTTATAAGGACCCATAAGGTAGTAGTGATGCATTGAAAGATGCATTGGGCGACAAGCCTACTATAATTGTTGGTGGTGATGGAGAATCAAGTTCCATGGTTTGGGCTTCTGTGACTTCCAAGAGTGGCGGCTATTAAACATAGTAATTGCATTCGTGGGCATGAGTTGATGATGCATTGAAACAAGTTTGAAAAGTAATAATAGTTGATGTGCAAAAACGTCCTTTAGAACCATGATTTCATTGTAAGAGGTGCCCATTGATGCACAACTTCTTGACCTTTAGAACTATAATTCCATTGTGATAACAAATTTTGGTGCGTGGGATTTTCATCTCAAAGTCACACAAAAATCGAGGAAGTTTGCAATAAAGAAGTTCACCATAAATGTGGTTTCTAGAAGATGAACTAACCATGTGGATGAAGGAGGGTTACAAATGTAGATTGGTTTAGGATTTAGGGTTACAAAACTAGATTAGTTATGTTCTAAATTGGATGATACCTATATTCTTAACTTCATCCACATACATGATACAATATGTTATTTCTTATCCAAATAAATGTAGCATTTTCGTTAAATTCCAAAATGGAGTCCAAACATAGGAAAAAATTATTTAAGTTTCAAAGTGTTATATAAGTATGAATAAGTTTCATTTAGACACACATGTACCTCTAGAAAATATATGATTATATATCCATGTCATGTTTTTATTAAAATTCAAAATAAAACTTTAAAATGTTACATTGGAGGGGGTCTTAATAGTATATGACTTAGTGGATACATTTTCAAACCCCAAGCGAACATATATTCAAAATGAACTTTACTAAATAGATAAGTTTATTCATTTTTAATCCAATTACAACAAAGCATATTCATTAGATATATGAATAACTGTACATAACACATCAAAACTTCAAAAATTTGCAACCTTGCCTTTTTTAAAATCATAATAATCATTTTATCTTTGAAGGTTTTCAAATTATGAGATTTGAATGATCAAAGCATGTTCAAATCTAAAAAATAACTATAATGAATGACCAAATTAAAACACATATTCAAGTATTTTTCATTACCTAGCTTTTATAATCATCAATATATGGTCATGCACAAAATTTCAAAAAGAATGGGTTAGTATAACATAGGATAAAAGACGTTCAAAATTTCAACTAAATTCAACATCCTAGTTTTGAGTGCTTGGTATCCATGAAATGTATGGTGAAACATTTTGGAATTACACAAAAACCATTGAGAGGAATTCACAAGTTAAGAAAAATCTATGCAATTGATTTCATTAAATTCCAATTCTTAAAACTCATGTAATAATTTTTCAAAGTTAAGGGGGTGCAAGATTTTATTGCATTCAACACAATCCTTGGTACATTTGATAATGATTGCACCCCAATGTTTAAATGCCACATGGCATTTGATTAGTCAAAATTAAAGTTGATCAATCAAACATGGATTGAATAATCACCCTAATGACCACCACACGAAACCACTCATAGAACCACTAATGAATACACTTGTTGTTTGTGCACCTTTAAAAAACAAAAAAAAAACTTGAATGAAACCACCAATCATTTATTTGATGGTTTCATTATCCCACTAGGGGCCAACCACTACCTTAAACCAGTAAGCTTACTGGTAGCCCATTGGTACCACCACAAAATGAGTGGTTTGCATATTGGTCTAACCACATGTTTTCTAGTAGTGCCATGAAGTTGTTTCAGTTTTTGAAGGTGGAAAACATTTGAAGAAAGCATTGGAGTGACAATGTGGGATGAGAAATTACAAAAGTTATGCATTGCATTGTCTCATTGCAACAAAAAAAAAACTATTCATGCAACATGTTTCCTTGCTATTAGTTGTGATGAGGTGATGACAATTGACAATTAGTCTTGGGTTAACATTCATGCTTGCTTCATGGATAGCTTGAAATGCATTCCAATTTTGTTATATTTGAAAAGGTTGGTTAGTGATGACACATTTGACAATCTAACCAATGTGATTCTAAATTCCTTGTTGGTCCATGGAGGCTTAATTTTGTAGGAGATTAATGACAAGTAGATCTATTGTGGTTCTTATGGTGTTGTTGTTTTCATAAATGTCCATAGTGGCATGACCACACAAATTTACAAAAAGGTAATTCCTTTCATGCTTGTTGTCCATTATATTGCACATTGGACTAACCTAATTATGCAAACTTATTGCAAGTAACCCCTAGTGCAAACACTTAAAAGGGATTTACATTCCACATACACATTTTTTTCCTTTTCACCCAAGAAGCACCTTGAGCAATGCAAGCTTTATTCAATTGTTGGAAACAAAGGAAAACAAGTTGTTATGCAATGTAATTTAGACTAGTGGATCTCTATGTTGTCTCTTGCCAAGAAGGTTCTTGAGGAGTACAAACCTTTAATTGTGAAAAAAACTGGTGATATCCATGCCATCCTAGTTGCAAAAACAACTTTTGAATTCTTGTATGATGTTAAGATTGTCATGGGTGTCATTTGCATTATGCCCATGTTGAAAGTTGTCCATGAATTCATCACATTTGTTCAAAGCCATGATACTTTTGTTTGTGACTTTGTGAGAGTTGTGAAGGTGTGTTTTGTAGATTTGTACACATTATATTGTGATCTATTAAAAAAGTACATTGATTTGTAGTTTAAGAGTTTGATTAAACTTATGGATTACACAAATGATGGGTTGCTAAAAACTTGGTGGTTTTATCAAACCACAAATATTCAATATGCCATTTTAAACTTTTAAGGTCACTGGTTTTAGATCCATTGCACGTGCCCTTCAATAGGGCCTCTTGTGATGTGCACCCATGATGAGTGACTTGTGTTGTTGTTATAACAATAAAAGTGCAATATTTAGTTGTAGCTACTAGCTTCATTGATGGGTTTGCATGAAAGTTTCCTAGACAAGAGTTCATGAATGTTATTGAGATTATTTATCTTTAGATAAATAACTTTGATTGAACTCATCTTGATTTAGTTGCTAGGATGTTTGTTCAAGATCATTACTCTATAAATATTTTTTCATTTGAAAATACAATAAAAAATTGACAGGATACAAAATAAAGTTATGTAATTGATGTTTAGATTATTTTGCATATTTTAATGTTGCTTTAGGTGTTGTTGCACACTATTTTGAGCTCAGGTTGCAGCTTGTGTGCATGCATGTAGACAAGCAATGCAATGAAGTTTTTTTTTTTTGTGGTGTGTTACAACTACAATTCATATGAAAATTGTAGTTTTTCATAGCTCCTTGATGTGTGTTTAGTGGGTTTTGGATTTTGTATTTATGCAAAAAAAAAACTTTCAACCCTCGGCAAATGAAAAAAAAAGCGCTGCTATCCCCACATTGAATCAAGGTTCTGTAGACTCACAGTGAATACATGGTAGGTACATTTCCTAAAGGCCATGGGCGAAAAAACAAAAGAGGGGAAAAAAAAAGAGACAACTTTTAATACTCAACTCAATGGTAGAAGACGTGACACTTTTGCGATAGATGATTGTCAGGTCACGGGTTCGAATCCTCCTCCTTACGCCATACACCCCCCGTCCCTTGTCTTCGTCCCTTCCGCCTGGCGCTGTGGTTCGCGCTCGGAACCGACGACGGCGAGGAGGAAGGAAGGAAGCCTTACGAGGAAGAAGAAGGGTGAGGGAGGAGGTAGAGAGAGAAAGAGCATGATGTGCGCAAGGTTGTGGATGCTTTGCTGTAGCAACAGCTGCTGAATTGATTGAAGTCTTGAGAGAGATCGAGAAACAGATTGTTCAGGGCGGCAAAGAAGAAGGAGGACGAAGACGAGGAGGTAGAAGCGTTGGTGGTGCGCAAGAGAGCGATGCTCATCTTTGACCTAAAAGAGGGAGCGGAAGCTTTGTATGCGTTGTTGTTGATTTGGAAGACGTTTTAGGGATTCGCAAAGGATAGGAAAATGCCTGTTGTTGTTGGATGACGAGTTGCGTGCAGTGTGTTGCAGAGTAGGGACGAGAGAGAGAGAGAAAGAGAGAGCGCCACACCGAGAGAGAGAGAGAGAGAGAGAGAGAGAGAGAGAGAGAGAATGGACTTAACCTTAATTCAGGATGCGTTTGATCGAGTGTCTAAGAAGCAGAAGGTATGCTACACGAAGACGCAGGATGTGATCGACAGAACGCTTCATGAGCTCGAGGTAGCTGCAAAGCAACTGAGCGAAACCTCCACAGACCAGAAGTTGGTGCTAACAGGATTGCAAGGGAAATTGGCCGAGCTTGCTCCTTCAAATCAGGTGCAGTGTTGTCACTCTACACACACACACCTTCTCCAAGGTCACTTAGCCATTTTTCCTCTTTGAAATTTTATCTCAGCATGGCTTGCCTATTATTGCTGCTGTCATTGTGCTGGTGCTGGCGTTTTACCCTTGCAACTGCTGTTTGTCGCTTGGCCATTGTCAGATTTCCGTTTGTATGCTGCTTTGCAGAAATGTCAATGGAGAGTATCTGTTTTCTGCTCTTTTAGGGCAAACTGCTTCCTGTTGAAACTTAGATTCTTTCTTACAGAGCTGATTTGTATGGTGATGATCTTCATCAAGATCATACCTTGATGAAGATTCCTTTTTGCCGAATTTGTTTCCTGTACAGCTTGCAAGTGTTGTGGTAGGTGGCTTTGGCAATTGAATGTCTCTCTACCAGATTTGGATGCATAGTAGCAGGAATTGCCCTCTCCTTGTGTTGTCCTTTCTTGTGTCAGACATCCTGATGTGATGTATTAAGAGATTCTTAGAGTGAATGGATTGCTTATGTGAAATGGTGATGGTGATCTATTGAGATTCCTCCTGCAGTAGATCTCGGTAGTAAACGGACTACTGCAGGCATGGTCATTTAGGTTTTGTTCAGTCATCAGTGTTGAGGTTTTCTAGGTTCTTTGTTGCGGTTTGTATCATATCTGCTGTTCCATGATTCCATGGTTCCATTGAACTGAAGAGAAGAGGTTGGGGTGAAGTTCATTTCCGTTCTTCTACAGTGTGGAATTATCCTTACTTTTCAAGTTTTTTTGCTCTACATAAAGCTTCGTTGTTCCTTTGGTGCTGCTACATGTTCTGTTGTAACTTCACCCCTGCACATGACTCTAGAGTCATCATCACCTACTTATCTTTGTGTTTTGCCAGTGTTTCTTTTGTTGTTAGGGCCTTCTTGCTTGTCTAGTTCTTGCTGTATCATGGGTGTGGCATGGCTACGGTGGACACCCTGCTGGATCCCATTGGAACTCCAAAGTTAAGAACTGTAGGCTGAAAATGTTCGTGGGATTTGTGACTTCACAATTGAACAGTGCTGCAAAGATACGGAGAGCCTGAGAGGAGGCATTAGTACCTTAGGCAGTGCCAGCAGAGTAGATTCTCAGCCGCTCAGACAGGCTCTGGAGCTCTGTGTCAAAGATCTTTTTGTATGATGTTGGCTTCCTTCTGACTACTACCGATGTTTGCAGGTGGGGGCTTTGCAGAAGGATGTTAACCTGACAGTGAGTAAATATGGGAAAATGCTAGACAAGGCCTTTTGTACAGACATAGCAAAAGCCTACAGAGAAGCTGAATTTGATGGCCATCTAATCAATGAGATTGTGGCTGTGCACTTCTACCGACAAGGTCTGTTTGATCTAGGTGATTGCTTTATACAAGAAACTCAAGAGCCCAATGCAATGACGCTGAAGACTCCTTTCTTCGAAATGTACCAAAACTTGGAGCAATTACGAGCACGGAATTTGGTACCAGCACTCACTTGGGCAAGGGAGAACAGACCTGCTTTGCAGAAGAAGGTTCTCACACTCTTTACATTGCTTTGAAATCCTTGATCTCCATGATCTGTCCGTATCCTACATGAGAAAACATGTTTCTGGTTCTGATAGTCCTTGTGGTCTGCTGAATGGGGATTACCTCAGGTCTTATGGATGAGACTTAGACTTTTGGGGAATGGGAGATTATGTATGACATTGTAAGGATTTGGAATGCTCAGCCATGTTTCCTGATGCTTAAAGATTGTGCAGTGATGTACTAATCTGATATCTGTTGTTTGATCATGATGCAAACAGGGCTCATCCCTTGAATTTCAGTTACATCAGCTCCAGTTTATCCATGTACTTCACAATATTGGGCGTACTGCTGCCTTGCAGTATGCAAGGGCATCCTTTGGTCCATTTGCATCATGCCACATCAGTGACATACAGAGGCTCATGGGGTGCCTTCTTTGGGCAGGCCGTCTGGAGGTGTCTCCATACTCAGATCTGCTAGCACCCTCCCATTGGGATACAGTTGCACTTGAGTTTACCAGGGAGTGTTGTAATCTTTTGGGCCAGGCATATGAAAGCCCATTGCAAGTGACGGTTTCTGCAGGATCACAAGCCCTTCCAACATTGATAAAGCTAGCGACAGTCATGGCAAATAAGAAGCAGGTGAATTTTTTGAAGCCACTGTGTTGTGTCTGTATTCCTGTGTTGTTCATATGTTTCTGCTGATTTTAACTTGGAGGTCTCTGATCTTTCACCTCATGGATCCCAAGTTTGAAGTCTTTGGCAAGATCCATATCAATGCATTCATCTATAGTCTGCTGTGCTGGTCATATTATGGTCTGTCATCACAACATGATTGTGATATAACCATCAAAGCAGACTATAGATGAATAGTGACCTGACAAGACAGATCAGCTGGGGCCAAGCAAGGCCAGGAATTCTTTGCCTGGGGAAACTGGCTGGTTCAATCAAATGTGGCATCAGAGCCAACTGAAAAGTAGTGTGTATTTAAGTGTCTGCATATTTCTATTTGGATGCTTTTTCTCAGCGTGAAGTAGACACAAACTTTGTGCTATGTTTGTGCCTACTTCATGCATCCATGGGGACACTTGGAAACATGTTCATGTGATTGGGTTATATGTGATCATTAGGCTCAAGGCTCAGTTTTGCTGGCCAAGAAGCCAGTCTTCTAGTGTAATGAGTGTGTATGTGTATGGAGGAAGGTTGGTTTGGTCACACCTGTATCAATCCTTGATTTTCAAGAGGGTCAGAAATGCTGTCTAGTTGTTATTGTACAGTTGCTATGGTTCTGATGAGCAATAGGGGCTGATGTATGTTGATGGGATGATTTGTGGTTGACTTGGCAGGAATGGCAAGTAATGAAACAGTTACCTGTTGAAACTCCATTGGAGAATGCATTTCAGTTTCATTCCATTTTTGCGTGTCCTGTATCACGCGAGCAGAGCACAGCTGAAAATCCACCAATGCTGATGAATTGTGGTCATGTCTTGTGCAAACAGTCAATTCAGAAGCTTGTCAAGGGCAACTCAAGGACATTCAAGTGTCCTTACTGTCCATTGGAAACCACATCTGCTCAATGTCGACAAATTTATTTTTGATAGCAGAAAGTTGTGTGTGTTCTCTTTGGAGGTCTGTTGGTATCTTGTGGTTAGAGATAGCTGAAATATATTGCTCAAGAGCCACTAGTTGCATGCTTTGTACAGAAATTCATGAGGCTTATTTGTAGAAAGTGATGGCATTATTGGGGCTGGTACTTACCAAGACTTGGGGGCACAGAGAAACTTACAAGTCAACAGCCACAAATTAAGTGCTCAGATCATAGTCTGATGTAACTTGGTTCTGATAGTCCAGAACCAATCATGCCACTTTTCCAATGGGCCAATGAAAGGTTGATTTTGCTGCCCTTGGCACAAGGGTACTTTCTTACATGCTGTACATGAGCTTTGCTATGGCTTGGTTGCAGAAGTAAGATGAATCCAACTTGAACACATTTTGAGGATCAACAGCTGGATCTTTCCATGTTGAAGCCTGGTAGCAGGGCATCACACTGGACGCTGTCTCTGAAACTGGCATTGAAATGCCAGATGCTGCCAGTCTGATGCAATGACAAGCTGCTTTGGGAAATTGGAAAATTGACACTGAGACCAGCATAAAAAATGGTGGGCCTTAAGTCTCTTAGTGACCACTCCCAGTGATGTGGAAAAGTGTTTGGATCAAGGAGTCCAGTGTGGGCAAGCTCTGAGTTTCATCAAGAGCATTACAATCCGGCAGGAACTTTGCGATCAGACCCAGCAATTTCCTGTTGCAGTATCCTTTTGACGTTAGCAATCTCTTCTGAGCTGCATGAGCCAAGAAAATATGCCATAATACCAGGTGAGAGAGTTCTAATCCAGACTGAACTATGAGATCATTGGTGTCTAGTGCAGTGTCCTTTTGGCATTGGTATTCTCTTCCAAGCCCGCATAAGCCAAGAAAATATGCCCTAATACAAAATGACCCTAAACCCTAAACCCTGAACTGTAAAAAAAATGGGTTCATAGGTTCTTCTGTTAATTGGGTTTAAATAGCTTTATTGAGGTGTTTGGCTGGTCATTTATTCTTGAAGCTGCTGGTGATTGCTTCAATGTCTATACTACTGTATTCAAAATGAACAATTCCAACTCTTGGGGTCTTATTTTCTTGAGTCAGAAATGGTTGTTTTAGACTGTTAAGATGTTCAATCTCAGTTAAAGGTAATCAAAGTTTCTTAATTTTAAAAATTATTATTTTTTTCTTAATTTTCAAAATAAAATTTAACTTTCATAATTATTTTCATATTTATATGGAGGTGTGAGTATGAAGATTGTTTTTTCTATGTTCCTTTTTCTTGGTTTCTGGTTTCTCTTGGCTTTTGGTGGCTTTTTTGCTTGGTCAATTATGGTGTCCCACTGTACTAAACAACTTGTTTTTTGATTCGAATGGTTTGTGAAGGAAATAGGTATGTTGCCAACCTACTACACAACATATTTTCCTGGTTGTAACGGGCTGAGAAGCAAATGGGTATCTTGCCACATCTTACTATTTTTTGGGTGGGGGGGGGGGCGGGGGGTGTTGCTTAATTTGTTGAGGGAGTTGGGAAGCAACTATAGTGATTTATTTGGCCCACAACCCACCATTTTGGGGACTGATACTGGGTAATTTGGTGGTGATCATATGTAGCCTTTGAAATGACATTGTTTGCATGGTATTGATGTTTGATCTGAACTTTACAAGTAACCAAGTAAATTAGTCCATTAGAGAGAAAGGTTCATGAGCAACCATGTGGAATAGGCTTGGAAATTTTCCATTGACGTTTCATAAATGACCATGCTTAACAATGAATCAAAATTCTTTAAAAAATTACAAATAGAGCTGCTATTTACATGCAATTTTTGCCATTGCTGGTCATGGGATGATGGGGTTTCAACATGGATCCAAATTTGTGCACCAAATATTTGGTTATTATTGTTACTAGTGTGGCCTGTGCAAGTGTGAACTTGCTACCCTACTAATTGAATGTGAATTTGAATTTTTATTCAAATTCCAATAAGAAGTTTGGCTCATTCCTTTTGTGGACAATTGTGAATCTGCCTACCTTACAAGACTGGTGAAATGAAACCCTGGATCCGAAATTTTTTTTGTTATGGTTTTATTGAATTCTCAATGACTAAATTGTTCAATATTTGATAACTCCTTCATTGTATGTCTAAAAATTCTGAAACTGCCTTAATGTACACCTACTGATTGATGTCTTTCCAATGACACTGAATGCATGGTGGTGTGCACTATGGCTTAGGAGATCTCAATGTGGCAAACAAACAAAACATAACAAACAAGCTACTTCAATTCACAGATTACCACTTGGTGTGGAACTTTTAGAATCTAGCTACTTATTTCAATGGACTAAATGAATGGATGTTTGAAGTTCGAAGTAGGATAAAAGGAAGATCTTGACAACTCAACAAGGTAAACCTACATTTTTAGATGTGTTTAGGGCTATCACTTATCACACAGTACCTTGCCCTCTTAGATGTGCTAAATGTGACAATGATGAGGAACTTGTTTTTTCAGCCAAAGAATGTGGATTTCCCAATTAATTTTCCAAATCATCCTCTTTGAGATTGGGTTGATCAAAATGCTTGAATTTGCCCACATGCATTAAGGGTTTTTTTTTAAATTTTATTTTAAAACTAAAGAAATATTTTTCGGGGGTAATTTTGTCAAATAGGCAATTGTTCACAAGAATATTCAGCCAAATTTGGCTATAGACCAGATACAAAAGTAGAAGAATTTAAGATTCCTTTTATTTTATGGCTACCTGCTGGAACTTGTTGTAGAAATCTGATGACTTTTATTGTATAAAAATCTGGAGAATGAGGGCCATCTTTTTCACAAAAGTCCTTTGTAGGTGTTGAGATCACATTTTTCAGGTCAAAAAAATATGAAAATTGATCCCCCAGAAAAACATTGGAAGCAAGTTGTATCAAAACTAGGGAGTGTAAAACTTGTGTTTAAAAAATTGGGTAGTACATTCAAAATAAAATAGAAATAAATTATCTAAATAAAAAGTATTATTCCTTATTCATTTTGTAAAGTTTAGGGGAAACACTTTATGTTCCCTTTTCTCAAAGAAGGGGTTTGGAGAAGAGTAGGCAGTGACAAATCTTATATATAAATTCACTACGTCCCTAACGGAGCTCGGGTTTCAGGCCGACCGGGCCCGGCGCTAATCGGAGGGCGGAATTTCCTGTTCCCAGTCTGTGGGCAAAGCTATTGGAGGAAATT
>Ga0116229_10009381_pt1 | contig 14940 bp, 6 predicted proteins | sample S1TSphgellanicum_3_FD_87313 | JGI IMG/M metagenome (GOLD analysis project Ga0116229, IMG submission 87313) | Host-associated microbial communities from peat moss isolated from Minnesota, USA - S1T2_Fc - Sphagnum magellanicum MG | ecosystem: Host-associated > Plants > Peat moss > Unclassified... | reverse complement strand
AGGTTAATGTGCAAGTTTGACAGAACAATATGTGTGATAAAACTACATAAGATGTGTTTTTTCAAGGAATCCAAGTGTTAAGTAGTCTATCCATTGACAAGAGTGTTCACCAGAGTTCAGCAACAATGTCAATCTCAATTTCTCCCAAAGCAAAACAAAAAATTTGATCCACAAGCACCCTGATCTGCTGTTATGTTTGTTTTGCTGATCAACTGCATTCATGTACCATGCACTATAAATTCCTATAACTTCCAGCTCAAGACTTCATTTGTTCTTCAATTCTTGATCCCGTTTGAAATGCTACTCTAGAAGCTTTCTTTTGATTGGGCTGAGATGATATATTGAAGACACTCTTTGAAGAATATGAACCAAATGAAATTTCTGCCATGGAGATCATCTGATGTTTGGGGTGTCAGCCAATGCTCCTTGAAGGCAATGGTGACATGAGGCAGCTGCAGCTAAAAAGAGCTTAATTACCGAGGATTTGTGCTTATGAGCACTAGATTAGCCTGCGATAAAGAGTGATGTCATCGCTAATAGGAACCTGACTGATCTGAATGCGGGAGTCCTTAGCCAAGGTCTGGTTCAAGTTCAAAATGTAGTCCATATAGTAGCGAATATACTGGGGAAGCTCATCATTGGGGCTGGCAACAAGCGCGCCATTCCAGAGAGTGTTGTCGTAGGCAATCAGATCAACCCCCAACTTTTACCAGCTTGATCAGCCGCTTGTGATAGTTCAAGTAGTTGTTCCTATCCGCATCAACGAAGATGAAATCGAAGAACCCATGATTCGACCCCTGTAGCACAAGATCAGATAGATGATCCGGCATTGAGTACTAACAGGTTTATGCGATTTCCACTGAGCACACATAAAATTATTCCGCTTCTGAAGAGACTAACACGCCGCCCCAGGTTTAATTTGAACTTGGTGAATAAGCGGCTCGTCACATAATGGCTGTTGCCCTTTAAATGACACCCATAAGGACGACAAGTATTCAACATACTAAACTAGAAACACATGATGGTCAGCATGGTGAAGCCCAAGTGGATCTTTCACTTATGCAGGAAATGTTTCTATAGTGGACTCCACATGACGCTAGAATGTAGGGGTACCAAACTTTGGTCTGTTCTGGGCGAACACAATGTCTCTACCCTGAAGGGCAGAGCAACGAGCGGCTAGTCACATAATGGATCCGCCCTTTAAATGACTTGCATAAGGATGATAAGTATTCAATATACTAAATTGGAAACACCTGGTGGTGAAGCCCAAGTGGATATTTCACTTATGCAGGAAATGTTTCTATAGCGGACTCCACATGACCCTAGAATGTAGGGACACCAAACTTTGACCCGTTTCTGGACAGCGTGCATCACAATGTCTCTACCCTCATGAAGGGCAGAACCAATAGATGCAAAGACGGGAATGGAAAGGACCAGCTTACATCTTTCAACAGCATGTCTATTCCGTCCATTGCAGGGCCGTCTCGAAAGTCGACCTTGTGGGCCACGCCTGCTTCACGATGAACGGTGCTCCGATCTCGTACGCCTCCCTATCGATGTCGAGTGCTATCACTTGCCCACGTCCTGATCAGCGTTGTCTTTTTCAAATTTGTGAGGTACGTGGGTTGACTATCATTCACAAGAGGACTTAGCCGAATTTGGCAACAGGTCAGAGAGGATAGTAGAGAAGTTTAGGAATTATGCTATATTTTTGCAACCTGGAACAACCTATTGTCTAATATGGTGATTTTAAGTTTTCTTCCTCATAATGTGGCAACAGTGGGCCAATTTTTTCCCCAAAAAAACCTTTGTAATTGTAGCAAGGACTTTTGTTTTTGTCCTCGCTAGGTTGCGAATTTCGCCAAGAAAAAAAAATCACTTGCCCTGATCATGAGTCATGAGTCGCTACCCATGAGTTGTCCCGGCAATACGAGATCCAAATCATTGAAACCCATGAAGTACGATATATATAGTAGCACAATCTTTAAATTATGTTATTTCGCACCTTGCCGTCGGAGGGAAGCGAGAGGGCGGTGCAAAGAAGGGAATAGCCAGTGTACACACCCACTTCCAGCGTGTTCTTGGTGTTCATGAGCTTCAGAAGCATCATCAAAAATTGGTCCTCATCCTGCGACGTCCCCATCTTATTCCTGCCACAACTTTCAGATCACGTATATAGCTGCATTTTGCAACTGACACATGAAAACAGGCCTCGAGCTTGAGTCACCTGTTTTAAAAGGCAGCTTATGAACTAGCCTTTTTCTGGCATGAAATGATTTATGTAGACCTTGATGCATAATTTTGTGGATCCATTCACTGATCAGAAATTCATCAATTTTCAGCCATGTAGATAACAGGCCATTTGCAAGTAATAGGAAAACTAAAAGAAAATTATCTGTGATCTATACTTCATAAAATAATGACTCTAGATTCATGGTATTGTTTATTTTGATTTGTACATAATTTCCAGGTTGTGGTTTTGGCAGTAAAAGGGAAAAAATCCATCTGAAAACCTCTCTGCAAACCTGATTCTGTTTGGGACATTTGGCAGATTCTATGGGTCGCACATGATGTTGTAGCATGCATCCTCGGGTGTTGGGGGATCAACTCTTGTAACAACTAAATCTGTGAAAGTTGTCCACACCCTCTAAGTTTTCCTACCTCTACAGTCCACATTTCAATTCAGTTTTAGAATTTAGCAACCTGATCAGTGATCACACTGCAAAGTGCTTTGAATGACCATTTCTGATTCACCATTTCATCCCATTTTCAAGCGCTTCACCATGGGCCTATATTGTGACTGATGAAAATTGTTTAATTAGCACCCAATTAAGTCTCTTATTTTGTGCTCTCTCTTTTAATTTCTGTTTGTTAGGACCTTGACAGCGAACAACAAAATTTGAGCGATGTCAAACATGATCATTCAACTTGGAGTTGTCTGAATTTGCAAAAACAGTTTGCTTGATGAGATGTGGGCCAGGATTATTTTTTTCCAATTTTGTGAAGTAAGTGAACTTGGGAACATCCACAAGAGGAATGAGCCAAATTTGGCCAGAGGTAAAGCCAGCAAAGTAGAAATTGTGTAGGATCCTGCTTCAGAACTCATTGTCAAAATATGGCAACTTTTGACCCTTTTTTTTCTTCAAAATGTGGTGACCTTTGTAGATATCTTTTTAAAAAAACCATTTGAGTTGAAGGTGACTGAAAACATTCATCACTTGTAGCAAAACATTTATGAATGTAGGATGAGCAAAGGAGATTCTATCTCTGGTTTTGTTGGAGACATTAAACTCATTGTCAATCAGCTACGTGCTCTTGGTAATATTGCATTTGATGAAAGTGCAGTTATGGTCAAAATCTTGACAAACTTGCCGGATTGTTATGATCATCTTGCTACAATGTGAGTTATTGTAATTCAAGATGACCGTAGGTTAAAATCACAGTAAAAGGAGCCACTCAAGTGAGTGGACATTCTTTAAAACTGCATTTTTGTATGTTTGAAAGAACACAAAGGAAGCTAATAGTTTGGATTGTCATAAATTTTTTAAGAATATTTTTCATTAATTGCAAAGTTTACATGCTCAAAACTTGACACAAATTTTTTAGGAAATTGCATGTTCAAAGCACTCAAACCTCGAAAGTGGACAATCCTTGTTTTCTTCAAACATCTTTTCTTTTTATCAAATGTGCACTAGTCCTTTTGAAAATTGAACATGAATTTAACATTGACTATTAGAAAGGCAAAAGGACTTAAACTAATGAAATTTGTTTTTATAACCCATTTGAGCACATTTGGTTCAACAATGTTTTTGACCTTGAAAATTATGGATTTTGAAAATGTGATTTTAACAAAAGTTGTTCATATATATGTGATAGAAGGCATGAATGCATAATATACATGATATAAAATCAATTTGGAGTCAAAATATATTTATATCCAAAATGCAATGCTAAATGGGGTATCCGAAATATAGAATTTTAAGTTATAAACCAACACAAGAATGACACATGTCATGTGCAGTCCTTCGAAAAGGATTTTTACCTTGGTACCCTTGGTTCTGTTGACCATGATTTCACCTATATGGAAATTGATCCAATATTAAATCAAATGAGCAAATAGATCTAGTTAAACATGACATTGTTTCATGCCCATATGAATGTGGAAATGCACACAAATGGTATTGATATACAAACCTGTTAATATGGTACATCATACAATGCACTCCACCTTTTCACACCATGCTCTTACGACACGTCCCCAACGGCTTCATCTTCGTTGCCTAAGTTTAGCCAAGCTTGGTATTACATACCTCATTGCAATTGTTCATCTATAATGACATTATGAAGTTTAAGGTATGTTTCTAGCTATTTGCCCATTTAAATGGTCTTTCATCCTTGCTAATTTGTATCATGGGTGCCCATTAAGCAACCATCTTCGAGTTTATGAATAAATCTGTTTCCCTAGCTCCACAAAATGTTCAATCCTAAATTCAAACCTACATATTGGACATGTAGCATAACTTTGGTGTGCTACCCCAACAACTATACCATATCTCAGGAATTCTTGTATTGGGTGAAAGCACACTAAGGGTGTTCAAAAAAGATAATGTATAACAAATATTATAGTACACAATAAACTAAAACCTTGATGGCATCCTTTGGTTATCTTAAACATAAATTAAAAAACTTTAAAATTTACACAACATTTTTGAACTCAAAGTTCATTTTGAGTCAAAATTCAAATGAGGAGAATTGGATAAAATCAATGTACACAGAGTATATAACTTATAGTTTTTCAATGGCCATAGGGTCAAACATGTTTATGATTCATGAAACATTACTAAAAAAACAAAAATTGAGAAAATGATGCAATGCCTATCTATAAAATCTCCTCCTCTTTGATATGATAATGGTTTTATCCTAAAAATAAGATATTATTATGCATTCATAACTAAACAAATGCAAAAAAAACACATTTCTGGAATAAAATTTCATCAAAAAACTTTAAATTTCTAAATTTTCCTAGATTTAATTGATGTTCAATATCATACACCATAAAAAAATTCACCCAATAATTCCATCCACAACCCTAGTTTTGTGATGAATATTATTTTGTTAGGAATATATTCCATACCTTCAAATTTTTCAATCTTTGTTGAATTTTTCAAAATAATTGATTAGATGAAGTTTAAAGCTAATCAAATATACTTAAAAGAAGAAAAAATAATCCAAATATGATATCCATACATTACCAAAAAATTAATTACAAAAATATTATACATGTAATTACAATTTTGGGGGGGTTTGTGTGTTTTCACCCTATGGTCCAAAGTAAGGCACCTCTCAATGTAAAAGACCTAAAGTCCAAAGGTTTGAGCACATCATATGCAAGAACTCCATTCCATAATTGTTGAAGCTCTTCAACCAAAGGTTATAAATAAACATCAAAGTTTTCTGATGTGACAGAATCTTTGAACCGTAGAATCAACAATGCCAACATAATAAAAATCTTTTGATTGTTAGCCAAAGGGGTATATTGTAGTTCAACAACATCACAGGCCATGTGGACCAAGTTGAATGAGTGAGCTTGAATGGGTTGACACCATTAGTAGAAAGAGCTACATGCACATTCCTTGGGTCTACTACAAAAGTAGGGTACTTTCCATGAACATGTTTCCATGCCTTGGACTCACAAGGAAGTCTAACAAGACCATCTAGGCTATTATTTTTGGAATGCCACAACATAAGCTCTAACATGGCAAGTGCCCTAAACATTTTCTAAAGTCTAGGAACAATTGGAAATGTTTAAACACTTTCATATAGGCAAGACCTTGTTTACCTCGTCCTTATAATGAAGACCATTACACTTTGGACATTGGTTAGAATCTTTATATGGTCCCTTTGAAACAACACACGTCGTTTAACACATGCATGAATGGTCTTGTAATCTAATCCCAATTTTTGAATCAATGTTTTTGGTGCATAATAATTATTTGGCAAACAATTAGGTTCTAGCAATAAATGTAATTGGAGGAAGGTAAAAAGCTCATTTGCAAATTTATTTCTAATTCCATATATACTTCATAGTTTCATAATACTAATTTTTGTTGCCAATTTCGTACATTTGGAGTTGACATATAGATCCTAGATTGCATCTTCCAACGCCACAAGGTCAAACTTGCCTTTTGGGATTCATCTTCAAATGATCTTTCCCTTAAAGGTTCATGATCTCCTCCGTACATGGGTGGTACATCACCTTCATTATTATCTCTTCCTTCATTGAATTCCTCATGTAGTCCATTAGCAACTTGCAAAGCCTCTTCAACAATTTTAGTTGTTCCTTTTGACAATGCCATTGGCTCATCTACTTGCTGGAAAACATCTTTTACCATGCCACGGATATCCACCTGGGAATCAAGTCCATGGTTTTGTCATATGGTAGGTATTCTAAACTTTTCCCACTTTTCATCTTAAAAATCACTAATGCTTGGACCCTTCCAAACTCTAAAAGTTCTCTACCATTATGTATGAGGTGTTCCCTGACATTTGTTAAGGTAAACAAAGTCCATCCCTTGCATTTAGTACAAGGGCAATGGATTCTCTTCAATTTGTATACACTAACCCTTTCTTCTCCCCTAACTCATATTTACCTATTATCTTTATGTTGTTGTCTTGTTTCATGCCAAAGCAAGAGTCTAATAGTGAGGAACATGCTCAGTTGCCTAACAATACCCTATAGATGGAGGCTTATACATCAATTAATTAGACACTACTCCCAACCAATGGAGTATTACTCATGATGTACATCCTTCAAAAGCAAATTAATTAAAGTTCAACAAATGGATTAACATCTATTCACTTAGGTAGTCCATCATGGATTTGGAGGGTCAATTGTTATAGATTTGCACATAGATAATTGAAGTTAATTGGGCTTTAGTGTATGTCTAACAACTTTGCCATGGATATGGGTTTATATTCTAAACTTGGGGATCTTTGGTTCTTCATGGACAAGGTTCATTGCCCGATAACCTAACTACAAAACCTCCCAACTAAAGAAATATTTTCATCAAGGACTTGATGATTTGGATGGTCATAAGATGATCCTTGAATGAAAAAAAAGTCAAAAAGTGGCCAATTAGGTAGTTGAATATAGCACTAGTTCTTGTTTAATTAGAATCCTACAAAGGCACAAAAAGTAATGGGTGACCATGGCAGAACTTGAATATAACACTAGACATTGGTTCTGGTTTTGAATCATGTAATGACACAAAGATAAAATAATTTAGTTTCAAGAACTTGCATTGAAAAATTCCTAAAATTCCTACTAATTCTATGTAGCCAACATAAAATCCACTAAAATAGCTAAAACTTGACAATCTGGATGGTCATGATCAATGGATGTTCCATGGGTTGATAGAAAGGTCAATAAGTGGCCATGGCAATTGAATATAATACCAACCATTGGAAGATGGTTTTGAAATTTGCAAAAACACACAAATAGAAAAGAAAGGCAATTCAATTTCAAGAACATGCTTCTAAAATTGTTGAGACCCCTACTACTTTTATGTAGCCAATATAAAAAGAAAAAGAGGAAGTCAATACATGCAACCCACTAAAATGGCTAAAACATGATTATTTGGATGGTCATAGGATGGACCATGGGTTGAGAAAAAGGTCAAAACTAGCTAAGGAATTACCACCAAAGATTGGTTTTGGCTATGAATCCTACAAATAAACAAAAGGCAAAAAGAAAATAGTTTAATCTCATGAACCTACATTTGAAATTTCTGAAATTTGTATTGCTTCTATGTATTAAGCATAAATATGTACCATGCATAAAAGGAAGGCAAAGGACTATGTATGCAACCTATTGAAATAGTTAAAATTCCCATTGTGTTGGACTCTTAGAAGTAATTCAATCCAAAAGTAACTAGAGTTTGAACAAAGGACAAGGCCATAAAGATTTCTAATGCATCAATATTAGTGTAGGTGGCAAAGATACTTGATACATTAAAGGTCCTATCAAGAGACAAAAACCTTCTATGTTTGAGAAGGGTGATGAAGTTATCAAAAATGTGTAGATTAATTTTATCATGAAGGACAGAATACATTTCAAGTGAACTACCAAAGCATGTTATTCATGATTCTCATGTAAAGACTATTGAAACTACTTTAATGGCTAAATATTTCCTTATTCTTAATGACCAAAAATTACCATTGACAAACCCATAAAACGCATAATAAAACTTGGCATTGCCTTTACATCTTGCTCTTTTAACTACCCCATCATTCCCAAAGCCATGACATTTAATGTTTCAGCCCATGTAAAAAGATATCTAGGAAGATACAATATAAGGAATTGAAAAAAGTAGGTGAAAAGGCATGCAGGTAAACAGGACAACTTGCATGTGTGCACAAAAGCAATCAAAAGGGAAGGAAAAACAACAACTTACCATAAATTTTTCAATCTTTGACAAGACCATGCAACAATTATGTATTCTAGAATGGTTTTGACTTGCCCATTATGTTGGCTAAGGTGCAAGCCAAGCTTGGTGATCCACCCAACATAATGGGCAAGTTGAAACCATTCCATGACATTAATGTCTAGGTGGCATAATCAACAAATCTTTTGAAAATTCATGTTGATAAGAGATTTTGGTCACTATTAATCACATATGATCATCACTAAAAGATTATGTCCAATAGTGTGGTATAAAAAACAACATAATTTTTCGCCCCATACCTTGATATGAATTGAATTTAGTAAAATACAACATGTACCAAGGCTGAATAGACAAACTAAAAAGCATGTACATGAAACAAATTCATGGATCTAGCTTTGGCAAAGATAGTACCATGATCACTTGAAAATGCAACTAGCATAGATGGAGCCTTAGTGGTCTTCACATCTTTAATGTCTTGCCTGGAGCTTCCATTCACACCTACTTGTATTCACACAAAGTGTATCACTTTTCAAAGGCACATGATAAAGAGTAATAAAATTGTTGGATTTCCAAAAAAACTCGAGATGCATATGCAACCTACTTCAATTTCTTTAATCATTCATTATTTGTGGCAATATCTTCCCGGACATTCCAAGGCTAAGCACGGGTTTGAATGATAAACTTTCTCGATCCTTGCACTTGCTTCCAATTTGTGAAGTCACTTTAGGTTAACATTAATAGATGAAAGGAAGAATACATGTTTCCAATTTGTAGACATTGAAATAATATACATGATTTCAATCGGATGGAACCCCTTTGCAAACATCAAGAACCCAATTCGACCTAGACCTTTTTTTACCACATAAATATCATAACACTCATATATCTAAGGCCGTCTACCCAATTTTACCATAGGGTGAAGAGCAAGCACACAAGGTTTTTTGAATTTTTTTCTTCTATTGTAAATAAAGCTAATTAATTTTATTGCAACTTAACATTGCATGAGATGATAAGTTCATGAAGAAAGGGATCCTTTTGGAGAGAGAAATTAACTGAACTATGATTGGTTTGTGACTTACTTTTCAAAGCTTTGTTGTAAGGTGAATGATCAATGATTTAACAATGCCATTCACTTGGGTTGCTTCCACATTAACCTCATTTTTAATCTTAATTCTTGCTTCATGTTGTTGGAAAGTTCCAACAACTATAAGCAATATGAGTTTCTACTTCATAGATGAAAGACTCCACAATATCCCCCTTCCCCCGCCCCCACATAAGACAAAAAATTAAAGATTTTTAGTACAACCCAAGTTTGGTGAATAACTATATGTTTTTAGATGATTTTAGGAAATCATATGCAATAATTCATGGGAGAAAGGCATAATTCGACTTGAGTTAAAACACTTGATGAAATAAAAAATTGTAACAATTTTAGCATAACATGGACAAACATTGTGAACCAACCATGCACTGTGCCTTTTTACATGATAGCTTTTAGTAGAAAAGGACTTACATGGGCACAAAAACACACTCTTTGGACTTTCTAGAATGCTTTTCATAATAGATCTTAACCAATGACAATAACAAAAACAATCATCTCAATTCAATTAATTGACCACTACTTGTTTTGCTAATTTTTTCCATGTTGTCATGTTATAGCAATGTCATTGACAAAAATTAATAGAAAGAACCTAGGAGCCTAATTACTAGGTCATGGTTTGCTTTAGTTTTTAGAAAATATTATCCCATTTTTTATGCGATTTTTCAAATAAAATACCATATAATGCAATGCTAGGTGCTTTTAATGAAAATTTGAAATTACAATAATGTAATATGCAACAAAAAAATCACAAAAATGTTGAAACATATCCATTATTATGAATATAAGTGGTATTTTGGTAGTATTGCAAAAACACCAAATTTGTGTCTCGCAAAATAAATACCTTATACATGTATGGAAATGTTATGTTTATAATTATTTTCTTGAAGATAAATTGGTGTATTTTCATCAATATCTACTAGATGCATCCTTTCATCAATTTTTAAGCCCATCCATTAATAATGATTATGCAAACTTGTGTATTTGGATCCTTTTGAAATTGTAGAAAATTGTCCACATAGGAAAATACCTTATTTTATTAAGAAATGATATGAAAGTAATTTTGAAGGTGTTAACAAGGAATATTCTAGTTCCACCTATATTTTTGTGTTTGAAATTAATATTTTTAAAGTTGTAATCATATGGTTTATAAAAGAGTCCTAGATTTTTTAAATGACCATAAAAAATGACTTATTTTCATAAAATACCAATAAGTTTCATATATTTGAACCTAAAGTGGGTACACTAATGTCACATGTCATATAGTTTGAATGTTTGAAGATTTTGACACATAAAAAATTGTGCAATTCATATGTTTAAGTGGGAAGGTTGGTGGAAATGTGTAAATATTTTCTAGCATTTGAAAATACTAAAAGACTATAAATACATATAAAAAATTGGACGTTCAAACAAACCATGACCCTACTACATGAATGGATGGAGAATATGGATAGTACACAAGTTGCAAAAGATGGTGACCACAACAATGTGCATGGATCCATTTACAATTAGTGTACCAAAAAAAAGTGTCTAATTGAAAAAGGATTGTAAAGGACAACTTTGGATTTTGTTTTATTTTACATTATTATAATTATAGTGGATTATTGTATGCTAATAGATAAAATGATGCCTTCTTAAATTTAAAAAAATATTTAAAAATAATTTGGATACTATATAAATTTCATTTTGAGTCCTACATAAACTAATTTAATAATCAAGCATTTAAACTACATTCTTAGAAAAAGGAATCAAAAGGAATGCATAAAATCATACAATTGATTTCAAATTTTTTGTATAACAAAAGCATGCCCCCTTTTATGAAAGTACATGTTCATTAGATGAACTTGATGAAAAACCAAATCAAACAAAAAATTTTAAGTTTTGAAATTTTAAAAGAAAGGGTTGCAAGGCAAAGGATTCATTTTTAAAACCATTTGATAAAAACATTATGTTCAATGGGTTCAAAATGTTTAGCATTAGACGTAGGTCACATGTTTAGGAAATAATCTTGCCAAAAAATATGTTTGGTTGTCCATTGAAACTCATTTTCACAGTTACACTATAACCTAACATCCATCATTATGACACATTGTGATTAGTGTCAAAACCTAATGAAATGACCTAATCATATGTGATTTTAGTCATGATTATAAGACTTTTAGTCTCATATGACTATGATATTATGACTACATGACTAGTAATCATGAAAGGTAACTAGTTTGAGTAGGTACATGGGTAGGTTAAACAAGCTAGACTAAATAAATAGGCTAAGTAAAAAAGTTAAAAAATTTAAATAGGTTTAGGTGGATTTAAATTTTTCTTAATAAGTAGCCTTCAGATAGGCCTAGGTATATATTTTAACATGAATTAATTTAAACCTAGTTTAATTTAATTTAATTTAGTCCAATTCTAATGTAAACTAATTTAACCTACTTAAGACTAGTTTACCCTAAACAGCCTAGTTTATTTTAAATAAATTTATTATTCTAATTAATCCTATTTTAATTTAATGTACCATACTTTAACATATGTAACTTAATTTAATTTGATTTAGCCAAGTGTACCAACTTTAGCAACCTTTAAATTTCACCAAGTTCAACCAAACTTAGATTAATTAAGTCAATTTAACCTAGTTTTGACCCTAGTTCAACCAAAATACCTTTTAAGACCTCACTTAACAAATTTAAACCAAGTTTAACCAAATTTATTCAAAATTAACCAAGTTTGACTAGGTTTAGCCTAAGTGGTGTAATGTAACTTGATTTCACTAGTTTTAACCAAATTTAGCTTAAGTATTTAAGTTTAGCTTAGTTTATTCAAATTTATTCAAATTTAGCCAAATAGATAACCAATTTTAACAAATTTTTCTAGGTTTAACCAAATTTAGCCAAAACAATTTAGTTTAACTAAATTTATATTCGTTTAACCAAGCTTTAAGAAGTTTCACCCAAGTTTATCAAAGTGTAAGAAAAGTTATTCTTGTTTAAGCAAAATAACATAGTTTAACAAATTTATGTTACTTTAACCAAATTTCGAAAAGTTTTACTAGATTTATCTATGGGTTTAGGCTTCATAAATTTACAACATATTAAATTTATAAAATGACCTTTAAAAAAATAAGATTGAATAGAATTTACACAATTTAGAATTAAAATTTTATTACAAAATATTTTTATATTATGTATATATGTTAAACATATTTCAAAAAAAATCTATAATTATAAATGTTATATTAAGTGGTTGGATTATAATAAATATGATATAATTAATTCGTAAATATTTTTTTCTAAATATACATTACATTATATTATATTATAATCATCACAAATTTTATTAAATAATTAATTATATGCTAACAATAAATACATAATTGAAATTCAATCTATAATTATTAAATTAAATGATATAATGAAAATTAAATATTGAATATATATACAAATATTATAATATATGTATTATATAAACATATTATATATAATATGTATATAATATATTGTATGCATAATAATATACACATACATATATGTGTAAAATTATGTTATGTGTATATAGTATGGTACATAATATATACACATATATTTATATTATTAATATTTAAAATAATTTAAAATATTCTAGGTTTTATATTTAAATTATACATGTATTTATTAAAGTTCATCATGTATTGAAACATAACATATATGTTAAAAATTTTGAAATTCAAAAGTGATTTTCTATGTCCAAAATTCATTGTTTGAATTTTTAGTTGGTGCACATATGTAATTATGCTTCAAAGTTTAATAATCCATATTCAAATTTTCATTTGAATAAGTGTTGAAAAAAAAATTGATTTTTTTACTTTGTATTTTTTTACATTCAAAGATTGGAACATGATAAATTTTATATGTGAATACATTGTTTCATATCTAATGTGGTAGGTGGATGGCAAGAGTTGTGCACCATTTCAAATAGGACCAAAGATTAAAACTTGACCAAATTTGACCAAGTTTGACCATGTTGATTGATCTTATGTACAATGAGTGTATGACATTGATATGGTACGATCTATATCATGGTTGTATATAAATTATATATTATTTTTATATAAATCGACTTATTCGATATATAAATAATTTTATATATTAAAATGAAATTATAAATATATAATATTATATATAATATACATAACTCTATATTATATATAATACATAAATAATATTTTATAGTCATATATCTATCTTTTTGGTGTAGTGTTAGGGATTTTCTAGGATTTTTTTTGTTTTTGGCGTTAAACCAAAATATTCATATACAATTATGTGTGAATGTGAAAAATCACCATTAACACATGAATTATCTTATATTGAACCATTCAATTTTTCTCACTTATGTTTGTTTCATGTAAATGTTATTTATAAAAAGTAGCTCTAAAAATTCCTTAAGTCATTTTTTCCTTTTTTGGTACCCCAACCATGAATGGACTGAAATGTTCCAAAATTAAAATGTGCATATGAACTTGAAAAGGATGTTCGTGTTGTTGCCCTTGCACCATTACCAAAGCCTCTCCAAGATGCATCAAACAACTATATGTATGTACCTTCACTAAACCTTGAACAATAGTAGTCTTTTGATTTTTGCTAGTTCACTCAACAAATGAAACGAATTAAAACCTTTCAAGTTAGGTTTGAATGCCAAAACTTGGGGGCTTCTAAAGCTTATCCTTTAGCATTGCTTGTCAATTTTCACATGCCTTTTTATTTCTTGTACATAGTCGGAAGTTTTTCATTGTTTTGAGAAGTCAACAATTGCAAACTTTCTTTCCTAAACCTAGTGCACCACTACAATGAAGCAGTTAGTTTTAGGGTGTCATTAGTAATGCCTCAAAGGCATGGAGGAGGTTTTTGACATAGAAATGAAGACGTATGATGATTCAAATTACCTATCAAGTTTTTTGTTATGAACACAACTTTTATTTTTCTTTATCTTGCTTCTTTCTTGCTACCTTGAAAACTCAACAACAGACATAATGTTCTACTTGCTTTGAGAGATTAACTGCATCAACATATTACTTTCTTTCCTTCTTTGTTCTTGTGATGTTTCTACTACAAAAATTTACAGTCAACTGATGCAAGGAAACAAGGGCATACACAACCTTTAATTCTAGTGAATGAAACATGTACCTTTGCATATTGAGGTCATTCATGGTGTAAATCTAGTTTGTTAGAACTTAGTTGACAAATTTTAACATGTCTTAGCTACTAAATGATTATTTGCATAAACAATTTCAATATTTTGGCAAATGGTTTGATGACCATGTCCAGTGACAATGTCAAAGGTTGTTGATCAACATACACAAATGTGAACTTTAAATTATGGTGTTCATGGTGTAATGCATTTGAACTTTGAAACCTTAAGTTTATT
>Ga0116229_10009377_pt1 | contig 14944 bp, 12 predicted proteins | sample S1TSphgellanicum_3_FD_87313 | JGI IMG/M metagenome (GOLD analysis project Ga0116229, IMG submission 87313) | Host-associated microbial communities from peat moss isolated from Minnesota, USA - S1T2_Fc - Sphagnum magellanicum MG | ecosystem: Host-associated > Plants > Peat moss > Unclassified... | reverse complement strand
GAGTCGCTCGACCGGCAGATTGCGGCGACACAAGTGATTTTGAACGGCCAGACGGCGGCAGCCCTGGGCTCGATTGGGGCCAGCCTAGTTGCCGCCACGGCGGAGACTTCGCAACTAACCGGCACGCTGAACCAGTTGCGCGCCCAGGCGGGCGCGCAGAGCGCCGCGCAAGCGCAATTCGTCAGCCTGAACGCCGAGGCCGCGAGCGAGCGCACCGTGTACGAGAATTTTCTCGAGCATTCCAACGACCTGGTTAATCGGGCCGCGCTCTTGGTGCCTGCAGTAGATTTCGTATCCCACGCCTGGGCGCCCAGCGCCCCGACATTTCCCAACAAGCGTAAGTTGGGGCTGGCCATTCTGGTTCTGGCACTGGTCGCCGGCCTGGCCGCGGTGTTCACCAAAGATCACTTTGCGGAAGGGTTCGAAGAGGCGGATGACCTTCGCGCCAACGTGCATCTGCCGCTGCTTGCGACGATTCCCGTGGTCGCCTCGGGCAAACATTCGATCGAGCGCTATATTCTGGATGCACCGTTTTCACGCGCCAGCGATGCGATGCGCGGCCTCGCGGCCACGCTGTCCCTGGCGGCGAAGGAAGGCGGCGCGCGCTGCGTTCTAGTGGCCTCTGCGGGGGCGTTGGAGGGTAAGAGCACACTTGCCGTCTGGCTGGCCTTGACGGCCCGCCAAGGCGGTCAGGCCGTGCTGGTGATCGACGGTGACCACCGCCGCGGCCTGCTGCTGCAGACCGCGGGCAAGCCGGCCAAGCCGGGCCTGACAGATCTTCTGGGCGGCGGCGCGTCAGCGGAGGAGGTTATCCAGCAAGATGGCGTTACAAAGCTTGATTTCATTGCGTCCGGCAACGCGATGTCCGGGCCGTTCGGCGCCGAGGAGGTCGCGCGGTTGCGCGGCGCCATTGGTGTGCTGAAACAGTCGTATAGCCTGATCGTCATCGACAGCCCGCCGCTGCTCGCGATGACAGATGGGCTGGTGCTCGGCAACATCGCCGACCAGACGGTCTTCGTCTGCCGTTGGCAGCGGACGTCACGCAAGGCCGTCAGCGCTTCGCTGACACGTCTGCAAGCCTATGGCGCCCGGATTTCCGGAATTGTTGTTTCGATGGTCGATGCCAATTCCACGCTGGCATTCGGCGATGACTACAGCCGACGGGAAATCAGCCAGATCAGCCGTCTTTATGGTTCTGAAAGCTAAACTTGAAACTTGTCCACATTGTCCGCCAGTTCAGCCCTTCGGTCGGTGGGCTGGAGGCTTCGGTTCTCAGCCTGGCGCGGGTGCAGCGGGAGCGGTTCGGGATCGATGCGCGGGTGGTCACCCTTGATCGGGTTTTCGGTCATCCCGAGATATTGGCGCATGCGGACAATGTGGCGGGCGTTCCGGTGCACAGGCTCTCATGGTTTGGCTCCACCCGCTACCCGCTGGCACTGTCTGTCTTGCGGCATTTGCAAGGCGCGGATGTGGTGCATGTTCACGCGATCGATTTTTTCTTTGACTTTCTGGCGCTGACGCGTCCTTTGCATGGGCGCACCCTCGTCGCCTCCACGCATGGCGGGTTTTTTCATACGCCCTACCATGCGGGGCTGAAGAAAATCTGGTTCAACACCGCAACACGGCTATCGATCCGCGCCTATGCCCGCATTGTCGCCTGCAGCCATAGCGATGCTGCAATTTTTGCCAGCGGCGCCGGAACGCTTCTAACGGTGATCGAGAACGGCATCGACCCGGGCCGGTTAATGGGCGCAGCTGCCGAGGTTCAGACCAAAACGATCATCTGCTTTGGCCGCTTTGCGCAGCACAAGCGCATCGGCCAGGTATTTCTCCTCCTGGCGCAATTGCGGGCTGACGATCCGGATTGGCGCTTGATCGTGGCGGGGCGGGACGCGGACCAGACGGCGCCGCAGCTGCGGGCGATGGCAGAAGCGGCGGGTGTGGCCGACGCCACGCGGTTCGAGATCGACCCGAGCGACGGCGCATTGCGCACGCTGATCGGCGAGGCGAGCTATTTCGCCTGCCTTTCCGCCTATGAGGGTTTTGGGCTGGCCGCCGTCGAAGCGATGTCGGCAGGGTTGCTGCCCGTGCTAAGCGGCATCGCGCCCTTCCGCCGGCTGGTTGAGCAATCAGGGCTTGGCATGATCGTCGATCCTGACGATCTTTCAAGCGCCGCCGGACTGGTGCGAGCAACGCTGTGCGACGCGCCGGCCGCTTATACAACGCGCCGGGCGAAGGTTATGGAGACGGTGCGCCGTTACGACTGGGGCGCCGTCGCGGCACAATATTCGCAGGTCTATGATGAAGCCATCGCAGCCCGCGGCAAAACCCTGCCCGCCCCTGCGGCATTGGGTCTGGAACCGTGAACCCCAAGCGGTTTTCACTCAACTTCACCTATAACGTCATTGGCGCGGTGCTGCCTTTGGCGGTGGCACTCGGGACCGTCCCGTTCTACATTCATCAGATCGGGCTGGCGCGCTATGGCGTCGTTTCCATCACCTGGGTTCTGCTCGGCTATTTCGGATTTCTGGACTTCGGGCTGTCGCGCGCTTCTGCCAATGCGCTGGCGAAACTGGGGGCCGAGTCATCGCGCGAACGCTCGCCGGTGCTGGTGACGGCGTTTTGCTGCAATCTGACACTCGGTCTTTGCGGCGGCCTGATCCTGTATGTCGCTGGGAGTTTCGTGCTGCTGCATATCGTGAAGATTCCCGGCAGCCTGATGGCGGAGACGCGGGATGCCTACCCCTGGATGGCGGCGATGCTTCCATTGGGGCTACTATCAGGTGTCACGACCGGCGCTTTGGAATCGCGGGAGCGGTTTCTGCTATCCAACGCGCTCGGCTCTTTCGGCACGATGGCTGGGCAGATTGTCCCGTTGATCTGCGCATACCGCATTGGGCCCAGCCTTGATGTCGTGATTCCGGCGACATTGCTGATGCGGCTGTTCACCGTCATCATCTCCTACGTAATCGTCATCAGACTGGAATGGCCGGTTCGATTTTTCGATGTAAGCTTGGTATGGGTCCGCAAATTATTCGGCTACGGCTCCTGGGTCACAGTCTCCAGCGTGCTGAACCCGTTGATGGATACATCCAACCAGTTGATCATTGGCGCGATGCTGGGGGCGGCATCCGTTGCAATCTATTCGGTGCCGATGATGCTGGCGATGCGTTCGCAGGTTTTTGCAACAGCGTTGTCGCGAACCTTGTTCCCGCGAAACTCGCGCAGCACGCATCAGGACGCGGTGGACGTGACCCGCCGGGCTACGATCTCGATCAGCTATGGATTCGGGATGGTCTGCGCACCAGCGATTCTGATCTGTGGACCGTTCCTCCATCTATGGATCGGCCACCGCTTTGCAATGGCCTCTCAACTGATCGCGCAGATATTGATGTTCGGCGCCTGGACCAATGGCATTGCCTTTCTGCCCTATGGTTTTATCCAGGCGCGCGGCAAGCCGCATGTGACAGCGAAAGTCGGGATCGTCGAAATTATACCCTTTTTCGCGGTCCTCTGGTTTCTTATCGCCACGATGGGCATGGCAGGTGCCGCTCTGGCGTGGACGTTGCGTGTTACCATCAACTGCATCGTACTTTATTGGCTGAGCGGCTGCGTTCCAATGCGCCCCTGGCGTCTGTTGCCGGCGATCGGGCTGATGCTGGCATCCCTGGGTGCCGCGATGTTCATCCCCATGACGGCGACAACCGCACTCGCCGCAGCAATTATCGCCGGGCTGGCGTTTGCGACACTGACCTATTTGTTCGACCCCGCCTTGCGCGGCGCGGCTTTGAAAGCCGGAACGCGCTTGGGTATTTTTCAGAAGACCCCCTTACCGCAGCGGGATTCCGCCTGAGCCATGCGCGGCAGATCGCATTTTTCAGGATACCAGGCCTTGCTGGATGTCGGGATTTTGATGTGCCGGGCCGGAGCAGCGCAGGCGCAGTTGATTCAGCAATATTTTCCAACCGAAATTCCGGGTTATTCGCCGGATTTCGGCGCCTCCGTCGTCAGCCGGCTGAACACCCAGAACCAGACTGACGGCGTCGAAATTGGCGATTTCATTCTCCGGCCGCTGATTTCAGAATCGACGGGGTACAATTCCAACGTCCTCGGCGCGCCGGATTCCGGCAGTAGCAGCATTGATAGCATAGCCGCCGTCCGGCTGAATTCAGATTGGGGGCGCGATGCCCTCGGCGCCTCATTCAGCGTGGACGACCGGCGCTACTTGCAATTGCCGGAAGCAAACTATGACAACTGGTCCGCCGGTCTCGGCGGAGCGCTGACTCTGGGCAACGATACGGCGACCCTTGCCTATTCGCATCTGGCACTTCACCTCAACGCGACCGACCCGGGCGTTATCGGTGTGGTAACACCTGTACCGTATTCGATCGATGACGTGCGGGCATCCTATGCGAAACTCTTCGCCCGGATCAGCATCACCCCGGCTTTTGAATATCAGCGATTTGTCTTTGGCCAGTCAACCGGCGGGACACGAGTCAATTATGACTCGCTCGATCATCAGACCGAGAGCGGGACACTAACGGCGCAGTATGAATTCACACCGGGCGATGCCGCCGTGCTGGTGCTGCGGGTGACGCAAGCCCAGTACGAGCTGGTGCCGGCCGATAATTATCTCGATCTCTCCGGCTTTGCCGGGCTGGATTTCCGCGGCGATGATGTCATCCAGTTTCGCACGCTCATTGGGCTGGAGCGCCGCAGTTTCAACGCGGCAGCTTACCAGGCCGTAACCACGCCGACCTGCGAACTCGATGCGGTCTGGACACCGACGCAGCTGGATACGGTGACGGCCACCGCAATCCGCCAGCAGGACGACCCGACCTCGCCGTTCGCGCATAACCAGATCATCACCCATGCCGGCCTGGAGCTGGACCATGAGCTTCGCGCCGATGTTTTTCTGCGTGCCAATGCCGGCGGTGGCGAGAGCGAATCGCAAGCCGGCGCTGGCCTCGGTACAGCGTCGCAGACCCAGATGTCGTTCGGCGCCAGCGTCATCTGGAACATGAACCGGCATATGCGCGCCACGCTGAGCTATGGTTATAGCCACAGCGCGGCAGCCGGCGGCCAGACCGAACGATCGCCCGGGAGCTTCGGCTATTCGACGTTTACCAGCCATGCCATCCTGCTTGGAATCAGCTTTTTTGAATAGTGTTTTGTCAGAAAGTGAGAACAGACAATGAATCTTCGAAACCTTGCGCCATCCATTCTGGTCCTGGCAATCGCCGGATGCAGCGGCGGCGCCAACCTCGCTTTGTTGCCGCCACCGGCGGATGGCGCCTATCATCTCGGGCCCGGAGACCAGGTGCGGGTCATCACTTATGATGAGTCGCAGCTCAGCAATACATTCACCGTCGCCGATGACGGTAGAATCGCATTTCCGCTCCTCGGCACGATCCAGGCAGCCGGGCTTACACCGGATATGTTTGCTGCTTCCATCGCGTCCACGCTGCAAGCGAGCAAGCTGGTCAACCAACCTAGCGTCTCGGTCGAAGTTGCGACCTATCGGCCGGTTTCAGTCCTGGGCGAGGTTAACCATCCGGGGCAATATCCTTACGAGCCGGGCATGACGACGCTAGACGCCGTCGCGCTGGCGGGCGGATTTACCTATCGGGCGGTCACCGACTATGCCTCGGACTGGCGCAGCACCAATTCCAACGGTGCGGTTGAAGGCAAAGTCAACCCGGGATCGGCGTTGGAACCCGGCGACGTGCTAACCGTATTCGAGCGGTATTTTTGACCGGTGCCGCAAGACTGCTGGCAGCACCATATAGAAACCAGCATAAGGCGGCTGTTTTAATCGTGAACATGTTGGCGCCAATGCACAGAGATGCTGCCATATAGACAGTAACCATCGCTTTCATGGCCAGCCCTTCCGGCGTTGCCGGCTTATGAAATGCAAACGCACCGAGCAGCAGAAGCGCCAGCGGAAGACCCAGATTGTTGATCACATAGGCGTAGCCGGTATCCGATGTATAGACGGCAGACGGCGCCAGGGCGAACCATTGTGTGAACCCCCAGGAATCCAGCAACCGCCCGGAAAACAGCAATCTGCCGGGAAAGTCGTCATTTACAATCGCCGGCACGACACCTGGCATATCGTGAAGTGAGCCATTTACCAGCAGCGCCAGCAGCGCCAGCAGCGGCAGGCAGAAGATCACGAAACGCGACCGGTGCAGCGGCGTCATTCGAAACAGCAACATCAACATCCAGCAGGCCGCGGCAAAGCGTGAATCCGCCAACACGAAACACGCCGCGGCGCAGCCCACCAGCAATGCCCGTAGCCGCCAGTCACCCAGTTTTGTGCTCAGGCACCATGCGAACGTGATCACGGAAAAATTGCCCATTGAGACGGGCTCAAGGAAGACCGACGAGAAACGTTGCGCCCCCAGAATCGAGGGCAGAAAACTTCGCGCCTCTTGCCCGCCGCGGCTACCGCTGATAAAGGAAGTGGTCTTGGAATAATTGATCGTCGTTGCCGAGATCACGCCCTTATCGACGTAATACGACCAGACATCGAAGACCTTGCCGAACTGGGTGGGCAGCAAAACCTCGAACGCCGCGACCAGAAGCACGATCGCCATGACGATCCACAGCACCCGATTGCTTTCGCGGATCGAAGTCGCCCTGCCAAGCTCGTAAAAAATATAGGTGATGCCGATATCATGCAATATCTTGAGTTCAAGTCCAGTGTTAATGAATTTGAGCCCGATCACGAACAGCGTGATAAGACCGGCAATGCGCATCGCCTGCGCGGAAACAAGATGACGGCAGAAATACAGGCCGGCCGCCATAATCATGATTTCCACTGCGGCGACTTCGGCGTTCGATATATGGCGGCTGCTTTGCGTACTGAAAAAGCACAGCGCCGTGTTGAAGCTCACCGCCGCCAGAACCAGGCGTGGGCCGGCATGATGAATAGGGTTAAGCGTTCTAGCCGAAGCTGCTTGCATAAGGTTGGGAACCTTTTTTGGCGATCCTGCATTAAAAGTTTCATTTCGCCGCCGTCAACCTTTAACCGCTGTAATTCTGCAGTGGGGCAGTATGTGCGATATGTGTAACCAAACTCCCGATCATGGGCAGATGTTAATCACGATCAGCGTTGATTGACCTTGTATCAAGGGCGCGCAAGCCGTAATTTGGAGGCACGCATTATCCTAAAACGCGAAGGCACGAATCTTGACATTCAGTTGATCGATCCTTTGCCCCAGGCAAACAACGCGCTGTTCATATCGGTACATGATTTCCGAAGCCTTCGTAAAGCCAGCGTGCATTTCATTGCCGCCGAAATGGCAAAACGTGGCGTCGCACGCTTTTTTTCCGTGGGGCTTTCGCGGCTGTCGGAGCATCGCGGTGACACGCGTTCCAGTCTCGTCGGTCGCGCCAATCGCGAGGAGATCGACGCAGGCGTGGCGTGCTATCTGTGGCGAACACCTTGGCATCCCTTCAAAATCCGCAACAAATCGATGGCTGTGTTCGAGCCCGGTTTGTTCAATATCTATCGCGCGATGCTTCCGAAAGTCCCGCGGCGCTGGATTGCGGAGGCAGATGTGGTCTTCGTTGAATCCGGCATGGCAGCGGTGTTCATCGCCGATATCAAGCGGCTCAACCCAGCCGCTCGCATCATCTACCTCGCCTCGGATGATCTGGATGTGGTCGGCTGCGCGCCGACCATCATGCGCGACTTCAAACGTAACTATGATATGATCGACACGGTGCGGTTACCCTCACGCTATCTGCTCCCAGGCATGCCACATGGCAGAAACGCGATTTTTGCGCCGCATGGCATCGACCGATCGGTGGCGGCGTTGCGCCATTCCAGTCCTTACGGTCCGCGCCCCGCCGCCGTCTCCGTTGGTTCCATGCTTTTCGACGCGGCGTTTTTCACGATCGCCGCGGCGGCATTTCCCGAGATCGATTTTCACATCATAGGTGCCGGCAAAGCAGCCGCTGGCCTTGCATCGCCAAATGTCATCGTCCATCCCGAGATGGCGTTTGCTGCCACGCTACCCTACCTGCAGCACGCTGCCTTCGGTGCCGCCCCCTATCTGGACGCGGATACGCCGATGTATCTGATCGACACCTCGCTGAAGCTCCAGCAATTTGCCTTGTTCGGCATTCCGGCAGTTTGCCCATTCTTTGCCGTCGGCGGCACAGCCGGAAGATTCGGCTATAAACCGAACGATCCTGCCTCGATCGTCGCGGCAATCCGTCTCGCGCTCGCCAACCAGCTGCCCATTACAACCAATGCACTCGCCTGGAACGAGGTGGTCGACCGTATCCTCCTTCCAGCGCATTTTCCGGACACGCAGTTGTGAACATCTCGATCGCCATGACAACCTATAACGGGGCCGCGCATCTGCGCGAGCAACTGGAGAGCCTGGCCGCGCAGGATCTGCTCCCGACGGAGCTCGTCATCGGCGATGACGGCTCAACCGACGACACGCTCACGATAATCGAAGATTTCGCAAAAACCGCGCCATTTGCTGTCCACATCCATCGTAACGCAACGCGGCTCGGCTACCGGCTGAACTTTCTCGCCACCGCCAACCGCTGCGGCAGCGAACTGATCTCCTTTTGCGACCAGGATGACATTTGGCTACCGCAAAACCTTTTCCGAATCGCGGCATGTTTTGAAGATCCGGAGGTGTTGCTGGCATTCCATAATTCGAAAATTGTCGATGCCCGGCGCCACCCGGTTTCGCCCTTCTATGCCGTGCCATGGCCGGCCGTATCGCCGCGTCTAACGCTTTCCCCTTGGTTATTTTCCTACGGCTTCACCCAGACCTTCCGCGCCAGTCTGCTGCCGGCGACGCCCCTGTTCGGGAAAACGCAAGACTATGCCCATCCGGGCGAAGCCGCCGGGCATGACCTGTTTTTCTTCTTTCTCGCGGCCTCGCTCGGCAGTGTCTGCTATATTCACGACACGCTTACGGAATACCGGGTGCACGCCGGCAGCACGTTCGGCGCCGGTAAGCGCACGCAACCCGGCTTTCTCGACCGCTGGCGCTATCGGCTGGAAGACCGCTCAGAGATCTACGAAAATTTTGCCGAAGTCGCCGCAGGGAATTCGGAATTGCTGTCCCACTTGTCCTGCCTGCAAACGCTAACACCCGCACTGCGCGGGCGCGCCGCCGAAGCCGCCATGGCCTGGCGCGACCTCGCATCGCTCTATAATGATCGTGCAAAACTCTGCGCCGCATCCTTTGCGGGCCGCGCCGCCGCGTTCCTTCGGCTGCATGGCCGCGGTGCCTATGGGGAAACCTCATTCTGGACTTTTGGCCACAAGGCGATGGTCAAAGACCTCGCCCTTGGCATGCTCATGGCGCCACTGGTGAAACGCTTCGGACGCGCCGCCTCGCGCGGCGACCCCGCATGCCGGCGTGGGCGGAATGTCCTTGCTTCTGGAAGCCCCGTGTCATGACGGGACTGCCTGTGGTTGCCATCTACCGGACGCAAATTCTGCCTTTGTCGGAAACCTTCATCCGGGATCAGGCACTCGCCTTGCGGCGCTGGCGGCCGGTGCTGGTGGGGGAGCGGCGCATTGTAGCGCTGGACCTGGGGACGATGGACGTCGCGGCGCAATACCAAGGGCCGGTTACGGCTTCGCAGCGCCTCCGTGGCGTTATGGGGCGCCAGCTCGGCATAAAGTCACCGGCCCTCACCGCGCTGTTGCGCCGGCAAAATCCCAGGCTCATCCACGCCCATTTCGGTTTTGATGGCGTCGAGGCGTGGCCGATGGCGAAAGCCATCGGTGTCCCCCTGCTCGTCACATTGCATGGCGCCGACATCACAATCTCGCAAAAATGGTACGCGGAAGGCCGCGCCGGACGCCGCTGGAAGGCCTATCCGCGCCGTCTTGCACAGCTGGCCGCCGAACCCCGGGTCAGTTTTGTCGCCGTTTCCGAGAACATCCGCCGCGCTGCGGTCAAGGCGGGCTTACCGCCAGCGCGGATCTTCGTGCGCCGAATCGGTATCGACCCGCAAAGTTTCATCCCGGCCGGCCTGCCCGTCTCCGAGCGGGAGCCGAATATTCTGTTCCTCGGCCGCCTCGTCGAAAAAAAGGGCGCCGCTTATCTCCTCGCCGCTTTCGAGGCGCTGCGCCGCATCCTGCCCACGGCAACGTTGATCATCGCCGGCGACGGACCTGAACGTGCGGCACTCGAATCGCGGGCAGCCGCCATCGGCGGTGCGCGCCTCGTCGGTAGCTTCTCCCGTGACCAGGCGAAGGCCATGCTGGCGCAAGCGCGGGTGCTCTGCCTGCCCAGCATCACCGCGGCGAGCGGCGACGCTGAGGGCTTGGGACTGGTGATTCTTGAAGCCCAGGCCAGCGGTGTTCCTGTCGTCACCTCGGCCCGCGGCGGCGCGGAGGAAGGCATTCTGGACGGCGTAACCGGCTACGCCTTTGCTGAGCGCGATGTGGCGGCAATGACCGCGCGGCTGCATGCGCTGCTGACGGACGACGCCCTAGCGCAAAGGTTTTCCGTGGCAGCACCGCTGTTTGTAGCGGCGAATCACGATGTCCAAACCTGCACGGCGGCCCTTGAAACGCTTTACGACCAGCTCGCCGGATGAGCGTCTCCGTCATCATTCCCGCCTTTAACGCAGCGCCATTTATCGGCCGTGCGATTGACTCGGCCCTGGCGCAAACGTTGCGGCCGCTGGAAATCATCATCGTTGATGACTGTTCCACTGACGCGACGATGGCTGTTCTGGAGGCAGCGGCAAAACAACACCCGACGATCAGGCTCATCCGTATGCCGCGCAACGCCGGGCCATCCGCCGCCCGCAACACCGCCATTGGCGCCGCAAATGGGATATGGCTCGCGGTGCTGGATGCCGATGACGCTTTTGCGCCAACGCGGCTTGCAACGCTTGTGGCCTTCGCCGAGGCCAAAAATGCTGATTTTGCCGCCGATGATCTCGCAATGTACGACGCCGCGGCGGGTCACGTGACCGGCAGCGGCATCGGCCGCGGTACAGCGCTACCGGCAGGGCCGGTAAGCTTGCACGACTATCTTGCCCACACCCTTGCCAACGGGCGCGGTCTGGATTGGGGCCTGCTGAAGCCCCTGCTGCGCCGCGCCACCCTGATTGAACGCGGGATCAGCTATGATGATACCATCACGCATGGCGAAGATTTCCGGCTCGCCGTGGACTTGCTGTTGGACGGTGCGAAATTCTTTCTCCTGCCGGAACCGCTCTACCTCTATACGCAGCGCCAGGGCGCGGTGAGCCAGCGCGCCTCCGACATGACGCGCACGACCATCGGTTACCATAAACTAAAAGAGGCGGCGCTGGCGCTGGCATTGGATCCCCGCATCGCCTCTGATCCGGAGCTGGTCGTGCTGCTGCGGCAGCGCGCCTCCGGGCTTGGCCGGCTGGATGACGCGCATTTTCTATCCGTTGCGCTGCGCCGGGGCGCGCTGGGCAAACTCACCGCGCGCGGCGTCAAAGACCCGACCTTTGTGCCATTTATGCTGACACAAATCGGCCGCGCCCTGCGCCGCCGGATATGAAAGCCATTCGGAAATTAATAATGTTCAGGTTTCTGGTTGCCGCGCTTTGCTTCTGCGCTGCGATACCTGGCGCATATGCAGCACCCAAAATATTATGGGGCATCAACGATAGCGGGATGGATTTCGGCAAGGGCCCCATCGTTGGCCGCAACTTCGCGGTACCAAATCCCACTTATTATCTGGCTCATGGCGTGAAGCTGGTGCGCATACCTTTCGAGATCGACCGCATCCAGCCGGCACCGCTTGGCCCCCTGGCGCCCGCGATCGTCGCCGATCTGCAAAAAATCGTCGCTATGGACCACGCCGCTGGCGCCATTACCGTGCTGGACCCGCATGGCTACGGGTTTTTCGACATCGACGGCAAGCCCGAGGACATTCTGCAAAATCCGGCCGCGGCAGCGGATTACGTCGATCTGATGCGCCGCATCGCAACGGCTTTCGTACATGAGGATATCGCCATCGGCCTGATGAACGAGCCGCATACCGGGGACGATCAGAATTACGCCGCCATCTGGAACCGGGCCATCGCCGCCATCCGTCAGGCAGGGTTTACCGGCGTCATCCTTGTGCCGCACGCGCATTGGAGTGCGGCGACCGATATCTCGCCCGGAACGCCATTTTCCGGAACCATTATCGATCCGGGAAACAACTGGGTGCTGGAACTCCATTCCTATCTGGACCCCGACGGCACCGGCACATACCGCCAGCAGGTGGCGTCACCTCTCATCGGCGTCCAGCGTCTTGCCGGCGCCATTGCCTGGTCGCAAGCGAGCGGCGTAGGGCTGTTCCTGGGCGAGACCGGGGCACCGCCGGACTTGGCCGGAATGGCGGCCTTTAAGGCAGAGCTTGACGAGATTGCAAAATCGCCGAAGGTTTTCTGGGGCGTCGCCGTCTGGGGTGCCGGTCCCTGGTGGAAGCCGAACTACCCGATGCGTCTAGATCCGATCGCCGGCACCGCCCGGCCACAGTTTCTGGCATTGGAGAAAATGCTTTCATCCGAAGGGCAGAAGGAATAGCCGACGAAATTCCTAATGAAAAACGTTTCGTACCGCTTTCAGGGCCTTGATAACCGCTGGCGGCGTCACGCGGCGGACAAGAAATTCAGCCCGCTGGCGGCGTGAATATCCCGCATGTGGTATATAGATCGTCTCCAGCACGTTGCTGGCATCATCTACGGCCAGATTATTTGTGTAAAAATACGCCACCGCCGAACGGCGGCAACGCCCTGCGCGCACCGGCTCCGGCTGGCCGTGCGCGGCGTTCGCAGATTGCTGCATGATGACGGTTCGTCCGAACAGCGGCAGCAGCTTCACACCCTGGAGTGGTGGATTCAACGCCCATAATTCCAGCGCACCGCCATCCGCTTCGGTCCAAGCCTCGTTGAGATAGGTTATCACGGCCAGCCGGTTGGTTAGCCCGGTTCTAGGGTGTTTCGCAAAATCGACATGCACCTCAAAACCGCCGTTTGCCTCAACTTCGTGCATTCCGCCACCATGCAAGGCAGGGTCGGGAATCAGGTCGTTAATGCCGGTGATGCGTGACAATAGGCGCAGAAATGGACCGGAATAAACCGTGTTGAAGTAGTCTTGCACGGCGGGCGGTAAATGGCCGCCCGCCGGCGTACCCCGTCTATTCTGCAGGCTGCCGCGATATTCATGCCAATTCGATGGTTCTGCCTGGTCGAACTCCAGTAGCATTGCTTTGAGCACGGCCTCTGGAAAAAACCCGTCCAAGACAACATGTGGAAACGGCGCCGCCTTACGGAACGCTAGACCCAGCGCTGCGGTCTCCGGTTCGTCCGCGGCATCAAAATCCGGCCAGTGCGGTTTCGGTTGAAACGCTCTCTCTACATTCAAATTAATATCCTGAGTCAAATCCAGGCAGCAGGATACAAGGGCCGCTAAACGCATATCCATTGCCGTTCGTCCTACTTATACCCTGGAACTGCCTGAACAAAGCGTTTTCTGGGGTTTGAGACCTATTTGACCAGCGCCGGGATGATTAAAAAAACTAGGGCAGAACAATTTGCGTCGCAATAAAAGTCCTTTTTTAGTGCACTTTCACAACGGTAATTTTACTGGTCTCTCAATATTCCACTGATATCTGCGGCGAGGTTTCGCGGTCGCGCTATTGGCGGAGCAAGGACGCCTTGTTGGTTGTGGTCTCGCTTGCTGTCTTTTTACAGCGCACACAGGAACGTTACTGATGCCGGCGGCGTTACAATCGGTTACGGTTAGACCTTTTTCGATATCGCTCTTGCGTGCAAGCGCAGAAAGTTCATGGCAATGGTCTCGCCGCTGATTTCTTTCCAAAAAGCCTGGGCGGAAATCCTGACGATCTCGCCTATCTTCGATGTTTGTTAATCAAACTGCGCCGCGATGTGCAGCAGATGCGCGGCGGTCGCTTCCGGGGCGGAGTAAAACGGCGAGTGGTCGGTGTCGATCTCAAGCACAGTGCCGCAAGGCGAGGCGGTATGCATGGCACGCTGCAAAGACAGCGGTAGGACGCGGTCCCGCAGGCACTCGATATAACTGCGCGGCACGCGGCCGAAATTCGCCTCGCTCAGGGCGGCTGGCGTTAGGAACGACGCCAGCGGCTGCGGCACCAGACGTGAGACGGCGCGTTCAGCCCATTCGCTTGGCGTTTCGTTATAGAGGAAGGCGGTTGCTTTGGCTGGTGTGGTGGTGAGGTAGGCGCCGTCCTGCGACGGGTGCAACTGGATTCGATCCTGCGGGTCACGGCCGTCCTCCCGGTTCGTGAGATCGAACGTCGATTGCCCGTCCGAAGGCAGGATCGCGGTGAGATAGACCAGCGTGGCAATATTGCCGGGTGCCGCTTCCGCAGCCTGGCTGATCACCATGCCGCCGAAACTATGGCCAACCAGGATCGATTTTCCCGGCTGACGGTCCAGGAGATCGGTGGTGAACCGGCTCCAGCGCTCTAAAGTCATCGCCTCGAGAGGCAGGCGCTCCGCACCCATGCCCGGCAGGTCTGGCGCGGTCACATGATGGCCGTGGCGCGCCAGCAGCGGCACCAAACGCTCCCAGCACCAGCCGGCATGCATTGCGCCATGGATTAGGATGAAATTGGCCACGACCGCTCCTATAAAATTCCGGGCGGCGATTTGCCGCCGCTGCCCATCGCAATCATCGCCGGTCGCTCAGCGCGTCGCCGTAGCGCCGTCACTGAACGGCGCCGAGAAGACGAACGAGATATAAACCGCCAACAATCTTATTTTCCACGAAGATTTTTCAAATGAACGCTTCGCCACCCTTTTAGCCGGCTCACCGCCGTCACCAAGCGAGTTTTTTGCATATATCGATGATCGAGCGTCATCTCATCGCAGGCCGATGCGGGGCCGGCTTACGCCGCCATCCGCCGCAGGGCATCCGCAAGGATGCGGCTAAGCT
>Ga0116229_10009376_pt1 | contig 14944 bp, 13 predicted proteins | sample S1TSphgellanicum_3_FD_87313 | JGI IMG/M metagenome (GOLD analysis project Ga0116229, IMG submission 87313) | Host-associated microbial communities from peat moss isolated from Minnesota, USA - S1T2_Fc - Sphagnum magellanicum MG | ecosystem: Host-associated > Plants > Peat moss > Unclassified... | reverse complement strand
GTATTTTAGTAGTTAAATCTGTAGAAGCAAAAGCAAGTGGAGGCAAATGATTTAAACTTCAACTTATTTCAAAGATTTACTCCATTGCTACCAGGGGTGTTCTTTTTCTTTTTTCTTCTTCAATTTTGTCAAGTAGGTGGACTGGGGATAGGAATCAACCACATTTGGTTACGAGTCGGACAGTAAAGTAGATTTTTTTTCAAATTGTATATATATATATATATTTAGATAGATAGATTCCTGGCTAGTTTCAAAGGGGAAAAACAAAACAAAAAAAACTGATAGGTACCGATGCATCGCACTTTAGTCAGTAGCAATTTTATTGTAGCACTTGCACCTTAACATCAAAACTAGCTTGGTACATCACTAGTGGTGGTGAGCATGACTATAATAAGCCGTCTGGTTGCCAAAATTGCCGTTACCATCCTCTCCGGCATGGGGAAAAGAGATTGAAGGTATGAAAACACCGATTCCGTCGTACGCGGGAGTTGTTGGAGGAAAGTCGGTAATAACTCCATGAACGACCTTAGTGCACTCCTGACGGCGTCAAAAGCTGACAACGCTGCCTCACAACGCTCCGTAACTGACAATTTATTGCCTAAAATCAAATCTCAAAAACCTGTTAAAAAAGGACAAAATTCACCAATCCTTAATGGCCTGCCGATAGTCTCTGCCCTTGGTTGTTAAGGCAGAGACTAAGGGTGAGTGGTAGGGTTTTGTTATTTTATTTTTTCCCCATTTTTGTGATGTAGTAGCTGAAGTGCCAGTTCATCGGTAAGGCAGTTTAGCCAAATTTGGCTATGAACAATGAAAGTAAAAAAAGTTGAAACTGTTGTTGTTGAAACATCCTTCACATTTCTGGCTACATGCTAGAACCCTGTAGAAAAATCTAGCGATTATGTAAGACTTTTTTAATTTCTTAAAAAATTTGGCAAACAGTGAAAAGAACAAACCACATATTTTAGCCACTTTGAAAAAGAATTTAACCACAAAAAAACCCTAGTGAGTGTGAGGTCATGGAAACCTACTAAGTGTTTTGCGTGTGGCATGAATGGCTCTTAATTATTGTCGGCAAAAAGAAAAAGAAACGAAAAAAGAAAGATGTTTTCAAGAAAAACAGCGTGTGGCATGAATTGCTCTGAGTTAATGTCAGCAAAAAGAAAAAGAAAGGAAAAAAGAAAGATATTTTCAAGAAAAACCGCGTATGGCATTATTTGCTCTTAATTATTGTCGGCTCAAAGAAAAAGAACAGAAAAAAGAAAGACGTTTCCAAGAAAAACCTCGGCGAGACCAAGGAAGAGTACAAGCTCACTCGGCCTTGGCACATGCACACTATACATAGGGTGGCAGGTCCTGCATCCGAGTGAAGTCTGCCATACAAACGAGCGAAATCCCCGCAAGTAAGAGGTACGTAAGTAGCTATGCTCCAAGCTTCGCAATGTCCTCGTTGATGTATTTCTTCTGCTTTCCATTCAGTGATTTTTTTCCCGACAAAAAAATTTTGTTGTTTTTTTTCCCGAGGAAAAACAGGTTCTGAAATATTCCTTTCGCGAGTTCCGTCATCGTGTCGCTGTCAGTATTTTGAGTCTGGCTCGGTGAATTTCATCTTGTCTTCTTCATTTCATTTCTGTGAATACTTCAATCTTGTGTTCTTTTTTCTTCGTCCTGGCGCTCAAGCAGTTTGGAATGGAATTGACGTCCGATTGGATATCCAAATTAAGGGAGCTCATCCCAGACGCGAGACAGCGAGGTGTTCTAACGACGGTTTTGCAAAAGAAGAGTGACGAAGAAAGACGTCAAATTTTCGATGATGATGATGAAGCGGTGCGAGCATCTCTCGAATATCTACACAAAGAAGCCATATTTAACCAATTGTCATCGACTGGACGCTTCGTGCAGTCATTTCTCTGTTGTCTCCCGGGATCGATCGATGAAGAGCATGCGTCTCTTGACTTGAACAATGAAGGTCGAGCAGGTGTGCGTTTTATCTCTCCGAACCTGATAACTTAGATATATTTATTCTTCATCTCTCTTCGTTCTTCCAGTTCATATATAGCTGAATCATATCTTGTGGATTTTGAACGGCACCTGAATCTTCGATTCCTGGGATGTGGTTGCAGTCGCCGAACCTCTTGAGCACGTGCGAGAATGGAAAGAATGGTTTTGGGAAATATATGATAAGATGTTGAGAGTAGGGAAACGCATCGGTGCGGCAGTGTCGTCAGCTTTTGACGCCGTCAGAAGGGCCGTCAGGAGTGCAGTGAACTCGTTCATGGAGTTACTCCAGCGTAAGATGGAATCGATGTCTTCATTCTTTCACTCTATTAACCTCATCCTGCAGAAGCTGGTAAATGCAATTTTGGCAAACTTTCCCGCTTATAATTCTCATGCTCACCACACCTAGTGATGTATCAAACTACTTTTGATGTTAAGGTGTAAGCACTACAATAAAATTGCTACTTTTAATATGAACTAAATAAAGCAAGATGCATAGGTAGCTCAGTTTTTGTTTTTGTTTTTTGTACTTTTTTGTTTTCCTTCGATCTTCGCACTGCGAATAGAAAACCCCCAGAATTGTACTAGGACTTATTTTGGGGAATAAAATTGCAAAAGTCGCCATATTTTGAGAGAGAAAGTGATATAACGCCATATTTAGACAATGGGTTCCTATCGGTAGTCAGAACTGGGCAATTTGAAAAAATCCACTTACTGTCTGACCTCTACCCAAACGTGGTTCATTCCTCCTGTGGATGATCACCAGTCCACCTACTTGTCAAAATTGAAAAAAATTGTAAAGAAAAGAAGAAAAGAAAAACCTGGTAGCAATTGTTGAGTAAATAGTTGAGGTAAGTTGAATTTTAAAGCATTTGCCTCCGCTTACTTGTACTCCTAGAGATTTGACTCCTAAAATACTTAAGTCTTTGAAGATGGTTCTTAGATGATTATGTGTTCATATCTAGATGCGGTTGAAGATCACGGATGTCGGTTCAGAAAAAGTAAGCTAGTTTTGATGTTAAGGTGTTAGCATGGACTCAAGTGAATGTGTAGTCATAGCCTAAAGGCATGGCTCCACAAAAACCTCATAGCTGGAAAATGATAGCTGACACATTTGAAGTTGGTCGTTGCTAATTATGTATGAAGCAGTGTTTATGTGGTAGAGCTAAAGTGGAGATCATCCAGGAAAAAGTTAGGCCAAATTTGGTTATAGATGAATTGTAAATTAGTTAATAAATCTAAATATTCTTCTGTATTGTTGGCTACCTTCTGCAAAATGATATGAAAATCCGATTATTTTTAATTTCAAAATCTGGCAACAGAAAACTGCAAAAATCACTTGTTTCTTTACATTAATTATTTTTGGCTGGTTGGTGAACTGGAACGAAGGTCTCTTTAGTTCTGTGAGAGCAACTCCTCTTGTGCTCAGTATGTGACCCTGTGAATTGCAATTTGATGATGCGAAGTTGAAGCATGCTGGTTTGGTTCAGCAAAACGGTTTTGACCTAGTATTTGTGCACAGTTTGCCAGGGGATTGTTGTTGGGAGTGCTCTTTGATAGCGTGCGCACCCAATAGTACGTTAAAGTAGAGTAATAGTATAAATGAAAGTCATCCCTTGTGATGACATTCATGAACATCAAAGTAAATATTATGCATAATCTGTACCATAATTCACACAATGTATCAACAAATATAATTCAAGAATGGATGAATGACATCCATCTATGTTTCATTTAAATGTTCATCAATATTTTGCATACATGGATGAATTCATTCATTTAACATAGATGAAATATATCCAACTAAAAGAGTGTTTTAAAAGTGATTGCATAAATATGCAATAGACATGAAAAATTGAAACAAAAAATTCAAGGAACAAATAAAAGGGACTATTCTGTTGTTTCTCCAATAATTGTGATCCATTAGTTGATAAATATAATCTTTGAACTATATACAATCAATCAACAAGCTACAATGTAACACCGGAAGTCAACACATGAATGGACAACAATACACAAGTAGGCACTATGTAACCATAATCTTTATTCATGGATAAGATCACAAAAGAACTAATTGAGAACCAAAATTCCATGAACATTTGCTCCACATTGAAAAATTCCACACCATGAATTGGAAACTATATTCTCAAATATGCAATTAGGCAACACAAAAAGGTTTTTAAAAAAAATTGTTTCAAAATGTCTTTTGCATCATTTAAACTCAACGATGCTTGGTGTGTGTGAGGGTCTCCTATCAACTTCAAACACACCTTATAGATGTAATATGTGTTTGCAAGAAAATAAGTAATTATGTTTAGAACTTATTGCTTTGGAAACAAAATTTGAACAAATACAACTTGAGAAGATACCAATGGTGACAAAGTAGGTGCATGGTAGGTTGTTGATAGTTGATTCATGAACTTGGCATCCAAGGTGGGAACATCTTTCATCGTAGTCACATTTGTTGGCAAGCATTGCCTCACACAAATTTTGTGTCCATTCCTAATGCTAGATGCAACTCCTAGAAGAATACACAATCCATATTTGGATTCAGTTATTGGTGCAAAAAGAGGTGCACCATGAACAAGAACAAAACATGTTCGAACCAATGCATCAGCTTCACATTGAATATTATTTGTGCCTAGGATATGACTAACAGAATGACTTGAAGAACAATTGTTTTATATATTAAAACAAGGATTTTGAACACAAAATCCAAAATGGAGGGAAGGTAATGTTACCTAGTGAATGGAAGCATTTCAATAAGGCAATGATTACTTAATGAATGGTTGGGATGCAATAAGATATTTGATTAGTTGGATAGAATTAAGATTGTTAATCACTTGATTTTGAATTACTTTTGGAGGGTAAACAACTTAGGATGTAGTTTTGAACTTTGATAAAGTGGGGATATTGGGTGCATGCACAGTGAACCAATTTGAATGTCGTGCAAACCAATTTTGCCTTGTGGTTGCCATTACAATGTCCATGTCACTTTATAAGTCTAAAATTGCTTAAAATGGACTTGGTTTAAAGATCTTAACTTGAATATTTACATGAGGCACAAATCATTTTTCAAATTTTTGAAAATTGTAAAAGCCATGGACTTTTGAACTTTAAACTCCTAAATTGCACCTTTGACTACCCTTTATATGTGAATTATGTTATGATCCATTGATTGATGGGATGTGTGTTAGGGATTCGGAATTAGTTAGATATCATATCAAAGAAACGTAGGAACAAAATCAATAATGAGTTAAATTTTTAAACTATACTTATGGACTTTTGAATGGGCTAATTGGGAGCATTTTTTCATAAGTCCATATCATATTGGAGGAAAAAATATTTTATGATTTTGCAGTTTTGGTATTTAAAAAAATAGAAACTTTAGATGTGCCATTAATTACATGGAAAAAATATGGGGGAAATAAGTGTAAACTAGTTGAAAGTTTCAAAATTTGATCAAGATTTTGAATAAATAGGGATTTGGTTATGTTGCAAATTGATCCACCCATTTATGCACAACCCTTATTGTTTTTTGACACAAAGTTAAACTTAGATATCTGCTAAAATTAAAACATAATATGAAGTTCAAAATGTTGTTGGTATTGGAAACCATAGATTTTTCATGTTTTTAATTTGGATCTCTATTTTTAAGACTACAATTTTTTGATATGTTCAATTTAAGTAAAGATAGTAATGTGAATTTGATAAGGAAACTTTGATTTTACTCTATAATTTTTGTGTTTTAGTTTTTTGATATCTAATTATATTTTGACCACAAATTTTAATTTCAAGAATGAATAATAGTTGTAATAAGGAAATTATGTAAAATATAGTTTGTTATAATTGTTTTGAACAACTAAAAAGTTACATATTTTAAGTGTTGAAATGAATGATTAAAATGGAATTTATATTGTTTTAAGTAAGTAAAGAATAATTTTACGATAGAAATTGTGCCTACCAATATGGTTTCGTTGTTGTTCCTTGTTTTTCATTAGCCAATCATAATCATTGGTCGAAGTGCTTTGATCTCCCTTTAATTGTAAAATAGATTTAGTTTTATAAGTAAGGTTGGCAAAAAGTAAATACCCCTAGGTTGGGTTGGTAGTAAGGTGCTTAATAATAATAATTCTTTTGCCATTTACTTTTGGCAATGAAAAAAATAATATTTGACAATTAATGAGTATACTACATACTGAAACTAATGTGTTCAAGGATATATATTTTCCAATTTTGGACATAACATATAAATATTTAAAGAAATTTTGGCAATTCCAAAAATAATAAATCGATGTTTAACAAGCCTAAGTACTATTCAACATTTTTTTTGTGCAATTTTTTTCTAAAAGGAAAATTAAAAAATAGGGTTGCAAATTATATACTGAAGTTTCTTTGATATACAATTCATAGTATTGCAATATACGATTTGTAACCTTATAATTATTCCATTCACAAAATCCATCCTAGCCACTCATAGGGTGTCGCCACTAACGCTCCACTTGAAAATATTTTGGAACCACTTTAATCATAAATGGTTGGGGATGAAGGAATCAAATCATCAAAACCTTGCAAAATTTTATTTATAAAACACATAACAAATTCAAAAAATGTACAAAATATTAAAAACAAGGGATAATTTAAACACATCAAGTCAACACAAACTAAATGTTAAAAACTCTCCATCTCAACAACCAACCACTTGTAATGGGTCATCTGTGGTGATGGGGGGGTGTGTCGTGAAGGGGTGGAAGTCAAGAAGTAATTAAGCTTATTTCTACTACTCGACTTAAAATGGAGGATGTTTATATCATTTACAATGTAATTGAAGTTATTTGATGAAAAAAAGTAACCAAGATAAAAAAAGGAGTGTCACTTGGCCTTTTTAAGTTCAAATAACATTGGCACAATTGTGTAATAATCAACATGTTTGTGGAAACATCCAAAAACCTCAATTGTTAAAAGTAGGAATTGATCGGTGGGGTGTTGGTTGCAATAGCTTTTTTCTTTGGCTTAAATTGCATCGAAGGCAACAAATCTTTGAATTGTGCAAAATCAAGGAAGTAGATTTGCATGCATTGGGTCATTTATGGCAATTTCAATTAGGGTGTGAATTCCATTTTTGGTGAACATAATATTAACTTATCAATGGGAGGAATTGAATGTGGCTAAAGGAAGCACATGTGTTGTTATCATCCCATGTACAAGCCACATTTCGTGCAATGGCAACAAAATGTCACAACCTACATCACAGGGTCAATGGGATATGTGCACACATATTGAAGGAGGCTTACAATTTGAAGGATGTGGTAGTTTAAGCCACATCCAAAATGTTGTCAAGAAAATTGGGGGAGATAATTGAAAGGTTGGAACAATTAGTCAATTTATAAGCCAAATGCTTGCTTTAGGGCTGAAACATGATAAAATTTGGGCATAATAGGCTTCAAGTATCCTGTTGAAGAGCATCCTAGAGAAGTTATGATGGTGCAAAAGTTTTGAAATGGAATCTTGAAAATGAACTTTTTTTTTGTCCAATAAGTTGTTCAAAAGGAAGAAAACACGCCCATGTTGGGGATAGTAGAAGACCGCATGTTACTTTAAGGTGTTGTTGTCAACTTGTGCTAAGTCTTTAAGAAAGAAGGGACGTTGGGTGACCATGAACCTAACAATTATGATTGAAGCTACAAGGGCCCAACTCCTTAATAGGTTGTTGAGGTGATGGTGATTGTTGGTATGCGTCCGACGTCACCAAAAGTTATTGGGAGAGAAGTTTGTTTATGGGCTAGAGGTACTTTAGGGCTATCAATGGACTTTGTACCCAAAAGGTGTTTAAACATTTTAAGGAGGGAAAAGTCAAAGGAAATAAAAAAATCTATGAAGGTGGGAGAGGGAGGTGTGCAACATAATGGGCCATTACACAAAACAATGAATTAAAATCCCAAAGGCTATTTGAACATCACTAAGTCTATGGAGAAAGTCAACATGTCGAACATTTTCTAACAAGGTATATTTAATGAAAAATAATCTAAATGATGAGGTGCATAATGGAACCCCCAACATTCTAATTCCTTCTAATGGTGTGTTGAATTTGGATGGGGTGTCAAAATTAGGTAGTAATCCAAAGGGGGACTATGTTACATTTCTAAGGTTGAATAAAATGACCTATCACACAAAATTCAATTTAAAAATGCTCATATGTAAACATAAAATAAAGGGGGGAAAATGATGTGAATGTTGTTTATAATGGATGGAAATAGACAAGAGAAGAAATGACTTGTTGTAAAACATAATGCGTTAAAATGAGCTAAGGCAAATAATGCCTCTCCTAAAAAATTATTTTGACGAGTTCCCATGGCAAATGGGATGATTGTGACATTGTCATCATGATTATGATGATTGTAAAACATAGGAAATTCAAATGCATAGAATGCACAAATTAAAAAAGAAGGTTGTATGATGTCATCATTTGTTCTACGAAGTTTTTGGAAAAATGACCCCTCTTGACACCAAATCCTCTTCTCCAATCCTAGGGGATTTGTATTGGAATTTGAGATAGTTAGTATTAATTAGTACATTCACAAGGGATAGAAATTAAATAATAATTAAAAAAAGAGGTTCATATGGGCATTTGGGTAGTTAGTATTGACAAATGCGTTCATTATAGGTTTAAACTAAGTAATAATTATGTGAAATAGTTAGTTTACATAGTCCAATCAATGAAAACTTTCAAATATAATTATAATTCTCCAATCTAAATATCAAATACCTAGAAAGTAAATTCAACATATAACTTTACTTTTGCATTAGTTTTTTTTTGGGGTTCTACTTAAATCTAAATTAATTTATTTCAAAAGCACCTTGGACCTATTTTGAAAGATTCATATTTGCCAAAAGCTGAATCCACACATGGCCAAGAAGTGACATTTCCTTTAGTCAATTTTATGTAAGAAGCCACTTCGGCATATTGGAGAGCAGTCCTATTGTAACTCGCACACATTTTAAAATCTATAAAAACAAACCCTGGTACTTTTGTAACTAAACTTGGATGTTAGAAATATTTTTGCATAGCTAATTCTTAGCATAACTACTGCTATTGTGGCTAATAGATTTTGATTTAATCCCAACTTTAATACTCATTCTCTAGATCACTAGAACTAGTGTGGCCTGTGATGTTCACCACACATATTGTAATATTGAATGGTATACCTACTTTGCAGTGTTTTTTTTTTTTTCAAAAAATTCGTCAAAATGCAAGAAGTAAAAATAAATAAAAAGGGAGTATTTTTGTCACAATCTTTACTTTTTTCTGAAAAAAATTACCATTTAAAAAAAATGCTTTAAATGGGTTAAAAAAATCCATCGCCCTTTAATGCTAAATCTCTCTTGGGATGCTAGTCAATGTCACAAGATCTGAAATTTGAAAAAAAAATAAAAAAATAAAAAATCTCATACACACTACTTCTTTGTCTGAAATCAAATTTTATTTTATTTTATTTTTGAATTTTGACTGATTTTTCAATGACAAAAAATCACCTTATTCTGAGATTGCCATAATTAGACAACAAGTTTTGGCATTTTAGACAACAAGTTTTAGCATGTTGCAAAAACATGGGGTATGAATCCAAAAGAATTCTAAAGGTCTCTCCTGGGTCGCGCACATGATTATGAAAACCCTGGCTTCTGCCTGCCTGCTCCTTGAAATTCGCTGGCAGAAAGGGAGGGAGGCAGGCAGACAAAATGCGCACATACACACATCGTCTGCCTACCTTTTTAGCTCCTCCATCAAATTTTCTCTCGCTGCCCTCTAAGCAATTTCTTTCAAAACAAATTCCTCTGCCCATTGCCACCACCACTTCCACTGCCACGCATAACTTCTGCAAACATCCGAGCCATAGCAAGTTGATTTTCCATAGTTTTCAAAGCATTTCCTTTTGTATTTCAATTTTCATGGCCTCAATCTTTGCACAAGACTCTGCAAATTTGGACAATGCCTCTGCACGTCCAACAGATCCATCACTCGTAGACTCGTAGACCCATTTAGAAAGTCCACCCCATCCCCCACCCCATCTCATAATAATCGATTCCTTCACTTCACTTCTTAGCATCATGATAGGAATTCCATAGTCCTGGCGACCATAACATGGAATAGCAATCAGGAATGATGTGATCTAATTTGAAACAAAGAGTTGAAGGGTTCTCTATTTGAGCTTCAAAGAAGTCTTTGCAAAGGGTATATATAGTTAGTTCATCAAGACAAATAGTGCTAAATTCCCAACCCATTACAACAAGAAGTAAAATTACCAGCTCTAAGTATTCCCTCATTACGTCAACAGCTAGTTTACAATATCTGTACCTTAGCAACTGCTACAGCAATTATGACCCACTTGAGTAAAATGAGAGTGATAAGCAGCACCACAACCAGCACTATTGTCATAATAACTGCCACAACCTTCAGATGGTTTTGTTCCTGTAGACCCAAAACTCTGAAATTAAAATCCATGTAAATCTCATGCCATTTGGAATCTTGAAAGCTTGTACCGTACTGGATTAAAGAGCAGCCCTTCCATAGCCAATCTGCTCAGAGAAAATAATAAACATAATCAGAAGAGACCCAGAGACCCATTGCACAAGCATCCAGAAGTATAACAGATCTGCTAATCACAACCAAATATGTACAAAAAGAGTGGTGCAAAGTACACACAATGACTGGCCTTAGGAGGCATCTTCAGAGATCATCTGCAAAGTACAAAGTACTCACACTTGTAGAAGCTGAAAAGGCCTTGCTGGCACCAGACCCAATCACAGCTGTAATTGCATCTCTACCAATCCATCCAGCTGCTCATACAAAATCCCATTAACCCATTAGATCTGTGTGCCAGTCTATGTGATCAGAAGTTGCATATGACAAAATTGCGAGAATAGACCTGTGTGTTCAACTCAATACCAAAAGGGTGTAGGAAATCTTATTATGGTTTAAGTCATATATACCCTTGACATAGAAGAAGAGTGTGACAAAAAGTGCAACCACATCCAGGAGAATAATAGTAAGCCATGTAATTAGACCTGCAAAGTAGCACACTAGAATGAGCCATGTAATTGACAGTAGAAGGGGCACTATGCCCCCACATACCACCAAAACAGGCCATGCTCTTCCCAAGTCTGCTATGTACCTCTGTATTTTGCACAAACTATTGTCAAAAACATGAATGCTGGCTTCTAGAATGACAAAACATGACCATATTTCAGATGACTCAAAGCTTGACCATGTAGTACAAAAACTGTGGGAGGTGTAAACAGGAGGCCAGATTAGACAGACCTTAATGACTCCAGTGGGTTCAGACAGTGCTTTGTGGACCGCTTGGACAATCACATCACCTGAATTGATGCTCACTCCACCCATATCAGTCCACAGAGTAAGTGTCTCATTTACTGGAGATGCTTGTAGCTCACAACTCCAAAAGACTGGTTCCCATGCATCAGCAAGCAGCCCAGTTAACCCTAAATTCTAAGATAGTTACTTCTGGCAAAATGCAATTGATCCTCAATATCATGGGTCCAATCAAGTGGTAGACAAGGCACACACTGCAACACAGAACACTTGCATAGAATAATTATATGAAACTTAGGTCATTACGATCCCATTCTGGATCATTTAGCCTGAGATCTAATCTAATCAGATTGTTTCTTATGCCGTTTGGAGAAATTACTGGAACCTGACAATGCCATCTCTTAAATAACAAGGGAAATTAAGGGACAAGCAAATTGAAGTCAGAGATGTCTTACAGTTTGTGCTCTGGAAAAGAACTGGGTAGCAAGGACCTGTGAGGTTTATGGAGGAACTTTTTTGAGCAGGAGATAAAAGATCATAATAGTCATAGTTGTGCCCAGCCCAATCATCCATGGTCAGATTGATTGGACCTTGAGGATAGTCACAGACCCAAGTCAAGTAATTAGTGGTGCTTGGAGTTGGGCAATCCAGAAGACAGATACTGCGGGTGTCTGCAAGGTTGAATGGATCAGACAGCACACCACTCATTTGATTTGGATTTTTCCAGTACCGCACATTGTAGGATTCCAGATTCACTGACCCCTTTTTGTTACCACTCGTGTCACCTAAGTAGTCAAATCCATACATAAGTCTGCCAGCACACAATTTGCACATGTGATTTTTATCAATCATCTCCTCACCACCACCTCCCACAAGCCCTTAAGCCCATTACAGCAATGTTGAAAAACCCTTAACCTTTAACAGTATGGAAGCATCATCATCATGAAGAAGATTTGGGTCTGAATTTTGTGAAGGAAGAGGTTGAACTTAACAAGCTACAGAGCTTAGAAAACCCAGGGGAAATTAAACTTACCTGCGGGGGTCTCCCTTGTTCAACCCAAAGCTGCTCTCAATGATGAAGCCAATTTCGAAAGCCAGAAACAGAAGGAGAAAGACAATGTCCCGGCATTTGCGGTTCTGTTTGATTCGGGGTTTTTGTCCTGGATGTCCTACTTCCTCATCAACGAGTGCTGGAGAAGATGATGCTGCAAATGCATATGCCGGAGGAGGTGCTGCTGAATTGTTGTCATATGGAGGTGCAAATGGAACAAGCTCCCGGCCAGGTGCATATGCTGGAGGTCCCACATAGGGTTTTGTAGCAGCAGGGCTTCCATTCACTGGGCTTCCATATACAGGGGTACATGACACAATTGCCCCTGTTGGACCCTCATGCTTCTGCTTCCTCATCTAAACCCCGGTCTCCTCTGCTTTCTGGATCTCACTGTGGTTCAAGCAGCAGCTACTACTGATCGTGTTTTCCAGATTCACAGCTTAGTAGGATTTTCTCCACACCAGCTGGAAATGAGGTGAATCCAGAATCCGATATTCCTTCTGATCCAATTTTTTTTTCTCTTGTGAAAACTGATGGAATTGAGACTTACAGTTGCCAATTCCCATCATAGGGTCGAGACATTCCACTTGATCTGGAGAAATCCGCCTCAAAAGTCCCTACAGTGAGTGGGTTCAGGTTGAAGAAGAAAGCAAGGGATCTAGTTCCGAATCGACTGCGTGTGTGAAGACCCAACTGAGCAGCTGCGATCTACAAGTGCAAACAGAATCAAGCAGAATTTTCTGGCATTGCAGATTGATCTTGTATTGTATTGTTTTCAGCTGCAATTAGAACAAACAAGCAAATCACAGAGCCTTTGATCGACCACACTACTAGCAAGCTCCAAAGCTACATCTCAAAATTCACGAAGAAGTAATGCAAAGAAAGAATTGCAGACCGTTGAAGGGTTGTTGATGGTCCATGGGTGCATTCCTTGCCCTTTCAAGTCTTATTAAGATGATGTTATGTGAAACATCAAAATATTGTCACAACATGTGGATTGATAGTTGGAAGAAATGTCTATTCAAAACACAATTTGTAACTAGGCTAATAATGTGTGATGCTCATTGGTGGTCCCAATTACTCTGGGTGATTTATTATAGATTTGTGTGTCAATCTTCATGGGATTGTTCAATCTATAATACGTAGATACGAATGTCCTACAAATCCAATGTGGACATCTCTACTTGATGCTTGCAATATTAATGATGTTTGTGAAGGTGGTAGAATAAAATGCGCGACAAGGTTCAAAACCCTGTTGACATCATATGATTCTCATGAAGTGTTGTACAAAATAGTTAGTTATGGCTTGATGTGAAGTAATTACATGCCTACTTTTGTGGTAGATGATCAAGACCAGATGCCTGTCCCCATTTGATTGAAACTCAAGCAGAAATAAAGAATTTTTTCTAAAGATTTTATGTTCATCAATCCAAAGCCAATGCTAACTTCAGATTTGAATCAGGGAAACCTACCTAAGTTGGCCTTCTCTTCAATTGTTGTCACCGTATGAAGTGGAATACTTATGAGAATTTTGAGGTTTTCTGAATGGAGGAACCCATTCCACAGTCTGCCTAACTATTCCACACTTTGATGTTTTTTTAATCACAGCAACATAAACAACCTTGTCCCCTCTTAGAAATTTGGAGTTTAAAGAACTATGCCACAAAAGCTTATTGGCAGAAATGTCGTTGTCTACACTCGTAAACAGCAAGTCACCTTCTGACAGTCACACCTTGTGTGTATGGGATTGTAATGCACTCACAGAAATTTCCTAATGTATTTGGAGGGCACCTTATATCCATGATGTTATGCCTACTCCTCAAGAGTGGGACAACTTACAGGTGTAAGATCCTCCCACTCTCAAGGAGGCAACTTAAGAACTATCCCTCTCCTATGCCTCATCATGGATGTATGTAGGTTTATATTACACATCACCTTGTGCTTTAGGTGAAGCCCAAATGTGGAAGACATTCCCAAAATGCAGGGCCAGACCCCTCTACCCCCTCATCCCAGGCCTGTTGTTCTGGGAATGCCCCCATCATTGGTCTTTACCCTACACATAAAATACCTTAATTCCAATGCTCAAAAGAACCTGGCCTAGACAAGAACTTGAAGAAGAAGCAAATGTGACCCATCAATAGATGCAAAAACAAAGATTTCCATTGTATGACAACTTCATTCTGGCTTCTTCTCTTTCCTTGCAACGAGCAGCCATGTAAGACATGCTACAGAAGTCAGAAAAATGTCCCATTCCTCTATTTCACAAACTGAATTTCTTCCTCAGAAGAAAAATGGTTCTGCTCAAACAAATGGATCCAACAAGTGGTTTGTTGGAAAAACTATCCCTCCAAACTATGTGCTACTTTGTAACCCGTAAACTACAATCGCTAAACATACCCAACACTTCAAAAAAGGGTATAAGTAATCGTGTTAACATCAACAGTTGCAGATTCCAACAACATCTGGAATCCACATCCAGAACAAAAATAACATGAGTTGGACATATCAGGGTAAATAGATACCCAAACTTTGAGTGCACCAAACCACCCAAAAATACAATCAACATCAGT
>Ga0116229_10009374_pt1 | contig 14948 bp, 13 predicted proteins | sample S1TSphgellanicum_3_FD_87313 | JGI IMG/M metagenome (GOLD analysis project Ga0116229, IMG submission 87313) | Host-associated microbial communities from peat moss isolated from Minnesota, USA - S1T2_Fc - Sphagnum magellanicum MG | ecosystem: Host-associated > Plants > Peat moss > Unclassified... | reverse complement strand
CCAGTTCCAGCAGCTGATGGCCGACATCAACAACGTCGCCACCAACACGCAGTTCAACGGCGTGAACCTGCTGGACGGCACCTTCGAAGGCGCCACCTTCCAGGTCGGCGCGAATGCCGGCCAGACGATCGCCGTATCCTCGGTCGCCAGCGCCAACAGCGATGCGATCGGCGAACTGTATACCGATGCCGGAACGGCTGCCGGCACCGGCACCACGGCCGGCGATACCGGTACGCTGACGATTACCGATGGCAACGGCGTCGAGCACACCACCGCGCTGATGACCTTCACCGGCGATAAGGCGACCGATGCGGCGACTGTCGCTGCGGCCATCAACCAGCTGTCGGGCCAGGATGGCGGCCTGATTGCGACGGTAGGTGCCGCCGGCATCGATCTGAGCAGCACGTCGAATACCGCGCAAAAGGTCAACGTTGCGTACAACACTGGCGTCAATGTGGGCAACGAAAGCCTGGCAACGCTCGGCGTCAACGACAAATACGACCTGACGGCGACAAGCGCGACGGCCACGACCAGCTACCTGAACAGCGCCGACGTGACGACGGTCGACAACTCCAACAAGGTGTTGGTGCAGATCGACGCGGCCCTGCAGCAGCTGGCGACCTCGGGTGCGCAGCTGGGCGCCTACCAGGATCGCTTCCAGGCCGCGATCACGGGCCTGAATACCGATTCGACCAACCTGACCAGCGCCCGCAGCTCGATCCAGGACACGGACTACGCCCAGGCGACCTCCAACCTGTCGAAGGCGCAGATCCTGCAGCAGGCCAGCACCGCGATGGTGGCGCAGGCCAACATGATCCCGCAGAACATCCTGACGCTGCTGCAGAAGCTGCCGTAAACGGACACTGACAGGACACGATGTATCGAGAGGCTACAGTTCCCAACGACACACGCGGGGTGGACGCTGCAAGGCGCCCACCCTGCGTCGTTGTAGCCTGCGTCGTCATGAGTAGCGCACGATGACCACCAGCAGCGTCGGCAGCAGCAGCACCGCGGCACCGGTGGTGTCGATTGCGAGCAATTCCAGCAGTGCCGCCGCCGGCGGCTCGGTCATCGATGTCAGCTCACTGGTCTCGCAGCTGGTGGCCGCGTCGCGTGCGCCGGAAGACTCGCAGATCTCGACCCAGACGCAGGCGGTGACGACGCAGATCTCCGCCATCGGCACGCTCAAGAGCGCGTTGTCGACCTTCCAGTCATCGCTCGGCGTGCTCGACACTCCCGATGCGTTTGACACCCAGACTGCCAACAGCACCGACACATCGGCGTTCACCGCTACGGCGCAGGCGGGCGCGGCCGCCGGCACCTATAACGTGACCGTCGGCGCACTGGCGAGCGCCCAGCAGCTGCTGTCAAAGCCGTTTGCGGGCGGCGCCGCGGCGGCGGTTGGCACCGGCACGCTGTCGCTAGCGCTCGGTGGCACCAGTTTCAATGTCACGATCGATGCCAGCGACGACACGCTCAGCGGCATTGCGGCGGCGATCAACTCGGCTGCAGGCAATCCGGGTATTACCGCCACCGTGCTGACCGGCAGCGACGGCGCGCACCTGGTACTGTCGTCGTCGCTCACCGGCGCCGCCAATACCATCCAGGTCAGTGAAACCGATGGCGGCAACGCGCTGGCGGCCCTGACCTACGGCACCGGCAACACCGGCAACTACACCCAGGAGGCGGCCGCGCAGGACGCCTCCTTCAGCATCTCGGGCGTCGCCTACACCAGCCCCAGCAACACCGTCAGCACCGCGCTCGACGGCGTGACGCTGAACCTTACGGGCACTACCGTCAGTGGCAGCCCCGCGACGCTGAGCGTCAGTAATGACACCAGCACGATCGAGTCCAACATCAGCAGTTTCGTCACTGCCTATAACACGCTGGTAAGCTCGCTCCAGCCGCTCGGCAGCTATGATGCGACCACCAATACGGCGGGGCCGCTGCTCGGCAGCGCGCTGCTGTCGGGCACCCAGAACCAGATCCAGCAGGCGCTCTACAGCGTCGTCGACACCGGTTCGACCACGTACAACTCGCTGGCGAGCATCGGCATCACCACCAATTCGGACGGCACGCTCAGTGTCAACAACGCGACGCTGTCGAATGCGCTGGCCACCAATTTCAGCGCGGTGAGCCAGCTGTTCAGCGGCACTGGCGGGGTTGCCTCGACACTCAATTCTGACCTGACATCGGCGCTGGGATCCAGCGGCGCGATCGCTGCCACCAGCACTACACTGGTACAGCAGGAAAATGCGCTGACCACACAGGAAAACCAGCTGAACGCGCAGATGACCGCGCTCAGCGCCAGCCTGACGCAGCAATATTCGGCGCTCAACACGCTGCTGTCGTCGCTGCAGACCACGTCCTCCTACCTGACGCAGCAGTTCGCCAGCCTGCCGACGGTGCAGGGCACGCCCAACGCCTAGCTCAAGTTGCCGCCGCCGCGGCCGTTACATCCACCATCGAAGATCATTCATCGAAGATGAATGGAGTACGGCGGCGTGAATGGCTATGCGCGAAATTCCAAGGTGGCGGCCTACCAGAGCGTCGCGGTGCATGGCGGCGTCGCCAACGCCGATCCGCACGGCCTGGTACTGATGCTGATGGACGGGGCGGTGGAGCGCATGACCACGGCGCGCGGCTGCATGGAGCGCGGCGACCTGGTGCGCAAGGCCAAGCTGCTGCACAGCTGCATCAGCCTGATTGCCGAGCTGCGCGGCTGCCTCGACATGGCGCGCGGCGGCGCGATCGCCCTGAACCTGCGCGACTTGTACGACTACATGATGCGCCAGCTGCTGCGCGCCAATGCCGAGAACAATCCCGCCTTCATCGGCGAGGTGCTGAGCCTGCTGGCGGAGATCCGCACCGCCTGGGTCGCGATCGGTCCCGAAGTGCGGCAAATGACGCGGGCGCATCCTCCCGGCGCCTAGCCAAGCGCGTAGAATACCGGGGCGGCCCAATGGGACGCGTGCGCGCTGCGAGGAGTCCCGGATGCACCAAGGCGAGGATACGGTCGTGCTCGACAACGAGCTGGCTTATCAGGACGTGCTGCCGGTGCAGTGGACGGCGCTGTGGGAACCGCCGGATCGCTTCGATCTGCTCGGCCTCGAGGAATCCAACCTGCTGCTGCTGCAAACCTGCCTGGCAGTCGAGGAGCATCCGGTGCGCGATCCGAACGAGGACCTGGGCCCGCTGGCCGGGGAGATCGCGCGCCTTGATTTCAAGCTCAACCTGGTGATGCAGCTGCTGGCGAAGCTCACGTCCAAGGACCGCATTCCGCCGGCGACGCCGATCCTGTTCAACGGGGTGGGCGCATCGTGGACCTGCATTGGCCAGACGCCACCGGTCGGCGGCCATGGCGTGCTGCGGGTGCAGCTGCGCAGCTCGCTGCCACAGCCGCTGGAACTGCCGGCGCAGGTGACCGCGGTCGAGGGCAACGTGGCGAAGGTGAAATTCTCCGGACTGTCTTCCGCTGTCACCGAGCTGATCGCACGGCTCGCGTTCGTGCGCCACCGGCGTCACGTGGCCGAGGTACGCAAGGCTCGCGCCTGAACTGCGACGCCGTGCTCAGAGTCGTTGTGACGTAATACCTCTTTATTGCATAACGCGATCACTAGTCTGTTCCCGACGGTATAGACAGGGAACTTACGACTCCATGGCCGAAAGAGCCGCCCTCACAGGGGCCTTCGCTAATCTCGACGCGCGCACGGCGCAGCAGGCTCAGGCCAGCACCACGGCGACGCCCAGCACGGCGACGCTGCCGACCGGCGACTCGGCGCGCATCCGCATGGTCAATCAGCTGATCGGCCAGGTGGCCGGATTCGACAGCAACGTCCTGATCCTGGGGGAGTCCGGTACCGGCAAGGAAGTCGTCGCACGCGCCATACACGAGGCCTCGCCGCGACGACAGCGTCCGTTCGTGCCGATCAACTGCGGGGCGATTCCATCCGAACTGCTGGAGAGCGAGCTGTTCGGGCACGAGAAAGGCGCCTTCACCGGCGCACTGGCGGCGCGCAAGGGGCGGTTCGAGATCGCCGAGTGCGGCACCATCTTCCTGGACGAAATCGGCGATATGAATCCCACCATGCAGGTGAAGCTGCTGCGGGTGCTGCAGGAGCGCGTGTTCGAACGCGTCGGCAGCTGCGTCTCGCAGCGCTGCGACGTGCGCATCATCGCCGCGACGCATCACAACCTGGAGCAGGCGATCGCCAACGGCGCGTTTCGCGCCGATCTGTATTACCGGCTCAACGTAGTGCCGATCGAGATGCCGCCGCTGCGCGAGCGCGGCGAGGACCTGCCACAGCTGATTGCGGACCTGGCGCATCGCATCTGCCAGGCCGGCCGGCCGCAGGTGCAGTTCACCCCCGCTGCGGTCGAGGCGTTGCGGGCCTACCGCTGGCCGGGCAACGTGCGCGAACTCGGCAACCTGATCGAGCGCATGTCGATCCAGTGCGTGGCGCGTCCGGTGACCGTCGCCGATCTGCCGGCGCGCTACCGGCCGGCCGACTGGAGTGCGGACACCGAAGCGATGGGCGGCGAGTTGATTGCCTCGGCGCCGGCGCTCAGCGTGCTCGCGCCGCTGCTGCACGCGCCGCCGGCGCAGCCGGCGGAAGCGCCATCGCCGGCTGCGCCGGCACCGCCAGCCGCGCCGGCACCGCCAGCTACCGTGGCCGGGCCGCCGGATGACGAGCTGGTGGCGATGGACCCGGGCATGGCCGATGCGCTGCTGGATGAATTCCCACACCAGTTCGACCTGCGCAATTACCTCGAGTCGCTCGAGCAGCGGCTGATCGTGCGCGCGATGCGCGCCGCCGGCGGCACCGTCGCCCAGGCCGCGCGGCTGCTGGGCCTGCGGCGCACCACGCTGGTGGAGAAGCTGCGCAAGTACTCCCTCGGCGGCAGTGACAGCGAGCTGTCGGAATCTTGACGTTGTGGCGGCGGCCAGTGGCCGCCGGTGTGAGCCGTGTCACGGATTGCCGGCGGCACGCAAATTGCTCCTGTCCTTGCCAGTACGACGATCATCGGTACGACCAGCAGTACGACGGCCAGTACAACAGCAAGGCGGGCAATGACAAATTCACCATACGTCCACGAGCCGGTGGCCTGTGCCGACGTCTCCACGCGGCTGATGGAGCTGGCGCGGCGCGTCGCACGCAGCGAATGCACGGTGCTGATCGCCGGTGAGTCGGGCACCGGCAAGGAGGTGCTGGCGCGCTACATCCACCGCCATTCGCTGCGCGCGCGCGCGCCGTTCGTGGCGATCAACTGCGCGGCGATTCCCGAGAACATGCTCGAGGCGATGCTGTTGGGCTGGGAGCGCGGTGCCTTCACCGGCGCGCAGGCGGCGCCTCCGGGCAAGTTCGAGCAGGCGCAGGGCGGCAGCCTGCTGCTGGATGAGATCTCCGAGATTCCACTGGCGCTGCAGGCCAAGCTGCTGCGGGTGCTGCAGGAGCGCGAGGTCGAGCGGCTGGGCGCACGCCAGGCGGTGCAGCTCGATGTGCGCGTGATAGCCACCACCAACCGCAATCTTCGCAGCGACGTTGCCAGCGGACGCTTCCGCGAGGACCTGTATTACCGCCTGAACGTATTTCCGTTGACGCCGGTGCCGCTGCGTGCGCGGCGTGACGATGTGCTGCCGCTGGCGATGCGGCTGCTGGCCTCGCACTGCAAACCCGGTGCCCGCATACCGGCACTGCTGCCGGATGCCGCGCAGCTGCTGCTGACCTATGAGTGGCCGGGCAACGTGCGCGAGCTGGAGAACGTGATGCAGCGCGCGCTGGTGCTGTGCGAGGGCGACCTGATCCGCGCCGCGCACATCGTGTTCGAGCCCGGCGGCGCGGCCAACCCGATCCCGGTCGACATGCGTGTCATTCCCACCCTTGCCCCGGCTACCCATGCCGCGGTCCACGAGCCGGCGGCGGATTCGCCGGCCATGGCCGATTCGCTGGCAATGGCCGACTCGCTGGCGCTGGCGGATTCCCTGGCACTGGCGGAGCGACAGATCATCCTCAGGGCGCTGCGCACGCACGCCAGCCGCGAACGCGCCGCCGCGCAGCTCGGCATCAGCGCGCGCACGCTGCGCTACAAGCTCGCGCGGCTGCGGGCCGCCGGAGTTGATCTGTCGGACGAAATCCAGATGGCCGGGAGCGCAGCGTGAGCGCCGGGAGCGCAGCGTGAGCAATCTGGCCATCGACCAGGTACTGGCACAGATCCGTTCGCTGTCGGCGCAGGCGGGGACCGGCATCGGGCCGGGCGCGGCGGTCTCCGGCCGGGCCGCTGATGGGCTTGGCATAGCTGGTGCGCCTGGCGCAGCTGGTGCGCCGGGCGCAGCGCCGGCCTTCGGCCAGTTGCTGGCGCAGGGCATCGAATCGGTCAATCGCAGCCAGCAGAGCGCCAGCGCGCTGGCCGATGCCTGGGAGCGCGGCGTGTCCGGAGTGGACCTGGCGCACGTGATGATCGAGAGCCAGAAGGCATCGGTGTCGTTTCGCGCGCTCACCGAAGTGCGCAACCGCCTGGTCACCGTGTACCAGGACATCATGAACATGTCGATCTGAGCCGGTGATGGACACTGCACATGGCAACTAACGAGGGCGCAGGCTTTGCCGGGCGGATCGGCCTTAATCTGAGGCCGCTGCTGCTGCTGCTGGGCATCGCCGCCGCGGTGGCCGTCGGCGTTACCGTGGTGCTGTGGTGGCGCGGGCCGAACTGGAGCCTGTTGTATGGCAACCTGTCCGACGCCGATGCCAGCAGCGTGGTGCAGGCGCTGCAGACCGCCTCGATCGAGTACAAGCTCGACAGCAACAGCGGCGCGATCATGGTGCCGGCGGAGCGGGTGCACGAAGCGCGGCTGCAGCTGGCCGGGCAGGGGCTGCCACAGGGCAAGAGCGCCAGTCTCGAGCTGATGAGCAAGGATCCGGGTTTCGGCGTCAGCCAGTTCATGGAAAATGCCCGCTACCAGTACGCGCTGGAAGGCGAGCTGGCACGCACCATTGCATCGCTGCAGGCAGTCGAGGCTGCACGCATCCACCTGGCGCTGCCGCAACAGTCTGCGTTCGTGCGCGACCGGCGTCCGGCCAGCGCATCGGTGCTGCTGCAGCTGCGCGCCGGCCACCGGCTGCAGGCGGAACAGGTCTCGGCCATCGTGCACCTGGTGGCTTCGAGTATTCCGGAGCTGGACTCCGATAACGTCACCGTGGTCGACCAGCAGGGGCGGCTGCTGTCGTCGCCGCGCAATTCCGAGGCGGCGATCACCGCCGAGCAGTTCGAGGCCGCGCATCGCATCGAGGACAACTACACCGACCACATCGAGCGGCTGATCGCGCCGCTGGTGGGCGAGGGCCGGGTGCACGCGCAGGTCACCGTAGACCTGGACTCCGGCGCGACCGAGGAGGCGCACGAGCAGTACAAGCCGGATAGCGCCATCGTACGCAGCGAGCAGAGCGCGGAGGAAATCTCGCGCTCCGGCAGCGCGGCTGCCGGCGGCGTCCCGGGCGCGCTGACAAACCAGCCGCCAGCCGGCGGCGTAGCCAGCGTGGCCAGTAACGCCAAGCCCGCGGCCGCGCCCGCCGCCGCGGCCGGTGGTAATGGTTCGACCGGCGCGAACTCTGCTGCCGCCAATGCCGCAGCTGCCGCCAGCGCCGCCGCCGCGGCCGCCGCTGCCAACCCGGAAAGCACGTCCAAGCAGATGACGCGCAATTACGAGATCGATCGCACCGTCAGCTATTCGCGCCAGCCGGCCGGCCGCGTCAAGCGCGTGACGGTGGCGGTGCTGGTGGACAACGTGCGCCAGGCTGGCGCCGACGGCAAGAGCGTCGAACGTGCGCTCACCCAGGCGGAGCTTGATGACATTACCCGGCTGGTAAAGGACGCGGTCGGATTCGACCAGGCGCGCGGCGACAGCGTCAACGTCGTCAATCAGCCGTTCCTGCCGCAGCTCACCGAGAACATCAAGCCGGAAGTGATTCCGTTGTGGCAGCGTCCCTGGGTACGCGATGTGGTGCGCCTGGTGTTGGGCGCGCTGGTGCTGGTGGCGTTGGCGCTGGGCGTGCTGCGGCCGTTGATCAAGAACCTGTCCACGCACGCGCTGTCGGCGTCGCCGGAGCTGCTGCCGGCCGGCGGCGGCGCCGTGGAGGAGAAAGCCAACGTGACCGCAGCGCCGTCGCCGACGCTGGCGTACGAGCAGCAGCTGGTGCAGGCACGCGGGCTGGTGTCGCAGGATCCCAAGCGCGTGGCGCAGGTGGTCAAGACCTGGGTCGGCGAGCCATGAGCGAGGCGGCGATGTCGCGCTCCGGCGTCGACCGGGCAGCGATCCTGCTGCTGGCGCTGGGCGAGCAGGAAGCCGCCCAGGTGCTCAAGCACCTGGGCGCCAAGGACGTGCAGCGCGTTGGCGCGGCGATGGCGCAGCTGTCCTCGGTATCGCGCGAGGAAGTGTCGAGCGTACTGGCGACGTTTTACAGCAGCGTCGAGCAGCAGACCTCGTTCGGTGTCGGCACCGACGACTATATCCGCAAGGTGATGAACGAGGCGCTCGGGGCCGACAAGGCAGGCAGTGTCATCGACCGCATCCTGCGCGGCCGCAGCAGCCGCGGCCTGGAGGCGCTCAAGTGGATGGAGCCCAGGGCGGTCGGCGAGCTGCTGCGCTCCGAGCATCCGCAGATCATCGCGATCGTGCTGTCGTACCTGGATGCCGACCAGGCAGCCGAGATCATGACGCAGCTGCCGGCATCGATGCGCGCCGACATCCTGATGCGCATCGCGACGCTCGACGGCGTGCACCCCTCGGCGCTGAACGAACTCGACGACGTACTGGAGAAGCAGTTCTCCGGCAATGGCGCCGGGCAGAACACCGGTGGCTTTGGCGGACCAAAGGCGGCCGCGGAGATACTGAACCTGCTCGGTACCGCCAACGAGGCGCCGATCATGGCGCAGATTGCCAAGGTCGATGAGGCGCTCGGCCAGCAGCTGCAGGACCTGATGTTCGTGTTCGAGGACCTGGCCGAGGTCGATGACCGCGGCATGCAGGAGCTGCTGCGCGAAGTACCGGGAGACAAGCTGATCGTCGCGCTCAAGGCGGTGGACGAGTCGCTGAAGCAGAAATTCTTCAAGAACATGTCGGAGCGCGCCGGCCAGATGATGAAGGACGACCTGGAAGCCAAGGGACCGGTGCGGCTGTCGGAAGTCGAGGCGGCACAGAAGGAGATCCTGCTGACCGCCAAGCGCATGTCGGACGAGGGCCGCCTGGCGCTGGGCGGCAAGGGCGGCGAGCAGTATGTCTGAGGGCGGCAGCGCCGCGGCCAGCGCCGCGGTATGGGAGTTGCCGCCGATCGACGGCCCATTGGTGACGCGCCGGCGTCGCGGGGACGAACTCGATGTGATCGAACGCGAAGCCTGGGACAAGGGCTATGCGGAAGGGCGCGAGGCAGGAATGGCGGCTGCAGGCCAGGCGCAGCAGGCGGCGCAGGCGAAGCTTGATGAGCGCGTGCAACAGCTGGACTCGATCCTCGATTTCCTGGCGCGGCCGCTGGCCGACGTCGACGCCCAGGTGCAGCGCCAGCTCGCGCTGCTGGCGGGTGCCATTGCCCGCCAGGTGGTCCGGCGCGAGATCAGGTTGCAGCCCGACGATATCATCGGCGTGATTCGCGACACCGTGTCGCTGCTGCCGGTGACGGCGCGCGAGGTGCGCGTGCACCTCAATCCGGAGGATGCGACGCTGGTGCGCTCGCGCCTGGCCGAAGTCGCCAGCGAGCGCGCCTGGAGCATCACCGAGGATCCGATCCTGCCGCGCGGCGGCTGCCGCGTGACCAGCGAGAATTCCAGCATCGACGCGCAGGTCGAATCGCGGCTGGGAGCGGCCATCGCCGCGGTCCTGGGCGATGAGCGCAGCGCGCCGGCGCTTGACACCGCGCGAGCAGCCGAGGCGCCGCGGCCGGGCGAGGCGCCGCAATGAACCCGATGTACGCGCCGGCCGCCAGGCGCTGGAGCGATGCGCTGGCGCGCTACCGGCAACGACTGGACGACGTGCCGCCGCCGGTGGTGGCGGGTTGCCTGACACGCATGGTCGGTCTGACTCTGGAGGCGTCCGGCTGCCAGGCCGCGGTCGGCGATCGCTGCGAGATCGTCAGCGCCGACGACTCGCGCATCGAGGCCGAGGTGGTCGGCTTCGCCGGCGAGCGGCTGTACCTGATGCCGACCGGCGATATCCACGGGCTCAAACCCAATGCGCGCGTGGTGCCGCGTCCGCATGCCGGCACCGTGCGCGTGGGACCGAAGCTGCTCGGCCGCGTGGTCGACGGCGCCTGCAGGCCGCTGGATGGCCACGGACCTATCGAAACCGAAGCCAGCGTGCGCCTGACCGGCACTCCGATCAATCCGCTGCTGCGCCAGCCGATCACGCAGCCGCTCGACGTCGGCGTGCGCGCCATCAATGGCCTGTTGACCATCGGCCGCGGCCAGCGCGTCGGGTTGTTCTCCGGCAGCGGTGTCGGCAAGAGCGTGCTGCTGGGCATGATGGCGCGCTATACCGCGGCCGATGTCATCGTGGTCGGGCTGATCGGCGAGCGCGGACGCGAAGTGAAGGAATTCATCGAGCGCATCCTGGGCCGGGAGGGGCTGGCGCGTGCGGTGGTAGTGGCCACGCCGGCCGACTATCCGCCGCTGATGCGGCTGCACGGCGCCTGGCTGGCGACGGCGATCGCGGAGTACTTCCGCGACCGCGGCAAGAACGTGCTGCTGATCATGGACTCGCTGACGCGCTTCGCCCAGGCGCAGCGCGAGATCGCACTCGCCATCGGCGAGGCGCCCGCGACCAAGGGCTACCCGCCGTCGGTGTTCGCGCGCCTGCCGCAGCTGGTGGAGCGCGCCGGTAACGGCATCGCCGGCGAAGGCTCGATTACCGCGTTCTATACCGTGCTGGCCGAGGGCGACGACCAGAATGACCCGATCGTCGACGCAGCACGCGCAGTGCTCGATGGTCACATCGTACTGGCGCGCCGCATCGCCGACGGCGGACGCTACCCCGCCATCGACATCGAAGCCTCGGTCAGCCGGGTGATGCACGAGCTGGTACCCGAGTCGCACTTCGAGCTGGTGCGCCGCTTTCGAGCGGTCAGCGCGTTGTATGAGCACAATCGCGACCTGATCACGATCGGCGCCTACCAGCGCGGCAGCGATCCGCGCATCGATGGCGCCATCGCGCGCTGGCCGCAGATCGAGAGCTACCTGCGCCAGGACATGCGCGAGCGCGTGAGCCTGGCCGGCAGCAGTTCGCAGCTGGCGGCCACCATGGCGGCGACGCCGGCGGAGCCGAGCGAAGCCCTGAAACCCAAGTGAGGACCCACGTGAAGCGATCGAAACGACTGGAGCCGGTACGCGCATTGTCTGAAGAGGCCGAGCGCGAATGTGCGGCGCAGGTGGCCACGCTGCAGGGCCGGCTGGCGGATGCCCAGCGCAGCTGCCAGGAACTGCAACGCTACCTGGCGGATTATCAGAACATGTTCCAGCAGCGCGCCAGTGCCGGAATTGGCGTCAGCGGCATGCGCGATTACCAGACATTCATCGCGCGATTGGGCGACGCGGTGCGGCAGCAGCAGGTCGTCATTGAACAACTGCAGGCCGACTGCGAGCGCGCACGAGCGCGCTGGGCCGAAGCCGCGGTCCGCAAGAGCGCGGTGCACAAGGTGATCGCCAAGGTGCTCACCGAGGACCAGAAGATCGAGGAGCGCCGCAACCAGAACGAATCCGACGAACACGCCCAGCGACTGGGCGGTGCGCGCTGATGTCCGGCCGGGTATCGAGCGCGGTGTCGTCCAGCGCCGGGCCCGTCATCGCTGCTGCCAGGACAACGGCGGCTGCGGCCGGGTCAACGGGCGCTGGCGCCGCCAGCACGGGCACAGCAGGCAATGCCGGCCCGGAGGGCGCCGCGGCGGCGCCTGGCACGCGCGGCACATCGGCAGCCGCTGCTGGTGGCAGCACACAAGCGGGCGCCGGTGCCGCAGGCGGTGCGCGCTTCTCATCGGCGCTGGCCGACGCCGCACAGGCCGACGCCGCGCAGGCCGATGCCGCGCAGGCCGATGCCGCGCAGGCCAACGCCGCGCACGTCGATGACAGCCGGCCGTCCAAGGCGGAGGTCCGCGGCGATGCGCAGCGGGATATCAATTCCGATGCCGCGACCAGTGCCGCGGCTGCGACCAGTGCCTCGGCGAGCGCCGCGCTGGCTGCCGCGGCGCGCGGCCGCGCTGCGGCGAAGAGGCCCGCAACCGTCCAGAAGGCGAGCGCCGCAAACCCCGTCGCGGCGGATGCTGCGGCCATCGCGCGCAACGGCCGGAGCGCCGCCAAGTCAGTCACTCGCGCCCAGTCAGGCGGTGCCGCGAAGTCCGACAGCGCGGCAAGAGCCGACAGCAGGGCCAAAGCCGACAGCCCGGGCTCCGGCACGCCCGACGCCGCCTCAACGGCGATGAGCGATCCGATGGCGCTGGCCCTGTTGATGGCAGCCGCCGGCATGCCACCGGCCAACGGCGCGGCAACGAGAGCAGCACCCCAGAATCCAGCGATGGCCGCGGCCAGCGCGTTGCTGCCCGGTCAGTCTTCGCAGGCGGGTCAGTCTGCACAGGCGGGGCAATCCGCACCCGCAGGTCAGTCGGCGCAGTCGGTGCAGACTGATGAGCAGGCGGGTGAGTCGGCGCAGCCGGGCCAGCCAACGCAGCTGGCGCGCGATGCAGCGCCCGCCAGCGACAGCACCGATTCAGCCATTAGCGCCGCTGGCGCGACGTCGGCGTCGGCGTCGGTGCCGCTGGCGCTGCCGCTGCCGCAACAGAACAGTGGCTCGCCGTCGCGCGATGATCAGCCCGCGATCATGACCGGCGCCGCCGGTCTGCCCGACCTGGCGCGCGCGCTCGGCACCAGTGCTGCGCCGGCGGCGCCAGTCGATGCGACGCTCGCGGTGCCAGTGAGCAGCGGCAACTGGCCGCACGCGGTCGCCGCGCAGGTACACTGGTTCGTCAGCAACGGCGTGCAGAGCGCCACCCTGCGCCTGTCGCCGGAGCACCTGGGGCCGGTCGAGGTGCATATCGACGTGCAGAGCTCACAGGTCAACGTGAACTTCAGCGCAGCGCATGCCGAGACGCGCGCCGCACTGGAGCAGACTGTGCCGCGCCTGCGCGAGCTGTTCGCCAGTGGTGGCCTGACGCTGGGCCAGGCCAACGTGCAGGCGGATCCGCGAACGGGTTCACAGTCCACGCCGGTGCCGGTGCGCACGGCATTCAACCAGGTGCCCGCGCTTGAGCCGGTCGCCGCGACGATCGCACAGCCGCTCGGCCTGATCGATGAGTACGCCTGAATGCACTGGCAGGCAGTGACAGTTTTCCGTCGTTATCGGGCGCCTGGCGCTGGCACATCGTTTGCTTCGCTAGCTGGCATCTGAGAACTGTTGGCCGGACAACTAGCGAGTACCACCGAACATGGCTGCCGAACCCGCGCACAGCGACACCCCACCGACGGTGCGACCGATCAAGCCCAAGGGCAAGCTGCTCTGGATCGGCATCGCCGTGATCGTGATCGGCGGCGGCGCCGGCGCCTGGTTGGCGTTCAAGCCGGCTGCGGCACCGGACCCGTCAGCCGCCGCCAGCAAGCCTGCGGCGCCACACGCGGCCCCGCTCTACTACAAGTTCGATCCCGCCTTCGTGGTGAATTTTGGCGGCGAAGGCGCAAGCCGCTATCTGCAGGTGACGGTCGAGGCGATGGCGCGCGATCCGGCGGCCCTGGAGAGCCTCAAGGCCACCGAACCGGCGGTGCGCAACGACCTGGTGATGCTGTTTTCCGGCCAGGACAACGCCACGCTGATGAGCGTGGACGGCAAGGAGAAATTGCGTGCGGCGACGCTCGCCAGCATCCGCAAGGTGCTCGACAGCGAAGGCGGCAACGGCAAGCTGATCGAGGCGGTCTACTTCACCAGCTTTGTGATTCAATGAAGATGGGCGCAGAGATCCTCAACCAGGATGAGATCGACGCGCTGCTGCGTGGCGTGGATGACGGCGCGGTGCCGATTGCGCCGCCGCCGGAGGTTCCCGGGGAAGTGCGCAGCTTCGACATCGCCACCCAGGTGCGGCTGGTGCGCGGCCGCATGCCGACCCTGGAGATGATCAACGATCGCTTCGCCCGGCAGTTTCGCATCGGCCTGTTCAACATGATCCGCCGTACCGCGCAGATCAGCGTCGCGCCGGTGAAGGTGCAGAAATTCAGCGAGTACATCCAGAACCTGCACGTGCCCTCGAGCCTGAACCTGATGCGCCTCAACCCGCTGCGCGGCACCGCGCTGCTGGTGCTCGATGCCACGCTGGTGTTCACCATCGTCGACAATTTCTTCGGCGGCAACGGCCGCTACGTCAAGATCGAGGGCCGCGAATTCACCATGACCGAGGGCCGCATCATCCAGATGGTGCTGCGCCAGGCGTTTGCCGACCTGGCCGAGGCCTGGAGCATCGTCGCCAGCATCAACCTCGAGTACCTGAATACCGAGATCAACCCGCACTTTGCCAATATCGTGAGCCCGTCCGAGATCGTGGTCGTGACTTCGTTCAAGGTCGAGCTCGAGGGCGGCGGCGGCGAACTGCACGTGACCATGCCGTACGCGATGATCGAACCGATCCGCGACCAGCTCGACTCCGGCGTGCAGAGCGATCGCATGGATCGCGATGACGGCTGGACCCAGTCGCTGCGCGAGGAGATCGAGGAGGCCGAGGTGGAGCTGGTTCCGGTGCTGGGGAAGAGTTCGCTGTCGCTCGGACGGCTGGTGGATCTGAAGCCAGGCGACGTGATTGCGTGCGATTTCGACGGCAATGTGACCTTGTACGCAGAAGGCGTTCCGGTACTGCGCGGCAGTTATGGCGCCTCCAGGGGCCAGCAGGCAGTCAAGGTCACGCAGCGAATTACGCGGCACAAGATGCCGGTGT
>Ga0116229_10009373_pt1 | contig 14948 bp, 13 predicted proteins | sample S1TSphgellanicum_3_FD_87313 | JGI IMG/M metagenome (GOLD analysis project Ga0116229, IMG submission 87313) | Host-associated microbial communities from peat moss isolated from Minnesota, USA - S1T2_Fc - Sphagnum magellanicum MG | ecosystem: Host-associated > Plants > Peat moss > Unclassified... | reverse complement strand
GTCGTTACGCCGGGTCGGAGGGCGGGACGGGCGGCGTATACGTGAGGTGCCGCACCCAGGCGTAGGCCTCGCGCACCGCGCTGCTCGCCAGGACGCGCGGGGAGAGGAGGACCCGACGGTCGCCGGTGAAGCCGATGACCGCGGTGCCGTGCCCGAGATCCGGCTCATCGGCGAGCAGGACGAGGCCCGGGTAGGTGCGCATCCAGCGCGCCATCATGTCCCGCTCCTTTCGGCGCCGAGCATCGTCGACGACGATCAGTGCGCCCGGCGCGAGCGCTTCGTAGATCAGGTGGAGCGCGCCATCCCGCCCGTAGTAGCCGTCCGGCGCGTCGATCAGCGCGAGATCGAACGGGCCGCGCGCGACCGCCGCCGCCTTCGCCGCCAGCGAGTAGCCGTGATAGACGCCGGTCCGGTCCGCCCGAAAGACGACGCCGCTGGCAATCATGCAGGCATCGACACGCGGCGTCGCCTCGACGCGCCGCCACGAGTCCCGGCTCCACCGAACATCCTCTTCCACCGCGGTGAGGCGACCACCTCTCCCTCGGCTCATCGCCGCGGCAAAGACGAGAGACGAGGCGCCGGCGCCGAACTCGACAATGTCGCGGCGATCGAACTCGACGACGAGACGGGCGAGCACACCGGCCATCGCCGCATCGACCGGCCAGGAAGTGGTCGGCGTCGGATAGACCGCGTCGACGTCGGGGTAGCGCGTCGTGCCCGTCACGGCGGCCTGGACGCGGGTCCGCCACGCCGCGCGATCCGCGATCATCGCCTGGTCGTCCCGCTCGCTCACCGTCCCGCGGGGCGTGCGCGCCGGCCCCGCGCCCACGGGGACGCTGCCGTCCACCCGCGCGCGGACTGCGTCCGACCGGCGGACTGCTCCCGAACTCGTCACAGCGCCCACACGGTTGGCAATCCGATCACACCACGGATCCTGTAGTTGGGTCGTTCGCGAGAATGATGTCGTTCCCCACGATGACGTCTCGCGCCGGCCACCTGGAGGGCAGCCGAGCAAGGATGGTCGCGGGGTCTGACACCACTGTAGAGATTGTTGGCCGCACTCAGGCGCAACATCGGCTCCCGCACTAAGACCAGCGACCGCCGGTAACGTTCCATGGGGAGGTCACAAAGATTCCTCCGGTGGCGCCGTGCGGCCGTGATGCGGATCACACTGCGCAGCGCTCGCCTGTCGCGCTCGCCTGTCGCGCTCGCCTGTCGCGCTCGCCTGTCGCGCTCGCCTGTCGCGCTCGCGACCGTGCGACGCCGAGCTCGAGCGCATCGCGCGGCGACGCCGGGGTCACGTCAAGGCCGCGACCGTGGCGTCGGACCAGCGCCAGTCCTGCACCTCGGGCATGTCCTCGTCGTGCTCCCTGATGTAGGCGCTGTGCGCGCGGATTTTCGCCTCGAATGGTGCCGTGCGGTCGGCATGCCCCGTCCGGCGGAGCGCGTCGATCGCCAGATCGTAGCGACTCATGTGGTTCAGCACCGTCATGTCGAACGGCGTCGTCGTCGTCCCCTCCTCGACGTATCCGTGCACATGGAACCGCCCGGCGTCGAGGCGGTGGTGGAGGAGCTCGTGGATCACGCTGGGATAGCCATGGAAGGCAAAGATCACCGGCACCTGCTCCGGGAAGAGATCTTCGAACTCCCCGTCGCTCAAGCCGTGCGGATGATCGTGACTGGACTGGATGCGGAAGAGATCGACGACGTTGACGACGCGTACCTGAAGCTCCGGCTCGAGCTGCCGAAGCCACCACGCGGCCGCCAGCACCTCACGCGTCGGCACATCGCCGGCCGCGGCGAGCACGACGTCGGGATCCTCGCCTCCGTCGACGCTGGCCCATGCCCACGTCGCCGCGCCGGCCGCGCAGTGCCGCTTTGCATCCTCGATTCCGAGCCACTGCGGCATTGGCTTCTTCGACGCCACGATCAGGTTGATGTAATTCATGCTGCGCAGGCAGTGATCGGCGACCGAGAGCAGGCAGTTCGCATCGGGCGGGAGATAGACGCGGCTGATCGCGGCCTTCTTGGTCAGCATCAGGTTGATGAAATTCGGGCCCTGGTGACTGAACCCGTTGTGGTCCTGCTCCCAGACATGGCTCGTGACGAGATAGTTGAGCGACGCGACCGGCCGTCGCCACGTCGTCTCGTTGGCCATCTTGATCCACTTGGCGTACTGCTGCATCATCGAATCGACGATCGACAGGAACGCTTCGTAGCAGGCGAAGAGCCCGTGGCGCCCGGAGAGGATGTACCCCTCGAGCCACGCCTGGCAGCAGTGTTCGCTGAGGACCTCCATCACGCGACCGTCGCGCGCGAGATGCTCGTCGCTCGCGACGATCGGCAGCGCCCACGCCCGCGGCGTCGCCTCGAAGATCGCCTGCAGCCGGTTGGACGACGTTTCGTCGGGGCAGACGAGCCGGAAGTTGTGCGCGTCGGCGTTGGCGCGCATGACATCGCGAAGGAGACGCCCGACGACGAGCGTGTTCTCGATCGAGGTCGCGCCCGGCGCGGGGACGTCGACGGCGAGCGTCGCGTAATCGGGCATGCGAAGCGGCGTGCAGCTCGCGCCGCCGTTGGCGGCCGGCGTCCGCCCCATGCGGAGTGACGGCTCCGGGTAGATCGACATCACGAGCGGCACGGGATAGCCGCCGGCGTCGAAGAGCGTCTCGGGCCGATAGCTCCGCATCCAGCCCTCGAGGACGGCGAGATGCGCCGGGTTCGTCGCCGGATCCGTGATCGGCACCTGATGGGAGCGAACCGTGTCCTCGAGCGCGCGGCCATCGAGGGTCGCCGGATCCGTCCATCCCTTTGGTGTCCGCAGGATCAGCATCGGCCAGCTCGGCCGCGCGGGGAACGTACCGCGCCGAGCCACGCGCTGCGCATCATGGATCTCGCCGATCGCCCACTCGAGGGCGTCGGCCATCTCGGCGTGCACGAGCGCCGGGTCGTCGCCCGCGACCTCGCGCGAGCGGTACCCCATCCCCGCGAAGTAGCGGACCAGTTCGTCCGGCGTCAGTCGCGCGAGGATCGATGGGCCGCTCAGCTTGTAGCCGTTGAGGTGCAGGACCGGCAGGACCGCGCCGTCGGTTGCGGGATTCATGAGGTTGATCGACTGCCACGCAGCGGCGAGCGGCCCGGTCTCGGCTTCGCCGTCGCCGATCAGGCACGCGACGATCAGGTCTCGGTTGTCGAGCGCCGCGCCAAAGGCGTGCCCGAGCGAGTAGCCGAGCTCGCCCCCTTCGTGCAGGGAGCCCGGCGTGAGCGCCGTCACGTGACTCGGCATCCCGCCCGGCCACGAGAAGTCGCGGACGAGCGCCGAGAGGCCCTCGAGTCCCTGGGCAAAGCGTGGATAGACGTCGCCCAGCGTTCCCTCAAGATGGAGATGGGCGAGCACGCCCGGCGCGCCGTGTCCGGTGCCGGCGACGAAGAGCACCTGTTGCCCGGTGTCGCGGATGAAGCGGCTCAGATGCGTATACAGGAGGTTGATGCCGGGTACCGTCCCCCAGTGCCCGAGGAGCCGCGCCTTGATGTTGCGCGCCTCGAGCGGCGTGCGCAGGAGCGCATTGTCGCGGAGATAGATCTGCGCGACGGCGAGATAGTTGGCCGCGCGCCAGTTGGCGTCGACGGCGGCGAGCTGATCGGCAGAGAACGTCATGCGCGCATCCCCGTCACGAAGTTGGTGCGTGGCCATAGACTTTACCCCGTGCCGATCACCGCACGATGCGCGCCCCCCTGACCTCGGCCGTCCCAACGGCCGCGGGAGATGGTCCGCTCCTGACGGTCAACGTCGGGTCGTCGGGCATCAAGCTCGCGCGTTTTGTGGGCGATGCGCGGCGCGCGGTCGGCGCGTTGACGCGACGCCCCGATGGCCCGTGGTCGCTGCTATGGGACGGGACGACGTCGACCGTCGGTGCCGCCGAGGACGAGATGCCGGTCGCTGCGGTGATCGACTGGCTCGATGATCACGCACTCCTTTCGTCGTGCGGCGCCGTCGGTCACCGGATCGTCCATGGCGGTCGCACGTACAATGCTCCGGTCTGGATCGACCCATCGGTCGTGGATGCGCTGACGGCGCTCGTGCCGCTGGCCCCCGAGCATCTCCCTGGTGCGCTCGCGGCGGTGCGCGCGATCTCCGCGCGGGCGCCGGCGCTCCGGCAGGCGGCGTGCTTCGACACGGCGTTTCACCGGACGATGCCGGAGACGGCGCGGCGATTCGGACTGTCGCAGACGCTCGCCGAGGCCGGCGTCGTGCGCTACGGGTTTCACGGCCTCTCGTGTGAGTTCATCGTCTCCGAGCTGATCCGGCTGGGTGCGCTCGGACCGCGGACGATCATTGCGCATCTCGGGAACGGCGTCAGCCTCACCGCCGTGCGCGACGGGCGGAGCATCGACACGACGATGGGGATGACGCCGACCGGCGGTGTCGTCATGGGGACGCGGTCCGGCGACCTCGATCCCGGTGTCGTCCTCTACATGCTTCGCGCGCTCCGGATGACGCCGGAGACGATCAATGCCGAAGTCAACGACCGGGGCGGCCTCGTCGGCCTCTCCGGCTCGACGGGTGACGTCCGCACGCTGCTCGCGCGCCGCGGCGCCGAGGGGGACGCGGCGCTCGCCATCGAGATCTTCTGCTATCAGATCCGGCGCGCGGTCGGCTCCCTCACGGCCGCGCTCGGCGGGCTCGACACGCTCGTCTTCACCGGCGGCATCGGCGAGCATGCGGCGGCGATCCGCACCGAGATCTGCGCCGGTCTCGATTGTATCGGCGTCCGCATCGACACCGATCGCAACCGGTGGCACGACCCGGTGATTTCACGCGCGGGCGCGCCGGTGACCGTGCGCGTGATGGAGACCAACGAGGAACTCGTGATCGCGCGGCACGTCAGCGCGCTGCTCGGCGTCTCCGCCGAGCGGTGACAGGACGGGGCAGACGGCGCGATTCTCGCCGTACTCAGTGGCGGGATTCATCATCACGATCCGTTCATCACGTCCGTTCTCACGACAGGAGTGACCCCGTGCGACCTTTCCTCATCGCCGCGACCGTCGGGCTCGGCGCCGTCATCAGCTCGAGCGTCGCATTCGCACAGGACGCAGGAGCGCCGACCGACCCGGATGTCGCGCCGGCCGCGATTGCGCGCGGGCGCGCCATCTTCCGGGGGACGGGCAACTGTCTGATGTGCCATGGCGCCAACCTCGAGGGCGGCGCGGCACCAGCGCTGACCGCGCAGACCTGGAAGGACGCGAAGGGCGGGACCTACTCGGCAATCCTCGCGGTCGTCACCGGCGGTGTGACCGGGACCGCGATGCTTGCGCTCCCCGGTGGTATCACGCCCGTGCAGGCGCAGCAGGTCTCCGCCTACGTCTGGGCGGTGAGTCACGGCAAGGCAAAGGTCTGACTCGTGGCGCGGGCGCGCTCGCCGCACCCCGCCTTGTCACCCTGCCTTGTCACCCCGCCTCATCAGCCCGCGGGATGCGCCGCGTGTGCGCCCGCCGTTTCGACGGCGTGACGGAGCGTCGCCAGGTCGTACGCTCCGGTGTGCTTCTGCCCGTTGATGAAGAACGTCGGGGTGCCATTGACCCCACTCCGGATACCGCTCTCGAAGTCCGACTTCACGCGCGGTTCGTAGGTGTGGGCCTTGAGCGCCGCGGCGATCACGCCGCCCGGCACCCCAGCCTCCTCGCCGTACTGCGCGAGTGCCCGATCGCCAAGCGCCTCCTGGTTCGCGAAGATCGCGGCATGCATCGCCCAGAAGGCCGACGGACTGACCGACGCCGCGGCCTCCGCCGCTTCGGCGGCGTGCTCGGCGTGCGGATGGATTTCATTGAGCGGAAAGTTGCGGAAGACGAAGCGGAGCGCCGGACCAAACGCCGTACGCAGCGCCTCGACGATCGGGTGCGCGGTCGCGCAGTGCGGGCACTCGTAGTCGCCGTACTCGACCAGTGTCACGGCGGCCGACGCGTCGCCGAGCACGTGGTCCTCGCGGCCGACGGCGGGCGTCAGGCTCATGTCGTCACCTTCAGGGATTCGAGCGCCGACAGTACGCCGTCGACGCCTGGGTTGATGCCGACCGGCGAGACCTCGCTCCACTGCACGACGCCGTCCCCATCGATGACGTAGAGCGCGCGCTCCGAGAAGCCGTCGGCGGCGCGATAGACGTCATACCGGCGGGCGATCTCGCCCTTGGGCTCGAAATCGGCGAGTAGCGGGAAGTGGAGATGTCGCGCGGCGGCGAACGCCGCATGGCACCAGACGCCATCGACGGAGATCCCGAGCAGCGCCGCGTTGTGCGTGCGAAGCATGGGGAGCGCTTCGTTGAAGAGCGAGACTTCGTCGCCGCAGACCGGACTCCAGTCCGCGGGATAGAAAAGCAACACGACCGGCCGACCACGCAACTCGGCGAGCGAGACCGTCTCGTCCGGCGTCGAGTGCAGCGTGAAGTCCGGTGCCCGGATCCCCGGTTTCAGGCTCATGGCGTACGATAATCACTCCGGTCCGCGAGAGCGCACTCGACCATACAAAAACGACAGAAAATTCTGCCGTAATCTCCCCCCTGGCGCGGGCAATCCACGCGGGCGCGGGATTTGCCATAGGCTCAGCTCGATTCGTGGCTGCGCAATCTTCGATCGTCCGCCACCGAGAGTAGCCGATGCATCCTTTAGCGCGCAATCTGTCCGGGAGGGCCACTCGCATTCGCCTCGTCGCGACTGTGACGCTGCTGACCATTGCGGCCTGTCACTCGTCAGCGGACAAGAAGAGGAGTTCGGGGGCGGCCAGGTCCCATGAGACCCCCAAGTCGAGCGACACGCAGAATCCTCCACCAGACAAGGATTCGCCGCGCACGGAACTCTCCATTGGCTACAGCCTGCTGTACCAGGAGGCCAATGGCATCCCGAAGTTGAACTTTCTTCTGATGTTCAAGGACAAGCCAAAGGAAATGGCGCACGTGACCGGCGACCTGATCGCGTACTACAAGCAGCTCGCCGACAAGATGAAGACGCTCAGCACCCAGTATCCCGCGATGCGGATCGACGTCGACCCGATGTCCGAGATCGAGGGCGACGCGCGCAAGGCGATGGGCGTGGACAAGGCCAAGGACTTTGCCCCGGTCATTGGCAAGGGCGGGGTCGCCTTCGAGCGGGAGGCGCTGCTCATGTTTTTCGACGCGCTCGACGAGCAGCGTCATCTCGTCGGCGTGATGGTGCCGCTCGAGACCGACCCGGGACTCAAGCAGTTCCTGCAGACGACCCAGTCGCAGCTGGACGCGCACTACGGCACGGTCAAGGCGTTGTTGAACCGTCGCTACTTCACGCACTAGACGGCGCTGCCTACACCGCCCCGCTGGCCGTCGCGCCGGAGTGCCGGCGTCGCCAGCGGCGGCGCGCCCGTCGCCGGTGCGCGAGATGCCGCATCCAGCGCACGATCGTCGTCCAGCCCAGCGGTGGCGGATCGAGGATCAGCCGCATCGCCCGCGCGTAATCGAGGACGAGGCCGGGCGTCCACGTCATCATCTCGGCCCGGTGCCGCATCTGGCTCGCGATCACCAGCTCCGGGTTGAGCAGCGCCTGCACGACGGCCCACCGCGGATTCGGATGGCGCCAGAGTGCCCCCTCGAGGGCGACATCGAGGCACTGCGCGGTCGTCGTGGAGCAATTGCGGTCCGTCAGGTTGTAGGTCGTGTCGGCCCGGTACCGCGCGAAGAACTCCTGAAGTCTGACCAGATCATAGCGCGGGAATTCGAGGCTGGCCGTCGACTCCATCCAGTCCTTGGACTCGATGGCGTAGCTCGGCTGGAACTTCCCCGCGATGTCGTTCTCGTGCGTCGCCCGCAGCAGGCGCGTGAAGTCGGCCGCCGAGTGGTCGATCTCCGTGGCCGGGTAGAAACTCGCGTAGAGCGTCTCCGGCACCTCGACGGCCGCGTGCCCGGTCGAGATCACCCCGTTCCGGTCGACCGCCGCGATGTAGCGGTCGACCAGCGGTACGTGCCTGGGGTCCTCGGAGGCGCCCATTGGCGTCCAGACGTGGACGATCAGCGGACGCGGCGGGTTCGTGCCGTCGTCGCTCGGGAGCGCGGTCGACGCGGTCCGGCGATAGCCCCGCGACAGCAGGAGCGCGAGTGAGGTGTCGGGCGGGAGGGCGTGGGCCCGACGCGCGAGCAGTATCAGGTTCACGCCGGAGAAGATGAACCAGAGTCCAATGGCATACGGCACGGTCGCCGAGTAGCGGACCGGATACGGCAGCAGGATCAGGATCGCGGCGCCGAGTTCGGCGATCGAGAACCAGAGGCTGAGCCTCCACCCGGAGAAGCCGACGACGCGCACCGCGGCGATCCCGAGGATCGCGTCGATGGCGAACGCGATCCCGAAGAGCAGCGCGAGAATGAAGTCATCGTACGACCACGCCGCGAGGATCAGGATCGCGACGAGGAGCGAGGCCGCGCCCTTGAAGTAGCGGAGCCGCCTGGTCGCGCCACGATAGCGGCGCGCCGTATAGAGGGTGATCAGGCCATCGAGCGCGAGGAAGCTCGCGAAGAGGTGGATCGGGAAGTAGACGACACCCTCGATCGAGTCGACGACGACCCAGCATCCGATCCCCGTCCAGACGAGACCCGCAACGAGAAGGACCGCCCACCGGCGGCGCACGAAGTCGCCGCCCAGGAGCAGCAGCATCAGGCGGATCATGTCTCGCTCCGGCTCACGGCCATGAAGAGGGCGAACGCGGCGCATGCGCAGGCGACGAAGACGGGGAGCCCGTAGGCCGGGCTCCGGAGCATCGCGGCCCCCGCCAGCGACGGTCCGACGAGCGCACCGATCCCCCACGCGAGTCCCATCACGGCGTAAATGCCGACCAGGTCCGTCCCGCGGAATCGGCTCCCGACCATCGTCAGCATCACGGTATAGATCCCGACGAAGAGTCCGCCCCAGACGAAGACGACGGCGAAGGCGAGCGCCTGGTGATCGAGCATGAACGGCCACGCGAGCGCGCTCCCGGCCGACAGCACGGCGAGAAGCAGCGCCAGCCGGCGCCCGGGCATCTTGTCGGCGAGCCAGCCGATCGGCAGCTGCAGGATGATCGCCCCGAGGAGCAGCGTCGACACGAGCTGCATCGCGCGCGCCTCCGTCCAGCCTCGGCCCGTCGCATAGATCGCGATGAACGACAGCCCCGCCGTTTCGATCGACGCGTTGAGGATCGTCGTCGCGATCGCGATCGGCGCGAGGCGAAAATACTGCCAGGGGTTCGCGACGTCCGCGTCCCCACGTGGCGGCGCCGTGACGCCCGGCCACGCCACGCAGATGATCGCCGCGGCCGCGATCGCCGCGCCGATCCGGAAGACCTGCCGCTCCGGGCCGAGCACGGAGAGGATCGCCGGCCCGCCGACCATGCCGAGCGAGAGGGCGGCTGTGTACGTCGCCATCATCCGGCCGCGGATCCGGTCGTCAGAGAGATCGTTGGTCCACGTCTCCGTCAGCACGAAGAGCGTCTCGGCGGCCATCCCGAGCCCGACGCGCAGTGCGAACCAGACCGGGAGCTGCGGGAAGACCGGGAAGAGCAGCAGCAGGCCGGCGCTCGCCACGAGTGCGACGACGATCAGGAGACGGGGACCGAACCGGAGCGAGAGGCGCGGCAGGAACGGCGCGATCAGGAGGACGCCGACCGCGTGCATCGCGGCGTTGAGCCCGATCACGAACTCGGTCTTCCCCTGGCGCTCGAGGTCGAACGCGATCAGCGGCGCCGTCAGGCTGTAGGTCAGGCCGAAGATCGTTGCCGCGCCGATCACGGCGATCGTCGTCAGCAGCCAGTGCGCCACGACCGGCGCGACCGGTTCGCGCACGACGCTCTCAGAACTCATAGGTGAAGTAGGTGCCGACGATCTCCTGGTAATCGGAGCGCACCAGGGGGCTGGCAGTGACCGAGCCGACGAACCGTTCGACGCCGACCTGCGCCTCGAGCGCGAAGTGCCGAGTCAGGTCGTATTCCACGGTCGTGCCGACTCGAATGTTGCCGATCAGGTTGTTGGCGGGCGTGAAGTCCGGAAACCCGGTCTTGCTCGCCTGCTCGGTCGAAATCCCGTAATAGCTTTGCTGGTAGTGCGATGACTCGTACGTCACCGACGGGCCGACGAGGACCGTCAGTCGACGGAGCGCGAGGACCGGGGCGTATGCGCCGAGGTCGGCGACGACCCCGTCGTAGCCGCCGAGCGCGCGTCGGACGTCGGCGCGGAGGACGACGGGGAAGAGGACGTACTCGGCGAAGAGCTTGATCTCCGGCGCCCAGTTGACGTCGCCCAGGTCATGCAGCCGATCGTCGCGGCCGGCATCCCGGCCCAGGTCGTAGGTCAGCGCCACCCCCGCACGCATCCCCTTGCGATAGAGCAGGTTGATGCCGAGCCCCTCCATCACTGACGCAAACGCGAGGGTGCGGTAGCGGAGGTCGAAGAACGGGTACGGATTGACGCGGTAGCGCGAGTCGCCGGGGACCGACGGCGCCAGTTCGGCGGCGCCGCCGATGGTGAGATCCCAGGTCCTGGGGGCGCCGGTCGAGTCGACGTATGGAAGGAGGGCCACCCCGGCGGCGTACTCCCACTCGGGGACGGGTGACGGCGTCTGGCCGTCCGCGGCGAGTGCACCGAGCAGGAACGTCCCGAGACCGACTGCTACCGCAGCGAGATCCTGCCGATCCATTCCGTGACGCCTCTCGACAGCGCCCTGCCGGCCGTGGCACGGCATGGGCGCGACCGCTGGTGGCGACCGCCAGCACGGAGCGCGGGCGCCGGGAAAGCTGCAATTGTATTGGAAACCGGCCTCGACAACGATACCGATCACTGGTCGTCGCCGCAACGCGGTTGAGCGATGTGGCGGCGCAATGCCACCACGCAGAGCGCCGACGGCCGATCGCTACGCTGGCGCGGCCTGTCGCGCGCGCTCGTGCCGCTCGCCGTGCTGTCGGCGCGCGAGGTGTCGTGCCCAGCGCGCGAGGGTGAGCCACCCGAAGGGCGGCGGATCGAGCAACACGCGCAGGGTCCGGGCGTAATCGAGGACCAGCCCTGGGGTCCACGCCATCAGCTCGGCGCGCCGCCGCAACTGGCTGGCGATCAGGAGTTCCGGATTGAGGAGCGCGCGCAGTACCGCTCGGCGCGGATGCGGCAGTCGCCAGAGGATCCCCTCGACTGCGACCTCGAGGCAGTGCGCAGTGGTGGTGGAGCAGTTTCGGTCGGTGAGGTTGTACGTCGTGTCGGCGCGGTAGCGCGTGACGAATTCCTGCAGGCGTACGAGATCGTAGTTCGGAAACTCGAGGCTCCACGTCGACGGGCACCATTCCGCCGACTCGTAGGCATAGCTTGGCTGGAACTTGCCCGGGACGTCGTTTTCGCGGGTCGCGCGCAGCAGGTGCGCGAAGTGCGTCGACGCGTGGTCGGTTTCCTTCTGGGGATAGAAACTGACGTACAACGTCTCGGGCACCTCGAGCGCCGCATGCCCGGTGGAGATTACGCCCTTCCGATCGACGGCGGCGATGTAGCGGTCGACGATCGGGACGCGCCGCGGATCGTCCGAGGCGCCCATCGGCGTCCAGACGTGGACGATCAGTGGGTGCGGCGGTTCGATACTGTCGCCGATCGGCAGCGCCGTCGACGCGGTGCGGCGATAGCCGCGCGAGAGCACGAGCGCGAGCGACGTGTCCGGCGGCAGCGCGCGCCCGCGGATTGCGGGGAGGATCAGGCTGATGCCGGAGAAGATGAACCAGAGGCCGATGCAGTACGTCGCCGTCGCCGAGTAGTGGACCGGGTACGGGATCAGGACGTGGATCGCCACGAGCAGTTCGACGATCGAGAACGCGAGGCTGAGCCGCCAGCCGGCGAACCGCACGACGCGCACGGCCGCGATCCCGAGGATCGCGTCGATCGCGAACGCGACGCCGAAGAGGACGGCGAGGATGGCGTCGTCGTATGTCCATGCGGCGAGCACGAGGACCGCGACCGCGAACGTCGCCACGCCCTTGACGTAGCGGAGGTGCCGCGTCCCCGCGCGATGGTGACGCGCGGTGTAGAGCGTGACGAGCCCGTCGAGCGCCAGAAAGACGCCGAGGAAGTGGACCGGGAAGGAGATGGTGCCGTTGATCGAGTCGACGACGAGCCAGCACCCGATCGCGGTCCAGAGCAGGCCGCCGAGCAGGAGGACGCTCCAGCGACGGCGGACAAAGTCACCGCCCAAGAGGAGCAAGAGCAGGCGAATCATCGTGCGCCCCCGACGACGGTCAGCAGATCGTGCGCGAACAACAAAAACAACCCGGCGCCGGCGCACGGTCCGCGCGGCGGACCTGCAGTATAGCTCGGCGATAGCTCGGCGATAGCTCGGCGATGGCTCGGCGGACGGCCATCGCTCGGCGGACGTCGCTGCCGGCCGACGCGCTGCACGAACTGCAGTGGAAAACGCCAGTTTGTCCGGCGCGCCATGCGCGGCGTAACAGTCGGCCGGCGCGCGAGTTCCACCGTCGGGCCCGATTTCGCTTCCGGGTCGACGTCCCGCCGATGACACTGCGCTGAGCGCCGACGCGTAATCTCTATTACCCAAGTCGCGCAGCGACGGCGAATGCCGGCGCCCGGTGGTGCGGCGTGGCTCGGCGCATTCACGACGGATAAGGCCGCACGGCAATGCACGTTTTTCTCTTCTGTCTCGCACTCGGCGTCATCGGCCTCCTGATCATGGCCGTCGGCGGCGTCGGTCGGCATGGTGGCCATGGCGCGCACGGTGGCCATGCCCACCTCGCCGCGCGCCATTCCGGCGGACAGGCGACCGGTGCGCATCACGTCGGGCATCATCTCTCCGGTAGCCAGGCGCGCGGCGGCCGTGTCGGCGCGCGTCCTGTCGGCAGCGGGGTCGCCGGCAGCGCGGCGCCTGCCACCGCGGGGCGTTCGCTCACGCGGACCGGCGCGAGCTGGCTCGCGACGATCGCGTCGCCGCGAGTCGCGTTCAGTCTTCTCACGGGATTCGGCGCGACGGGCGCGTTCCTCGGGCATCTGCTGGTCGGACCGGCACTGTACGGATCGGCGGTGCTCGGCGCGCTCGGATTCGAGCGGCTGCTGGTGACGCCGATCTGGAACCAGATGATGCGTTTCGCCTCGGAGCCCGCGGAGACGCTCGAGTCGTGCATCGCGAGCACGGTGCGTGCGGTCACGACGTTTGATGTGCGCGGCCAGGGGTTGGTGCTCGTCGAACTCGACGGGCAGCTGACGCAGATCCTGGCGACGCTCCGTCCGGAGGATCGCGCCGGCGGCGTCCGCGTGCAGGCTGGTGACACCCTTCGCGTCGAGGACGTTGACTCGGCGCGGAACCGCTGTATCGTCTCTCCCCTCGTCCACCAGGAAGTCATATGAACGACTTTGGCCAATACGCCGTCATCGGCGGCATCGTCATCTTCGCGCTGATCCTCATCCCGCTGATCGTCGTTTCGTTTCTGCGCGACGTCCCGGCGGGGACGATCCGGCTCGTGAGCTGGCTGCAGGGCTCGACCGTGATCTACCGCGGCCCGGGCAAGTCGAAGGAAGTGCCGCTCTTCACGACCGGGACGACGATCTCCAGCAAGGTGATCAACGTCGACCTGGACATCACCGACCAGACGGCCGACGTCGACGAGACGGGGACGCCTCGGCCGATCAAGGTGCGCATCCTCGCCAGCGCGATCGTCTCGGTCGGCGATACCGACCAGATGATCAAGACGGGCGCGAACCGCTTCTTCTCCAAGAGCGAGGCGGATCAGCTGACGACGCTGACCGATCTCCTCTCGAGCTCGGGCCGTCGCGCGGTGAACCTGCTGACGCACGACCAGCTCTTCTCCGCGCGGTCGGCGCCGTCCAGGTCCGTCGCCGTCGTGCCGTCGGTCGTGCAGGCGCTCGAGGATGACGACGATCCGCTCGCCGTGATCATCCGCAAGGCGTGCTCGCGCGAGCTGACGGATCTCGGGTTGATCTTCAACTCGCTGAACATCAAGATCGTGCAGTCGGAAGTCGCCGACGCGAGGCGCCGTCAGTCGGCCGCCGAGGCGCAGGCGAATGCGGAGATCGTCGCGGCGAACCAGTCGCGTCGCGCCAAGGAAGCCCAGATCGACGCCGAACGGGCGATCTCGGACAAGCAGCGCGAACTACAGCAGACGATGGCAGCGAACGCGGCGCTGATCGCGACGGCGGACGCGAAGAAGCAGGAAGCGCTCGGCGTGCAGCGTGGCGCGGAGCTCGATGCGACGCAGATCGCGCAGGCGAAGGCGGACGCGGAGCGGGTGCGGATCGCGGCCGAAGCGGCGGCGCGTGCCGAGGCGATCCGGATCACGATGATCGCCGAAGCGACGGCCGAGAGCATCCGGCGGGTCAACGAGGCGATCGAGGCGGGTGGCGAGAGCTACTTCCGCTATCGGCAGATCGAGCTGCTGCCGCAGATCGCCCCGAAGGTCGCCAAGGCGCTCGGCAAGGCGAAGCTCGTGACGATCGCGAGCGGGGACGGGTCGGGCGGCCATGGCGCGCCGGACACGACGACGCGGCAGATCACGGACGTCGTGCAGACGCTGCTTGCGGCGCAACTGGTGACGCGGAGCGGCATCCTCGATGATGGGGACCGCGACCGTGGTGCTGCGACCGCGCCGCGGAGTGGCAATGGCAGCGGTGGTGTGGCGAAGGCCGTCGTCGCACCGGTGGCTGCGACGGCGGCGCCGGTTCCGTCCAACACGCCTCAGTGGGTGCCGAAGCCGTAACGACGCGCGATTGGAGCTCGACGCCGCTTGCGCCAATCGGTGCGGGCGGCGTCGTGTCGTTTCAGCCCGTGGGCGCTGGCGCGTCGGGAGATCGTCCCACTGGTGGCAATGCCGGTCCGTCTCTAGCTTGACGAATGCCGCTGACCTGTTCACGCACGCCAGGGTCTCGACGACCGGCCGCCCGCCTCGCGATCGGACTCGCGGCGCT
>Ga0116229_10009370_pt1 | contig 14949 bp, 8 predicted proteins | sample S1TSphgellanicum_3_FD_87313 | JGI IMG/M metagenome (GOLD analysis project Ga0116229, IMG submission 87313) | Host-associated microbial communities from peat moss isolated from Minnesota, USA - S1T2_Fc - Sphagnum magellanicum MG | ecosystem: Host-associated > Plants > Peat moss > Unclassified... | reverse complement strand
TTTTTTTGTGGGGTTCCTTTCTCTATTTTTGTTTTTTTTTTTTTTTTTTTTTTGTGGTGGGGGGGATAACAACAACACCACTCTTCTTCTTCTTTTTCTTCCCCAGGGGCGAACTCTCTTTTTTTTCTTTTTTAAGAACATTGTTTATTTGTCTATTGGTATTATTGCAAAATGACCATGTGTTTTGCAAGCAGCAAACTCTAAACTATCAAGAGCACCCATAGAGTGCCAACAATTTCCAGAGCGCTTTGAATTTTGCCTCGACTTTGAATTCCTTGATAAGATAGCATTTCAGAGATACAATTGCTGCAGATTTCTGTGTGGCATGCAGGATATCTGATGTAGTTGTCATTCCATTTTAATCTTCATCTGCTGTGAACAATGCAGAGTCAAAAAATTGGCTAGACTCAATTTTCACTGGTATACTACTTCTTTGTTCTGTGAAGGTTTAGGGTTTAGGGTTTAGGGGGAAGGACCATAGTTGTCCTAAATTGGCTGATTGCTCCTTGCAATGTTGTTAGAGTGTGATGGTGTAAGCTCATGCATGGAAGCAAATTGCTAGGCTCAATTTTCACCAGTATATTGCTTCTTTGTTCTGTTAAAGTTTAGGGTTTGGGGGGAGGACTGTAGTTGTCCTAAATTGGCTCATTGTTCCTTGCAGTGGTGTTAGAGATGGTGATAGAGCAAGCTCATAAGGTGTGCTAGTCAGAATGACATTCTTTTCATTCTCAGCTTCTGGTTCTGAAGGCAGTGTTTTGAGTAAAATTTTGAGTATATGGTCAGAAGCAGGAATCTCGGGAAAGGTGATGCAGGTTGTGGGATTGCCTCCTTCCACAACTGGCCAGGTGCAAATGGTGGGACAGGAGACCAAAAATTGCACGTGGAAAATTTCTGGCAGATGTTGGAAAGTGAGACACAGGCACATGCCCCTTTGGGGGGGTGCAATGATGCGGAGATTCACGACAATGGCAGCTGCTGGTGAGGCTTTCACAAGTCTGGACAAGATAGCTGTTGGAGATGACAGTGGGCTAAAGAGTTTCATATGGCCAGACAGAAAGGTGAGTGGTCATGTGTGCAGATTTCTTTGCAGTCAAATGTTTAGCTCTTCATCTCTGTTGACCAATGTTGCTGCATTTGATGTAATTGTAAGATGTTTACTTTATTTAAAAGTTTGATGGCAATTCAATTGTTTTCACAACTTTTGTCTGTGGTATCTGGTGCAGCGGCCAAGGATATGTGTTTTGGGAGGAGGTTTTGGTGGGTTGTATACAGCACTACGTCTCGATTCCCTTGTTTGGTCACCTGAGAATCAACCTCAGGTACCTCTTACAAGAATATCCAGATCTTTAGTGTGCTTGAGCAAAGCATTTTTGTCACTGTAAAATTCTTGATGCTTTTCCTGTAACTGGATGGAGATTAGATCTCCTATAGTGTTTCACCAGTTTGGTAAGTTGAATGCTTCTCAGTTTATTTGAGGACTCAAATTGGCATGTTCGGTGGTTATGGCATGCTAAGCATTACTCCTATGGGTAAGATGGGTACCTGATTCCCCCTACGAAGAGCTGCTTAGTTGTGGTAATTTAGTGGCATTCCTGCTTGCCATCTTCAGGGTGGAAAATATGAAACCTTTTAAACTGTGCGTTTCCAGATTTAGCCTTGTACCTCAATTACCAATGCTCCTTAACTATGGAGGGCACTATGTAGTTGCATGATGTACACTTTTCTTCAGATGCACACATCACTAGGGTAAGATGGGAGTTCTTGTGGGTATAGGTATCGCAACAATTATTAAGAAGCAGGATTGTATTCGTAATCAATTTGGGTTCACATGGATGTGTGTGTCAATTTTGTAGGTTCTGTTGATCGACCAGTCTGAGAGATTTGTTTTCAAACCTTTGCTTTATGAGCTCCTCACAAAAGGTCTGTGTAAATGGCTCTCTGATTTCCTCATGACTCAAACCTCTGTTCCTCCAGCAGCAGACATTAGAAACTCTTCTTTACAATGTTTCTGCATAAGAAGTCTGGCATTTTTATTGATTGATTGACAACTGAGTTGAAGGAAGATCCTCAGCATTCCTTTTCTTTAGAATGTTATGTGGAAAAATTAGATAACAGGAAAGCTTAAAAAGGACCTCTAAAAGTTGTGTTTCTGGTTTTCCATTTTGGTGGGCAGAAGTAGATTCTTGGGAGATTGCCCCCACATTCAAAGAGCTTTTGTTAAATACCAGCATCCAGTTTTTGCGTGATACTGTGAAATCTGTTCAACCCAGCAATGCAGTAAATGGAAAACCCTTCTTGGCTACTTCAGACAGAGATGTTGGTGGCACTGTGTATCTTGGGAGTGGAACAGAGGTAGAATATGACTGGTAATTTCTCCATTGTACCCTTGTTCCTTTTGGCAGAATTTAGCTTTAGGGGCAGGTGGTGGAATCATTCCTTCCAGTACTATATTTTGTGAGAATCTGAATTTGCCAATGTGTAGGTTATTTGTGCACCAGTGCTGTTCTCAAAACACTGCTGAGTTCAAGTCCCTGTTGCCCAGTCTTGCATCCACATCAACTGAGAGGACTGGAAGTTCATGAACATTAATCAAGGAAAAGTAATTCCTGATAGTTAAGTGATGTGAATGTGAACTGAGGACTACCTAATTTCTATGTGAGAAAACAGGCTTGTGATTGCACTTGGTGCTGAGCCTCGCCTTGGAATCGTCCCTGGAGCCACAGAAAATGCTCTTCCTTTTTCCACTCTTGAAGATGCACTGGTCAGTCTCACTCCCCAAATTAGCAGTTAGCAAAGTCATTGACTTTTTGTAATCATAGTAAATTCTTAAACCCTGTGTTTATACATCTCACACGGTTTGTCAAATAGCTGATCAATATCTGTTGTGTGGATGGACTGCAGGAAGTAGACAAGAGGTTGTTGGTGCTGGAGACAGCTCGACGGGGGTCAGGAGTTGAACCTATTGAAGTGGTCATTGTAGGCTCAGGCTATTGTGGAGTGGAATTAGCGGCCACTGTTGCTGAGAGGCTTGGTAATCGTGGTCATGTAAAAGTGGTGGACACGGCACCGGACATTGTCCCCTCAGCACCTGCTGGCAACCGTGAAGCAGCTTTAAAGGTTTTCCTTCTTCAACGATGGTTTGTTTCCATGTTAGATCCTGAAATATGCACGTTCAGAGTTTCTCATAATTAACTGAAGGTTTTGTGCAGAAATAGTTGCCAAATATGCAAAACCACCCCTCAACTTCCTGAAAGTTTTAATGACAAGAGTGAGATGCAGGTTCTTGCCTCCAGGAATGTGGAGTTGATTTTGGGCTTTTTAGTCGCCAACATGAGGAGTGCTGATGACATTGCATCTCCCAGAAAGCCTGGCTCAAAGGGTGTGATTCTGGAGCTGATCCAGGCAACGAGAGGTCCAAGCCGAAGGAAAGTGGATGGGCCAACCTTGGAGGCGGATTTAGTTCTCTGGACTGTTGGACCCCAGGCATCCCTTCCACCTGCAGAGACACAAGCTGGATATCAAGCATTTCCTCTTAATGTTCGTGGACAGGCAGATACTGATGAAATGTTGCGAGTGAAGGGTCACCCCCGAATATTTGCTATTGGAGACTCTGCTGGAACAAAGGATGACTCTGGCAGACTTCTGCCTGCCACTGCCCAGGTTGACTGTTATACATTAGCATTTTTGTACTCTTTCTCTCTTGCAGTTCTTTCAATCTGTTGGGTTTTCTCCACAAGATAGATATATGTGTTTTGAAGGCACAGAGTGGTTATTCTAAACTTTTGTTTTGCTTGCTTCTCTCAAAAGCTTCCTCTCATGCACATTAGGGAAAGTTTAGCAAAGCACACATTGATGATGAAGTGCAGCATTTTAGCATGTGGTTGAGAACAGCCTTCTCTTTGAGGTTGGCATACTCTACAGGCGATTTCCACAATGGAAATGTTTTGTGTGTGATTGCAGGTTGCGTTTCAGCAAGCCGATTATGCAGGCTGGAATTTGTGGGCAGCCATTAATAACCGCCCTCTATTGCCTTTCCGGTAAGTTGTTCCTTATCTTTGAATGGAGAGAGATCATGTTGTCTGGAATTTTTATTTTTGACACTGCCTTATAAGCGTTATGACACATTCTCTTGGGCATCGATCAACATGATGGAGTGTTAAAACAATAAATTGGATCCAATGGTGAATTGTGGTGAAGTCAGTGGGTATTCATGGCAGCTTGTCACTTCTATTTGTAATGAAGAAGGTTATTTGTCACTTCTATTTGTAATGAAGAAGGTTATGGTTTGACACTTTGTGAGCAACTCTCTCATAAGGTTATGAGTTATGACTGCACTTATTGTCATGTTACCTTTAAAGTTTTTTGGTGGAAATTTCTCTGCAATCTCATAGATGTGTGTCAAATAGGTATCAACATCTTGGGGAGATGATGACTCTGGGAACTGCTGACGCTGCTGTCAGTCTGGGCTTTGTCGAAGGCTTCACTCTTGATGGCCTTCTTGGCCATTCAGGTACTTCTTTTACCTCAGTCTGTTGTTGCACATCCATCGGTCACAAGCTCTAAAGAACACAATTGGTAGCAAGAGCACACATGGTTGTTATCAAGTAGTTTTATTATTCTTCTGACCTGGAATCTGGTGGTTTGGGGTGTTGGGTATCTTTGTTTCTGGATGTTTTGGGCAGCGAGGAAGCTTGCTTATTTATACCGACTTCCAACAAATGATCACAAGGCGAGAGTCGGGCTAAGCTGGCTTGCCAAGTCTACTATTAGCTCAATTTCCTTCCTTCAAGACTCCATCAACCAATTCTTGACCCCATCTTCATAAATGGCAGGGTCTTTCTTTGCACATGTAAGTCTCACAGCAGCCCCAAGTAAACTGTAGTTGGGTTTTAAGCTCTGACAAAAAGTGAATAGCAGCAGCCTCCAAAGTGTTCAAACAGAAACTGGAGTGCAAAGTTTCTATGGAGACCTTAGACTCCAAACTGCATTGTAAACAAGGATCAACGCTAATCCCAATAGGGCATATCTCCACTAATCTCTGCACTATGGAACATCAAAGAAGAGCGGGGTTACCTTTGACTATGAAGTGCCTATGAAAGTGGTGTTGGGTGGGTGTTTGATTTTGTTTATAACCTCTGGTTCAGGTTTTAGAATATTCAGAATCAGACAACTGCTGGTTGTGGGTTTTTGAAAAAAAAAAACCCCAGAATCAAAGAACCAGTGAAGAACTGGTGATTTAAGAAACCTCAAAGAACTGGTCATTAAAGAAAACTTCAAAGAACTGGTAAAAAACTAAAAACCTGGTGGTTTTGTGGGTGGTGATTTGAAATTAAAAAAAACTGTTTTGAGAACCGTGGTTGTGTCGATTCCAGTTCTTTGACATTATTGAGAATGATGGTCATGATTCCTAAGATCTGCCTTGATAATGAGGATTGTTGTTTGGTGAGCTTGTGAGCGCAATGGATGAATTTTTAAAAATCAATTCAAATTGGACAAATACTCATGAAGGGAAAGATGAAGGATAGTCGAATGATGGTTGCATTGTAAACATGGGATGGATAACAATGGCAAATCAATGGATGAGATTTTGCTGAATGAGTGATGAAAAATAGATGAATGAAAGGTATTGGATGAAGTTGATTGGTGAATGAATGATTGTTGAAAGGTACATGAATGAAAAAAATTGCATGAAACAAGATGAATGGGTCAAGAGCAATACAGATGATTGCATCAATTTTCACCAAAGAGAGAGTTGGATGATTGATGACAGAAAGATGATCTTAAAAGTAGGGGATGAATGATGGATGAATGACAAGTGAAAGAAGGAGGAATGAAAGAAAAACCTTGTATATAAAAAAGGCAGGAATGGGAACCCATCCCCGAGAAGTACAAGGCAAACAAAAGCATGAGAACATAATGTGATGAAAGAACATAACAATCAGGACACCCACTAAAACACTAATCAAATAGAAGACCATAAACTAAAAAGACGATGTCTGCCAAAAATCAATCAGCTAGTGATGGAGGTGCACTGGCTGCGATGCGTGGAAGAGATGAGGAATGAAAGAACTTGGAACATTTGGTGGCATACAACTAGCAGTGGCTTCTAAGATCATGGAGGAAATGGCTTTGCCTTGAAGCTGGACAGTGAAAAAAAAAACCATGCTCAACAGGAGAAGAAATCCCTGGAGGAAGCTTAGCAGCAAAGGAACTTCAAGGGACTTCAAGATTTCTGAATTTTCACAAAAGGAATTGCATATTGTCAAAGCAGCATTCATCAGGTTGAAGAGCAAGTTGAACAATTTGAGAAGCTCAGGATTAGGTCTATTGATTTGGACACTCAGAAAAAGGAGTGGGAACAGGTAGGTAGTTCTCCAAAGGCTAAGGCGCAAAGTAGATGAGACTCAGGCTGAATTGGCAAGTCTAGACAGAGACCACAAGAGAATGTAGTCAGAGAAACTGATTGAGGAAGAACAACTGATTGAGTTGAAGACCGGACTTGCAACTTGCATTACAGCAAGCATGTATTTGTAAAGTACTTGGCTAGAACTTTTAGTGTCTCTGGAGGTTTGCCTTTTAAGTCCAGGAATATTAGCCTCTCCTTGAAAAGAGAAAGCAGCTTTAGACCTACTTAAAAGGTGTAAAGGGCATCCTGTGCCAGCCAAGTAGGCGTAAGCTGCCTTGTTCTTTATGCTTGGTAAGGCCCTGACGTCAGGGCATTACACCGAGGATGGTGTAGAGCGTAATGCCCTGACAGCAGAGCCTTTACCCTACACTGAAACTACAGAAGGAGCAACTGGAGATGGACAGCTTCCATAGGCAGCAGCAGGAACTGCAAATTGAGCTTCAACGTGGTACAATTGACCCATTGACAAGCTCAAAAAGATGGAACCTTGTTTGTTGCACCAGAGGTCGGAGGAATATGATAGACTGGAGTTTTAGTTGATTTTTCTCAGTGGTAGGTGAGGCCCACGGAAGGGGGCGTTAGAGAAGAAGGCACCTGCCACCCGAGGCAGCTGCACAATTTGGCAGATGCCTCGGGCGGTGCAGAATTCTGGTAACGTGCCCATCTGAGGGCCTTACCATGTGTAACAACCACTCAGCCACATCTCCGACACACAAAAGACAAAAATGGTAGGCCCTTGTGAAAATGTAAGAGCATGCCCAGAAGTGCAAGATGACCTGACCTCCTTTCCCAGGAGAGAATCTTATGGATTTAAAGGCGCCCTCCTAGTAATAACACTGTGAAATCCCAGCTAGGTCATTCTGAGTTTGTAAAGCACTGCCTGGATTTTTCCTTTGTATTTTCAGGCTCCCTTATATGCGTGAAGAAACCTGTTTTCACAGCAAGCGGGATCTTGTGCGGTGGAAGGTAGGTACCCGCCAGGCTGTACTGGGATCTTCTGACCAGCGACAGGTACCAGCCAGCCTGTCACTATTTCTAAAAAGTGAAAAAATCCCAGCTCTGCTTTATGTAGGAAAACGACCTGAGTACAGGCCCTTCCCAAAGACAGAACGTTCAAGGTGGTGGTCAGATGTATAGGATATGGCGGAGAGGGAAATTTATAATGCAAATGAATTTCGTACAGGGAGGATGAGAAACTGTGTAAACATAAGCTGGGAGCTTATGCAAGGCAGCCTTGAGCTGAGCCTTACCTCATACTTACAAGGACCCCCTCTCAGGAAAACCTATGTTTAAGGACTTTCTCTCGTGGAAACCTATATTTAAGGACACTTCATGAAAACCTATGCTTAAGGTCCCTCACTCTCTCACGAAACCAGCAAGCTGAATCCTTACACTCAAAGTCCTAGGATTAGGGTTAGTAGAACTGGGTTGTGCTGTTGTGCATGCTGGAGACAAGAGAGGCTAAGGACCCTCTTCTCTGAAAACCTATGTTTAAGGACCCTCAACTGTTCTTTAAGGCCGCTCCTCAATCTCTCATGAAACCAGGAAGCTGAAGCCTGCTGAAGCCTTACCCTCAAAGTCTTAGGGTTAGGGTTAGGGTTTGTTGTAGAACTGGGTTGTGTTGTTGTGCTTGCTGGAGAGCAGAGATGCTGAGGAGGAGCGAACACTTTTGTATTCAGAAGTGCTTGCTGGCTGGATTGATGTTGGGGAGAGGGTGGAAGTGTCAAAAATCATGGAAGCAACAGTGACAGTGTTCATATCCCTGGTCATTCCAGCCATTCTTTTGGTCTTCTTCCTGGTTGCCACATACTCTCGTAAGCAGTTTTGGTCCCTATGAAGAATGAGAACAAAGCCCTCCTTTCGTGTGTGTGTGTTTCCCCTGGTCTTTTTTTCCTTCTTTTTTCTCACATTGATCATGCAAGAAATGAATGATTGAATTGGTGTGAAAAGTTGCAGGGAAGTGTTGGAACTGGCTTTTTTACTTCTTGGCCATGGATCATCATAGGTTACAGCAGTTGTAGGCACGAGCTTTTTGCCTAAGCAATGTACATTGGAAAATAGTCCTACTTCTTCTTCTTCTGTGGAAGCTTGCATTGCCTTTGGAGCAACATTGAAGTTCAGGGATTTTGAATGTTGCGTGTTCTTGAAAGATGACTTTTGAATGTAAACTTCAAGTGCACATTAGATTTCAATTTTCAAGTCTCAACACTAAATTGATGGATGCATGTCCCCTGTTAATCTTGCTTCAGTTTGATGTATTTGAGTAGTTTTCATATCTCTAGCATTAGGGTTAGGGTTTTGTGGATTATCAGGTTGCTACTAACTTTGGTGTAATGCTTGGGGATGGATGCAACAGGCACATCTAAATCAGGGACACTGAAAGCCAATGCAAAGGAGCTAGATTCACACCCTGCGGGTATTCACCCTGAACCCCTTGCTGCAAAAAACTGCTCTATCTGTTTCCCTGTTGAATGTCAGGGCTTGTACTCATGTAGTCACCAGTTGTTGCTTAAAGGATAACTGGTTGCTTCAAAGATATGTCCAGTGCACAGGAGATCCTCACCCACGAGCCTGTATATGGATGCCTCTAGATGCCTTAGGTTTAGATGCCTGCTTGTACAGGCACAATGCTAAAATGAGAGGAAGCTTACCCTCACAAGCTTTGTTTCTTACCATCATGATTGGGTCTTCTTGTTGCTCCCGCAAATGCAACAGAAACTCAGGATGCATATTTTTGTACAATCGTTTACCCAAGATTTTGGGCAGATCACTATACACTCGTCTACACCCACCCACTATTGGGCTCTGATGAAGTTGGGTGGTCAGGGTCATGGCACCTAGTGATTGCTATTCCTGAGGAAACTCATTGTTTGATACTTTCTCAGTGACAGTCATAAGGTTCTGACTGCATTCATTCTTGTCATGTTAGTTTTTTCTGGAACTCACACAATGGTTGCCTTCAAAGTTTTATTGTGAAGATCTCTCTGTAATCCCATAGATATGGATGTGAGGGCTTTTTGATCAGTTCTCTCTTGAAAAGCTTCTGAGCAAGAGCTGCACCCGTTGGTTGTATATCATCCATTCCCAACTCTAGATGCCACCTTTGCCCTTGTTGTTCTCATGGAATATTTCAGTAGAAGCAAATAATGGATCTCTACACTGCCTCAACCAGGTGGGATGACTTCCATTGAGATGATTTGCATGAACTCCTTTTTAATCTCAGCATATCCAGAGGTTTAGGGTGTAGAGCTGACTTGGTTGAAGTTCACAATGAAGAGGCTCACCGGACATTTACGGAAGCTGAAGTTTCGACCCACAACAAAAGATCTGATCTTTGGATCATTCTCAAGAACAAGGTTTGTTGCCTCATCCAATTGCTCATCATCTTCCTTCCACTCATATTGATGAGGCCATGTAGGTTTTTTTCTGAGGCTGATTGAACAGTTTTAAGATGGAAGCTGGGGTCTTGAATTCCATTTTCTGGAGCACAGTACAATTATGCTGAGCCCTCACTTCTTTGCTGGGCACTAAACTCTTCAAGATCTAGAGTTGGACCTTATGATACCTAATTGGGTTCTTGTTTTCTTGTTTTGAATTTTGGTGAGGATTATGCTTTTCCCAATGAGAGGGGGAATAGCTGGCCTGGTGATAAAAGTTGGTAGAATTTTTTTTGCAGGTGTATGATGTAACCCCATTTGTGGAGGAGCATCCAGGAGGGGATGCCATTCTTAATAATGCTGGTGGAGATTCAACTGTTGGCTTTTTTGGGTACTTCCTATGTACCCTGAACAGTAGATTATGATCCTCTTGTGTCAGTCTCATGGAATTGGGTTTGTCTACTTCTGTTTCACCATTCTGGCTGGCTTATGTTGGGCAGTTGACTCAGGAAAAATCTGGGCCATTTTCCCTTGTCAAGGCTGGAACTTAAATGGAGTGATTTGGATAGTTTCCAGAAGGATTGCCTTCTGCTACCAAATGATTTTCTCATTTTAACTGTTGACTTTTCCTTTAATGAAATGGTGGGTTTGATGGTTGAAATGTAAGTATTTTGAGAGCTCACAATATAAGAATTTCTTTCAATTCGTGGTTGACATGTGTTTTGGCAGGCCACAGCATGGAACGAAGGTCTTTGAAATGCTGGACGATTTTCTGATTGGTGATCTTGAACAATAGCCACTTTTGGGGTGCCAGGCCCTTATCAGATCAACAAGGTATCTGTGACTCACAGTGATTCTCTTCTGTGCAACAGACAGGTCATCAAATGCCCCAGATAATGGGATGTTCCTCACATGTGTGTTGCACTCTGCCCTAATGTGTTCTTGTTGGCTTTAACAAGGTTCACTCATTGATGCTACTCAAACAATTGAGCATTTAGTTGAGACTTCTTGATGTGCCTTATTTGACACAAAATCTATGGAGCATGCTGATCTCATCTGTATTAACATGAAATGTAACTCAACAATTTAGTGTTGCTTTACAACCTCTTTGGACCTCTTGCTCAGTAGATGCCAGTTTCTAGGCTTTTCAGCTTGTGTGCTCCCCAATCTTATACAAGCTCATTTGACATGGCAAGCTGCTTGTTGAGGTTTTTCTCACTTCAGATCTACATGCCACTAATTCTGAAGTGAAAACAAAACCTGAATAATCAGCTCACCAATCAAGAAACTTTGAACACCAACCTTGATTCTTTGAAAAGTTTCTGGGTTGGTGAAGATCAGGGACAAATGCAGGTGACCTGGATTTTGGAGGCAGGAACAGAGGTAACTGATCTGCATGTTCTAGACAAAAATTCTGTTTGGTGGGTTGTCAACAGCTGCTTGGTCTACATTGATGCTATCAAGGTTGTGCTGGTGTTTCTGTTTTTGTGATAATCCAATTTGACTTCATACCAACTAAGACTAGTAACTGAGATTTTGCTTGGGAAGCATATGTCTGCAAGAGCAGAGCAGGGTAGAGGAATCCCCTCCTGCATGAGAGCAGGATTGTGTGTTGTCATACAGATTGAAGGTAGCTTGCACCTGCTAGGAGATGTCATGGTGAACTGTCTGGTTTCATATATGGGCACATTGAACTTAGTTGTAAACATCTTCTGTGGACAAATAAGGCTTGTAAACTACTGTTTGACAGGCAATGAATTGAGACCTGTCTTGGGAGCAGGAAGTGGAATACCTGACATGTCAAGGTAAACCATCTGACTTCATCTATGGCACATTGAACTTAGTTGTAGATTTCTTCCAACAATATTTTCTGGAATGTTATGAGTAAGTTGTTTACATAAATTCAGTGAGTTAAAAGGTGCAAGTTCAGGTTGACTATTGGGGTTGGATGGTTTCTGTTTTTGTTTCATCCTTATCTCCATATTAATTCCTGAAGCAAAAAATAATTATTTGCTGTTCCGAAAATTGTAGCTATGGTTGACAATGCTATGCTTTCTGACATGTGAGGTTAAAATGTGCCTAGAATTTCATTATGCTACCATTATGTATGCACCACTGCGCAACCAGTCTATATTCATCAAATGAAATCACAATGAAAGTGTGAAAGTGAGGGTGGATGGTTTTGCAGATTCAGTAGTGCCTGAGATTTGTGTGTATGATTAACATAATTAACTTGTCCATGGATGCTGTTGGACTTCTCAATGTGACTGCAGCTTGGTGTTTTCAGGATAGGTTGCTTTGTGCCAATGTCAATGTAAAATGCTGATCCAATGTGCAACTGCAACAAAGTTTGTACCTCAAATCTCCTAGTCAAAAAGAGAACTCTATTCAGCACATAAATTGGGTTAGGTGTACATGTAAGTGTAATCATATTTTAAATATTGTAAATGTGATTTCCTAGATCATCATAATGATTGCCCAATCAGAAACATGGAGCAGCAGTCAGATCATATTTATTACACTCCTCTGTAGCATGTGTTATGCTTTGCTGTGACTTTTTTTTTTCAAATCTCACTAAAATGTTGGGCCAAAACCAGTTTCGCTGAGTGGAACTGGCATGTTTTGACTTTTCTTCATCCAATTTTAATTTGCAGGGTTACATGCTAGCACCGGTGGAGTTGCTCTAATGGCATCTCCACCTCACACCAGCAAACACCTCTTTTCATTAAATCTTGCTGCAGGATAGAGCAAATCCTGCTGCTCTCCAGTATTAATGGTCCATTTTGCAGCGGTCATTTTAACCCCTTAAAAAACCTTTTTTCTACTAGGAATTCGAATAGTGACCATTACTCATCCAGATGTAAAGACATAGCTGGTCTTTGAGTGTTTAAAGGGACTTTTATGACATTGGTGGGTGGGAACAGTGATCATTAAACAGTATTCTATTCTGAAGTAAAGGAGTTGTTTACTGTTTTGGGGGTGGCGATGCCCTAAGAGGATCATTCACACCTCCTACTTGGGCCTCTACTCATGTTTACCACATCAAGCAAGAGTGTTTAATATTGCCTCTCCCCACCCAAAAACATGAAATATCTATTGGACCATATAAAGCGATTATTTAAAATTTCACTCCACTTGGGCCAAATCATTGTGGCTAGTCCATCAAAAGTAATCATCTTCATTTACTGGCCCTTTTGGTTCTGGATGTCCCCAGTTGATAGTCATCACAATACCATTTTAGCCAAATCTAAAACCATGGACTACATAAAGGTGAACTCAAAATGACATACAATTTCATCCAACATCACATTTCCCATTCATTTCCAATGAAAAAGTGTGAATCCAAAACAAAACAAATTTGCAATACAAATTTTATTTGCTAGGGATTATTAATTAGACAACATGCATGGTACCCGCCAAAAAGTCTGTACGTTTTGTGAAAGTTGTGGGACTATGAAATTTGGTCATTTTGCACAAAAGTTTGACAAGTCATCTAATGTGATATGTTGCATTACATGGACACTAGAATGTTCACTCCACCAATTTGAAAAAAAAAAAGTTTCTTTAGCTTAGGAGGTCACCTATGGACAATGACCATAAATTTGGCATTAATCTCATAAGGTTGAGATTAAAAGCTTGGAGAGTATATTGATCCTTATATGTTCTGTACATTGTACTAGGAATTGTAATCACACCCCCTAGCACTCATCTATCAAAGAAAATGGTAAGGGCAAAGGTTCTCAACATGGAGACATCATCATCAAAAAATGAAATAAAAACTTGCAATATAAGTAGAAGGCCAAATTATCAAGTTGTTAGAATGGGCACATTATACATTTTCTAATGCAAGTGTAGAATGTGAATTGATTGTTCACTAAGTTATGTTGTGGTAGACACAAGTTGGACTCAATTATAAAACCCTAAACCCACTTAAAAAATTTGGTATGAAAAGCAAACCTTGAAAACAAGTAGAACCCCAAACTAAAATTTGGGGACTTATTTATGCTCACATTTTCCCCTTATGCCTGCCTTATACATAAACATGCCATCCTATGGTTAAAAAAAATTATTTTATAAATTTTTGAATTTTCTAATATGAAATTTTCTTTCATCATGATGCTCAAGTTTGGTGTGTTTCACAAGTTTAATAATATCTAAAAACATTAATGGGAAACTAGATCGTAGATAGTTTAAGGCAATCAAGACTAAAGTGTGATGATTAGGTGGAGAATACAATTCCAAAAAAATTGATGTGTTATTTATGAAATTTTACAATGAACCAAACAACCATTTCATACACATTAAAGAATGAAATAATAGTTAAAAAAAAGTTGAACAATTTTTGAAAAATTGTTGGTCAGCAATTTTTAAAAAATAATTCAGATCTTGGTTTGTGTACTAGCATCCCAAGAGTCATGTAACCCAGTCAAGACTTGTTGGGGTTACATGGACTTGGTGGGTCTGAAGGGTTCTGTTATAATCCATGTCATATCAATTGTAATGGTCTTGGAAATATCTTTGCAGTGAACGAATGTTTTGTGGTCTTTTGCAACGTTGAGCATCATATGTGCAACGTTGGTAGGCAAAGTTATGTAAGATTTAGAGTCTTAGGTTTAGATAGAGTTTAGGGTTTATGGGTTCTAAGGTCCTATGTATGAGTTCTAAGGTTTTTAATTCCAAGTTCTAAAATATTTGGTCCTAAGTTTTAATATTTAAGGGCCTCTCCAATGGCAACATTAAATTGGCCTTTAGACAAATATGTTGTTCCCTATGTTGAATAGAGGTTCAAATTGAGCATGTGTGGGTGAAGACCAGTGTTGTGTGTGTAAAATGGTTTGGGACTTACACTTTGTTTAAGTGTAAATCCCATAATGAAATTTGTTTACACTCTGTGCAGGTGTAAACTGTGTAAATGTACGTGTAAAAATAAATATATTTGCATAATTTTACGCGATCATATAAAACAATGTAAATGTAAAAAATATATATTTATATGATTCTACATGGCTCTGTAAAAAAATGTAAATATTTTAAAAATATATTAAAAATTTATTTTTACTTGAGGAGGGGAGATTTCATAATGTTTTTGATAAAAAGCCAACTAAATGGCCCATGGCAAAAAAAAAAAAAAAAAAAAAAAAAAAACAAAAAAAAAAAAAACAACAA
>Ga0116229_10009369_pt1 | contig 14950 bp, 4 predicted proteins | sample S1TSphgellanicum_3_FD_87313 | JGI IMG/M metagenome (GOLD analysis project Ga0116229, IMG submission 87313) | Host-associated microbial communities from peat moss isolated from Minnesota, USA - S1T2_Fc - Sphagnum magellanicum MG | ecosystem: Host-associated > Plants > Peat moss > Unclassified... | reverse complement strand
TGGCAAATGCCACTATTACTCACCCATGGTGATCATCAATCAATATTAATGCAAAGCTTAATAATATTGAAGGAGGAACAAAAACTTATGTTACATTGTAGATATATGAAACAATTGTTATTACAAATACATCAATTACTACATCTGTGCAAATTCAAATTGGTTTTAGACCTCAAGTTGAATTAATTTCAACTACACTTCACCAATTAAAATTTTTGTTCTAAACCATTGATATTGTTATTCAAAACATATAAATCCTTAGAATATTGATTTGTTGTATAAAGTTTCCAAAGATGAAACCCATATTCCAAGGGGGTTAATACTAATAAATAAAATTTATCAGAATAAAATGGGTAGTATTTGTGATTTGAATAGTTGTAGATTTGAAGTTGTATTTGGATTAATGTATAATTGTTTAGTTTACTTACCAACTAAATTGATTATTAGTTAATTTATTGGTTGAATTTTACTAATTTTTTTTTAATAAAAAAATTTAAATAATTTTCTACACACCCCAATTTTTGAAAGACTCAAATGTGAATTTGAAAGTGAAAACAATATAAGAAAAAAAAGTTGGGGTATGTTCCTTAGCTCGTAGCATTTTGGGGGTAAGAGGGGTGTGTTGGAATTCCGGGATGGGGATTAGGACGAGTGACAAATATGTCAATTAATCGTATGACTTGCACAAACCAAACAACAAATTGGTTAGTGCATAATTGGAATACTTTTGGTGCACAAATGAACCACATGCATACACGGATTCATAAGACTCACCACGGCCCAAACTTGGAAAAAGCCACCACCTTCCCCCTTATAGTATTCTCTATGATTAGTCATGGAGATGCACCCGAATGTCATTTTTCACGGGACTCCCAAGTTAGGAGTCTCGAAATTCTTGAAATTAATATTCCTGTCACTTTGGGGGCCCATAATTTTTTGTGCAAACCTCCGATTAAGTTGAAGTTTGAAACAAAGTTGTAGCCCTTGTCAATATTTTTCCAACAATATGTGGCACACCACCTACACACACGTAATTCAAGGCCATTCCCGACTTTTAGTGGTCGAGTGTCAAAATGACATTTTGATTCTCGACCCTCGTTTCGGCCATAACTTGTGTTGTAAGTATTCAAATGGATCATGTGAACCCATTTTAGACATCTATTTCTTAAGAGCTTTCTAGTGATATAATGAACTCTTCAATCCAATGAATTTTTCCCCTTCAAGTCAGTTTCTAAAAATTTAGGAGTCCATAGGGGCTTCAACTCTCAAAATGGGAGTCCACTTGGGAGTGTGTGGGCTCATTCCCTCACACTTTCTTTCATTTTCAACCCACACTTTTCCATGCCCTTGCCTTGGTTACGAGCCCAAGGTTAAGGTCGTGACAATTTTTGTAAAACTTTAAACAAGAAAAAAAACTTGAATTCATATGTTTGAATTTTGAAGATGAACTCAATTTTGTTTTGAGAAAAATATAAATTCATTGTTAATTTGGAATTCTTGCTTACACACTTGTGTTTTGTAAAATTGTTGAAGTTTTTCTTGAATCTATTTGTAGGTTTTGATTGTAGATAAAAGAAGTTTAATTTCATATATTAGCCTTAAAACTTTCATTATGTGTTTAAATTAAGGTATAAAAATATTGAAAAAAAAAATCCCTTTTCCCAAAAGCCCTTGAATATTTATTTTTTAATTTTTTGGTTTGCACCAAATATTTCTATAGACATCTTTGGGCATTATAGTTATAAAGAAAAGGGGGAAAAAAATTTCATTTTGTATTGATAGTATATTAATTGTCTTTCAATCAAGGGTTCATGACCAAAAAGGAAGTGGAAGAAAAATACCCACCAAAATGATGGAAAATGATCTCAACGTTAAATTATTTAATCATAATTGTTCCTACACATTGGACCCTACAACAACATTAGATTTCCAATGCACCATAAATGAAACACAAATATGTTAACCAACAAAATTCATCACTTTCAAGTAAATCAAGTTTTTACAACATGAACACCTTTTATTCATAGCAAACTATAAATATTCAAGGAACATCATGTAGCTAAGTGGTATGTTTGGTCATCTATTATGTAAAGGAAGATAAGAAAAAAAACCAATTAAGTCATAGTGACTAGCATAAAATTTCTCAAGACTTGTATATATCAATTTATATCAGTTTGTAACACTAAATTAATGGTGTTGGGTCTTTGGGCTTTAGATTGTGCTACTAAAGGCCAATGTTTAATTTCCCATCTCTATATGTTTTTTAATTTGTGTATTCAAGCTTTCATGGATATCCGATGAAGATCTGAATTTCTTTTTGCATGGCAACATGAATGACTTTATGAATATGTGAAGCTTTGAAAATTGATAAGCTTTTGGAGTAAGGCTAAAATGATTATAATTTAGGTAAAAGGAATGTGTGGTGCATCAATTGTAGAATACAAAGAAGGAATTGATTAGGTGCCAATAATATGCTCTTAGTGAAGGAATGGGGATGGAAAGTTTTGAAGGACCGATAAAGCTATTAGAATTCCAATAAGATTATTAGGATTTTGGAGATCTTGGATAATTATGAATGTGGATGTAGTCTAGAATTATTTTAAAATAAAATAATATTTGAATTACCTAAAGGATCGTATCTAGCTTCATTCTAGCCCTAGATGTTTGTTTTTAATTTTTATCTTTTTGTACAATTTTTCATTGTGCATTTCTTCACAATGGGAGGTTCTAAGTGTATGGATCCAAGAATGTTAAAAGTTGAATAGGAATGTGTGTAATTGTTTTGATTTTGTCCATTTTCAAAATAGTCTACATGTCTCTAATTTCCTTGTGAACCCCACTATCAATATTTTGAAAAAATTACATTATGCACAACCCTCAACCATGATAGCTCTCTTTCTTCTTTGAAGCAACAACATGCTACAACTTCTTATACATGCACACCATTATCCCTATTTCCTTCTTTTTGTTAAAATTGCAAACTCAATTAGTTAAATTTCATTAGTTACTAGAGTAGGAAGTAACTAAGTTATTTTCACAAGGTTGAATTATTTTATTTATTTATATTAGTTTGGTTATTTGTGGTTTAGTCTTTTAATTAAATACCTTGGTGTTGATGGTTTTGCTTTCTTTTTTGTCATTGCACAAGTTTGTATATTTCATGTGACAAGGACCTTGAGGAGTTTTTGATGTTATGTTCCATGTTGTGAGCATCATGTTGGACTTTCCTTTCAATAAAGATTTATGTTTGCACTTGACTAAATCTTCTATTTATTAACACTTCTCCCTTTGTGGTCACCAAACATAACCTTTCAGCTTTCCTTTCTCATGAACTCATCTACAACTTCTTATACATGCACACCACTACCCTACTTCCTATGTTGTCCCCACGTGGTCACCAAGTATAACCTCTAACCTTTCCTTTCTCGTGAATTCATCATTTGGACATGACATCCAATATGAATTCTCATCCTTTCGAAACAAGGTTTCATTGACTTTTCATCCATTGACAAGAGGTTTATGCTACTAATTTTGAACATATAGTAACCAACAAGAGGTCATTGGTGCTACCTTTGATGCTAGTCCCTTTTGACCATAGTCCCATACCTCATCTCTTTCTAGTAACCAACAACCTCTTGCTAGTTACATAGTCCAATGACATGAGTTATTGACAAATAACACTACTGTTGGATAATGTAGTCAAACCCAAAGGGAAGCATTTCCTATCCACTCTCAATTCGTCACTCATGGTGGGAACATAGTTCAAATTAATCTACTATGAACAAAAAAGAAAGGATGAAACTTCTCATGCCCACTCTACAGAGGCACACTCCCAAAATAAAAGATCTGTCACAACTTTACACTATCATGTCCCAAACACTCTCAAAGTAAGTACCTCTCAGACTTGTTGTTTCACTTTCTCCACCCTTCAAATCTCCTAATTAACCATGAAACCTACCATCCCTCTACTTTGCCCCTACCGAAGGCAAGAGTTGTTTAGTGAGGTGCCACACTTTATTGCCCACACATAGCTCACAACACACAGATGGGTCCCAATATCCTAGCAACCCCAGCATTCTAGCAATAGTCACCATTGACACCAGGAAAACAACATTACAAAATTGTAGCATCAAACTAAAATGCATTGTGCCCAAAAACTTCAGCCAAACATTCCACTTGTTTCTTCATTTACTCCTACTCAGCTTCAGCTCACCAATCCATATTTCTCCACCCTCCCACCACCATAGAGATGCTTCCCCAACAAGCTTCTGTTGAAATAATTGCCTGCAACCAAACATGCTTTTTTTGCATGCACTAAGAGAACATCCAGAATGATGAAACCCTGCCAATCATAAATAAATCAAAGCATCCAAAAAAGGGGGAGTAAAAAGAACAAAATGGAAGGACCCATGTCCAAGAAGATAAAAGAACCACCTAAGAAGGTGAACCACAGAAGGTTCCAATTGACCATGCAATAAAAATGCAAAGCTACACAACATACCTGCAATAATCCTAATTGTACAATTATAAATGCTAACCTGTTTTGGTTTAGGGTTTACCTAAACACTACAATTTACCACATAGTGTTATTATTTGTGATTTCATATGACAAAGAGCTCAGGACACTATACAGCCACATCTGAAAAGAATGAACTTCTGATTCTTCTGCTGCAAGGGTGAAACCAAGGCTTTTGGAATCCAATTTCAATGTTAATATTGTTCTGATGAAAGAAATGATAGTTGAGGTGTTCAACTAGCATCCAGAAATGGAGACAAAACAATTCAGTTACAGCAAGAAACCAGAGTTTGATATGGGGAGGAGAAATCTCATCACCGTATTGGAACTACCATCCAAAACTGGTGCAAGACAACTAAGAATTGGAGATGATTGGAGTTACAGCAAGCAACTGAAATGGTGCAAAAACAATTGGCAATAATAGAGATTTTGCTTTACTAAATGTAGCAACTTTTGAAATCAGGAGAAAAATGACTATATGGTATCCACCAGCAATTTTCACCATTCTTACTTTCAGCCCCAGATTGCATTTTGTTTGCAACTGCCCCTTCTAATTCCACCATGAATTCACGTTCTGCTGCTCCCTTCTTCATCCTCCGGGAAATCAACCGGCTCACTTTGTACACTGGCTTTGGGCTTGGTTCAAGAGTTTCTGATGCCAATGTTGTTGCCTCATGGGTGTTGGAGCCGTTGCTCCTTGCATCACAAACATGCCTTAGTGCAGCCTTTAGCTGTTCTGGGCTAGGCTTCACATCAATGCTTGGAAGCTGAACTTTCCCCATTTTGGCTATAGGAATAGGAACAGCACAGCAGGGTGGTGGTGTCTTGAGGGTGCCACTTTCAACCTTGACTTTGGGTTTCACATCAACCTCAGTGTCAGTCCTTGCAGCATCATAATACTGCTTGAGAAAAGGTCTCAACTGTTCTGGGCCAGTTGTTAAAACGTCAATGTTTGGAACCTTGTCCATGTCACCTGCCAGAATAGGACCAGCACTACTGCAGTGTGATGGCTTTGGGCTCACACTTTGGACCTTGAATGTGGGTTTGATATCAACTTGTGTGTCATCAGCCATCATTACTCCTCCTTCTGGGGCAGCTTTACTCATTCCTGTTTTGGGTTCTGTTGCTTTGTGGCTTAGTTTCTGAAGTGCCATCTTCAGCCAGCTGTGCCCCTGTTTCTTCTGAAGCTTTGAGAAAACATGAGGTGATTTCCTAGAATGGGTCTTCATAGGGGCATTGTTGACTTTCAAGTTCTTCCAGCTGCTCTTATGTTGATAGCCAGCTCCCTTTACTACTCTGTAATGGAGGCAGCCCTCCCCTCGTGATCCAGGAGTGATTTTCACATCTACAACACGAAAGATGTGAACCACTATCCTCCAGTTACAGGAATCTACAACCTCATAAACACACACATCACCCTCTTCCAGAAAGTGGTCCCTTGAGAAAGTACCCCAACCACCACTTAGTCCCCTGCGGCCTGCATTCCTGAGCCATCTGGCAGGCCACTTGTACCCATTGTCATCTTCAAGGATTAAATCTGTGTCTTCCTTTGGAAAATGGCTTTTGGCAAAATCACATGGGATGTTCTGCAAAACAAATATTCCAGATTGGTGAGCATCATACTTACTATTCAATGATATACTCAGTGCCCTTGCTTCATCTCGAATTCCATATAAGTAGCTCTAATCTTTCATGCAATGAGAGGATTTGAGGAACTTACAAGCCAGAATCCACGATACACATGTGAAGGCTTCATCAGCACCACAACACTGGGATATTCAGTTTTCAAAGCAAGTGCAGCATCCATAGTTTTCTGCCGCTCAGCTTCGGTAACAGGTCGCCTTCTTGATTCCCATGTTTGTGAATATAATCCAGGTGCACATTTCTGCATATTTTCTTTTGAGCTCGGCTTTGGAGGCTTCACATTTGGTTTTTCTGGGAACTTGTTGTGAGCAATCATGCCCCTCATCCGAGTACTTAGTCGTTTCTTGGGTAGATCTTTGGTGCTATTATAACCAACTAATTCAGCTTCCAGTGTGCCACCACTTGTTGCACCACCTTTGCATTTGGTATCCTGATAAAAGGATCTCACAGTAGGCTGCTGCTCACTTGCCAACTTTTCATCACCACCACTGTTGTGAACATCGTGGCATGATTTTGAATCCAGGATCTCATCGTCACTATCCTCTCTCTTTTTCCGCTTGCGGTCAGTAGTAGTAACTGCATTCCATTTGTTCTCCACAGACGAATATTCTAATCCAGACTCATCAAACACACGGACATTGAAATGAGATTTGGCGATGAGTGTAAACAGAAGCTGATCACCCTTCTTCAACCCAATATGTGTTGCAAAAGCTTTCCAGCTGAACCAATAGCCATCCAGTCCTTGGTCAACAATCGATACTTCCGCAAGCCAGACCTCACCACTTGGGCCTTCTATGTTGATGCTACCCTTCAATTCAGAACCGTAACACTCCACAAATGGTTTTGGAATATGCTGAGGCCAAACAATGAGATTAAAAGCAGTGCTCATCAGAATGTGAAACTTCAGTAATCCAAGGAAAAAAATATGACCAGAAGAGATTTTCTAGAACACTTGTGCAATTTAGTGTAATAGAAAAAAGCAGCAGTAATTAAGGAAGGGGTACTTATCAACCTTGCTAATCTCCAAGGCAAAAGTGATTAGCAGCTTCTTGGATGGCTAATGAGTCTAATTTTATTTATCAACTGACCTGTGTCTGACATGAGTCAGAAACCCATTACAAGACCCTAAACATTTGCAGCTCCTTGAAGAAATAAATACAACACATGTCTTTGTCTGATGAGAAAGAAAACTGTAAAACTTTGAGAGTCTCGCACTTTTATCATCTTTTTGAGTAGAATTGCATGCCAGATTCAGAAGGAAAAACAAAACCCATGTCATTTGCTTTCACAATTGTCTGCAGAAGACCTCGGAGCCATTTTTCGGCATGAAAACTGAGAAAATCGTATCTACACATATCGCCGAAAGATAACACGCCAGTTGCGTGAGAATTTTCTTGGGCTGTGGTTCTGTAGAATTGCATAGAATGAAGGAGCAAGCTCCACAGTGAAAAGGAAGAGGGACTTACCATCCGGTTTTTGAGGCTGTTCTCTGTTACAGTCTTGAGAAAGCAGGGAAATCTTTGTGCCTGCACGGAGGGGCTGGGAATGTCTCCTTCCATTGCGTATTTCTTCTTCTCTCCACTTTCTCCTCTGATTTTAGTTCCAGGCAATTCAACCAAGATCCACAGAAAGTTGCATCTCTCTATGAACTTCTCAAACTGAACTCACCCATCTCACCTTTCCTCCATACAATTGCATAAATCTACCCCCAACACAGAGAGACTTCAATATAAAAACTGGAGACTACAGCAAACAAACAGACCCTTCTCTCCTCCTCTCCTCTAATGCAAGCAAACTAACCACCCACAAATTCAATCCTTCCACCGTCAAACAGAAAGACCAAAAAATTGAAAAAAACCCAACTTGAAAATACAAATCATACTTACAATCCAAAAGGGACCCAAAAACAAAACAAGAAACAAAAGAATCACCAGACTCTCATCATCATCATCATCATCACTACTACTACCCACATCCCTCCTGAGTTTGGATTCTGCACTGCCTCGCACTGCCTCCCCCTCCTCCTCGTCCTCCTCTTCTTCACTACCACTTCCTGAGCTGCTGCAGCATATCTGATAATTGTTTTTGGCAAACTACAACACTTCAATGCGAGCAGATCGATTTCAATTCACAGCAACAAATTTCTCAATCTTCAATCACAACACATCACTGTAATAGAAAGGCAGAGGGGGTGGTGAGTGTGAACCAACTCCCACCAGTGTGCACCATGAAGGATGGATGGATGGATGGATGGATGTGGTCACAGCAACAGTTTTCTGTTGAGTTCCAGTTCCCTAGCCAACCATGGTGGTTAGCTCAGTTGCTTTTTTTTTTACTACCTACCTGCAAGTCATGGTAGGTAGTAAAAACAGCCCTTACCTATTTATAAACCATCTACTTACTTACCAGTCACCTATTTTTATACTAGTACCTAACCAGGTAGGGTAACAACTCAGTTGAGGTTCTGTTCATCCACAACTATGTAACTCATAACTGGCATCTGCTGGGTGGGTGCTAGTAGGTAGTTAAAAACAGCCCCTTACCTTTGTATATACACTATAAACCATCCACTTAGCTACTAGTCACTAGTCACCTATTTTTATACCTATCTACCTATATATATATATAGGTATAGGATCTGCTTATTATTACAGGATGGGTTACCAAGGTGAAACCAGCTAGAGTAACTCAGTTAAGGATCATCCACAACTGAGTCATCAAGGGCAATCATCCAGTGGATGGTGTGCTGGTGGGGTGCTAGTTCCACTCTGGGCGTAAGTTAGTAACTTAGTAGTAGAGTTGATTCCGGTGTGGATGATGATGAGGGGGTAGGTAGGTAGGTAGGTAAGTAAATAGGTGGGTAAAGTAATAGTGGACCGTGCGGCTATTTATGGCGAGCTCGTGCGCACGAACGTTGCCAAAGAAAGACGTTGCGAAAAAGCCCAGGAAACTAATTAGCGCTGATTCATTAGAGGCTGCCGTTTGTCGACATCGGCTGATCTGGACCGTTACTGTACCGTTGGATCCACGGTGGAGAGCGAGAGCCGGCTATTCCGGGGAATATCTAATCTACATTAATGAAGCCGAAACTTAATTAGAATTAAAAATAGTAATTTATGTCATCTCTTTTACTAGTTCGTCTTTTCTTTTCTTTTGCACTCATGGTTTCTGGTAGTGTTATGTTTAGTTGGCCACCAACAACCAGGTTGGGGGGTAGGGCACTCACTCCCTAGTCTTTTTTTGGCTTTTTGGGGTAGTTGTAATTGACCTTAACAATTATGGTTTTTGGCGTGATATGTTCATGTGGCCCACCCCAGCAACAAAAAAGAAGGAAAAAAAATTGGAGAATTATTCTTTTTTTTCAATGAGTTATAAAGGGCATTATCCCAAATGGAGTTCCTAGTTTTTAGGCTTTTTGTTGTGAAGACCATGTCCCACCGTCACACTAACTCGCAACCCCCTTTGAGATAGTTCTGGGCAGGGCAGTAGCAAAAACCATGTCTTGTAAAAAGAAGGGTTCTTATGCCCATCTTTTAAGGGCAATGCAAAAGAAATTGGGGGGGGTGGGGAGATGGTTTGCCTTTGAATCAATGGTGGGGAAAATCAGTTATGCTTTAAGCCCCTTAACCCTAAACCAGCACCCACAAATGCACCACCATAGATGGATGATATGTTGACAAGACATCTTTTTTCATTGGGTTGTTGTTCCCCAGCTAAGTTCCCAATGGTTGAGGGTTCTAAAAGTGTTCCATGCATGGGGTTCTAAAATTGAGGTACCATCCAACTAGATGACCTCAAATCGAGAAAAAGAGGGAGGGGAAGGGGAGAGGGGGAGGGGGGTAGTGCATTGTGAATTCCTAGGTGTTGGGTCACACCATCCCACAATTTGGAGTTGTGTGAAGAATCCACCCAATTGAAGAGATTACCTTTACCAACTAAAGTAAAAGTTAGTAAAGGTTACCACATGGCATGGGGAGTGAAAGGCATTCGAGGTCCTTCTTTTTCAATTGAACGTGCATTTTATGAGCAGAGGGTGTAAGTGGCATTACAACAGTCGTAATGGTCTCTATTTTAAGATGGGTTGTTGCAATAGGTGAAGGTTTTTCTAGGCTAAGCATCCTTTCAAGAAGTCCTCCTCTTTCCTTATTTGATATGCTTCTCGCAAATGGAGAGGGTTTAGGAATTTGATGTTCCCCTTGTGGTTCACCCTCTTTGGTGGCTTTTTTGCTTTCCTAAATGTGAGTCCTTCCATTTTGTTCCTTGTATTCCCCCTTTTTTTTGGTGCTTTGGTCTATTTTTTGTTGGTAGGGTTTCATCAAAAAGTAGAGATGCTTGTATTGTGAAGCTCTACTGACTATTACCAAGTTGTACATTAAAAGATGGTGTGAGGCCAATTTGCAATGTAAAGATTAGGTCTTTCAATAATAAGTAGCACAAGTCTCAAAATAAATAACTTTTGATAGAGAGATGGTGGTGCTTATACCTTATTGGTCTATTTAGCATTAATGACAAAATTATTGTGGTTGGTTACAAGTCTTATTTGAAATTTCTTGGGTTAAAGTGGACCATCAATCACTAGCACACCATTATCAAATGAATGGTGTTTGGACACAAAAACATTTCATTGTTGTTCTCTATCCCATACCTAACCACAATGGTGAGCCATGAACTAACCACCGACACCAGTCTACAAGTGTTGACAAGTTCATGATGTTGGTTAGGTCCAAGTTTTAGGCTAGTTTTTGGGATATATGGATACCATGTTTCCAATTTTGTTGAAGGTAGGTTTGAAATTGTCTAAAATCATCTTTTGTTGAAATTGAAACTCAAACATAGATGGAGTTATAATTTGTTCTAAAGCAATTTAAGGTGGGCAGGTTGGTGTCTAAATGTTTAAGGTAGGGTTTGTAGGAGGTTCCTCTTGTTTATGGTGTTTAAAGAGTAGATGGAGCCCTCCTCTTGGTGTAGTTGTCACACTAAAAATTGGCAAAAATGGATTAGAGGTGAAAAAAGTAGGGGTGAGATTATTTTTACAAAAAATAATCGAATAGTTCATAGCCCATTTTCGAACTCTTCAAAAAATCCTTAAATATTTTTATGTTGCTTTTAGAATTACACAATGATTTGTAGAGCTTAAGATGATGACTTCATAGCAGTTCAAATCGTTCAATTTCAACAAAAAATGAAAAAGTTATGCACCAACAAAGTAGGAAGGTCAAAATGAAAAAAAAGCGTTTTGCAATTTGAAAAAACACATTTTCTTTATTGTTTTTTTTTTTGGTTGCTCCTTTGGCTTTAGATTTCAAAGATGATTTGTAGAGCTTGAAAAGGTGCTCTTATAACATTTTACATCACTCAAAATGGAGAAAATTTGAAAAAGATTTGTCAAAATGTTCTATGTTTGGCTAGTGTTCAATGATAGGCATATCTATCCTAAGTTCTTTAGTCACATAAATAAAAGATTATTTAAACGTGCAACAACTAAAACATGTTTTTAAATTGTGACAATTCAACTTTGAGAAAACTTTAAGGGATAAATTGTGGTGGTGTTGGGTGCATGTTGCATCACTAGACCAAAACATAATAATTGTGTCATCATGAATTTTTCTATTTCTAACTCAAGCAAATATTATTAATTCAAGGAACTGAAGTTTGGTGATAACCACTCATTGATAATCCATCGGTTCCCCCTTTCCCAAAAAAAATAGCCCCTCTTTCCTCACTCCTCCCAACTAATAAAAGAGTGCAACTCTTCATTACCCTTGTTTCATCGGTTGTTGGGATTTTCTTTTCATATTGTTCTTTACCCTATTCTCCCCCACAACAATACCCCACTTCATGAATGTATGGTGCCTATTTAAACAAATTATTAATTTTAATTAGATGCAATCCAGATTGAATTGAACTTTCTTTTATATTGGCCTAGGTTCCTCTTTTGGGAAATCTCCAAAACATGAGGTTTTATATTAAAAAAAGCATTCTCAAAAATGCTTTGGAGGTTCTATCAAATGACAAAAAAAGAAAAATTCAAAATCAAAACTAAGGTTCAATTCAAAATCAAGAATCAAACAACATTAATATATATTTACCTAGTAACGACCAATTGCCTTGCTTATTTACATATTTATGTAATAATCACTTACATTCCCTACCTATGTAGGTATGATATTTACCCATTTACATAGGTAGTGTGATAAGGAAATAAGAGGATTTCACTACTACAAATCATGATTTTATACATTGATTTTTTTCAATTGAAAATTTAATTATGTTAAACATTGAACATTTGTGGCTCTAGTCAAAACAAACTAATTATTTATGCCATAGACTTAATTGCTTAATTTATGATGATTAGCATGATTAAGATGATTAAGTCCACATTGATTGAAATTCAATTAAAGTGTTTATAAACATGATGAGATTTTTAAATTATTTTCAATTATATAGATGATTATTGTATAAATAGTAATAAGAATAATGTATGTCAAATCATCATTTTTTTATTGTGGTGAATTTTTGCCAAAATGCAGCATGGGAAGAGGGCATGTGATAACCCAACTTAGTTTTAGTTTTTTAAAAAATGGATTTCACTAGTTTGTGATGAAAATTGCAAAAGGTAAGGTGGTCATTTGATGGATGGCATGGATCATTTGTGGCTTTGTTTGATCTCACAAAATATGACCTACTTGCCATCATCAAACTTGTCATTGCTTGCAACCCTATGAAAGTGAACATCATCATCATTGTGATTAGGTTGTTGCAAGCTTAATTGCCATTTCCTATTTTGGTGTGGAAACTATGTTGTCGTCTAATGTCATATTCGCATGAGATTTTGCCACCCCTATTTTATAGTGTAGCATTTACATCCTGCATTGTATAAATCATAGATCAAAAAGTTTAAATTCCATCATCACTTAGCTTTCAATTTTGTGCATTTTACAGTTAACTTCGTAAATGTATTGTTATTTTTGGAATGTGCACATTGCAAATTGCAACATCTATTTGAAGTTTGAAAGCACCACTACTTGTATAAACTTAACAACTCTTCAACACTTCAACATTGAACAAGCTACAAATATGTCTGTTATTGACCATTGAACTCCAAAATTCCAAACCATACTTGCTTGTGCACAAATGTGTTATTTGAAGCTCAAAGTTTAAAATCTTCAAAGTTAAGTCCTCAAAATTTATTTTGTTATGCCCATTCTTTCCTCTTTTGTCCATCTCTTTGTTTTTGCTATGTTTAGTGTTTTTTTGTCATTGCAACCTCATGGATCCTTAAACATTCATTGTACCCTTGTGAAACAAGAAATAATGTGAATTCACCTCTTGTGTTGCACCACCAATCACATACATTTTCGCCCATGGCTGATGGCCACAATAGGTGAAAAAAATTTAATGGCATAAACTTAAACTTGAATTTCCAAGAGTATTGCATCTCTTGGTGGAAATTTGCCTAAATGGCATACTTATCTTGTGTTTAGTTTTTTTTTAGAATAATTTCATATTCCACTTTTACAATTAAACCATGGAAATGTTAGGAGGGGGACAAAACTAACCATTCCCATTTTGGTTCCAACATATTGTGTACACAATTGAAACAAAACATGAAAATGAAATTGTAATTGGAATTGTTGAAGCACTCGTGGGCACAACCATAAAAGGAATTAAATATTGTTTTCATTTGTTTGTCAAAAAAAGACTAAAACTAAACCAATGATTTACACTTCAAGTTCAACTTGGGCTTGATCCAAAGTTTTTTTTAAATCTCAATTCCAAATCCATTTCAAGATTGACCATTTTCTACATATTGTTGATGCCCATCCCCTCTCCTTTGTTCCTCACTTTTCATTCATTTTTTCCATCTCTCCTTTTTTCTTTCATTTAAAGTTTTGCCATTGGTTCTCTTTTTTATTCCCCCAAAGCTTTTGTGTTCCACTTTCCTTCTATTGCAAGTTGTTGCTCATTCTTTTGTGCAATTTGAAAGGATCTTTGTTTTTATAGAAGAAAGTTCATGGCCCTATTTTCTTTTGTTGCAAGTCATTGGTTGTTCTTTTGCAAATTACAACTTTTTATAAAAAGAATATTAGGTTGAAAAGTGTGAAGTGCAATAATAGTTTTATGGTAAGGCATACGTTGAGAAGTGTGAAATGTGATGACCGTTTTTTCCGTAGGTTTATGAACTACTCATTCTTTCATTTTGGGGGGTTTCTTTTTTCTTAACACAACTTTTGAATGTTTTCCAAGAACTTCAATTAGCGTCCTAGTGTTTCTCCTTAATGTGTTTAATAAATTGTAATTCTTGGATCAACTATTATGTAAAACCCTTTTTCTTCTATTTTTTGATATTTTTTATGTCTTGTACATAATTAATTTCATGTTAAACATTGCAGCATCCCACATGTTTTGTTAAATAAATATGTGTTGATAAGATTGTACATGGTTGAGATGCACCATTTGTCAACTACTAAAATATTTTTAATGCTTGAAAAAATTCATGTTCATTCTTCTAGTTTTGAAATTTTGGAAGCTTACAATTTTGACACCATAGGTATGTCAATTGAGCGCATTAGTGTTTTGGGCAATTTATGTTTCATAAATTTAGGTGTGCACTATGTAGAAGCAACTCATAACAACCACCATTTATTGCTAATGTTTTAAATAGAAGACAAAAGGAAAATTGTAATGCCATTTCTTTTAGAAGTGTATCCTAAGGAGTCCATGTTCTTGTTGGATCTTATATTGATTGCAACTATAAGATCAAAATGACTAATTGGGATTTTAAAAGTG
>Ga0116229_10009367_pt1 | contig 14950 bp, 12 predicted proteins | sample S1TSphgellanicum_3_FD_87313 | JGI IMG/M metagenome (GOLD analysis project Ga0116229, IMG submission 87313) | Host-associated microbial communities from peat moss isolated from Minnesota, USA - S1T2_Fc - Sphagnum magellanicum MG | ecosystem: Host-associated > Plants > Peat moss > Unclassified... | reverse complement strand
TTTTATTTACTTATTATTTTTTTTTTTTTTTCTTTGGTATGCTCTGTTATATGAAAATTATGGTTCTTTTTTTTTTTTTTTTTCTTTCTTTTTTTTTTTTCTTTCTTTTTTTTGGTATTTATTTATCCTTTTTTTTTTTTTTTTGCATTTTAAAATTTGTAACACATTCTTTTTCTTGCTACAAATAGTTACAATTCTATCATTTTTTTGGATTAATTGGACTATAATTCTATTGTTCTTTGGATTGGTTAGACTATAGTTATATTCTAATTTTGTTGTTTGTTTCAATTGATTCAAATGCATTTGTTCTTCAATTAAGTATGGAGGGATTTTACATTGACCCCTTCGTGACCCAAGAGAATGATTGTGTGAAATCTTGGCTAATAAAAAGCCCACAAAGGCACCTCAAAAAAAAAAAAAGGCCTAAAGTGCATTGTGAATTCTTGACACCTGAGTTATTTGACTAGTTCCTATAAACATTACTTCATATTTTATAACCAAGATAGAAAAAATGTGACCACAACTTGCCCTCAACCAAGTTTTTAAAGTTGTATACCAAGATTACAAATTGTAGTTCCTTGATTTTACATTCCAAAGGAACCACCTAAAGGATAGACTACAAGACACATTAAAGGAATTGAAGATAATCACAACTAATGAAGAGGGTGCATAAGAGGCCATGTTGCAAAATGACCATGTTTTGGTATTTTTTTAATTTGAATGCATCTATAATGAACATTTTAATTTGAATACGCCAAGTTTTTGTATACCCATGTAACTTATTTAAAATTAACTCTTGAACATTTGTGGTAATTCCCAAAAATTGTTCCATAAAACTCTCCCATGTTCCTTTCCTTGGTATTTTGTGAAGAATGTATATATATTCTGCTATAAACCATCCAAATTTACTAAATTGACATAATTTTTCTTGAACCATCTCAAAGATAATCACCTCTTTCAATTTTTCTTCTCCCTAATTGAATATAGACATTGCTCACCATCAATCATGCCAACCTTGATAAACATTATTGTAATAATTCACTACTAACTTTGATTTTGCCATATTTTGTTCATAATAAGTGAAAAAATTAGAGTACATGATTACATATTCTACCTCATCTATAGTCTTTTTAAATGACTTACACCTTATTTCTTAAGTTGATATCACATAAAAATCTTTAAATCCACAAGGGAAAATAATTATTAAAATGTTCAATAAACAAAATTCCAAATCAACCTTGTACACTTCTACAACTATTTCTTCAGTCATTTATAGTAATGGTGGTGTGATTGTTTTTCATTAGTTAACAATTCTTTACATCAATAAATTTCATTTTTGCAACTATATGTGACAATTTTTTCTATCCATCTGCAGTAAATTTGTAATAGATCGAAAGGTATCCACCATTTAATTACTACATTAATATTCAACTTTAAATATTCCTTTTCATCTTTCATGCTTACAATATGATTAATCACTACTACTTTGTTCATTTTTATTAGGATAAGTACACAAATTATTACTTGAAGCCATTTTCTGTACTGAGATAATTGTGTGGTATCAATGTATAAAATATAATTTTGTAATGACTACATAATTGTTTTCCCATGTAATTTTTATAAGATCATTTTTTGAACACCTATAGGTAATAATTTAAACTTATCAATGAATCCATTCCAATTCCATTTTTGTGGACAAGCTCCTGCTATAAACAAATGTGTTTGAAATGTCCATCCATACATACAATGACCCCTAAACAATTGATTTGCATTCTCTATAGGCAATGTAATATTTTCCCAAGGAACAAGATTATATCCCTTTAACATATTTCCATTCCATTATTTTGCTTATGAACATAGTACTTGAACATAATTAGCACCCTCCAATGACATGTCCCTCATTGTTCTACTAGGTTGATTCACATGAAAAGCTCCCAAATTAGAATATTATTTGTCCCCATATAGTAATTGTATCCATTTGCTTGAATTATGCATAATATAAAATCCCACATTTACTATATATAATTCAACATGTTCCATGTTTCGAATTGTGTTATACATAAATATATCCCCATCATGGTCGCTAAATGTTAGTGATGCATTTTCTGTAATCAAGTTCTACATTGCTATTGGGTTCTTATTTACCATGCTACACATAGTACCTCATACTTGAATAATTACTCAAATCATATGGAGCCACATATGTGGGCCAACTTACAAGATAAGAGATTAATTATAGATATCCAATAAAAAATAGTAAAGGTAACACATGTAACATTCTTTATAAATGTAATTAAGTATAAGGATTATGTAAGCCAAAGAGAGAAGAGAGAGAGATATATATATATATATATATATAATTTTTTGCCCTTTATATATCATTTCTTCTTCCTACATTTTCAATATTTTAGACAATTAGAGCCCTATAACATATTGGTAGTACCAACCATTTTGGTAGGCATTAAATAATCACACCAAGTTGGTAAGATCCTATGAAAACCCCATATTGAGATTCGAAAGGGTGATTCCCTAGATTTAGTTAAAGTGTTAATATAATTTGGTAGATCATCTTATCATGTTTGGTAAGGTCACATCTATAGTATGTCGGTAAGATACTTCCTAAAGATTTTGATAAACTTTATTTTGGTAAGTTGCAAGCACTTGTACATTTTTTTCACATTCCTAATACTAGCTTTGATGCAATGGTCTTGACAATATTATTTTTTTGGACATATTTATGTGCATTTGCCCAAATATAATTATTTTTCCAAATTTTGACTTTTGACTACATTCTCCCTTATTACATTTTATCTTCATACCCATCATGTAACACATGATATACCTATTTGTGCACATAATTACATCAACTACATATGCAATAACAAAATTTGTCTTATATTTACTTAATGTTGGTGTTCATTTTTGTTTTGGTAGTGTGGCATAAAATAGGGTTGAAAGGGCTTCTATTTTTCTTTGGTGAGAATAGTCACAATCACAAGCATGGGAGAAGTCTATCACCTTTAGTTCTTCATCATTCAAGAATGTGGTTGGGCGATTGTGTGCACCAATTTGTAGTTATGATTACAAAAATTATGGGATAAGGTTCATGGTTTTTTTTGTTTTGTTGTTGAAATTGTTAAGTTTCATGATCTTGGCAATGGAGATTGTGTGGTTCATTGGCTTTTGGTGCTATGGCATGTCTTTTGATATTTATTTATCATCCTTTATGAAGGAGTGCAAGGGATTCACTAGAGGATGACATGAAAAACTTACTATTGGTTTTTGGATTGAATAAGGCATGTTGGTTTCTGGTTTGATTTTTCTTTTTTTGCTTGGCGATGCTTGTTTCTAAGATGAATGCTCTTGACAAGAAGTTTTGGTTCTACTAGTCTCTTCCATTGTATGTGTAATTAGAAAAATTGTCAAGGTAGAATAGATGATACTAGGTTAGGAGCATGAGAGAAGTGATTAAGATTACAAGGGAGTTTGGGAGTTTTGCTTGTAGATTTCATAGACTTGGGTTTGATGTATCATAGTGTTGATGTTTATGTTTGTTCATAGTGAGAAAGTGAGATCCATCCTAATGAGAACTCCAAAAGAAACTTGATCTTCTGATTGCCAAGATTCAATATGTCAAATTGTTGTTGTTGCAGGTTAGGTGGGTTTATTTCTTATTGAAGCTTCCTATTTTTTGTGAAAATTGAGAGAGGAGAGTTCTTTGAAATGTGCGCCAAGTATTCTTTCTTTGATATTCCATGGAATCAAAATACACTCGAACAACCCAACATTCTCATCCAGTCCCAAAGGCAATGATACTGTTCAGGAGAGTAAACTCAGAGAGATCTGATCTCTCAAATGTGCCTTCAAAATAAAAGTCATAGGAGACAACAATAGTAGTTCATATGTACTCAAATTGAGTGAATGATTAATATAAGCTAGGTTGATTTCTGTACGAACTGCAATTGGCTGATGTTGTGTAATTTTTGTCAGCTGTTCTTTTTCGTTCCAGTTACAGAAGGTTCTCATTTTCTCAATTTGCATTTTACTAGTTAAATTCAAATATTGTCAAGATCAATTCCTTGAAGTTGTTATCACTCAAAAACTCAGCAAATATCAACAAGGGTCAAAAGGGAAGGTTATCCATAACCGATCTGTCATTCATTCCAAAATGCAATAATACAGTTCTGATTTTCGGGTGTGAACGGATCCCTTATTGCACCCACCCATTGAAACTCTTTTCCACACTGGGCACACACTCCAGGGCCAGCACCGGTCCAGCTGGTTGGTCGGTCGCGCACTGAGCCCACACAGGCAGCGGCCGTGATCGGGTGATCGCGAGGAAGCCCCTCGGGCCGCGTCGCAGAAGCCTCGGCTCGTCGTCGTCTTGACGCCCGAGCACAAACCCCTCCTCCGTTTCGGTAACCACGTTTTCGAGACGGCAGATCGTGAAATTTCAGTACAACAAGGAAGTCTCGGCGACGGCAGTGGTCGGCTTGGCAGGCGATTCCTGATAGGAGAGATTGTTTCGGTTTCATTGATTCTGGGGAGTTGTTGCGGTTCTAAATTGGTGGTGCTGTGAGCCGAATAGCAACGACGATTGGCCTGCATTCGGAGGTATAATCTCAGATCTTGGCTTTCGGAACTCGCGTTTTCCTTGTCTACTCGTGTTTGAAAAGGCGGGAGCGGCAGCGGGAATAGGGGGGAGGGAGGCTTCAGGTGATGCGTTGAGTGATCCATACATATCAGAGAGAATATATTGAAAATCGACTCGCGATGGGAACACCAGCGGCAACTGTATCACCGCTTGCCAAATACAAGCTAGTTTTCTTAGGCGATCAATCGGTCGGGAAGACAAGCATCATCACGCGATTTATGTATGACAAGTTTGACAACACGTATCAGGTGCGGTTCCTGATGGACCTTTGGACCTCTGTATCGCTCTATTAGTTTAAACTTTGTCAGATCTGCTGTTTTCTGAACAGGAAATACGCAACTAGGTAAGTCGGTTTCTGTTTTCAAATATCTTCTTGATTTGGTCGAAGTCTAGCAGGATGTATTTCATGTGCTTATTCTTGTCCTTCGAGACTGTCATTTGTTTGGAAACCGAGTCCTCTGCACTTCTTTCTCCATTGACTTCTTTGGATTTCCTTGCATTGGGCTACTATCCATCCATACTTGTCCTTCCACTTCTCCCGTGCAACTTGCAAATCCACACCTGGCTTTGTTTTTCTGGATTCCTTCTGAAACTGGCTATGTGGCCTCTTTCCTGCTCATCACTCGTTGCATCTGGTGTTCTGTGTCTGTCATCTAAGTTCGGTATTCAGATCTCTCTGTTTAGGTTATCAGACTCTCTTATCAGTCTCTGCAATGTTTGTTTTGCAATTTGATGTCTATTGGAATAATTGATAAGGTGCACCCTTTTCTTGTTGCTTCTCTTCATCTATTGATCATCATGTGTTAAGTACCCCAACCTTTATTTGTCAATTTTATCAATGTGTTTCACTCTAAATACAATGTCCATGAAAAGTCCTTCCTGCAATTGAGAGAGCATATTTTGTGCGACATCTATTTAGGGCTTCTCTACACTCTTTGCTTTGTATATGTACATGTCTTTTCTGGAGTGAATAGTGGCCATTGTCAGTGTAGTAGGCATGTCCTGAAATGTTGGAGATGATCTTTTGTGTCTGGAATTCCCTGATTGTTGTAGGACTGGATGAGATCAAGGTTAAGAACACCACAATATATTCAGAAGATGTTGTGAAATCCTTTGTGGCCACTTATGTTGGCACTATTGGTTGTTAATCATCTCTGGATTGATGCCCCTGAATTTTATCTTGTAGGATGAGTCCTGAAATGTAGGAATTTGTTGGAGATGATCAGCAAAGTCAGGAGGCCTGAGATGGAGGAAATAGAGGTCATTGTCATGTGTAGTTGAGGATGTATTTTGAACATATGTTTAGATAAGCTGACTACTTACTTTGTCAGTAATTGGGAGTTCTGAGTAAGAGGACTGTAGGACAATGCTGCTATGGTGTGATGTACAGTCATGTGGAAGAGAAGAGAAAAGCTAAGGAGGGGAATATTATTTTCTTTTTATTCCTTCAGGCAACCATTGGCATTGACTTTCTTTCCAAGACTATGTACCTTGAGGACCGTACGGTGCGTCTGCAGCTCTGGTGAGTGCTGCCCCCATCATTATGTATGCGAAATAGATACAGCTGAGCCGTCTGGTTTGGGTGGACTGCACATAGCTTTTACTCCTGCTCTAACACCATCATTCTCTCTTGAGTGAAAGCCAACATCATGACCTAGTCTTCACATTTCTTCCAGAATGTGAGAGAAACTCAAGGATGTAGAGTTTTGTATAATTGTTGCCTCAACTCCTGAGCAGATAATTATGTACTTATCTACCATCAGGAGCTGATAAAGTTAGGTGGAAGCAATGGCAGCTAGTCCCTGCCATTCATGATGCAGGTGACAGTCTGATACTTTGTGAGTGACACTCACAAAGTTATAACTGCATCATGCTTATTGTGTTTATTTTGGTTTGGCCAGAACTGACATAATCTTAAATTAGTAAGTTTCGATTTTTCTCTGCAATCTCATGGATGTGTCGCCCAGCTTCTCTTTTCTTCTTATGATGTTGTGTTACTCCTTGACTTGTGACCTATTGGGTGTGGGACTGTGGAGTTTTAAGTTTTGTAATACAAGCAGTGGTGGCTGTCAAAGTCTGCTTGTTATCATCCCAGATTGTGGGTAAAACTTTCTTACCATATGCAATGGTGCTAAACTGACTGCAGGGACACAGCAGGCCAGGAGCGATTCAGAAGTCTTATTCCAAGCTACATCCGAGATTCATCAGTGGCTGTTGTGGTGTTTGATGTGGCCAGTAAGCCTTCTCAGTGTCTTTGTCCTTTTGTTATGTAGCTTGAATGAACAGGACTTTCTGTCAGGGTTTTAATTGGTTTTGGGATGGCGTGCAGCTGATTTGTTGATTGTCCTTTAGGGGTTGCATAGGAGAAATATGCTTTTGGAAAGAATCTGAGAGTTTGGGCTCCAAATGTGTTTGTGCTCTAGGTACTATGTTTTTTCTTGAGATCTCCATCAAGCTGAAAACAATATCATGCTCCTGATATATGCTAAAGATGCGAAGTACCTGGTTTTCTTTGATTGTGTAACTGAGGGACAGGAAAAGGAGGGTACTTTTCTTTATTTGTTATTTTTCTAACATGACACAATTATTCTGTTTAGGAATGTCATTAACATTAGTATTGGGTTATCTTGCAATTTCTCTTCAGGTTCACTCAAAACTTTATTGTGAGAGACTTGCAATATTATATGTAAGAACTGCCATGCAATGAGGGTTGCAGGGAAGGTGAAAGTCAAGAAGAGGGATGCATAGAGTATAATTAGTAGTGTATGGAACTGGGTTTTACAGACCGGCAGTCATTTCTCAATACAGCACGCTGGGTTGAGGAGGTGCGCTCAGAGCGGGGTAGTGATGTCATCATCATGCTTGTTGGCAACAAGACTGATCTTGTTGATAAAAGGTGCATGTTGTAATTTTCCATGTGTCTCTGTTTTGTCTAGGCATGTGGTACTGACCTGGCCTAGTACCTATTCTTTTCCTGCAGGCCTTGTCATGCTTCCTCCCATTGTGATGTTACTTTTCTGTTAATGCTACATCAACCAATGAAAGGTCTTCTTGGTGATCACATGGTTTCCACCACATATCTACATGCTTACATGCATTCAACAAGGATCCCCTTGTTGATGTTGGAATACTTGTGGTATTTCTTATGTACAGAGGGTGTAGTAATGTTAAATTATTCTGTTTATTCCAAGATTAGTATAGTCTCACCTTTGTGTGCACCCAAGCATGTCTTGCAAAGTAGGCAAATGAGCATTGTGGTATTCCATCATGAATTATAAGATCTTTGCAGTAACCTGCAGATATGCTTTGTGTGAGTTGTTATGAATTCTTGTTTGTTTTGCAAAATCATGCCCTTGCGCCCATCTGGACTGTCCTGGATCAAAGGACTGTGCACAAACTTCTGCTGTAGCTTATTGGCCAAGTGTTTTCAATTTTCTTTTGCTAAACCTTTCATTTAGTGTCTCAGTTATTGTTTGAAAAGAACAATGACCCTGGAAACTTAAAGAATGTCTTTAAGTTCTTCATTCTTAGAACTTAAGGTCGCATCATTCTTCCTGAGTTACTAGTCACTAGTCACTACCCCTATCTCAGATAACTTGAGTTTCTAAGATACAGCTGATCCATTACCTCTTTAGTGATAGTTTTCAAATGATAGAAGCTTTGATGTTTTAGATCTTTCATTTTATAAAATTTAGCAAAATTCAGGAGACTTCATTTGTTATGGTTATAAATTGACCTAAACCATGGAGGGGAGACTCTTGGTCGATGTAGACTGACATGTGGGTTCCACTTACAGGCAAGTCTCAATAGAAGAAGGTGATGCAAAAGCCCGAGAGTTTGGTGTGATGTTCATTGAGACTAGTGCAAAAGCTGGCTTTAACATCAAGGTCAGTTTCTGCTAGTGCAATAACTTTCACAGTTTTTGTCCATGCTTCAAGGGAACATATCCAACATCACTTCTAAGGAAAGTTTGTTAAGAAACATGGGTCTGTTTTGGTCAGAAATTTATTCATCACTTTGTGGGTAAGTTTAGATCAGTGGCACTTCCAAATGGATATCAGTTGTAGGAGAGCGAGCTGTGATGATGTGTGCCATCTAAATGGTGTTAGAGATATTTAGGTTATGTGGGAATGCTCTCATATTGATGATGTTGATTTGAGGCAGGCATTGTTTAGGAAGATTGCAGCTGCATTGCCTGGAATGGAGGCTTTATCATCAGCAAAGCAGGATGATTTAGTTGATGTGAATCTGAAGACAACATCCAACACTCCACAAACAGATGGTAAAGCTGGTGGTTGTGCCTGCTGATGTGCTTCAGACACTAGAGGTACTGACCCCTGAGGTGTTGTTTCACCCTCTTCTATCAGGAGCATTAAGGTCTTACATGAGCAGTTTTGTCAGAAATATGTTTGCAGCAGTTTTGTCATTATCTTACATAACTGAAGTTGTCTTGCATTCTTGGTGTGTGTAGTGGCACCTTAATTTGACACGGCAAGCATCTTGGCTCTCTAGGAAAAGCAGAGTTCTCAGCATGCAACCTGGATATACTTTAGTATGATAATGTCTTCTGTGAGAATCCAAACTGGATGCTGGGTTGGAATATAGTTTTGGTTGATTGTTTACAGGACAGTTCTGTGATAGAGTCCAGATTTACAATTAGTGGATTATTCAAGTGTGTGGCAGTCATGTCACATAGTGTGAGCAAGGAATGGCAGTAATAGAGTGCACAACTACAGAGTTCATTTTATAGGCTGACCACAAGTTATCCTAGTGCTGTGGATTATTTACAATTCCCCTATTTATGCTTTATAAGCTTGATGGAGATCAAGAACATTCTCAATTCTTCTATGCCAATGATTCTGTCTTAATCTTTTCAACTCCAATTGGTTTGTTGCGGGGTCAGGAACCATCATGTGTAATGGAAGACACCCAGTGAACAAAAGTTCCTTACCTACATGGCTAGAATTGTCTACCTGGCTTGTTGAAACTATTTGTCAGATTAACAAGCTACTTGACAATTTATTATCTGTAAGTAATTGCTAGGATTACCTAGCATGCGTTAGTAAAGTAGTCTAAACACAAACAAACAACCCCATGCAACAAAGTTCTCTTCCATATTATCCCAGAAATCTCTACTTGGGTCATCAGAACTGTCAAGTGTAGTGATGACCCACTTCACATTGTTCTACACCTAGTTAGTTATAATTGTCTACATGGGTTGTTGAAACTGTCTAGTGTAACATGTGTGTGTGTTTTGTAGAGCATGAGTCTTCTTCATGAGGATGTACTGTGATATGAGGATCAGAAGACTCATGGGCTGTTTTCGTTTTTATTTTCACAAATTTGATTTCTAGTAACTTCAACACATGTCTAACTAAGAAGAGTGACATAACAAACCACGGCATCAGTGAACCGGCACCCACCGGTGCACCATCAAGGATGGATGACATGTGATCAGGAAACAGTTTTCTGTTGGGTTCCAGTTCCCTAGCTAACCATCATGGTTAGCTCAGTTGCTGTATTTACTACCTACCAACTAGGTAGGTAGTAAAAACAGCCCCTATTTACTATGTATAAACTATCTACTTACCTAGTAGTCCCCTAATATTTTACTTACCTGTCTATATGTTAGACTTACTTCTTATTGAATGGGTTACCAAGATGAAACCAGGTAGTGACTCAGTTGAGGATCATCCATAACTGCGTCATAACGGGCATCCAGTGGATGGTGCACTGGTGGGTGCTGGTTCACTGTGGCCAACAAACTACTCTCCAACAATGTCATACAACACATACACATGCTGTGGCAAGTGTATATTAAATACTCAGAAGAACAAATATGGGATTCACAAACTAAACTTACAATGATTGTTGCTTAATTATTGCTATTGAAATTATTCAGAAGAATGTAGAAAGAAAACAACTTTGATAATATGACAAACATTGCAACACATAAACTCTTTCTGTTCATACAAACGTCTTGTTACACAACCTAAAACATACTTCACACATATTGCATTTTCCCTAACTTCTAAAGTTTATGGAGCTTGAGCCTAGCTGCCATTCCTCCTTCACGTAAATCTAAACGCTATAAATGTTTTGGTGTCATACGAGCACCTAACTCAAACCCATTCTATATGGAATGCTGATCTAATATGCAATCCCAACTTTTCCTCATGTTCTTAACCCAAACATAGTTGTTAATCTTGGGTTAATTGTTTATCTTTTACCTAGGAGTTAGTGATTTGGGGTCATCTTAATAATTTTTATTACCAGAATTATTATCTTCACTTTTTGAGAGATAAAGCTCATTAATCTAGCTAATTTTTAAGGATGGTGAGTAAGAAGTCAACCATTTACTTTTTAAAAGGTGATAGTTAATTACTTAGTTGCTTAGAAGGTAAGAAATAACTTGTAATAAAATTAGAAGGACCAATTAGTTTAGTGAGACTCTAGTTATGATATTTTCTAGGTATGGACTTGGGTGAGGATTTAGAGAGTGGGAAGGCTTCTTTTTCTAGGGTTTTTTTTTCCTTTGTTAGTTGTGACTTTTGTTTTGGAGACTGAATTTTTTTTCTTTTTGCTTTTTTTGCCCTATCATTTTCTCTACTATATTCCTTTGTTTTTTCCTATTCTATTTATCTATTTCTTTCTCTTTGTTTTCTTTCTCTTTAAACTAGTAGTTAATGTTGATTATGGAGCAAAGGAAGGGAAGGGACAATAATCTCTAGATGTACCTAAAGGGAATCAAGAAGGCAATAAAACAAAGGTTCTTGAACACAACCTTTCTTCTCTCTAGATTTATCTTGAGTTATTAGTTTTACTACTTTGGTAGGACAGTAGGAGAAAAAGGTAAAAGGTAGGCATTCTTGTGGCAAGTTTGTTTATTTCTTAAGTATGTATTTTCATCAAAAGATCCCTCTTTTGAGTGGTTGTAAGTGTTGTTGCCTTACGGAATTATATTACATGGTAGAATTATCATTCCCTTGTTTACTAACTAGACTACGGTTTTTTCTTGTGATGTGACTAACTTATTGCCATATTAATATGACTCACTTAAGGAGTGGAAGTTAGGATGACAAGGTAGGGTACCAGTTAGGGAGCATATTCTTACCTTCTTCATATACAATTTGTTATTTTTATTTGAATAGTTGTAATAGAGTAAGAAAGTTAGTAAATTAAATTTGGAATGTGTAACATTATTTTTTCCCTAGTATTACTTTCAAGCTAAAGGCAATTACTAGGGACCTAGTTATTAATAATAATGTTGTTTAATTGGATGCATAATTTTACAACCACCTAAAATCTAAAGGATCATCAAATCTTAGACACCCATTCAAATAATGTATCTCATATCCCTTAGGTTCAATTTTCAATGTTCAATACCCCGATTGCATCTTAAGGAGACCCATAAGAAGTATCATGAATCCATAAATTATGAATCAACATTTGTCAACTTATGTCCGAACTCTCTTCATTTTTACAATGCACCCTTTGTCCTTTCTATATGTTTCCCAACTAAGGTTCTAACCTCTTTCAATTTGCATCATTCTCACGACATTCATATTTATTCATAAAGTTGTTATAACCTTAAACTCATTCACAATTCCAAAGCACAATGGAAGACAAACAAAACTAAAACAACCTCAAGATCCTATGTTTGCTAAACTCACAAAATCATCACACAACTAGAAAAACTTGATTGCTTTCCTCATGAACTCAATTTCTTTTCTTCCTCTTGATGCCATGACCAACCATTTTAAATTCATCTTCACGAGCATTAGCAATCCACCCACGTTTATCTCTTGGACATTGTTATCTTCATAATTTCATCTTCATCCTCATGGCTTGGCATCAATGCAAAAGAAAAAAAAACCCACCCACCTATTACACAATCAAAGCACAAAAAACAACAAAAAACATGCAATGCACTCTTGCCACTCAATATAATGCCATATGCTTGCTTGGTTCCCATCTTTAGAAAGAAAACAATCAAATGTCAATCCTTTTTCCTTAGCTTCAACAAAAAGGTAATGGAAAACCCTAACTAACATTCACACTAAATTTGGTTTTTGAAAAATCCCATGTCAAAAGTTTTCCATCTATTCCATTTTCGCCCTAAAATATTCCATGTTGGAAATACAATATTTTTATGTATGTCAAAAGGTTCTTTACTTTCCTTGACAAAATATCTTTTGAAAATTTGAGCATTTCTACAAATATTATAATTAGGGTTGAAACTACCAAGTTACTTCAATACCAATGTAAAATTCCAGACAAATGTTGGGTGGTTTTCATATTTTGTGAAAATTGTCAATTTAAAATTTTCATAAAGTTGAAATTGACCCAATTTTTTTTGGTTTTTAAAAAACTAATAGGGTATCAAGATTTTTATTTTTAAAATTTTAGTCAGCTTTCAAAGTTTTTGATTTTCACAAGTGTAAAAACAATTGATTATTCCAACAATTCTCATAATCAATTATTAAATTTATTTTGTTCAAACAATGAGGTGGGCAACATGCACTCAAGAACATGTGCATTCAAGATATTCCCTGGTTGCACCATATTTTGTCCCATATCCTTTACCCAAAAGTGTGGGCTAATATATTGTATATATGAAGTAAAAAGGAGGCTTTCCTACATTATTATGTTCGTAGTAAAGGCTATATTTGGGGAGTATTAAAAGCAATGCCAATCAAAATTGGCCAACCAAAATACCACATTAAAAGAAAAACATTGACTTTTGGGATGCACCCACAACTAATAAATATGGATTGTCTATTACCTACACCTAGACTAGCTCCCTAACCCTAGACTCCTATAGTTGAGGATCACCCTTTTGGTACCTTTTATTATGTTGGATGGTTTTTAAATTTTAGATTTTTTCTAACGAGGGCAGTTCTCAAATGGGAGGTTTTCACTCAAGTGAAAATAGATGGTGATGGTTTTCAACATGGGTATCACCAATTGTGATACTTGATGGTTTTCATGGAAAATTGAACTAGATTTTACACTTGTAATTTTCATTTTAGTTTTGACAACTACCCAACACTAGCCTAAACCTTTAGGAAAGGACTCCCATTGTGCATAAATGATTATTGGATGGTTGTTAAAAACGCCATATCATAATAGGTAGTTTTTCACAATTAATTAACAACATATAATTGTGGTCCTCAGAATTTTTTTAAAAATAATTATGAAAATTTGACATTTACATTATAGAAGTTGTAAATAGTCTAAATAGGGAAGTTATGAAGGTGTTTAATAATGCATTCAAAACAAGACATTCCTAAAATAAGCTCCCACCTAGGTGGAGTTGATGAGTGTTTGTTTCTAGAATGCCTTGATATGAAAGTGTTAAATTCAACATAAAGACTTTTGAAAAAACTATTTCTTAATTTTTTTCTTGTGATATTTGGTGTGTATTCACCATGTATCATGTAAGGATAGAGAAAAAAAAATTGCATTGCAAAAAAAAAATGCCCATTCACTTAATTGTTCAAAATGTTTTCCTTTTGTAAATGAAAATTTTATTTTATAATGTTGCCTCCAAATACATTAACTTTTTTCTCATAGGTCTTTATGTATGGTACAAAAAAATGAGATTAATATATGATTAAGCACTCACCAATGTAACATTGTTGAAACTTGATACCACTCAATTACACATCTCAATTATGGATGAAACACAAGTGGGTTACCAAGGTTCTACCTTGGTAATTTGTCTTGTAAGGACTTTTACTTCAACCTCACATTACCTAACCAACACTACAATAACAGGGGGCTATTTTGCGATCCACATATCATCGCAAACAACAAAGAAAGAAGTTTCCGAAAACCCGCATTTGCGAACCATAATTCCTCGCAAACTGTTAAGCCTTTGCGATACCATAACATTCGCACCCGTATAATCGCAAGTCCTTCACAACTCCCGAACTTGATACAATCACAAAACTTATACGATTATAACTACTTCTATATACCGTTTGCAATTAACATTACATCGGAAACTATTTGCAACAAACCCATCACCGCAACGACTTAGTGAATCGACTCAAAAGTCTATCAATTTCCGAAATAAGGTCTATTGCAAACCCTTAGTGGCATTTTGAGAATCCCAACACGTTTGTGTTAGATCTTATATCGGAAATCGATAGGCTTTTAAGATCTCACGCAAACTTTTTGGGATTCTCAGAATGCCGCTAAAAGTTTGCGAAATCATAGATTTCGCAAACGTGTTCTGGAATGATTTTACCCCCAAGAGTGTAGCGATGTCTGTGACATGGTATTATTGGT
>Ga0116229_10009366_pt1 | contig 14951 bp, 14 predicted proteins | sample S1TSphgellanicum_3_FD_87313 | JGI IMG/M metagenome (GOLD analysis project Ga0116229, IMG submission 87313) | Host-associated microbial communities from peat moss isolated from Minnesota, USA - S1T2_Fc - Sphagnum magellanicum MG | ecosystem: Host-associated > Plants > Peat moss > Unclassified... | reverse complement strand
GGTTGTCGCCGATGTCGAGTGCGGCTTTGCGCTCGTCGGGGACCGAGAGGTGCGTCATCGCGGCCGGATGGCTCGCGAGCGTTTCGGTGCCGCCGAGGCTGACCGCGAGCTTCGCGATCTTCAGCGCGTCGAGAAACGCGAACGCCTCGCGTTCAGCGCCCTTGAGATAGAGCGAGAACGTCGAGCCGGCACCGCTGCAGTGCCGGCGGTAGATGTCCGCCTGACGCGAGCCCGCTTCGAGAAAACCGAGATAGCCGACGCGCTCCACCTTCGGGTGCTCGCGCAAGCGCGCGCAGACTTTCGCCGCGTTTTCGGCGGCACGCGTCATGCGCAGCTCCATCGTTTCGAGACTGCGCAAGAGCATCCACGCGGAGTGCGGATCGACGATCGTGCCGATCGTGTTGCGCATCGTGCGGATCGGATCGATGACCGCCTTCGAGCCGACCGCGCCGCCTGCCACGAGGTCGGAGTGACCGCCGGCGTATTTCGTGAGGCTGTAGAGCACGAGATCGGCGCCGTGCTGCAGCGGTTGCTGCCAGATCGGGCCGAGGAAGGTGTTGTCGATGACGATCGGCGGACGTTCGCCTTCGGCGAAGATCGCATCGCGACTGGCGCGCACGGCCTCGACGTCGACGAGCGCGTTGGTCGGATTGGCCGGACTCTCGAGGAAGATCAACGCGACATGGCCGGCTTTCGCGCGCGCCATCACCGCGTCGATGTCGGCGCGCGTCGCGCCGGCGGGAAAGTCGAGCCACGTCACGCCGAAGCGCCCGAGGATCTTTCCGATCAGCGTTTCGGTCGCGGCGTAGAGCGGCGCCGAGTGCACGATGGTATCACCGGGGCGGACGCTGGCAAGAAACACGGTTGCGATCGCCGCCATGCCCGACGAGAACGAGAGCGCTTCTTCGGCGTCTTCCCACACCGCGAGACGATCCTCGAGAATCTCTTGGTTCGGCCCGTTGAAGCGGGAGTAGACGAGGCCCTCGGCGCCGCCGGGACGCTTTCCGGTGATGCCTTCGAAGAAGCGCTTTCCGGCCGCGGCACTCTCGAACGCGAACGTCGACGTGAGGAAGATCGGCGGCTTGAGCGCGCCTTCGGAGAGCTTCGGATCGTAGCCGAAGCCCATCATCTGCGTCGAGGGTTTGAGTTTGCGCGGTTTCGGTTGGGGTTGCTCGTCGTCGGGGGTCATGGTCCATCGATTGACCGGCCGTGCGCGACTTACCCGTGCAGCACGAGTTTTTGCACGCGCATCAGACCTTCTGTTGGCGCGACTCCGACGCGAACGTACCGCGCGCGACGGCGAAGACGCTCTGACCAAGCGGTTCCGTTGGTGAACGGATCGAAACGTGCGGCGATGAATCGTCGCGGCTTCCTCGCATCCACCCTCGCGGCCGCTGCCACGCCGGCCGCGGCCGCCGCGCCGCAATCCGTCACGACCCAATTCCTGTGGATCAAGAACGTGGAGTACGCGGGCTTCTTCGTCGCGGACGCACGCGGATATTATCGCAACGCGGGCGTCGCACCGACGTTTCTCGCCGGCGGTCCGAATCTCGCGAGCGTGGAGAGTATCGTCGCCGCCGGTCGCGCCGACGTGGGCTTCAACGATATCGAGAAGATCACCGACGCCATCGCGCAAGGCGCCGACTTCGTGGTGCTCGGCGCGGTGTATCAGCACGGCGTCGGCGGTATCCTCTCGCTGCCGCGCGCACCCGTGCGCACGGCGGCCGATCTGCTCGGCAAGCGGGTCGGCATTCCGTCGGGCGCGCGCGAGTACATCGACGGCGTGTTGACGGTGAACCACCTCCCGCTGAACTACACCGCGGTGCCGGTCGGCTTCGGGCCGGAGCCGCTCGTGCAGGGCGCGTGCGATGCGTTGCTCTGCTATCTCGTCAATCAGCCGCTGGAACTCGCGGCACAGCACGTTCCGCACGTCGTCGTCTCACTCGACGATCTGCGCTTCCCGGTGTATGCCGGCTGCCTCTATGCGACGCGCGAGACGATCGTGCGCCGCCGCAGTGCGCTCGTGGGCTACCTGCGCGCGACCGCTCGCGGATGGGCCGACAATGCGCGCGACCCGGTACTCGGTGCGACGCTGGCCACGAACACCTACGGAGCCTCGCTCGGACTCGATCTGCAGCAACAGATCGCGCAGAATCGCGCGCAGGTACCGCTGACCGAGAGCGCGCTCACGCGCCGGCGCGGCGGACCGCTCTGGATATCGACCGACGAGGTCGAGCACGGCGTGTACCGCGCTTTGCGCGCCGCCGGCCATGCCAAACTGCCGCCCGTCGATCGCCTCGTCGACCTCTCGCTCCTCGCCGAGGCATACGGGCACGGTCCGGGCGCATGATCGATCCACTCGTTCACGTCATCATCCACGTGATGCTCTTGAAGCCGCAGGCGATCGGCAACGCGCACCGCGAGTGGTACTGCACCGCCGGAATGCAACATACCGACGTGCCCGTCACCGAGTCGCTGATCCGCGGGTACGAACGCGACTTGCAGCGCGACGGCGTGGTGACGGAGCAGTTCGGATTTGGAACCTGGACGGTCGGCTCGTCACCGACGGCCGACGTCGCATTCGAGGAAGGCGACACCGTCGACGTGCTGACGCACCTCTCGCAGGCGCGCCGGTTCTTGCCGCCGTTTCTGCACCGTCTGCGCATCGATCTGGATCAACGCGAGACGTTAGGCGAAATCTTCGGCGGCCACTACGGCACGCCGGACCAGTCGCGCACGCGCATCGTCGTGACGCTGCCGTTCACGCGCGTGAACTACGCGACGCTGGTCCGTCTGCACCGGATCTTCGGCGATTCCGGGAACGGCGGGGCCACGCAAGTCGACGACGCGCACGGCGTCACGGTGTATACCGGTGCGACGGTCGACGCGCGCCGGCGCATCGAAGCCGCGCTGCGGCGCGCGGACATCGCCTTCACCGAAGCGCCCGAGACGTTCGTAACGGACGACGCGCCACCGTGTCCGCGATGACGTAGCCGCGTCCCAAGATCGTACACATGGACAGTGCCCGCCGGCGAGATTGATGCTATGCTCGTCGGATGTCGGATGAGACGCCCGTGGCGCCTCCGGAGACGGGGCGCGGTCACTTGAACGGTGCGCGCGTCGCCGTGCTGGAGGCACGGTTTTCCGAAACGCTCGCGACGCTCGTCGAGATGTACGGCGGCCGGCCGTACGCCGTACCGGCGTTGCGCGAAGCGGTGGTCAACTCGCCGCGCATCGATCAGCTCATCCACGGCATTGCGCGCGGTCGCTTCTCGACGGTGATCTTTCAGACCGGCGTTGCGGTCGCGCGACTGCTCGATGAAGCGGAGCGCCGTTCGATGCTCCCCCAGGTGCTCGAGCGACTTCGCAAATCGACCACGGTCGCGCGCGGACCGAAACCGGCGGCGGCACTTGCGCGTGTCGGGATCAAAGCCACGCTGACGATCCACGAACCGTACACGACGCAGGAGTTGTTACGCCGCCTCTCCGCGATCGATATCGATCGCAAGTACGTCGCGCTCTTACACTACGGCGAGCGAAACCGTGAGCTCGCGCTGGCGCTGCGGACGCGCGGGGCACGGCTCGCCGAATTTCTCTTGTACGAATGGCGTCTGCCGGTCGACACGGTGCCGCTCCAAACGATGGTGCGCGAGATCATCGACGGCAACATCGATGCAATCGCGTTCACCAACCAAATTCAGATCCGGCACCTCACCTTGGTAGCAGAACAACTCGGCTTGGGCGATGATCTCGCCAACGCGCTCACGCGCCGGGTCGTCGTCGCCTCGATCGGGCCGTCGTGCACGCATCATTTGCGGAAACTCGGCATTCATCCACGCGTCGTTCCCCCGCTGCCGAAGATGCGTCCGCTCATCGCATCACTCGCCGACTACGTCGGCCAGATGCACGCCTAGGGTGTGCGGCTACGCGGCCGTTTCGTCGAGCATCTCGGCTGCGATCGCGGAGATGCATGCAAGCCACGCCTCACGCACTTCGGGCGTGAACTCCGGGCCGAGCCCGCGCTCGAGCGTCGTGATGAGCGCCGCGCCCACGGTATCGTAGTCGACGGGCGACACGCCGTATCCGCGATGCCGCTTGCCAAGTGCCCGAACGGCGTTCGAGATCGAGTCCCAGTCGTTCAGGTGCTCGACCGCGACGGCGAGCATCTGCATCAACTTCTTTCGCTGTTCCGCCATGTCGTTTTTGAAGAGATGACGCAGTTGCGGGTCGCGCTCGAAGAGTTCGTCGTAGAACATCATCGCGGCGGTATCGGCGATCGGTGCGACTTTGGCAAAACTGTCGCGGACGAGCAGTTGCTGGGACGGGGTCACGGATATCTCCCTCACGACACGATGATCGGTTGCTAAACTAGCATATGGTTTACCAGATATAGGCATGGCCCCGATAGCGCAAACAAGAAAATATTGGGGCGCCTTCGTCGGCCATTTGGCCGATGGGGCAACCAACCGCGGAAAGAGCTCGCCTTGCGCCTCTCCCTCTACACGGATTTCTCGCTGCGACTGCTCATGTATCTGGCGGCGACCGAGACCGGCGCGTGGATTCGGACGCCCGATGTCGCAAGCGCCTTCGGGATCTCGCTCAACCACTTGCAGAAGGCCGTGCAAGGTTTGGTGCGCGCCGGCTACGTGGAAGCGTTACAAGGCCGTTCCGGCGGCGTCCGTCTCGCCAAGAAGCCGGAGGCGATCCGGCTCGGCACGGTCGTCGCGCACCTCGAAGGGTCGGGCTGCCTCGTGGACTGCGAACGCGGCCCGTGCCCGCTGGCCGGCAACTGCATTCTCAAGGTCGCCCTCGACGGCGCCGAGCGCGTCTTCATCGACGAACTCAATCGCTTCACCCTCGCCGACGTGGTTGTGCGCAAGACCGGCGTTGCGCTACGGGAACTGATCGCTGCTCGCGGGTGAGGCGAGCCGGCGCTAAGCCGAGATGATGGAAAGGACCTCGCATGCGTGGTCGGCGCAATCCGGCCGATATGACGAGCGACATTGAAGCTGCAAAACCGCGGGGCAGAAGAACGGCACTCTTATCGGTGACATCGGCACGCGTCTGGCATGCGGGAATCAGCGCGTTCATCGCTCCGATGGTCATCTTCTATGCATTGAGTGGCGCACTGCAGATCTTCGATCTTCACGAAGCTCACGGAACGTACGTGCCGAGTCCCCTTTTCTCCGCGATGGGGCGGCTCCATAAGGAACAGGTCCTCGCTCCACCGCCGCCACGCAAGTCCAAACCTCGACCCAAAGGACCAGAGTCTCAACCGCCGCCGACGCCGCCGGCGACCCTTGCGCTGCAGATTCTCTTTTGTCTTGAAGCGCTCGCGCTCGTGCTCACATCACTCATCGGCGTCTGGATCGGCGTGACGCATCCGAAGTACGCGCGCCGGACCTGGATACTGATTGGTCTCGGGGTTTTGTTCCCGGCGATTCTGTTGTTCATCTGAACGGCATGTGCTGCGCTAAGGAAAACGTGTAATCAACGTTTCACCGTATGATGGCGGCCTCTACGCTGCCATTATGATCGCGCTTCCGACCTTTCTTACGGCCTACTTCGCGGACGTCAGCGGAAGCGGCAGACGTGGGCCTACGAAAAAGAAAAGGGGGCCGACAGCGGTTTCTCACACATCGGCCCCACCTCATAGCGAACTGCCCAAGAAGGGACTCGAACCCCCACGACCTTGCGGCCACTGGTACCTGAAACCAGCGCGTCTACCAATTCCGCCACCTGGGCGCAGCCGCCAACGATTCCGCAACGCCGGTTGCGCGGCCTTGTTTTCGCCGACGTCCGGTAAAGCAAGCATGTGATCAGGCCGCGGTCGCCGATCGTGCCGAGGTGATGCGGAGCCAGATCGGGGGCACGACGCCGACGAGGGTGACGACCGACGTCGCGATCCAGGCCGCCGCCAGCGACCGGTGATCGGCGATCGAGCCGAAGACCAGCGGCCCCACCGCGGACGCGGCAAAGATCCCGGTGAGCGTGAGGCCGAGCGCGCTGCCGGCGCGATTGGCACCGCCGATCTCCGCGAGCGCAGCCGCCATCACGCCGTTCCAGCCGGCGCCGGTGAAGCCCAGCACGAGCGCGACCGGCACGAGCCACACCACGCTCGCCGGACGTAAGAAGGCGACGGCCAACGTGGAGGCCGACGCGAAGATGCAGAGCACGCCGAGCAGCGCGATGCGATCGCGCATCACGCGATCGGTGAACCAGCCCCAGAAGAGCCGCGCGAACGTCGCCGTCGCAAAGGCGCCGGCGAACGTGAGCGAGGCGATCGCCGGCGTCACGTGCAGCGTCTGGATCGCGGTGATCGTGAGGAAGCCGTTGAGCGCGAGCTGCACGTTCACCAAGAGCATGCACGGGATCGTCACGGCGATGAGCCGCGGATCGAGTGCGAGTGCGGCCATGCCGCGCAGCACGTCGCGCTTGCGACCCGGCGCCGGTCGTTCCGCACCCGATTCGCGGTACGATGCGTAGACGATCACCGACGGCACGATCACGAGCGCGGCCGCGGCGGCGAGCGCGGCGCGATAACCGCCGAAATGCAACGCGACGAACGGCAAGAGCAACGCACCGGCGAGGCCGCCGAGCGGCACGCCCGTTTGCCGGATGCCCATCGCGAATCCGCGATCGCGATCGAACCACGCGAGGATCGCGCGCCCGCCGGCCGGCGTCGCCGCGGCATAGCCCGCGCCGAAGAAGAACATGCTGATCATCAACCACACGTAGTGCTGCCACGCCGCCGCCGAGAGCAGCGCAATCCCCATCAGCACGCCGCTGTAGAGCACCATGCGCCGTTCGCCGATCTGATCGGTGAGCGCGCCGCTGACCGCCGTGAAGCACGTCGAACCGATGAACATGCACGTGAACACCGCGCCGAACGCCGCATTGCTGAGCGCGTAATCCGCGATGAGCCACGGTGCGAGCACGCCCAGCGACTGCTGGATGACCGATGCGCCGGCTTGTGCCGTCGTCATCAGGCCGAGCACGCGGTATTTGCCGGTCACGAACGTTGCACGATCGCGATGCCGCACGCGATCGCGACCAAGCCGGCGAGATCGCGCACGCTCAGCGCTTCGCCGAAGAGCGCGGCGATGCCCAAACCGAACACCGGTGAGAGAAAGTAGAACGCGGTGACGCGACTCGCCTCGCCTTGCTCGAGCAGCCAGAACCACAAGAGCGATCCGCCGACGCTCATCACCACCACGCAGTAAGCGAACGAGATGACGAGCGGCGCACCCCACGCAGCGTGCGGCACGCCGTCGAGCACGATCGCGAACGGGATCACGGCGATGCACGCGGCGAGCAACTGCAGCGCGGTCGTCATGCGCAGGTCGAGTTGCACGAGGAGGCGCTTGAACACGATGGTGCTGGCCACGCTGCCGAGGTTTCCCGCCACGGCGAGGGCGACGTCGCGCGGATCCGCGGTGCCCGTGCCCAAGCGGCCGAGCATGATCGCGAGCACGCCGGCGAATCCGAGCACGAGCCCGAGCACCTTGCGTCGCGTGAGCGGCTCGCGCAAGAAGTACGGCGCGAGGAGTGCGAGCAAGAGCGGATTGCTGCTGGAAACGACCGCGCCGACGCCGGCGGCGAGATGCCGCAACGCCTCGTAGTTGCAGCCGAGGTAGATCGCGTTGGTGAGCACGCCGAGAAGAATCACGGCCAGCCACGCGCGCCGTTCGGTCGGAAAGCGCGAACCGGAGGCGAACGCGATGACGAGCGTGATCGCACCCGAGAGTGCGAAGCGCCCGACGAGAAACCAGAGCGGCGAGGAGTTGAGCACGCCGATCTTGCTCGGAACGAACGCCGAACCCCAGAGTGCGACGAAAAAGATCGCCGCGGCCGTTCGGAACCATCGCGTGGAAGTCACCAGGAGCGACTATCTCGCAACTCTTGCCGATGGTTGCGCTGTCTGGAGGACTCACCATGTCGTTCCCGGTTCTCTCCATCGCCGACGAGCACGAGCTCGACGGGTATTCACGCGTCGTCACCGAGGCGGTCCGCCGGGCGAGCCCGTCGGTCGTCGGCATCGACGTGCGCCACGACGGCCGGCGCGCCGGCAGCGGTTCGGGCTTCATCGCGACGCCCGACGGCTTCGTGTTCACCAACTCGCACGTCGTCCACGGCGCTGACGACATCGAGGTCGCGCTGCTCGACGGCCGCCGCTTCCGCGGCGTGCTCACGGGCGACGATCCCGACACCGATCTCGCCGTGCTGCGCATCGCCGGCACCGACCTCACGCCGGTGACGTTCGGCGATCCGCGCGCGATCGTGCCGGGCCAACTCGCGATCGCGCTCGGCAACCCGTTCGGTCTCGAGTGCACCGTGACGGCGGGCGTCGTGTCGGCGCTCGGCCGCACGCTGCGTTCGCGCAATGGTCGCCTGATGGACGACATCATCCAAACCGATGCGGCGCTGAATCCGGGCAACAGCGGCGGGCCGCTCGTCGACGCGCGCGGTGCCGTGATCGGCGTGAACACGGCGATCGTCGCCGGCGGCGGCGGCGGCCTCGGCTTTGCCATCTCGGCGAACATCGCGCAGCGCGTCGCGGGGTTGCTCATCCGCCACGGCAGCATCACGCGCGGCTACATCGGCGTCGCGGGTGCCGACGTCGCGATCCCGCGCTACGTACAACGACTGCTCGGCCTCGTGCAAGCGAAGGGCATCCTCGTGCACGGCGTCGAGGAGAAGAGCCCGGCGTCGCGCGCGGGCATCGAAGCGGGCGACGTTATCATCGCGCTCGGCGACGATCACGTCGATGGCATGGATGGCTTGCACCGCCTGCTCACCGATCTCCATATCGATGTGACGAGCGTGACGCTCTTACGCCGCAACGAGCTCGTGCGCCGTACGATCATTCCGACGGAAACATCGCACCGGCAGGGTAGATAGCAAGGAGGCGACCTTTTACCACGGCAGGTCGATCGACCAGCGGCTTCGCACTCCGCCGCGATGCATCGTTCGATTGCGGTGATGGCCGTCGTTCTCGCGCTTTGCCTGAGCGCATGCGGTGGCGGTGGCGGAGCGGGCGCAACGCCCGGCACGGCAGGCGGGGGCAGCGGACACGCGCTGGGCAGCGCGGTGCTGCTGATTCCCGCACGCACGGCGTCGGCGAAATCGCGCCAACCCGCGTTCGTCTCGCCGTCGGCCTCATCGGTGGCAATCGCGGTGAACGGCGGAACGCCGACGGTCGCGGACATCTCGGCGACGTCGACGCTGTGCACGACGACGTCCGGCGGACGCTCGTGCAACGTTCCGTTCACCGCGATCAACGGCAACGATACGATCACGTTCACGCTCTACGACGCCGCCAACGCCACCGGCAACGTTCTCGGTACCGGATCGGCGACCGCGACGGTCGCGGGCGCGCCGTTCTCCGTCACGGTCGCGATCGGCGGAACGGTGGCGAAAATCGTGCTGTCCGCCGCATCGAGCACGCTGACGCTCGGCGCGAGTTCGGCGATTGCGATCGCGATCAACGCGGAAGACAGCGACGGCAACACGATCATCGGCAGCGCACCGTTCGCATCGCCGGTCACGCTGACCGACAGCGACACGTCGGGCTCGACGACGCTCTCGGCGACCTCCATTGCGGCACCGGGCACCAGCGTCACCTTGACGTACAACGGCGGCGCCGTGACCAGCGGATCCGTCACGATCGGCGCCACCAGCACGAACGTCGTCGCCGGGAATGTAACGCCGCTCTCCCTCGCCGTCAACGGCGGGCCGTGCGCGCCACCCACGACGACCAACCATCTCTACGTCGCCAACGACGCCGGCGGCGATGTGCTCGAATATACGCCGCCCTACACGGCCGCGGGGATCGTCCTCGGTTCCGTCGGCAATCCCGTCGCCATCGCGGTCGACAACGCGGACAATCTCTTCGTCGCCGCGTTCGGATCGTCGGGCGGCTCCAGTAGCGCCGGCGATCTGCTCGAGTATTCGCCCGCATCGAGCACCACGTCGTCCGCCACGCTCGGTGCCGGAACGTTCCAGGGTCCGCGCGGCATTGCGATCGACGCGAACCGCGACGTCTTCGCGACCGACCAAGGTTCGAACAGCGTCTATGAGTTCACGCTGCCGTATGGCGCAGCGACGCACGTCATTCCGAGCGTGACGGGCAACGTCTACGCGATCGCGCTCAGCCCGAATTGCAATCTCTTCATCACCGCCGGCGCGCACGTGCTCGAGTACGCGCCGCCCTACACGAGCGCGCCGATCGCGACGATCAGTTCGGGGCTGGTCAATCCCGGCGCGCTCGCCTTCGATGCCGCCGGCAACCTGTACGTCTCCGACACGTCGTCGAGCACCGTGAATATCTATGCCGCGCCCTATACGAGCGCACCAACGACGACGATCGCGCTCGCGGCGTCGTCGGTACCGCTCGGGCTCGCGATCGATGCGTCGGGCGATCTGTTCGTCAACGAGTACGGCAACAGCTCGATCGTCGAGTACTCACCGCCGTTCTCGCCGAACGCGACACCATCGACGACCATTACCAGCAGTAGTGGCCTTGCGTTGCCGGCCGGCATTGCATTCGGCCCGTGAACGACCGGAGCATGATCATGCCGAGCGGACGCCGCAGCCTCGCACTCATCGCAGCGACGATCGTCATCGCCGCACTTCCGGTGCGCGCGGCAACCGACAACGAGCTGCGCGCCGTGCGCGGCACGTCGGGGTATCGCATCGCGGTCGATGCGCCGTTTCACCGCGTGTTCGGGCGCATGCCGCTGGCCGGCGATGCACTTGCCATCACGCAGGCCGCGGCGAATGCGCTCGTGACGTTGCCGGACTCCTCGGAAGTCGCGCTCGGCCCGAACACCACCGTGCGCATCGGCGCGTTCAGCGATGCCGCCGTGTCGACGCCCACGACGATCACGCTCCAGAACGGCGCGCTGCGCTTCGACGTGCATCATCCCGCGGGCGCGCGCGCGAACTATCGCTTCGCCACGCCGACGTCGCAGATCGCCGTGCGCGGTACGATCGGCCTCTACGCGACGGGTCCGCAGGGCGACGTGGTATCGTGCTTGGAATGCGCGAACGGCGACGTCGTCGTGACGGTCGGCACGCAGACGTTCGCGCTCACGAGCGGCGAGACGCTCTTCATCAGCCTCACGGGCGTCGTCACCGCGGCCGGCGGCGCGGCGGCGGCAACGCAGGCCTTCGCCGGCACCGGATTGACGACGCAGGCGACGGCGGCGACACCGTTCACCGCATCGATCGGCTCGAGCGCCGTTGCCGGCACGGCGGCGATTCCCGCGTCGGTGCTGGCGCCCGCTGCCGCTGGGGCGGCCGCGGCCGGCATCGGCGCCGCAGCCATCACGAGCGCGAGCCACAGCACCTCACCCGCTGCGGCACCGATCGTCACGCCGACACCATCGTCGAACGCCGCACCGACCCCGCAGCCGGTCATCACGCCGGTGGTCACGCCGACGCCATCGTCGGGAACGGGGAACGCCACGCTCACCGGGCTTCCGCGCCGGCGACCGTAAGCGGCTCAGGTTCCGCTACTCGCGCTCGAGGCCCATCAGCATGCCCGCAACGCGGCGCGTCAGCGCGCGCGGCACCAAGCTCGACATCGAGGCCATGATGCGATTCGCAGGCCCATCGACGGCGACGGCAGTGTTCGCATCGAGCGCGCGCAGCGCGGTCTTCACGACGTCGGCCGAGGTGCGCAGCGGGCCGAGCTTCGTTCCCTCGCCGGCGACGGTGAAGAACTCCGTCGCCGTCGCACCCGGGCACAGGGCGACGACCTTCACGCCCGTGTGGCGGACTTCTTCGTGCACCGCCTCGGTGAACGAGAGCACGAAGGCCTTCGTCGCGCCGTAGACCGCCATGTTCGGCACGGCTTGGAACGACGCGGTCGACGCGACGTTGATCACGCCGCCGCGCTTGCGCTCGATCATCCCGGGCAGCAACGCGTGCGTGAGGGCGACGAGCGCGCTGATGTTCACGGCGATCTGTCCCATCGCGTTGTGCGGATCTTGCCGCGCGAGCGTGCCGATCCAGCCGAAGCCCGCGTTGTTCACCAGCAGGTCGATCCGTATGCCGGCGTGCGTCAGTACCGCGTCGATCTCACCGGCGGCATCGGGATCGGCGAGATCCTTCGCGAGCACGCGCACGCCGAGCGCTGCGTTGGCGGCGGTGAGTTCGGCGGCGAGCGCATCGAGCCGCTCGCGACGCCGGGCGACGAGCACGAGATCGTACCCGATTCCGGCGAGCTGCTTGGCGAATTCGACGCCGAGGCCGGCCGACGCGCCGGTAACGAGGGCAACGGGACGACTCATGCTCGACGGATGTTGGCCGTCATCGCCGATCCGCCTGGAACGTTGTCAACCGCTGCTCGTCCGTGGTAGCGTCGGGCGTGCTCGTCAAGTTGCTCCCGATCCTCGGCATCACGTTCATCGACATCCTCGGCTTCAGCATCCTCATTCCGCTGTTGCCCTACTTCGTGAAGCACTTCGGCGCGCCCGACGTCGTGGTCGGCGCGCTCTTCGGCGTCTTCGCATGCTGTCAGTTCATCGCGGGGCCCGTGTGGGGCAACGTGAGCGATCGCATCGGGCGCAAGCGCGTGCTCATCGTCTCGCAGATCGGCGCGACGATCGGCTGGACGATGCTCGCCTTCGCACCGACGATCGCATGGGTGTTCGTCGCGCGCATCATCGAGGGATTCTCGGGCGGCAACCTGAGCGTCACGCAAGCCTACGTTTCCGATCTCGTCGAGCCCGACAAACGCGCGCGCGCCTTCGGCTACGTCGGCGCGGCGTTCAGCGCGGGCTTGATCTTCGGCCCCGCGTCGGGCGGCTATCTCGTGCAGCACTTCGGCTTCACGATGCCGTTCTTGCTCGCGGCCGGATTGCAAGTCGTGACGCTCGTGCTCACCATCCTCGTGCTCCCCGAGTCGCGCTCGGTCGACCCCGATGCAGCGCCCGCATCGCTGCGCGACATCCCGCGCGCGTTCACGATCGCCGGCGTCGCACCCGTGATGTGGCAGAAGCTGATCTTCGCGCTCGGCATCTACGGCTGGTTCGGCGCATTCACGCTCGTGCTGCAGAAGCAGTTCGGCTTCAACGCGACCGCAACGAGTTATTTCTTCTGCACGTTCGGCGTCGCGAGCGTGATCGCGCAACTGGCCGCGGTCGGCACCATCACCGAACGCACCGGTGACCGGCGAAGCGCACCGATCGGCTACGTGTTGCTCATGATCGCGTTCGCGATCGTTCCGTTCGCCACCGCGATCTGGCAAGCGGTGGTGATGATCGGCTGCTTCTCGCTCGGCCTGTCGCTCGTCAACGCATCGTTGCCCTCGCAACTCTCGCGCCTCGCGCCCGAAGCGATGCGCGGCACCGTGCTCGGCGCCGCGGCGTCGATGGAGAGCATCGCGGGCATCTTCATGCCGCTCGCGACCACCTACGCGCTGCAGGCCGGCGGCGTGCTGCCGGCGGCCGCGATCCCCTTCGCGTTCACCGGGTTCGCGCTCGTGCTCGGCGTCGTGACGATCCTGCGTTCGCCGACGCTCGTGCCCGCCGCGAAGGGGTCGGCTTAGTCGAGGCGGCCGAAGACCGCGCGTTCCATCAGGTCGATCGTCGCCGTGATGCGCGCGTCGTCGAGCGGCGCGACGTGGAGCGTCTCGCGAAAGATTCCGTCGATCAACGCCGCGAGGCCGAGCGCCGTGCCGCCGGGATCGGCGATCGTGGTGAAGCCCTTGGCGGTGAGCGTCTCGAGGTAGACGCGCATGCGGTCGATCGAGGCGCTGCGCCGCTCGCGGCGCTCCCTGAGCAACGTCTCGTCGCGCGACCAGAGCGTGTAGAGCGCGCGAAAGAGCGCGCCGTGCCGCTCCTTTGCGCGGATGACCGTCTCGGCCCATACGCGGAAGTCGCGCCGGGCGTCGTCGCGCGCGTCGGGGACCGCGTCGAGCCCGTCGCGTTCCATCACCTCGCCGCGTACGCGCTCGATCAACGCAGAGAACGCGTCGTATTTGCTGCGGAAGTAGCGATAGAACGTGCCGTGCGCGACGCCGGCCTCCGTCGCCACGGCGGCGGCGGTCACGCGATCGGGATCTTCGGACGCGAGGAGGCGTTCCATCGCGTCGAGCAGCGCCTCGCGCGCGTTGCGCCGGGTGCGGACGGGCTCGGCGCGCGCGTCGGCATCGGCCCGCCCGAGGTAGGTCCAGCGGTTGCGCATCTTACCCGTGACGGCATCGCGCTCCGAGCGAACCCGGTACCGGTACGGGCGCCCGTGGACCAGCTTGGTCACTTCGTAGGACATGTGGTAAAATGACTTCGCTGTCCCGCCATTGTTACCTACAACTGCATGGTTGCCGGGAGTTTCGTCATCGCGTCCCTCGCCGCTCCACGTTCGGTTGCCCCACGCGCTCCGCGGATGTCGCCCGCGCCGGCCGACAAGCAGGCCCCCGCCGTTCCGCTGGCCATGATCACGCTCACGACGATGCTCGGCTTGATCATGGCGATCATCGACACGTCGATCGTGAACGTCGCGCTCAGCGACATCGGCGGCACGCTCGGCGCCTCGACCGATGAGGTCGGCTGGGTCGCGACCGGCTACATCCTCGCCAACGTGATCGTGATGCCGCTCAACGGCTGGCTCACGGCGCGTTTCGGGCGGCGCAACTTCTACGCGGCGTGCATCGTGATCTTCACCGTGTCGTCGTTCTTGTGCGGCACCGCGACCTCGATCTGGCAGCTGGTGTTCTATCGCGTGATCCAGGGCTTCGGCGGCGGCGCGCTGCAGCCGACGGCGCAAGCCATCCTCTTCGAATCGTATCCGCCGGAAAAACGCAGTGGCGCGATGGCGATCTTCGGTCTCGGCGCAATGGTCGGCCCGGCGATCGGCCCGACGCTCGGCGGCGTGATCGTCGACAACTACTCGTGGCCGCTGATCTTCTACATCAACATCCCGATCGGCATCATCGCGTTCTTCAT
>Ga0116229_10009364_pt1 | contig 14955 bp, 11 predicted proteins | sample S1TSphgellanicum_3_FD_87313 | JGI IMG/M metagenome (GOLD analysis project Ga0116229, IMG submission 87313) | Host-associated microbial communities from peat moss isolated from Minnesota, USA - S1T2_Fc - Sphagnum magellanicum MG | ecosystem: Host-associated > Plants > Peat moss > Unclassified... | reverse complement strand
TTGGTCCCATTTTTTTGTAATTAATTTTTAGATGTTTGAAAATTTAGAGTATGTTTATTTTTTATTTTTTCTCTTTATTGTTTCATCACAATATGGGGTTTTTCTTTTTTCTTTTTTTTGTTTTTGTTGGTGCCTTTTTTTTGTCTCATTTTTTTGTAATTAATTTTTAGATGTTAGAAATGATTTCAAGATTTTTGCACTAGCAAAATGGAAACGAAATGATCTGTGCGAACACAAAAGAGTGACTCATTTTGAATGGTTGAATGGTTTTATGGAGGAAACCCTAATTGTTGTTGTTGTTGTTGTTGTTGTAAGAATGTAAAGCTGTGCAGCAGATATGAGCAAATCTACAAAGCAAAGAAAATGAGTCGTCGTAGCCCTTGAATAGTGTTCTTTTTTTTCACTTCAGTGAGATCTTTCCACAAGGTTCTTTCTCTTCTTTTCTTAAATTTTTTATTAAAAAAAACTAAAAATTAGGGTTATGTTCAAGTCCAGAGCAATGAAGTTATCAAGTCCTTTGCATTTTGTTGACAAGAATCTCTTCGGGGGTGCACCGATGACGGCAGCAACAGCTCCCCAATTGAAGTGGATTCATGTTAGAAGAATGGCTCGTTGTAGAGTAAGTATGGAGAGCCAGAGCACCTGGAAATGGCGTTTGTTGATTGCCTATGATGGCAGTAAATACTCAGGTTTCCTTCTCTCTCTCTCAAATCCTAAACCCTGAACCCTAAACTTTCTTTTGGTGGTCCATATGAAGAAGATCTGTTTCTGTGGTTTTAAAGGGTTTAAAGATGGTTGATCTGGAGAGGAAATGTTAAGGAGGACGTGTCATGTATGCATTCAAAAACACAACTTGTATGTCAAGGAAGGAGTTCCAGTCAATTGGTTTTTTTTTTTTGGTTGAAATGTGCAATCTCTTATTTGGGTCAAAGTTGACAATTTCTAGAAGGAATAGGAACTGATGTGTTCAGCTCCAAAATGTGGCATATTGTGGTGATAATGATAGCAAGGAAATTTCAGTCTAAGGATCATGACTCGATGCAGAAAATGCCATGTTTTGTAAGGTTTGAAAATGCTGTATCGAGGAATGGATGTCAAAGATGATGAATTTTGTTGTTTGTGCAATGTTTTGGAGCTAAAATAATCAAGGGATTCTTCTCGCAGGTTGGCAACTACAACCAGGGACTCTGACAGTGCAACATATGATTGAGGATGCACTTGGCAAGGTAACAAGATGCTCACGAGAACAACTGCAACTTGCAGCATCCGGTCGTACAGATGCAGGTGTCCATGCATGGGGTCAGGTAGATTCTTTTGTGCTCTTTGCAAAAACTGTGGTGTTTAGGTGGTTTACTTGCATGAGTGTATTCTGTTGTTCTGTACATGCTTGTGAGAATACCTTCATGTTCTGTGGAAATGAGGAGCTTGCAGTGTGTGTGGTCTGAAAAATTTTAGATTGTCAGTTTGTATGTTCTGCAGTCCAAGCATTATAGGCATCCAATAAGAGAGTGGTTTTGTCAGAAGGTTCATAGAGGGGTTTAGGGTAGGTAAATGTCTGTAAAATTGGTTTGCAAGTTGATGGTCTGAAGAAAACACTTTTATCCCTGAGAGAGATAACTTTGAGAGTGCAAATGGACTGCCTGCAGGTGGCACATTTTGTTACATTCCACTGTTTTGAGGATTTGGAAATTTTACATGCATCTCTGAATGGCATCCTTCCACATGATGTCCGAATACGGGAGGTGTCTGCAGTACATCCAGATTTCCATGCACGGTTTTCAGCGCAGAGAAAGACATACAAATACAAGGCTTATGTTGCACCTGTCATGGAGCCCTTTCAGCGGTCTTATGCCTATCATATCCGGCATCAGCTCAACATCAATGCCATGCAAGCAGCTGCCTTGTACTTTGTGGGCGAGCATGACTTCTCAGCATTTGCCAATGCTTCAAATGACTTGTCACTGCGCCCTCCTGTGAGAGAAATAGTGCAATTCAATGTGGTTGCAACGGTACGTGCTTTTGTGACAGCTCAGGTCTTTTGCAGGGCTATTGTGTGCAAATCCTTGGAGTTGCCTTTGTACCTAACATATTGCTCACCACCCTGATTCCAACTTGTTTAGCTGCAGCCTCTTATTTGATATGCATATCTCTATTTGGTTGTCAGTAAGCAGGGACCACAATTGGAGTTTGAAGTGGAAGGCACTGGTTTCCTGTACAGACAAGTGCGGAACATGGTATGTCCAGCCCTTTACCAGCATAAAAAATGTTAAGCAGAGAGGAGTTGTGAGTGCTGCATTCTTGTTTTAGGGTTCTTTTGATGGTTGTTTGTTATTACAACATGGTGCCATGGAGATGAAGCATGATGGTGACATACATAACATGCAGGTGGGGTTATTGATAGAGGTAGGGAAGGAAGTAATACCTCCATCAGCAGTGCAAAGTGTGCTAGAATCTCAAGATCGGACAAAGCTGGCAAGAATTGCCCGCAGTGCTCCACCCAATGGCCTGTATCTCATGTCAGTGTTGTATGACGAGTCACTTCTAGTGCCAGCTGCAGGTGCACCAAAGACAAGCTATGGCCGATGGCAGCAATCTACCACATGCTCCCGAATTGAGAAAGGGTGGGCTGCTGCCACTGACATTGCTGCTGTGTAGTCCTTCCAAATGAATCTTCCAAGAGAGAGGGTGATGATGGTTGTGTAATTTTGTCATGTAGAGTTATGAGAGTTTGCACATTGATGAAGGAAGAAAAGGAAAAGGGTTCCCACTCTTTCATCTAAGGATCTCCTAACTGCCAAAAAAGAGGTGGGACACTGCATGGTGGTTAGTTTATTTGGGGCGGATGTCTCCTAAAGAGTGACAGAGGTGTGCGAAGGTAGGCTCGAGTTGCACAATTTTCAGTAGTAATTTGAAATGTGAGATCACATGAACTCAAGTACAATTTTTTACATTAGAACATGAAAATCAAGCATTGGCTATATTTGTTTTGTCTCCTATGAATGTGAAAATTATACATAAATGTTGTAAGGTCAAATGTATGTTACATGTGACATCATCTGCCCTTCTAAACAATAAATTGTCACTTCAACTTTTTGATAAGAGAGGATTTAGAACACAAGTTTTCACATGTTTGCTTAAGAAAGGATTTCTCATTAAAACTGGCCAACAATGTTCAAATACAAATTGTCATGATTTGATATTAACATCACCTTGATGATCACAAATCTCATTTGATTCTTTACAACTTGATGTATGCATATTACTTTTGTGCAAAACCCTCTGCCCAGAAATGCAATCGTTGTGTGGATGCATGCTTACCCAATGTAGTGCTACATCATTTGTCACATGCTGGTTTCAAAACATGAATGGCCGTAGAGGTGGGTGTTTTGCTTTTCAAAATGTCTTGGTTACTTTTTTTTTTACCATGATGCCTGGCAAGCACCCAACTAGTACCCATCGGTCTCACAATGTGTCAATATATACATGTACCATGATGCCTCGCAAGCACCTGGCTAACACCCATTGGGTCTCAAAAAAACTTACATGACACATTGAGTTTTACACCGTGTAACACACTTGGTTGTAGGCATTACCAAAATTGTGTGGCCTTGGGCATTACCCTCCATTTTTTGCCTATTGATTTTGAAGACCATATGTGGAAGGAAATGCAAAAATGCCCATTGAGCTTCACCATGCTTCTTTAAGACATGAGTGATCATGAGATTGAGACAATGTCCAATTTTTCACATATATGAGTGAGGATGCAAAGAGAATTGAGATTGTAAATTGGATGTGGTAAACATTGATAGAAGCACAAACAAGGGGTGTAGGTGGAAATGTTTTAAGATCTTGCATTAGTGAAGTGTTGCTTCACAAACTCTATTTCCACTAGTAGAATTTCTACCAATCAAAGATATAGAAGTTCAAACTTCAAACCATCTAACCCATGAATGGTAAAGTTGTGTGATGGTAGTTAAAAGAGACAACATCTTGTCGTTTCTCATCTAACTTCTCGACCTAGTCTAAAACCTTATCTACATTTATTGGATTTGCCTTTGGCAGATTCATTGTTTTTGATTTGTCGACAAGGGGTGTGTAAGTGGGGGGCCTACGAGAAGGGTCACAATTTACCCCACATGTTGGTTAAAGAAGAAACATGAAAGGTGTAGGTGCCAATAATGGTGGAGGAAGGGGAGCTACATCTTTTGCAAATGCAATAGATTATTTCTACATTATAGTAACATGTGGAGGTGAAGGAGGAGGTGGAAGTGGAATATGAAGTGAAGATGGAGGAGGTGGGGGAGATGGAAGAAGAGATAGGGGAGGAGGTGGTGAAGGAGGAGGTGGAGGCAAATGTCATGTGCTTTGATGTTGGTGCTTAACCATCGTTATCAACATTCATAAACAAAACAACATAACGCCTCATAAACAAATACATCCAAACCAAAAAGGTCACCTACAAAAACACAAGAATCCAAGCCCCCAAAACATAAACAACATAATACAAACACTATGTGTAATGAAAAGTTGCTTAAACACATAAAAAACCTACAAAACATAACACAGTATGCTCTAGAATCTTAAATCACCAAAAATGATTGAAACCATTCACAAAAGGATTATATCCCAAACACAAAATGTCTAGATAACCCATCATTTTAGAATCTACCTCCTCTTTGCTTTATGGTTCCTATATTGATAGATTGATAGATAAAGTCTAATGTATATCATTTGATATATTGATACATATGTTGTTTGATTCAATTAAAACACTAATAAGACAAAGTGGGGGATATTTAACACGTTTTTTTTGCTTAATAGTTCTTGTATTTTTTTTGTGGGGTTCCTATGGGTTCAATCATTTTTTGATGTTTTCTTTTTCCCAAGTGTTTTTTTAAACACATAGATATTTCTAGCTACAACTTGCACACTTTTTTTTTTCCTTGGTTAGATTTGAACATAGGATAAGGTTTGAGCACAAGCTTGTTACCATATTCATCCAAGGCCTCATTGTAGCCTTGGATAAATTGGTGATGATTGAATCAATTTTATTAGGAAAAAATGTATGGCAATAACAACATTCAATTTTTTTTAGTAACATTAGGGAATTTTTTTTGTTATCATTACACTCTTGTATCAAATTGTGGATTCTTTCAAGAACAAAAAAACAAGGAAAAAAAAAGGTAAAATACACTAAATAATAAAATGTGTGTTTAGAATGTGATTATAACCTTCCCAATTCTTTGTCCTTTTGCTTTTAATCACCTTCTCCAGTAGAAAGTTGCAAGTACATAAACATTACAACACAAAAAACTGCAATGTTGGTGGGTTGCATTGTAAAAAAATTGTCAAATTCAATTGAATTCACTTTCTTGAATAATTGGGATGACATGAATTGTCACACAAACATAAGAAACTAACAATCATAAATAAGAACCCACTCTCATCTTATGACCAAATTTAAAGAAGAGGCAATGAAGATGTAATTGTTAATGGGTTTCCCTAAGACTTTTGGGGAAGGCAAGTTATTTTGTAGCAAGTTGATGCTTGTTGTAGGTTATATAATTTAATGTTGGTTTCCAATTGCCACTTTGAAGAAGTTAGGTTTTTAGTTCCAATATGCATGTTACAAAAGATAACCAAGGGTGAGACGTACACAAGGTGTTCACAATAAACTACAATAAAACATTAGCTATAATATATCAAGCTTAATAAACATTTCCCAAAACATTTTAGAATCAAAATATTAACCATGATGTTTTCAATTACAATGACAACCTCTTGACAATGTTGTTCTTGCAATTACAATAAATTGTTAATTTTCAAATAAAGTCGTAAAAAAAAATCTACAAAACATTACATTCAAACTTAATGCCAATTCTAATGTATCAATTGCAATAAACATTCCCCATAACATTCTAAAATTAAAAAACCTCCCATAAGGTTGTTAATCACAATGACATTAATCTTAATAATGTTGTTCTAACAATTACAATAAAATGTCAATTTTAATATATCAATTAATAAACTTTCTATAAAACATTCTAAAATCAAAGGTCCCATAAGGTTTTTAATCACAATGACAACCTTGACAATGTTGTTACAATAAATGTTAGTTTTCAAGTAAAGTCATTAAAACATTGCATTAATTTCCCTAAACATCACATTCAAGCTTAATGCAAGTTTTAATGTATTAATATTAATAAACATTCCTGAAATATTTTGAAATCAAAACCATAAAGTTTTTAATCACAATGACTATTTGAACAATGTTTATCATTACAATAAAATGTAGTTTAATGTAAAATTTTAAATAAACTTCCACACAATATTTCATTCAAGTTTTTTATAAGCATGACAACAAAATGAACAATTTTCCAGTTGACAACAAAATTGAAGATGTAATATCAAAATTTGAAATTAATTATTAAAATTAATTGAATTTACAAAAAGAGGTTTCTTAACATGCATGAAAAAAATACAAATATGTGGTGAAGCAAAAAGGTGGAATTTAAAATAAATAAAAATTAATGACAATTGTTTCATGATGAAGCTTGCTAGGGGCGTGAGTAGCTACACTCGAACATGGCCACTTGTAATAGCTCGTAACCATAATGGCTTGTAGCTTGGAAGGGTGGGGGTTGAAGGAGAACAAAAACCAAAAAGGCAAGTGAAGTTTGCTTACACTTTTTGCTAGTGTAAGTAGTTTCGTGCTCACAAAGGTTCCTCATGTTTGCCAAACGAAACACCAAAATTGGTCTTCACGTGATGGGAAACACATGAACAAAGTCACAATGAAGGGAGAGAGAAGGCGAGGGAAAGAGAAGGAGACAACATAGTGTGTCTTCTCAATGTTGTGAAGGGGAAAAAGAAACGAGGAGAGGCAATGTTGTAGTGCACTTCCTTGTGTGTGCTCAATTAAGGGATTGAAAAAAAGGGTGGGAGTGATGCAACCACAATCCTACACCCTTTGTTCCTTTTGCTTGCGACCTTGCTAAGGTTAAAAATATAGAGAATAGAAATGGAAAGAGATGAAGAAAGTGAGAAGGAAAGGTGGGAAAAACAAGAGATCAAAAAAATAAAATGAAAGGGTTATTAAACCCTAATTTAAATCATACCAACCAATGTTTTTTCTCTCACTTTTTATTGCAAAATTAGTTGAATTTACATTAGAAAACAAAAATTTCCAAATAAAACCCTTTTTTTGGGGTTGAAAAATGGATTTTTTTTGCCTAGAAAAATCGTTATTTCCAACCTTTTTTTGTTGGCTACATATAGCCCCAAAAAATAATTAAAATCAAAAGTGATCAAATAATGTGTTTTTAAAGATTTTCAATAGGCATAATTTGACCAAAATTTAAAACCACTTTCCAAATTTCTATACATGGTTTAAATAGGTAGCCAAAAATATACAAGGACATTTTTTAAAAATTACTTCCATATTTAACTTGTAGTCAAGTTTGGGTAAATTTTCTTATGTATCATTGCCACTTTGGCTACAACACAAAATTGATTAAAAAAAGGAATTGCATGATCTTGGTCACATAAACACTCACACCCTATGCCATGTCATGTAGTAACATCATGTTGCAAGACATGAATAAAAATGTCATGCCACCATAGACTAATGTAATTCATGATACACTTCTCAATGTCACAAAATTATCCCCTGTGAACCATCAAAGTAGGGAAACCATATTCACCCCTTCCCAATCTTTTTGAGGATTTTTGTGTAGGGTAGGTCCATGTAGTGGGCATTCATTAGAACCACAAAAGCAATTACCTATCCTTAAGATTCATAAGGATGGTTCTAAAGAAATTAAAAACTTGGTCATAATCACCATTTTCGATTCTTTTTCAAGAAAACCATAAAATTGTTAATTTATTGTTGATCTTTCATGAAAACCGTTGGTTTTTTAAGGGTTTTCAAATACTCAAGATTGGTGGTTCTTTGGTTTTGATTTTTTTTTCAAAGAACCAAAACAAGTGTTTTGATTCTTTGATTTTGGAACTATTTAAAAAAATTTAACCAATTTTTTTTGTGTAAGTTGAAATAATCACATAACATTGGTTTGGACTAATATTTTTGGCTCTTCATTTTGAAAGGAACCTATGGTTTTGGTTTTATATTTTCCTAAGAAATTCAAGATAAAACCCCTAGTGTGGTTTTGAAAACAATTTTTGAAATGTATTAAAAATCAATAGTTCTGGAAATTTTCAAAAAATTGAAATCAATATCTTTAAAAACCATGTTTAATTCCATCTACATTGCATGTAACTAAAACTAATAACTTACTAAACATGTGCCCACATTCATGGAATGTTATACAAGTGTAGGAAGAAGTTGGAGAGAAATGTAGTTTAAAAAAAAATCTTAACAATGAAATAAGGCGACAAGCAATGAAAAGACTTTTTTTTCTTTGGGGGACAAGGGTGGTGGGGATTATGAGTTGGTTAACGCCTAAATATTAGTGCATTAAGTTATAATAATTCATTATAACTACAAAAAAAATGACGTTATGTTTTAGTCTAAATCAAAGAATGATGTCACATGCTCCCAACACCATCATAAATTATCTCATAAGGTTTGTTCAAAGTTGAATTATCACAACTTAAAAATCAAAGCTTGATTGTTACATTTAAAAAAAAACCTTATACATATATTAGAGAACCTAGATTGTTTTAAAAAGGATTGTAGCCCAATCAAGGTTTAAATTTCAATTTTTGCAAAAGATGATTCCACAATTGGATCCAAATTCAATTTTAATACCCCAAAACTTAACTTAGAACTAGGACATGCCCAATACCCTAAACCTACTAACACTAATTTGAACTTTGGGCTCAACATTTGAAACTTCACTTCTTAGTGAAGTAAATATTCAATGTCTTCATATCATTTAGGTCAATAAGTATTGCACATAAGTTGTGATTTGGTTTCATAAGGTCTTTAACACCATAAAGGGCTTCAATGAATATGCATTCATCAATGTGTAATGCATTAGTTTTGAGATCAAATCTCATAGGTGCCAAGTGCCTTTAGGCACGTCTTTCTCTTGGTTTTGAGGGAAAATATCCAAGATGGGGAATTTTGGCACTCATGTATTGTCGATGGTGGATGGCTGATTTAAACAAGTAATGCCCAACTATAAAAAATTCATCTTCTATTAACCTTTTAATTACTTGATGAAAGCAATAATGATATTTTTTGGAATTTAAAACGGGTGTGCAAGGGATTGACATTTACATTTGTAACTTTGACATTTTTCAATTTTGTGAGGTTTCCTAAGATCTTGTAGATGATCTATTAACAAAGAATTGTCAAGTGTGTTTGGATAAGGTTTTGATCAAATAAGTGCATTTGATGGGTCTTTGATTAGTTTTGGTAATGAGTGCACTAATGAAAGTAGCCATGATCACAAGTGGGTACCAAAGGTTGGTTTTGAAAATTCATAGCCCAAGAGTTCTATCATTAATATCAACATGGCATTCATTGAAAAGTTGTCTATTCTCAAACAAAAAAAATTCATGTTCATATTTTGACAATTGCAAGGTTTCATTCTTATTTGAATGATCACATTTTGGCCTAAACAAACTAAATTCATTTAATGAATATCAAACTTGATCATTATGAATGTTAAAATGTAGGCATAAGTGTCTCATGTTAGAAATTTTTTTTGGTTAGTGAAACTTTATATCCAACCAAGGGCAAATTTCACATGGATTCAATCAAGCTTTGAAAACTCATCATTCCTTGCTTGATTTCGGCTAAAAGTTTTGGTTAGAAATTTTTTTTGGCTAGTGAAACTTTATATCCAACTGAGGGCAAATTTCACATGGATTCAATCAACCTTTGAAAACTCATCATTCCTTGTTTGATTTCGACTAAAAGTTTTGGGAAAGTTTGTTTTTTGAGTGTGTAAACTTTGAATCCAACAATTGATTTTGTAATCCCATTCCTAGATGAATAGATTTGACCGAATTTCTAACAAAGGTTCAAATTGAACTAAAATGGATGTAAAAAAAGTGTAGGCCTTTAAAGATTAAGAACATACCAACCTATAACTACTCACCTTGCTTGTGTAGACTCACTTCAAGGGTGAAGTTGAAGTTGGCCAATTTATATGCAATGTAAAGATCTTCAAATTTGACAATCAATTCATAAATATCATTCATTTCAACTTTGTTTTCAATTGAACAAAAATTGGCATATAATTTTTCCTTCCCTTCATTGTTTTGAGTTGCTTTATCAATCCTTATATTGGCCCCAAGTAGAATGTGTGTGCTTTTCAACATTGCTTGGTTCAATTTATTTTATAAGCATTAAATTTCTTTAGTGCACAAATATTTTGAGATCAAATTTGCTCCAAGTCATTGTATTGAAGGTTCAAAGGGCACCTATGTATTTGATTATTGTGGGGGCACTTAGTGTGATAATTAACTTAAGCATTTGTTGGTCAATGTTGAAAAACAATTTCAACCCCTAAACTCCTAATAAGCCAAAAATGGTTTTGGGGGTAGGGTGGTTTAAATCCATCTAGATGACAAAGATTTACATATTTGGTTGAGTGAACACATTGAATACATTTCCAATGGTTTGTTGTTTGAGCACATCCAAGTGGATTTAGAAAGGGTTACATTCTAATTTAAAGAATCATATTTTGGGTTGAATTTGTTTTGGTGAGTAGCTAATCTAATCATTATGTGTCATATTAGAATGCATGCATGCATGCATTAGTCCATGTGCAAAAAACAAAAAATAAAATGGCCAATGAAGCTTCAAATCTAACCTTGAGCAACACATATTTCATCTTGTATAAGCTTGATTTAATTTTGTTATCTCATCATCCTTTGCTTGATATTGTCTTAATTTTTTTATCAAATAACTATGGATTTTAAAATATTGAATCTAATTGTGGACAACATGATAAAGCAAACAAAAAAATAGTTTGCCCAAAATCCAATTTAAAAGCCACTTAATTCTTTACATAAACATAAGAAAATAAATTAAAAACTTTTACAAGTATAAATATGAAATCATTAGGGCCTCAATCAAGTTTGTGGTAATTTGAATACAAAATATTTGAAATTGATTATTCAATACAATGTTTCAAATTTTTTGTACATAAAATTTTCGATATATTCTTATTATAATATGCATAATTAAAGAGTACACAAATATTTTAAAAGCTTTCATTAACTTGAAATTAAAAATAAAATAAAAATCATCTACTTGCATTCTATTTTGTGAAACCCAAACATTTGTGCAAGAATATTAAATTAAAAAATATATATACTTAAATTGCATGTTAAAAATGTGAAATTTCAAATTCATTACATTAAAATAAAATATTATCCTCATATTAGTCATTGAATAAAATAATATTGTTACTTACAATTTATCAAAGCTTATTTATGTGTATTTGTTGTTTTTTATGACAAGGAATTTTTTTTTATTGACCATACCATTCTTGTGTCATGGTTGAATTTGTAATTTGATTCATGAATGAATAGATGGCCCAAAGTCACTAGATTTTATTTTATTTTATTTATTTATTTTTAAATGTTAAAAATTTAAAATCACCATATCTAGACAATAGGTTCCACCATGTTAGCAAAATTATAGCAAGCACTAGGATTCTGAATTTTGTCTACTTTCCTCTATAACCCGTAGCCAAATTTGGCTAACTCCTCTTGTGGACGATCGCAAGACCACCTAACTCACAAAATTAAACATAAAATATTTTATAATATCAAATTAATAATTTAAAAATAATTATTTACAATTTATTTAAAATAATAATAATAATAATAAAACCTTGACCATAAGCATGATTGTATGCATGCTTGGTGTATCGAGGTAAAGTGAATGAAGTTATCAACTTGTGTATAATCATTCAATAGTATTCTAGCAATCAAGAGAATGAAATATTAGGGTGGTTAGCAACAAAAGTGTTTAGCCATATGCTTAATCAATAGCCAACCATGGTGGTGGTTGGCGGTTAGCTACACAAGTGTTTAGTTATATGTTTAGCCAATAGCTAAACCATGGTGGTGGTTAGGCTACTCCATTCATTGGGTCCAAAGCTCATTAGTGTGCCTCTCTCTCCAAGGGAAAGGCATAATTTATTTTGGCTTATGGATTTTTACCCTAACCCTAAAACCCTAGACCCTAGACTTTGTTGGTGTTGAATATAATGCACAAATGAAGAAGGACTTGTGAACTTCATTTGTTGAGCTTTGACCTCATGCCCTAATATCATGTCAATAATTGTTGGAGGTCTACACCAGAAATTTTAAAAATTAAAATAAAAAAGAATTATGTACAAATATATATATATATATAAATTAAAAAAATAATGTACATATATATAAATATTTTTTAAAATAAAATTTTGGGGACCAAATTTTGCCATTTTTTTTTGCAACAAAAGAAAATTTGATGCCACACATGCAAAAGGAATTTGTGAGAAAATGCACCAAACTGGCTAGATTTTGAGGAAGGAATTTCTGAAATAGCCATATTTTGACAATAGGTTCCAGCAGGTTGCCAAAATATAACGGAATTTTTTAGAAAAAGTTTCCCATTTCCTCTCTGATCTGTAGCCAAAATTTGGCTAATTGTATGATGGCCATTGTGGCTGGGTCCCAAATTTGGGATATTTTTAAAATTAAAATTTTAAAAGAAAAATTAGTTAAATTTACACTAGAAAAAAAAAAAAATCCAAAATTTTCCCAATTTCTTAGTTGAAAAATAGCAAAACTTTGTAAGAAGGAGAAGAAGGGAAAAAAAAAACAATGCTTGTAATGGAGAAATCAAGTGAATTTTGGGATTTGAAATCAATAAAATTTTGAATTAAAAAAAAAATCCAACAGATTTTTCTATACTTGGTTCATTCAAGGTAGGTAGCCAAAAGATATAGAAGAATTCTTTTTTAAAAAGAATTATTTTCATATCTTTTTAATAGCCAAATTTTGCTTAAAAAGGCTAGAAGGCAGATGAAAACCAACCCAAAATTAGGGCAATCATCCATAAGAAAATATAAAAATAATGGCAATCTTGGGTAGGGAAGATTCAGTCAAATCTGGCTATACTAAACCAAAAATTTGTAATCATCTTTATCTATTTTTAACAACTTGTTGGAACCAGAGTATTTTCTTTTTCTTTTTCTTTTTCAATTTTGTGATAGGAAAAATAAATAAATAAATCCCAAGAATTAACAAAATTAGTTGAAAAAAAATTTACACGAGAAAAAAAATTAAAATTTCCAATTTTTTTTTCCCCCAAGAATTGACAAAATTAGTAGGGGGGGCAAAAAAAAAAAACACTGATATAGGAACCAAATATAGAAATCCGAGAGAACTTTTTTTATTTCCAAGACTTCTGGCTGTTGAAATCGCCAAAAATTTAATTTAATTTTCAATTTAATTTTTATTTTTATTTTTATTTTTGGCAAAACAGACAAAAAAAGGTCAGGTTACTCTTTATGCTCACAGGCAAAAGGCAGTACCCAAAAGCGGGCAGCGCAAGGCGGCATGGAAAGGGCAGTAGCAAAAAAAAGCGGGCAGCGCGCAAGGTTGCATGGCTGTCGCCTTGGGCAGCAAGCTGAGGGTGAAGAGAGAGAGAGAGAGAATGTGAAGAAGAAGACAACAATCAGCTGCTGGGGATTGAAGGAGAAGATGAGAGAGCAGATGATGATGAGGGTGAAGAGAGAGAGAGAATGTGAAGAAGAAGACAACAATCAGCTGCTGGGGATGAAGCAGAAGATGGGAGAGCAGATGATGATGAGGGTGAAGAGAGAGAGAGATGGTGATGAAGAAGAAAACAATCAGCTGCTGGGGGTGAAGGAGAACATGAGAGGAGAGAGAGCGGAAGAAGTAGAAAACAATGGTAATGGGCACCAAGAAGTTTGTGAATTCTGCACTTGGGTATGTGGGAATAGCACGCATTTGATCACCAATGCCATGACGACGACAACAGCAGCAGCAGCAAGAATCTTAAAGCAACCGCCGTCCCCCTTCTTCACCAAAACCTTGACAATTGTCAACCTCTCCTCGCATGTAACTCCCAGCTTGGTGCGTGCTCCTCCTGCAATGGAACCTGTAGTGCTACTGTTGTAGTGTTTCTTAATTCAGCTGCCAGGATTTTGCTCGGAGACTTTTGGTTGAATCCAGCAGGCTATGAATTTTCTTTCTTTCTTTCTTCTGCAGTTGATTCCCACGCTGTTTGTGGAGACTCATGGCGACAAGTTTCAAAGCATTGTGAGCTTGCAAGTAGAAGCAGCAGCAGCAGGAGGACTAGGAGATCCTCCTGATCAATGGAACATTGGCGTCACCATTTTCCCGACTCTAGTGGTCAAGGTTTTCTTCGTCCATGGCTGGAATCGCTTCGCTTCACACCATGATCTAAAGAAAGGCGACAATCTCACCTTCTCTCTGGTTTCTCTTTCACGCTTCCTTGTCCAAATCTTCGACAACAACAAGGTGTCCGCAAATTCCCGTCAACCACCACCGCTACAAGAAGAAGAAGAGCTTGTTGTTGCAACAGCAGGAGGAGTTCCGAAGATGCAGATGATCATCATCAATGTTGTTGTCGACAACAGCAACAGCTGCAGCTTGCGGAGATTTCTGGACCAGCGATGACCCAAAAAAATTCTTCGAGCATGGAGACGACGACGACGACGACGAGCAGCGGCAGGAGGTGTGTATGAGTTGTGTGAGCAAGTGCAGCCATGTGACGAGGAGGAGGAGGAAAAGAGGAAGATGGGCTATGGGAACAACAACAATGCGATGCAATCTGTTGCCATCGTTCCTGCTTCTGCTACTCCTAGATTTGCAAATCACACCACATTTCCGAGGTTTACCAAGACCGTACGGAAGAGGATGCTCTATAGACCGGAGCTTACCAATGCCTCTTGTCTGGTAAGCAAACAAGATCATGGCTCTCTCTCTCTCTCT